>Ga0209276_100583_pt1 | contig 45792 bp, 42 predicted proteins | sample DewCreD2012metaG_3_FD_185473 | JGI IMG/M metagenome (GOLD analysis project Ga0209276, IMG submission 185473) | Hot spring sediment bacterial and archeal communities from British Columbia, Canada, to study Microbial Dark Matter (Phase II) - Dewar... ...
GTCCCCTATACAAAGGATATTTCACGTTTTGTAAACAAATACCTCCACTTTATTACTTTTACAAAAAACTACATTCTCATGGAACTAGGCATAGGCATGTTTGGCGATAACCACTACGATCGGAATGGAAATCCACTTTCATCCGGAAATCGTTTACGAGAGCTGATCGAGGAGATAAAATTGATGGACGAAACAGGTCTTGACTTCTTCGGTATAGGAGAACACCATCGCCCTGACTATGCCGTTTCTGTACCCGAAATTGTGTTGGCAGCAGCGGCCACAGTTACCAAAAAGATCAAACTTGGGAGTGCGGTAACAGTATTGAGTTCATCTGACCCTGTACGTATTTATCAAAGCTTTGCCACTATTGATCAGATAAGCAATGGACGGGCAGAAATTACTGCCGGGCGAGGCAGTTTTATTGAGTCTTTCCCGATTTATGGCTACGACCTGAACGATTACCATACCTTGTTTGAAGAAAAACTGGAATTGCTGGTAAAAATAAATCAACAAAACCCTATTACCTGGCAAGGAAAACACCGGGCAGCATTGAAAAGTCAGGAAGTATTACCACGTGCAGTTAATGACAATCTAAAAATATGGGTAGCTGTTGGTGGCACTCCCGAGTCGGTGGTGCGGGCTGCCAAGTTGGGCCTACCGGTCATATTTGCCATCATTGGAGGCAATCCGGGTCAGTTTCAGCCTTTATTCAACTATTATCAGGAAGCGTATCAACACTACAAGCACGATATGGACAAGTTTGAAGTGGGTGTACATATGCATTGCTTTTTTGGGCAAGACAGCACAAAAACCGCCAACGAATACTATCCGGTATATTCAGACCAGATGAACCGAATTGGCCGTAGCCGTGGCTGGCAACCATTTACCAGGAACCAATTTGATTACAGTCGAGGTCCCAAAGGGCACCTAATTATTGGAGATGCCAGTGAAGCAGTAGATAAGATTCTGGAAATGCATGAACTATTCGGACTAACTCGATTCTCGGCACATATGGATGTAGGAGGTCCATCGCACGCATCGTTAATGAAGTCTATCGAGATATTCGGGACACAGATTGCACCGAAGGTAAGAGAGGTTTTACGCAAATCGTAAAACGTTTTAAGTTATACGTTTTTTACCTATTACGAATTGAGCAAAAATTATTGAGTATTTGCCAACGTAAAACGTATTACGTATCACTTACTACATTATAACCAAATGCCTCAATCATTTTTTCTGCCATTTCCTGTGCACTGTTAGAAGAATAATAGGTACCGGCTATTTTAAGTAAGTCTGTAGAATATTCCTCCGGATTGTCGTTTTCCACTTTCAACTTTCCTACGCTAATACATTTGAATAGATGATATTGCCCATCGCGTAAATCGTATACAATAATGGGGTTAATAACCTCAGGATCGAATTTAAAACAATAGACAAAAAAGAGATAATCGAATAACTCATATCCATGAAGTTCCCTAAACATATTGACCTGAAAATGACTGTATCGGTATAAGCGATTTTCGATATTCACTGCTGATAATTGATGTTGCAAATCAAGCAATTTCTGCTTGTTTTCTTCAATTGAACCTTTCATCGAGTACCACTTTTCCATACTTATCCATTCTCCGGAACCAAGATCGTAATACTCCATCATATCTTTTCCAAACTCCAGCTTATAATCAAAGGCCTTGCAACCCGGGGCAAAGTATCCCGGATAAAAATAACTGATCTGTTGACTTTTGCAATACAGCATTTTCTTATAAATCAGAAATTTACCAAGGCTGTATTTCTTGTATGCAGGATCGTAAAAACTGGTAATTCCGGCTGCACTGTCTTTGCCCATATCAAAGTAACCAACTGCTATTAACTTTTTTTCGTCGTAAATAGTAATTTCAAAGGTATTATAGATATTGAGTTCTGAACCGTTGAAAAGAAGCTTCTCCAATGATTCTGATGGCTGAAATGCAACACCGGTTTTGTAGGTAGAATATAGTTCTTCCTTTTCAGGAGTAATTGAGGCATTTTGTATCCTAACTTCAAATTTTGAGCATAACTTGGAAATCTTTTGCAAGGTTTTATTACCCGCAAAATTACCCAAAGCTACTCTAAGCCAGTAAACTCTGTAAATCTGATTTTCCAGATGGAGGTAGGTACAGGTAAATATAGTCTGATCCATCCTAAACCATCCGTTGTAAAGAAACTGATCGAGTTGTTCCGGTAATAAAGGTTTTGAAGGATAATGGGATTGAGCAAACATGTAAGCTGTACTATGTTGTCACAAAAATATGATTTTAGAACTAATTCTTCCATCTAACAAAGGACGAACTAAATAATAAGCAGCTATGGATGACTAGCTGGTTCTTCATAGTTTATACTTCAAACTCCAACCTTTCCAATCAATACCTCTCCATCTCCTCATCAACTTCCTCTGCCCAGGCATGTATGCCACCTTCCAGATTTATGGTGTTTTGGATATTATGGGCTTCTGACAGATATTTCTGGATATGCGCACTACGCATACCATGGTGGCAATAAATTACGATTGAATGATTTTTTGGAAGTGTATTAATATGATTCGGAATTTGATTCATCGGAATATGCAGACCGGGAAGTTTGCAGATTTCACGCTCAAAATCTTCACGAACGTCCAGCAAAACTATTTCAGCATCTTTATCCAAAAGTTCTTTTAATTCTGTAACTGAAATGGATTTATTTTCAAAAATGAATTGTGATGCAGGATTGCAGAACACTTCGTAATCTTCAAACTCAGTAATAGTAAAATTCTGTTCGTTGGCTGTAAAAGAAAGGGTATTGAAGGTATTAGTCAACAAATCGGCGATTAGCACTTTGCCGGAAAGGACATTGCCCAGACCCAATACCACCTTAAGTACTTCGTTAGCCTGCAAGGTTCCTATAAAACCGGGCAGCACCCCCAATACTCCAATCTGCGAACAGTTAGGAACGTCTTCCGCAGCAGGAGGTTCCGGGAACAAGCAACGATAGGTTGGACCACGCAGACCATCCTTTTTATAGTTAAATACACTTACCTGACCTTCAAACTTAATTTACCAAGTAGCGGGTAGGAAAATTATCAGAACCATCAACGATAATATCAAAGTTCTGAAAAATTTCAAGGGCATTTTCGCTTGTAAGCCTTTTGTCAAAGGCATGAATTTCGATATATGGATTCAGCAAACTAAGTTTACGGGCTGCAATTTTAACTTTAGACTTGCCAATATCATCAATGGAGAATAGAATTTGTCTTTGCAGATTACTTTCCTCTACAACATCAGCATCTATAACCCCCAACGTACCTATACCGGCAGCAGCCAGATACTGTAAAATAGGACAACCTAATCCGCCGGCACCTACTACCAGAACCTTAGCATTCTTGAGTTTTTCTTGTCCTTCTAAACCAACTTCAGAAAGAATGATATGACGGTTGTATCGTTTGAGTTCTTCCTTGGAAAGCATACACGTTTTACGTTTTATGTCGTACGTTTTACGTACAACCAATTACGAATTCAATTAAGAAAAAAAATAATTGATTGGGATTGATTGGAAACTTATAGTAAAAACATCGTTAAAGTGACATAAATTACGAATCACGTAAAACGTATTACGTATAACTCCAAACTCCCTCTCACCCCAAAACAGCATCCCAGTCTTTCCAGACGGCTTCATAGCCCTGATTACGAATCATTTCGGCTATTTCTTTGGGGCTGCGTTCATCGCTGATTTCAAATTGCTCCAGAGCTTCCAGATCGGAGGCATAGCCACCTGGATCAGTTTTGGAACCTGCACTAATGGAGGTAATACCAAGTTTTATAATATGATTTCTGAAAACTTCACTCTCCCGGGTAGACATGCTAAGTTCCACATCTTCATTAAAGATTCGGTAAGCACAAATTAACTGCACCAGTTCTTTATCGGTAATATTTACCTTGGGTTCCAGGTTGCCGGTATAAGGACGAAGTCTTGGGAAAGAAACAGAATATTTAGTTTTCCAATATGTCTTTTCCAGATAGTTAAGATGCATGGCACAGAAGAAAGAATCTGTCCTCCAATCTTCCAAACCTAGTAATACACCCAATCCCATTTTATTGATTTGGGCTTTTCCCAGTCTGTCAGGTGTATCTATGCGATACTCAAAATTACTTTTTTTGCCTTTTGGGTGGTGAAATTTATAGTTTTCTTCGTGATAGGTTTCCTGATAAACCAAAACAGTATGTACACCTAGTTGACTTAGTTCTTCATACTCATGCTGATCCAACGGTTGCACCTCTATACTGATATTGGCAAAATGTGGTCTGATAAGTGGCAGAACCCTGCGGAAATAATCCATACCTACGGTTTTGTTGGCTTCGCCGGTAACCAGTAGTATATGATCGTAACCATGCGATTTGATTACCTCAATTTCCTTCTGAATTTGTTCATCAGTCAGGGTAACTCTTCTCAGTTTATTATCCACACTAAAACCGCAGTAAGTACAAACATTCTGACATTCATTGCTCAGGTACATGGGTATGTACATTTGTATGGTTTTACCAAAACGTTTTTGGGTAATCTGGTGGCTAAGCACGGCCATTTGCTCCAGATAAGGCGCAGCTGCAGGAGAAATCAGAGCTTTGAAGTCTTCCAGATTTCTTTTGCTTTTGGAAAGTGCCTGCAAAACATCCTGCTCAGTTTTAGCATAGATGGATTGCTGTACATCATCCCAACCAGTTTGATTGATTAATTCAAGAAACGCCATTTGTACTGTATAAATCAGATATCAAGAAATGAAGTAAAGGGGCTACTGGCCACTGCATGCTTTATACCTTTGCTAAGCTTGGCTTCGAAAGCCATTCTACCTGCTTCAACGGCCATTTTGAAAGCTTTGCCCATTGTAATAGGATTGGAACAAACCGCTATAGCCGTATTTACAAGTACTGCATCGGCACCCATTTCTAAGGCTTCTGCTGCGTGCGATGGTGCACCAATACCAGCATCAACTACCACCGGTACTTTTGCCTGATCTATGATTATTTCCAACATAGCCTTAGTCTGCAAACCACTGTTGCTGCCTATTGGCGAACCCAAAGGCATAACAGCTGCAGTTCCCACTTCTTCCAGTCGTTTGCACAATACAGGATCGGCATTTACATAAGGCAAAACTATAAAACCGAGTTTTACCAGTTCTTCTGCCGCTTTGAGTGTTTCAATCGGGTCGGGAAGTAAATATTTTGGATCGGGATGAATTTCAAGTTTCAGCCAATTGGTTTCTAAGGCTTCACGTGCCAACTGTGCCGCAAAAACAGCTTCTTTGGCGGTTCTTACCCCGGAAGTATTGGGCAATAAACTAAATTGACTATGACTAAGGTGTTTTAATATATCGTCTTCCTTATCTTCCACATCTACTCTTTTCAATGCAACAGTTACCAACTCACTTCCGGAAGCAAGCAAAGCCTCTTCCATAAGCAAAGAAGAACTAAACTTGCCGGTTCCGGTAAACAGACGGGAAGTAAAAACTTTATCAGCAATTTTTAATGGTTCCATAAAACATCCTTTTTTAGTTGTTTTTGAACAGTTTTATAATGATTTAGAAAACTACGCATAGCTTCCGTTGGATTTTCGGAATGATTTATAACACCCGAAATAGCTACACCGTATATACCTGTATGAAACAAGGCATCCAGATCCTGTGGTACTATTCCGCCAATGGCTACCAGTGGAATTTTGATATGCTGCTGGTTACAAAACTGCACCAGCTCTTTAAAACCTTCCAGCCCCACAACAGGACTCAGGTTCCTTTTGGTCGTGGTAAATCTGTAAGGACCATACCCAATATAATCGATCGGTTTACCTGATAAGGCTTTTACATCTTCCAGGGTATTAGCTGTTCCGCCTATAATCATATTATCGCCAACCAACTTTCTGGCTTCCAAAGGATCCATATCCTGATTGCCTAAATGCAAACCATCGGCTTGTACTTTTTTGGCTACGGCAGGAAAATCGTTAATAATGAGTTTGGCATTGTAGGTATTGCAAATCTCTCTGGCCAGAAAAGCATGTTTTTCCACTTCAGATTCCGAAGCATCTTTTACCCTCAATTGTACCCAGTTTGCACCTCCCTTACAGGCCTGTTCTATTAGCTCAGCATGGCTGCGGTTTGGCACATCACCCTGAGATATATATTGTACAGCAACTATTTCAGACATAGTGATATCCTAACAAGCTATCGTGACTATTTATAAAATCAGTTACATAATCCTTTGCCTCTCTGCATGCCTCGGGCAATTCATAACCTTTGGCCAAATTGGTAAGTATAGCAGCAGAAAACACGCAACCTGTACCATGTTTATCAAATGGCAAACGGGCGCCTTTGTACTTTTGCACTCTGCCATCAGTCATACACAATATATCGTCAGCATTGTCTTCGCTATGACCACCTTTGAGCATTACATTACAATAGTTGGCCAGCTCAGCTGTTGCATCATGCACCTCCAGGTATGGAAACAACAATTTTATTTCCGAAAGATTGGGAGTAATAAGTGTAATTAAAGAAATAATCTGCTTTAGTTTTTCGCCATCAATTTGATGATGAAAAGTAAATCCTGCACTGGCTTTGAGTATCGGATCCCAGATAATCTGGCATTCCGGATTTAACCTTTTGAGGTGTTTTACAATAGTGAAAAGCACATCCAGATTCTGAATAAGCCCTATTTTGATCCATTGAAAGGTATTAACTGCCGCCAATACATCAATCTGACGAAGGATGTTCGATTCGCTTACCCATTCAAGCCCTTCAAATGAACTTTCATTCTGAAAAGTGAGCGAAGTAGCAACGCCTTGTCCGTAAACCTTATTGATTTCGAAGGTTTTGATATCAGCCAGAATACCGGCACCGGCACTGGGATCGAATCCGGCAATGGTTAACAGGTAAGGTCTTTCTTCCATAATAGTGTATTCCCAATTTCATTGATTTGGTTATAACAATCCAACACCTCTTTCAAATCCCGATCAAAGCGAAATGGTTTCCAAATTGCCCCAAGTAAGGCATAACCGGCAAATCCTTTAGCCGACAATTCATGTACCGTATCAAGATCTACACCACCCAAAGCTATTACATCCTGTTTGGTTTGAGGCAGATCAAGCAAATCAAATTCAGAGCAATGCCCTTCCTTGCTTATACTTTCAAATACAGGACTTAAGAAACAATAACTCAACTTTTGATGGTACAGATTCAGATCCTCTGGATTATGAATGGATGCTGAAACCGCCAAGCCTTTCTTTTTAAACCCTGAAACCATTTCTTTCAACTCCTCTTCTGAAAGGTTGATAAAATAAGGTTCTTTTAAGTGTATACCCTTAATATTGTATGTATTCACCAATTGGTATTGCTGATGCAACACGATTCTTTTCAGATACTTTGGCTTTATTTCTTTCAGAAAAGCCTCAATCTGTTTTTGCTCTGCATTGGGTTTACGAAGGTGAAAAATCTCCAATCCTGCATCAAAAAGGGCATGTACAACTTCGTGTTCGCCCTGCAAAAATTCAGGATCGGAGATTACAATTGGCTTCATATTTTATAAATATAGTTCGCTACCTGATTCGGCAAACTCTTTGGATTTTTTTTCAAGACCTGCTTTCAATGCTTCTGTATCATCCAAACCGTTGGCTTCGGCAAAGTCACGTACGTCCTGAGTAATTTTCATACTACAGAAATTTGGACCGCACATAGAACAGAAATGGGCAACTTTGGCACCTTCGGCTGGAAGTGTTTCGTCGTGAAACTCACGAGCCGTATCCGGATCCAGAGAAAGGTTGAACTGATCTTCCCAACGGAATTCAAAACGAGCCTTACTCAAGGCATTATCTCTGATCTGCGCACCAGGATGTCCTTTGGCAAGATCAGCAGCATGGGCTGCAATCTTATACGTAATAACACCGTCTTTTACGTCTTTTTTATTAGGCAGACCTAGGTGTTCTTTAGGTGTTACATAGCAAAGCATAGCACAACCAAACCAGCCGATCATGGCAGCACCAATACCGGATGTAATATGGTCGTAACCAGGAGCAATATCAGTAGTAAGTGGCCCAAGCGTGTAGAACGGAGCTTCATCACATTCCTTCAACTGCTTGTCCATATTTTCTTTGATCAGGTGCATAGGCACGTGACCCGGACCTTCGATCATAACCTGTATATCATGCTTCCACGCTATTTTGGTAAGTTCACCCAGGGTTTCAAGTTCACCAAACTGCGCAGCATCATTAGCATCAGCCAGCGAACCCGGACGCAAACCATCACCTAGAGAGAAAGCTACGTCATAGGCTTTCATAATTTCGCAGATCTCTTCGAAATGTGTGTACAGGAAGTTTTCTTTGTGATGAGCCAGACACCATTTGGCCATAATAGAACCACCACGACTCACAATACCGGTAACACGCTTGGCGGTCAAAGGCACGTATCTAAGTAAAACACCGGCATGTATGGTGAAATAATCTACCCCCTGCTCAGCCTGTTCAATTAGTGTATCGCGGAAAAGTTCCCAGGTAAGATCTTCGGCTTTGCCGTTTACCTTCTCCAATGCCTGATAAATAGGTACAGTACCAATTGGCACAGGCGAATTCCTTAGAATCCACTCACGGGTTTCGTGAATATTTTTTCCTGTAGAAAGATCCATAATGGTATCTGCGCCCCAACGGCAAGCCCAAACAGCTTTTTCAACTTCCTCTTCTATAGATGAAGAAACGGCAGAATTACCAATATTGGCGTTGATTTTTACCAGGAAGTTACGACCAATAATCATTGGTTCGCTTTCAGGGTGATTGATGTTGTTGGGAATAATAGCACGACCTTTGGCTATTTCGTCGCGTACAAATTCAGGAGTTATAAATCCCTTTGGTGTGTTGGCACCAAAACTTTGTCCGGGATGTTGATGCCCCAGAGTATTTAGCTCATCTATACGTTGATTTTCTCTGATAGCGATATACTCCATTTCCGGAGTTATGATTCCCTTACGGGCATAATGCAATTGAGAAACGTTTTTGCCTTTTTTAGCTTTTAAAGGCTTTTTCAGGTGTTCGAAACGAAGGATATCCAATTCAGGGTTTTCCAGTCTTTGTCTGCCATAGTCAGAAGAAATAGCCGGAAGTTCTTCCACATCACCACGATCGAGTATCCATTGCTCTCTAAGTTTTGGTATACCTCTGCGAACGTCAATTTCTATAGTAGGATCGGTGTAAGGACCACTGGTATCGTAAACGGTAACGGGAGCATTTTTTTCCGGAGCCTTGCCTGAAAATTTATGTATGGTATCAGAAACCTCAATTTCCCGCATAGCCACTTTGATATCGTGAATCTTGCCGGGTACATATATTTTGGTAGACTTTTGGAATGGTTCTCTGGTGATACTTTCCTGAGTTGGCGTTTTTTCTTGTCTCATACTGATAAGTTATTAGAGATAAAACTTTGTAGCAAAGCCTCAAAAAATCAAGGTGGTTTGCAATTATTAATCTATTGAATATCAGCCACCCTGCGTGGCTCGAATAATAGTTACATGATCATTTTCCTGAAAGGAAAAGGTATTCCAATCAACCTTGGGTACAACCTGATTGTTCACAGCCAGAGCAAGTCCGCGTGTTTTTTCAATCTGAAGAATATTGAGGAGGTCAGCTATAGAAGTCGTTCCGTCCAAATCCCTTTTTAGATTATTGATAAATACTACCATACAATATGGGTTTATTCAAAAAAGCTTTGGGAGGGTGCCTGCGTGGTGAGGTTCCGACTTTTCCCTTCGCCCGCATTATCGGGAATCAGGTTCGGAGGGTATTTCTCAGTCCTGAAGATACAGAACACCCCTAAAGTCTTTTTTGTAAAAGTATGAAGTTTTGGTCAGCGAGGCAAGGGAAGGAAGGAAAAAGGTTGTATGTGGTTAATTATAAACAAATTACAAAACCAATAAAATTAACCAATATCTTTCTGGATATTTTAATGTTAATGTAGTTGATCCTGAGTTATTTCGGTTCAATACAGGTAATATTGTTGTAGCCTGGATTTTTTATAAATGCACTAATAATTTCTGCCTTTCTGAAATAAAAAAAGTTCGTGAGGACACGAAAAAGGGAAGGGATTACCAACAATACATTGCTATGTGTTTTCCGGTGCTTTATTCTTCTATTATTCTTATTGCCAATTCGGGTGTCAGAATAGGAAGTTCTGATTTTTTAAAATCTTTAGTATTTCTTGTAATTATTCCTTGTACATTCTTGGTCTTTAAGGCAGAGTAATATTGAATAGCATCTTCAAAATCTGAAAAATTACTATCCAACGATTTCTGAATAATTGATTGGTCAAGAGGTATTACAGTAACTAAATCGGTAAGTTCTTTTAATAACTTTATGGCAGTTTTGCGTCCATCAATCTTACTGATAATATAATACAAGTTATTAAATGAGATCACAGAAACATAAAGGATAAGATTTCTTTGTTGCTGATGTTCAAAAATTATCGCAGCCTGGTCAGAATATGGTTTTCTGTCTGGAAGAAAATCAAGCAAGATATTCGTGTCAATAAAAAATGACTTCACTTAGCAAATTTATTAGAAATTGAATCAGATAGAACTTCTTTGTAATCAAAGTCTTTTGGCAAATTCAAAGAACCTTTAAGAGTCGTGATTTTAGTTGAAATTTTAGGTTTTTCAGATTTGCCGGAAATTAGTTTCAAATAATTTTCAATAATTTCTGACAAACTTTGTCCATTAGATTTAGCGTAATTCTTAGCTTTTTCTATCGTTGCTTCGTCAACGGATATAGTTAATTTCTTATTCATACGTATAAATATAACGAAATTTATACGTATGAAGTTTAAGACAAGGGAAGTTATTTACCATTAATGAGTAACATTTTCGGATTAGTCAAAGCTAGTCACATGACCAACATAGCTTTGACAGTAGGAAAACTAAGGGAATGACATGAGCCAAAAGCATCGCACAATTAATTGAAGGAAGGAAAAAGGCCATATATGGTTAATTATAAACAAATTACAAAACCAATAAAATTAACGATATCTTTCTGGGTATTTTAATGGTAAGAAAGATGATCAAGAGCTATTCCGGCTCAATACAGGCAATGACGCTATAGTAGGGAGATTTTAAACTCTTTAATTATTTCTGCTTTAATAGAATGATATGGTTCGGGAGATACGAACCAGGAGGAGAAGTAAGTTATTGCAACTTTTAATATTATTAGCTTTACAATCGCAGTTCTCAAAGGCCCTCGTTTCAAACCAGGGCAATATCAGTAAACCAAGGCATTTAAATCAACAAACGTTTGTAAAACAAATTGTTAATTAAAAATTAACAGGATTTTTAAAAAAATATCTAAAACAGTTGCCTAGCTTTACAACTTTATTCGACTTTTTAAAACAACAATAAGCCATTTTTTTATGCAACCTTCTCTAACAAGTCCTCCTAAGGATGACTTAAAATCACTTTCTGATATTAAAAAATTACCTGGCGAGTTAAGAGATTTAAACCTAAATATTAAAAACATCGCTTATCTGAATCGTCAGGCCGAGTCGGAATCAAATGCCAGAAGTTATCCACGTAAAATGCCATTCGCATTGGCACAGGCAAAGGGTATTTATGTAAAAGATGTAGATGGAAATGTTTATTACGACTGCTTATCCGGCGCTGGTGCCATAGCACTAGGGCATAACCATGATGTTGTGCAAAATGCCATTCGCAAACAACTCGACAACAACCTGCCGCTTCTGACACTGGATATTACCACACCTGTAAAAGAGCAATTTGTAAAAGATATATTAAGTTGTTTTCCAGCTGAATTTGCTAGAAATGCAAAAATCCAATTTTGTGGTCCATCGGGTGCAGATGCCGTGGAAGCAGCTATTAAACTGGTAAAAATCGCAACCGGTCGCAGGTCTATGATGGCATTCCATGGCGGCTATCACGGTATGACCAACGGCGCATTAAGTATGATGGGCAATCTTGGTAGCAAATCACAGATACCGGGACTGATGTCGGAAGTTCAGTTTTTACCTTTTCCTTATAACTACCGTTGCCCGATGGGAAGGCCAGAAGACAAAAATGGAGAAACTAGCATCAATTATATTGAAAACATATTGCAGGATGATGAAAGTGGCATAACCAAACCAGCCGGCATTATACTGGAAGCCATTCAGGGCGAAGGTGGCAAAATTCCTGCTCCTGTTGCCTGGCTACAAAAACTCAGAAAAATCACGAAAGAACAAGGCATTCCATTAATCATAGACGAAGTACAGACAGGCCTGGGAAGAACCGGGAAAATGTTTGCGTTTGAGCATGCGGGCATTATACCCGATGTTGTAGTTTTGTCAAAGGCGATTGGTGGTTCTCAACCCCTTGCAATTGTTGTATATCATAAAGACCTGGACAAATGGACTCCCGGCTCACATGCCGGAACATTCAGAGGTAATCAATTAGCCATGGCAACAGGTTCTGCTACCATTAATTTCATAAAAGACAATAATTTACTTGATCATGTTACCCAAATGGGTAAACTGTTTGTAGAAAATTTAAAAGCCATTCAAATTGCTACCAATTGTATTGGAGATATAAGAGGAACCGGATTAATGCTGGGTGTGGAAATCGTAAATCCATTTAGCGGTGTATTACAATCGGGTAACCCTGAGCGTTTTGAAAAACTATCCAGACAAATACAAAAGGAATGTTTTAGCAGAGGTTTAATTATTGAAATTGGCGGCAGACAATCAAGTGTATTAAGATTTCTTGCCCCACTTATTATTACAGAAACTCAGGTAAATGATATCTGTAAAATATTTAAAGATGCTGTGCAGGCAGCAGAAACCGAAGTATTATTCAAAAGCATATCCGTAAACTAATTTATAATGTTTAATCAGGAATCAGAAACACAATCATTAATTGATATTACAAATCAATTTAAAAACTACTTTTTAAGCGATACCAGTGAAAGCATAGATGCCTATAAAAAAACCATTGCTGAAGTTTCAGATGCTATTGCCAAACAAATACAGTCACAAACACAGCCATATATTGGCAAAAGTCCGGCTGAATTAAATAAACTTATACAATCCATAAACCTGTTACCGCAAGAAGGTAAAAGCATTTCGGAGGTACTAAAACAAACCGAACAACTTATTATTGAAAGCAATATTTCGGTATACCACCCACACTGTTTAGCACATTTACATTGCCCTACCTTCATTGCTTCGTTGGCTGCGGAAATGATACTTTCTGCCTTTAACCAATCGATGGATTCCTGGGATCAGGCGCCAGCTGCAACCATGATTGAGCAAGCATTGTGTGATGAATTATGCCGCTTTTATGGTTTCGACAGTCATGCCGATGCAACCTTTACCGGTGGCGGCACTATGTCTAATTTTATGGGCTTATTGTTGGCAAGAGATCATTACAGCGACAAACAGTATAACTGGAATATACAGCAAAAAGGTTTACCGCCAGAATCAGGTAAATTCCGGATTATATGCGCTGAAAATGCACATTTTACAGTAGCTCAATCTGCATCAATTTTAGGTTTAGGGCAACAAGCAATTGTTAAAATTAAAGACCAGACACTTGCCGAAAGCGAGCAGGCTTTAGAGCAAACTATTCTTGAATTAAAAGAAGAAGGACTCATTCCGATTGCTTATGTAACTACCGCCGGTACTACCGATTTTGGCAGTTTGGGAAATATTGAAAACCTGTCGCATACATGCCAGAAATATGGCATTTGGCTACATGTAGACGCGGCTTTTGGTGGTGCGCTAATGTTTAGCAATAAACATAAACATAAGTTGGAGGGAATAGAAAAAGCAGATTCGGTAACGATAGATTTTCATAAGCTATTTTATCAGCCTATTTCCTGCGGAGTATTTATTGTTAAAAATAAAAAATCCTTCGATTATATAAAGCTGCATGCAGATTACCTGAATCCGGAAAGCAATGCTTCACTGGGCATATTAGATCTGGTATATAAATCGATACAAACTACAAGACGTTTTGATGCGCTAAAACCATTTATCGCTCTGCAACATATTGGCTTAGCAAACTTCGAAAAGATGATCGATTACACTATTTCCCTGGCCGAGGAAGTAAGTGCAATTATAGATAGCGACAACTCGTTTGAATTGGCCTATCAAACGCCTATAAATGCGGTAGTATTCAGATTTATGCCAGATAAGGAAACCGACCCAATCACAATTGACTACATCAATAATACCATTAAAACCAATTTATTACTGTCAGGAAAGGCAATTATCGGGCAAACCTATTTCAAGAATAAAGCCTATTTGAAATTCACATTGCTTAACCCGATGACACAAGTTAGTGAAGTTGTAACCTTATTGCAGGAAATAAAGGAAATGGGAAATACGTTGCTCTTAAACTACCCAAGCGCCAACTAAGAACTGATGAGAGAGCGAGTAAAAGAGTGGATAAAACGTTATTTACCTGCTGAAATACTATCCATACTGGTCACATTGGCTTCGTCCTGGCTGGTATTTGAACTAACACAAAACGCAATTACCACAGCGCTGGCAGGCACCTGGGGAGGCAATATTGCATACTTTGGATATATTCTGGTAAATGACATTTTGATAAGTTTAAAGAATTGCAAACGCAATAATTTAAACTACAAATGGAAAAATTTCTTACAGAACATAAGAGCTCTGGCTGTAGAATTTGGAATTGCGGAATTAATAGACAGCTTGTTTATAAGACCTACATTGATGTACTACTTCCCTATCTGGCTAGACAACTTAACATTGGGCGTATTGGTTGCCAAAATTGCTGCAGATGTAACTTTCTATATTCCGGCCATTATTAGTTATGAATTTGGAAAAAAATACATGAATTGAAAAGGCAAATCTATTTACAATCCTTAAACCAAAGTCAGATTATTAATCAATCTGGCTTTGGTTTTTTTATAGGTATTTATGATTTGCAAATCAAATTAAAGGCAGGAAAATACAGATATAACATCCACTGTCGTTGATTTTGACCGAAGTTTGAATTACCTTCCATTCTTATATTTTTACACAAAAGACCATTCAGGCAATGCGGAATAATCGAGAGTTGAGACCTTAATTTGCCTATCGGTCAAGATGCCCTGCGGAACATCTTGCCAAGCTAAATAACTATTGCATTCTAGACAATTCGTCAATCATAATATAAAACTCGCTACGTTTAATAGATTGTACAAATTCTTCTCTACATTCTTTAGATTCTAAGTCCAAACAAGGTATTGAACCTAAATAAATCTCAAGTTTTTGAAACTTAAAATAATAATTATTGTATCCCTTATCAGTAGGTCTCATATAAACTTTCTTGCTAGATTTATCTAAAGCTTTCTTTAGATTCCTATATTTTCCTTCTTTAATATAAAGGGATTTTAATATTTCTACACCTTCCGATGGAAGGATTTCATCTAATCGAAATAAAGTATTGAAAATAAGTTTTTTTGCTTCGGTATAATTTCCCATTGCAATAAGAACCCTTGCTTGATCTAAATCTTTTCGCAAATAGGAATATCCTGTTCCGCAACTTCCCAAATATAGATTTTCACCATATTTAAGATCTAAAAAATAAAAGGCACTATCAAACTGCTTGATTTCCAGATACAGTTCAAACAGATTGTAACAAGCAAGACTTTTATAATATGAATCTGATATATATTGTTCATCTTGTTTATGGTTGTCTGAAAACTTTCTAATTAGAACAGAATTTAATATTACCGATGCACTATCATAATTTTTATTAAGAAAATAAGCTTTTCCCAAATTATAATATCCTTTTCTGAAATATCCATGATCCGGATTCTCTTTTAGGACTTTCGACAGAATTTCAATGGCAGTAGGGTAGTTTTCTATTCTCATATAACTAATCCCATTTTCAAAAACTCCTGAAATACTATCCTGCGCCAATGAACAAGAAATTGACATTACAAAAAGCGTGACAAAGCAAATCGATTTCATATATTCAACTTAACAAATTACTTAATAGAATAAAATTACGCAGCTTTTCGACTTCTTCCGGAAGGCAAGTCGAAAGACAAATATTCCAGCTAACTAAAAAAGTCAATAAGTAACTCATGAAATTTTTTCCCTTTAGCCATCCTATCCTTCCCATTCAAATCTTTCAACACTTCCACCTGTACAAACCCAAACTCCTCCATCAAAACCTTAGTTTCTTGCCCAAACCGCTCATTAATTTCAAAGTAAATTCTACCATCTGGCTTCAGTTGTTTCACAGCGAACTCCAGTATCTTCCGGTAAAAAAACAAAGCATCATTTTCGGGAGCATATAAGGCCAGTTTAGGTTCGTATTGCAATACATTCTGACGCATCAGGGGCATTTCGGTCAGTTCTATATATGGTGGGTTACTTACTATTATATCATATTGCTCGTTTCCATTCCAATCCAGACTTATATCATGTTCTATAAACTGTACCGATACATGGTTCAATACTGCGTTTTTAGCAGCTATTTTCAAAGCATCAGCCGAAATATCCATAGCCGCAACCTTACAACCCGGCATATTGGCAGCCAATGAAATAGCAATACAGCCTGACCCCGTTCCTATATCCAGTATTGAAAGACCTGACATGCCGGCGTAATCTTTTATAATCCGATCAACCAGCTCTTCGGTTTCCGGACGGGGAATTAGCACACCGGGCGCTACCTGAAAAGGCAAACCATAAAACCAGGTTTTGCCCAATATATATTGTAGAGGTTCATGTGCGTTGATTCGCTGTATAAATTGATTGATGGTTTCCTGATCAACCTCTATCATTTTATCAGCCAGTATATCGGCACGGTTCAGGCCATATTTTTCCTCCAAAAACCAATACGTTATAGACTGACTTTCTCTGGTTTCATATAAAGTGATATCTTCTACAATTCTGGAAAAAAGTGATTTGGCGCGGCAATTTTCCATATCAAACTTTGATGGTTAAAAAATTCACAAACCACTGATAACCAAGAATACCAAATACATAAACCATCATTAGGCCCGGAAAAATATTTTGATTGGTATAGGACTGCACTATGGCGCCAATTCCTAACAGAAATAGGGCAATCACATAAAACAAGACGCCTGTTCGCTTACCACCTTTCTCGAAAATAAATATTGCAGAAAGCGGCAACATCATACTAAAACCGATTATAGCCATTGTAGCCAAAAAGGTATTACCAATTAGCAAAAACAAAATACCCGAAATCAATCCCAGCAGCAGCGATATTCCAACAAAATTGCTGGCTAGTAACTCTTCTCTGGAAAGAGCGAATCTGCCGTATACATTGAGTCTAAGAAACAAATTTGATAGAGGTCCAATAATCCAGGTGGAGAATGCAAACAAGAAATACAGTATCAGAACAGGTGTAATAAAAGGCTCCAGTTCGGGATGCGAATTGGTGATGAGTCTGAGTACTTTGGTAAGTATATAAAAACCAATAATTACCGCCCACTGAGCTTTACCTTTGAGGTTTCCGATCCAGAAGGCATATTTTAGAAACCAGCGATAAACCAGATAGCGGCCTTTCAGGGCCTCAACCAGACCACTTTTGGCAAATTCCATTTCCGGGTTTATGGTCAGTGCTTTTCTGAAATGCTCCAATGCTTTGTGCGAATCGCCTTTTTCCAGCAACCCCCAACCCATATTAGCATGCGTAAAAGCATTTTCAGGGTCGCGTTTCAAAGCTTCCTCTATAGTACTTAATCCTTCAATCTTTTTGTCTAGTTTAATTAGGGCAGTAGATCTGCAATTCAAACAATTGAGATTGTCTGAATCTATAGCCAGTCCTTTTTCGGCAGCGTGCAGGGCATCTTCCCATTTTTTATTTCCCAAATGAATACGTGAAAGTAAGGCAAAGAAATCTGCATCCTCAGGGTAGGAGGATATAGCCGAACGTATAACCTGTTCTGCTTTTTTCAGATCCTCATTCATGTAGTAAATACTGGCCATAAAATACAGGTAGCGAGGATTGTCGGCATCCTGTGACAAAGCACTTTTGATCAGATCAAGTCCCTGGTCGAAATGCCCCTGATACGCCAGAGTAATTGAAAGCAAAGCTTTGATTTCAGGATCGTCAGGATTGTCAGCAAGAGCAATTTTTAGTTCTTTTTCTGCCTCCGAGTATCTGTTTTGCTCCAGCAACATACCGGCACGAGCAATATGCTTGTTGGTCATGTTTATTTCTTGATTTTCAAATAAGTCAAAATATCATCGTACATGCCGGTTTCGTTGGCATACAAGGCATAGTTACGAGCCGTAGAAAACCATTCTTTAGTAGATGGCTTGACTTTTTTGATAGCCGCAAGCATATCCTGGGTGGTAATTGGCTCAGGAATACCTGTTTTGAATGAAACTCTTAATTTTTCTTCTACAGCCAGATCAACTGCAGCTTCAAGGTCTGCGCCGCTAAATTCTTCTGAGTTTTTAGCTAGTTCACCAAAGCGAATATCTTTTGTTGGTTTTTTAGCCAGCAAAAGTTTGAGTATCTGCTCACGTCCTTCGGAATCAGGTGGCTTTACAAATATGATTCTATCAAACCTGCCGGGTCTGCGGAAAGCAGGATCCAGGTGCCAGGGTGCATTGGTAGCAGCCAATATTAGCAGTCCATCATTATTGTCCTCCACGCCATCCATTTCGGATAGAAACTGGTTAATCAGGTGTCTGCCGGAGGATTGTTTCATATCAGACCTACTGGCGCCGAGAGCATCTACTTCGTCAAAGAACAATACACAAGGATTGCTACGGCGAGCAGTTTCAAAAATCATATGTAGATTCTTTTCGCTTTCGCCGATCCACATTTCCAGAATATCGTTGATACCAACAGCCATAAACGCAGCTTGCACTTCGCCAGCTGTTGCTCTTGCCAAATGGGTTTTGCCACAACCCGGAGGACCATACAGCAATATACCACCACCGGTTTTTTTACCATAGGCTTTGTATAACTCAGCATGTTTGAGCGGTTGAATGATCTTGATATTGATCTCTTCTTTTACATCTTCCATTCCGCCTACATCCTTGAATGTAACATCGGATTGTTGCTTTTCAAATCTGTCTTCCAATTCATCATCGATGTCTTGCGAAGGTCTTTTTACTTCACCGGAAGGAATTCGCAACATAGAATCCAATTCATAATCTTTAAAATCCGGCGACAGGTCTAAAGCAATTTTATAATACTTTCTGGCTTCGGAAAGCTTGTTGAGTTTTAATAAAATTTTGGCATACAATACCAGTGCTTCAGGGCTTCCGTTGTTATCTACATCCGGCTCAAGTATAGCTGCAGCAGTGCTAAAATTTGATTGTTTATAGTACACTATAGCCAGTCCTATACGAGCTTTGGAATTGCTGGAATCAGTTTTTAGAATATACAGATAATGTTCTTCGGCTTCGTCGTTTCGATCTACCGCTACCAGCAGTTCAGCCAGTTGTGTGCGCAGCAATATATTGTCCGGAGAGAATTTTAATGCTTCAATAAGGTTATTTACAAAATCCTGATTCACGGTTATATTATTTTAGAATTAGTGATTCCACGTAGATTAGAAAGAACTACGATTTCTATTTATCGCCTTGCCGGCTGGGCCTTACTTTTTTCCATTGATGAAAAAAGTAAGCAAATAACCAATTGAAATTTAATACCATTTAAATATTTTCATTCCAATCAGGAAACAAACCATCCCAACTGCACAAAGCAAAAGCACCGGAAATAGTACAATAGAAACTCCCGCACCTTCATTAAACACTGCACGCATGCCATCTGCCAGAATAGTCAGTGGAAGGTACCTGATAATAGACTGTATAATAGAAGGAAAATTGTGGTAACTAAAGAAAATTCCTGAAAGAATCGTCATAGGCAGTATAACAGCATTGATTAAGCCATGACCAACCTGTGAGCTTTGAGCCTTGGAGGCCACCAATATAGCTAAGCCCGAAAAACAGACTACCCCCGCAATAAATAACATAATAAAGGCCAACCATGACCCTTGCAGTTGTGATTGAAAAGTAAGCATGGCAAAAGTGATTAAAATAATTGACTCTACTACGCAAACAAACATTCTGAACACAAAATGAGAAATAAGAAAATCCGATCTTTTCATAGGAGTTGCAAGCATTCGGCGAAGTAATTTTTTCATCCGAAACTCAATCAGGTTATATCCAATGCCCCAAATGCATGAGTTCATAATACCCAAGGCAATAAGGCCGGGAATCAGAAAATCGATATATCTGCCTCCTGGTGTGGTAACCGCTTTTATTTCGGCAAATTGCTTTTTCCCTTCAAGAAGTTTTTCAAGTAACAAGTGGCTTTTGAGTGCCTCCTGATTTACAGGGTCATAGTGGTAAATATATTCACCATTTTCCTGAGCCAGATATACCTGGATCTGTCCGCGTTTCATTGCCAAAATGGCATCGGACGTAGTTGCAGATTTAAAATTATACCAAACTTCCGAACTTATGCCAGGAACTTTAAACTTCCTTTCCGTGATGGTATCTTTCTCAATGTTGCCTACTACAAAAACGGTATTATTAGAAACCGAACTTTCTGTAAATGCAAGCCCCAATACCCAGGCCATGATTACCGGAAAAAAGACTGCCCAGAAAATAATACCCGGTTCACGTATAAATGCCCGGAAATGTACTTTCAAAAATTCTATAATGGTGTTATTCATGCAGATTCCTCCCCGTCATATAGATAAACAAATCGTCCAGTGTCATTTTGCGACATTCCAGCTCTAGAAACTCTAGTCCTTCGCCAGTAACTAGTGCGGTAAATTGTGGTATGGCAGCAGCCAGACTTTCTACCCAGATTCTGCCTTTAAGTTTCTCGTTTTCCCAGGTAATTTTTTTCAGGCCGGCTAGCGTATCCAGAGAAGTTGTAAGTTCATTATTCAGCGTAAATTCTATCACATCGCCTTCTCCATATTTGCTGATTAATTCGTTCAGCATTCCCTGAGCAATAAATTTTCCTTTGTCCATGATCAGAATCCGGTCGCAAAGCACCTGAGCCTCTTCCATATAATGTGTGGTAAGAATCATGGTAGTTCCTTTGGCTTTTAGGTCGGTAAGGATATTCCAGATTTCTCTGCGCGAAGTAGGATCCAGGCCGGTAGTTGGCTCGTCGAGCAGTATAATTTTAGGGTTGTTGAGCAAAGCAATTCCCAAAGCCAGGCGCTGACGCTGTCCGCCTGAAAGATTATAAACAAACGCATTGGCTTTAGCAGTAAGATTGACACTTGCCAATACTTCATCAACCCGATGGGCTGGTAATTGGTAGAAAGAAGCAAACAGCAGAGCCGTTTCGCGTACTTTAAGTTTATCAATAAATTTTGTTTCCTGCAATGAAAGTCCTATTTCCTTATGTAGGGCTTTTTCATGCTCTTTCCAGTTTTTGCCCAAAATAGAAATTTGGCCTTTGTCGGGTTTTTGTATCCCTTCAATCATTTCGATGAGCGTAGTTTTTCCGGCACCATTAGGACCAAGCAAGGCCACATACTCGCCTTGCTGTATTTGAAGATCGAGTTGGTCAACCGCTTTTAATGTCCCAAAAGATTTTGATACCTGATTTAGTATAATGGCAGACACCTATAGAATTTTTGATTTAAAACTGTAAGGTATAAAAACGCCAGAAATAAGGGAAATTTAGACCTATAAGGTTTTTGAAAGAGTGTTGTTTTCTCTTATTATTTGAATCTCTCTTCACTATCTCTCTGCTAATTTTTTAAGCTATTTCAATTAATTTGAATACAGAGTTTACTACATTAGTAAACTTTTTAATCTTGATTCACGTTAAAAAATGAGAGTATACTTTAAGACTGAAGAACTAGCCTGGTTGTATGCTACTCCTTTGGATCAAATAAAAGGAAAGCTATTGTACTCAACGGACATTATTAAGCAGTATAAAAAGAAAGTAATAATACTTCTAACCATCAGTAATATTAGCGAACTAAAGGAACATAAAGGTTTAAATTTTGAACGTTTAAAAGGAAATCGTAAAGACTATTATTCAATCCGATTAAATAAACAATTTCGATTATTATTTAAGATTATAAAGGATACAAAAGGTGAAATAATTATTGAAGAATTATTAATTACAGAAATCTCAAAACATTATGAATAAGAAGGTATATGCTAACGATATAGAAATAAAAGAAATATTCCATCCAGGAGAATTTATTAAAGATGAATTAGAAGCCCGAGGAATGAAACAGAAAGAACTTTGCGAAAAAATGGAGATTGCAAAAAATGTACTTAGCGAAATCATTCATAGCAAAAGAAACCTTAGCCCTGTACTAGCTTTAAAACTGGAATCAGCATTGGGAATTAATGCAGAGTTTTGGATGAAACTGCAAATAACCTATGATATAAATTTGGTCAGAAATAAACATAGTAAGTGGAAAGAAGGAACAATAATTTCCGAAAAAAAGTAATACTTACTTAAGCAAAAGAATGGTGAGAAACTAGCCTTACTTTTGTGTTAGAAGCTTTAAAAGTAAAGATTAAAAAGCCACTATATATTAAAAATCCATACCAATACCCAATGTAATTAAGCAACTATGGGAAATACCATGGTATACTATATGGTATCTGATTCAAGCGGTATCGCTTCACTATTTTGAAAACAAAAAAACCGCACCCTGATATCTCAGAGTCCGGCCTAAAAACCTTATAAACTTTAGGGGTTTATTTCACTCACTTATTGCTCTGTCACCGAACACTTTCCCTCCGAAAAGCTTAACACTCCGGCTATTGCTGCTTTGCATGGATTAGCATAGGTTATACCATTACATCCACAAACAGGTTTGAACTCTGCCGTACATACTTTCTTTGGATCTTTTAGCGTACTATCCATACAAGCATGAGCGAACTCCTCCGGATTATTGATTATATACTGTGCATCTACAACCCTTTCACTACTTACCCTTCCCGGTTCTTCATTCAAATTTTCGCATGAAATCAATAACAGGGCACCAGCCAGTATCAAAAATAACTTTTTCATATATACCAATTTTATCTTTCCTATTGGCTTTTGTTGTCCAAAAACCCATAGCACCTGTTACAGCACCATTATCAAAATAATCTTTTCGCCAATCAAATTGTTTTGCCCAAACCAGATGCGACTATTAATCGTTCAATGGTAATGAGGGTCAAACTTATGAAAGCACAAAATACGGTTTATACTCCCAGCAATTTCCCAATTACTTTGGAGGAAATTCCTAACCGCACCGAGCCGGATAAAGTCCTAATGGTTTCGCCGGAGTATTTTGATATTGTAGATGTCAAAAACGTACATATGCATCATAATCAGGGCAATGTAAATCACAAATTGGCACAAAAGCAATGGTTAGATTTGCTCAATATTTATCAAAAACTACAGGAGCAAAACATCCTATCGGCCATCAAAGTATTAGCCGGTAAGGAAGGTTGTGAAGACATGGTTTTTGCCGCCAATCAATCATTTCCATGGATTTCAACACAGGGAATAAAACAAGTTGTAGTAAGTAAAATGCGACATGAATCCCGAAAAAAAGAGGTCCCATATTTTGAAAAAAGTTACCTTCAGGACTACTATCAATTATTGCATCTCAACCAGGCAGAATTGTTCGAAGGCATGGGTGATGCAATTCCCCTGCCGGGAAAAAGGCTGATTTTTGGAGGTTACGGGCATCGATCCGATCGAAAAGCCCTGGAAGAAATAGCCAACATGCTGGAAACTCCGATTATAGCGCTGGAACTTATAAATGAAAAATTCTACCATTTAGATACCTGTTTCATTCCTTTAAATACAGAAACCTGTCTTTTATTCCCAGGAGCATTTCAACCGGAAGATCTGAAAGGTTTACAAAAACTATTTAAAACAGTAGTTGAAATTCCTGAAAACGAAGCAGCAAAGGGTTTTGCACTTAATGCCCATATAATGCAAAAAAATGGTAGTAAAGCAGCCATTATACAAACCGGGAATCCTTATACCACCAGCGTTCTGGAGAAAAACGGGTACCAGATCTATCAAACAGAGACTAGCGAATACATCAAATCCGGTGGTAGTGTTTTTTGCATGAAAATGATGTGGTACTAAAACTCCAAAATTCATGATTAGTAACAATACAAACAATGTGGTAAAGGTTAATTCCGAAATCAGTCCGCTGCAAAAGGTGCTTATTCACAAACCTGATAGTGGTATTGAGCGTGTTACACCTGACAATGCCTTAGACCTTTTGTATGAAGATATAGTCTATTTGCCCAAAATGCGTAAGGAACATGACTGGTTTACTACGGCAATTTCGTATCTGATTGGGAAAGAAAACATACTGGATACCACAACCTTACTTCAGGAATTATTAGGCAAAACAGCAATCAGAAATCAACTTATTGAAGAAATAACACAGTTTGAAAACTTAAACACAACAATAGCCCATAAACTACATCAGTACAATACTCCTGAACTGGCAGAAATACTGATTAGCGGTGCAGATACGACAGGATCTGAACTATTTTTCAGGCCTCTGCCCAATTTTATTTTTACCAGAGATATAGGAATGGTTATAAACCAACATATTTTGGTTGCCAAAGCTGCCAAAGCAGCCCGGAAAAGAGAGAGTATATTGAGTAAATACATCTTTAGATACTTATTAAACTACAATACCGAACTACTCATTGAACCACCTCAATACGCAGATTTCTCTATTGAAGGTGGCGATATTATGATGTTGGAGCCAGAACATTTGCTAATTGCCAGCAGCGAGCGGACTACTGAAAACGCTGTAGAATGGCTGACCAATTTTGTTCTTGTAAATGGTATTGTCTCTAAAGTTTCTTCGGTTTCATTACCCAAACTAAGGTATTGCATGCACCTGGATACCATTTTTACCCGTTTTGACATGCACCATTTTGCAGGATTCGAACCACTAATTTGTAAGCCACATGCCATGCCTGTTATTAGCAAAACGCTGGAAGGTACTACAACTTTTGCCTCTATTCAGGATATGCTTACATCAGCAAATCCGGATACAATAATTATAAAAAGCGGAAACGGCAAATACCCTTTTGCTGAGCGTGAACAATGGACAGACAGTTGCAATTTATTTGCAGTCAGACCCGGCGTAGCCTTTACCTACGACAGAAACTACCATACCAATAGAGCCTTTCAGGATTATGGGTTTTCGCTCATAAAGGCCAAAGAATTAGTTCGCCAATTTCAACATGGAGAAAGATACCCCGATCAGGTAGAAAAAACCATTATCACCATTCCTTCCAGTGAACTTTCCAGAGCCAGAGGCGGGCCGCATTGCATGACCATGCCGATTAGAAGAAGTTTGCAATAATCACAGCTCTTAATGCCATTGATAGGCTAAGGCCACAACAAAATTTCTACCGGGTTCCGGCAGATTTAAGATTCTATACCTACTCAGATGATTATAATAAGTGGTGTTAAAAATATTCTGTATCTGAAAATTGAATAATACAGTATGCTTTTTGCCCATTGCCCAACCCATAGAAAAATCAACAATCTGCGAGTCAGGCGTGGTTCTCTCGTTTCGATCTACACGATTCTGTGCTGCCGCAATTTTGGCCGTAAAACCTATATAAAATTCATGAATGGATTTTAACGAATCCAGCTCATAAAATATGCTTGGATTAAGTGAAGGTGCAGGAGTAAATGGCAATGGTAAGCCAGTATCCAGATTTTTGTTTATCACCAGATCGCCATTAATCCCCAACACTATATTGGATTTGTGGTGATAATGTAAGGCAAATTCCCCCCCGTAATACAATGCTCTGTTTTGCTTATACTGGTACAACTGCCCGCCAACGGCATAAGGATACACAGTACCATCTATCGTAGCCGATGCAAAACGATTGGAAGGACTTAGGTATATAAAATTGCTGAAATAATTAACAAATGGTGTTAGGGTAAAATGTATACGTCTTTTCTCTACTACAACCCCCAAATCCAACTGATATCCATTCTCAGAATTTAGATTCTCATCGCCCTTTTCAAACCTAAATGTGCCATGGTGTGCCCCATTGGATGTAAGCTCAGCCATAGAAGGCAGGCGAAAAGTCTTACCTACATTCGCTTTAAAATTAAAAGTTGAATTAGGAATATAAGAAAGCCCCAGGCTTCCGGAGGCATTTAAATAATTCTTGGAAATTTCCGGTGACCGTTCTATAGTATCCAATACTTGAAACTGGTGATAAAAAGGTTGATTAACCTGAGAGGCCTTTTGGTTGGCATAGTCACTTCTGATACCCGCATTTAAAATATATTTTTCTGAAAGTTTCCATTGATTTATTAAAAAAAGACCTGACTGCACCTGTTGATAAGAAGGGATAATAAAATCAAATCCTGAAACATTATTCTGTTTATAATCACTTTGTGTACCAATCCAACATTCCCAATTATCGGCCAGGTTGTGCTTCAAACGTGCATTTATACTCCAGGTAGAAAGTTGCATTTCTATACCCAATGAATCTTTTAGATCTACAGGAAAACCATGAGAAACCGGACTCTCAAACTCTTTTCGACTGTTTTGCTGAAAACCCAGGTCTACCTCTAATCGGTCTGAACCTTTTTTGATAAGACTATTAGAAAGCACTTTAAAATGATTGATTGACTGAGATGGTAATTCAATATTATTGGCTTGATCCTGTTTGATGCTATAACCCCTGGCAAATCCTGTAGCCCCCGGAAATACCCCAACACGCTGATTGTAGTTGGAAACCGTCAGGTGCGAATGGCCCCAATTTTTAACTACGCCAATTGTGCTATTTATATGACGTTCTTTGCCCGCAGTATTTTTTAATTTCCCATTTTCAATAGGCATTCTAAATCCAAGATAGGTAAAACTGTCTGCCGGTATAGTATAATCATTATAATTGGTAAAAGTACCCTGTACTTTGTATACCAAACTTCCAACCCCTGATTTAAAAGCTCCGGTTAAACCACGCGACTGATTAACCGACTGATATATTGGCTTGATGGTAAATTCCTTTTGGCCTGGAAGTAAATCCATATTATTTCTAATATTAATAACTCCTCCCATGGCATCCGAACCAAATACAAGCGAGGCAGGCCCCTTTAGTATATCCAGTTTCTCAACTGCATACTGGTCGATTTCCAAACCATGGTCCGCTCCCCATTGTTGTCCCTCCTGCTTTATACCCTGCTCAACCACCGTAATCCGATTAAAAGACAATCCTCGTATAACCGGTTTTGAAACGCCAACACCCTGATTAATTACAGAAATACCTTCTAATTGATCCAATGTATTAGCCAAAGTACTACCGGCATGTCTATTTATAAATACCTGATCAACCTCTTTTATCAGTAGTGAACTCTCCTCTTCCTGTATTTTAAACAAATCTGCTTTAAGTACTATTTCAGGTAGTTTATTGATATCAGTCATCAGTTCTACCTCGAGTTTTAGGTCCTGATTACTAATAGTTACATCAACTACTTCTGGCATATACCCATCCATTGCATAATGTATATGATAATGTCCTGGTGCTATATGCTTGAAATGATATGTCCCATCCGGATTGGTAATCGCTGACAACTGCAATTCATGTAGAAAAACAAATACTCCAGCTAGCGGACGTTTATCATTAGAATAGACAGTACCCTTAATCTCAAATTGAGCATGCCCAGGTAGTGATAATACTATATAAAAAGCAAAAGCCACAAAGGGCTTTATGTATTTGCAACGTTTGGGATTATTGCAAGAGTATATATTGGAGAAATTTCTCATGTAAAAAAAGGTGAAATTTCAAGTTGAAATTTCACCTTTTGTAATATTAATGATCGTGATTTTCAATGTGCAAAGCTACTACTTTTACAGTTCTGTTACCAGCTTTATCAAGCACCAGCATTTCAAGATGGTAATCGCCTTCTGTATAATGAACATCATTTTCACTAAAAACATTAAACGTTTTAGAGTCAACCTGGCCAGTTAACATTCTGATTTCAGGACCAAATTTCAGAGGTTCGTCAGGCATTAGACTTTTGGCATGGTTATGCCCATCAAATGCACTGTGTATTTCTACCTGCAACTCACTCAATTCTTTGTCATCGGCCATTGATACTGTAAAATCAAATGCTTCTCCCAGGTGAACATGAATTTCATCGGTTGTATTGATATATTCTGTTCCTTCAATTTTCAACGAAGTAAATACAGGGCTTTTATCCTCTTTTTTAGCATCATCGTCTTTTTTACAAGCTCCAAGTATGCCCAACAGACAGAGTCCAACAATAGTAATTTTTTTCATCGTAGATTTAATTTAATGCAACAATGTTGCAAAAATAATAAAGATACATTAAGTGCCAACAATCAAGGCATAATTTATTTTTTGAATTGAGGTTTAATTTTACCAAAACCAGCAGATTATTAAGATGTTTACAATAAGAAGTAGTATGTATTACAATAAACACTATAGCATTTGTATATTTGTACCTGTATGGAAAACAACGTAACGGAGGTTTTAAGAAAGCATAATTTAAAGGTAACAGCTACCCGAACAAAAGTGCTGGAGCAGTTCTACCTCAATGACCATGCACTCACCCACCACGACCTGGAAACCACCATTCCTGAACTAGACCGCGTAACGATATACAGAACATTAAATGCATTTGAAGAAAACGGCATAACCCACAAAGTTATGAATCCAAACGGAGTAGCCACATTTGCCCTTTGCAGGTCCCAATGTACTGAGCATGTGCACCATGATAATCATTTTCATTTTCAATGTTATGAATGCGAAAAAACGTTTTGTCTAGACGAAATTTTGCACCAAACCATTCATATCCCCAAAGGTTTTATAATGAAAGATGTAAAGCTTTTTATAGGTGGTGTTTGCAACAATTGTACTGCCAAATAGGCTAAAAAGGTTTCTCCTCCAGTAGCAATAAAATATTTCATTTCTTTCTCCGTATTAGAATGTTATAACAATAGAACGAATTGTAAACATAATTAAGCAAAATTCAGATTATTGAATGAAATACCCAATAAAAAAGGCCACTCCTGCATTAGAAGTGGCCTTTTTGTTATTAGCTAATAGTATTCGTTTATCTCTTAACTATGCGTTCGGTTTTCTGTAACCCAGAGGCTGTTTCTACTTGTAGTATATAAACACCGGCAGGCAGATTGCTCAGTGAAATAGAAGCACTACCTGCTGCTGCTGTAGCAGATTGAAGCAGTGCATGTTGCAAAGTATAAACCTGAATTTTTGCCGACTCCTGATTAGGTATTGAGATCGTTAAAACATCACTAACCGGATTTGGGAAAGCTTTTAATTCAAAACTTGCCACAGCATCAGTAGTAGAGGTGATTACAAAAGTTTCAAATTCGGAGAATACTGTTTTATAACTATATCCAACATAAGTCTTAATTTGTTCAATCAGTATACCATCATTATCATAAGTATTTGTATAAAGAGAAGAATACTCCAACACCCATTCTCCTTCTACAAAATCATACTCAGCATAACCGGCTTCATTTCCAAACCCATCAACATAATTAATTTCTTTGTAACTATTAACCCATAGGCCATCATTATATTCTTCCTTGAGTTCAGTTTCATTACCTTGAGCATCAGTTGTGGTAGTGTATCGTACAGCTGGAACCCAGCTATCCTCAACCTTGATCTCATACAATTCAACACCGTTACCTGGAGATGTAGACGTAAACATACCTCTGTATGTCTCACCCTCTTCAACAAATTCTTGTTCGTAGGATTTAACTTCAAAATTGGCAAAGTCAAACCAGGTTATATTCATATAAGCTCCATCTTCAACCCATTCTTCACCATCCCAATCATAAAAAGCTATTGAACTAGGAGCTTCTTCATTTCCAGTATATGCATATACTTCTTTATATCCATTCTCCCACATATTTTCAGTAAAATATTTGTAAATAACCGACTCAAGTCTACCATTTGCATCAACAATATACTCCTTAGCATTGGCATCATTTAATACCAAAAGGTTGGTATGATTATCAAAATTATAATAAGAATCTTTAATCAAATTCCCTCTAGAATCATACTCAAATACATATTTACTCAACGTATCTTCCATATAATAGGAGAAATAGGCCTTCAAAATAAGATTACCATTGGCATCATATTCGTTAGTTGCATAACCGGTCTCAACCCAGAACTCTGTTTCTGAATCAAAGGAATAAGTAGTTTCCAATGTAGGTAGTGTTAAACTAACTTCTGCTGTAAATCTGGATTTGGATGCTGCTTCTTTTGTTTTTTTGGCTGGAGTTTTCTTAGCTACCTTTTTGGCTGGAGTTTTCAAATCTTTCTCAGATGCAGAGTTTTTAGCAAGAGCTTCCTTTATGGAGGATTTTTGCAGTTTATCAATCAGACTTTGAGAAGATACCGAGGTACCTACAAGTAGTAAAGCACTAAAAAATAGTGAACGTAGTAAATTTTTTCCCATAATTATTTTTTGGATTGAGGTTAAATTAGTTACAATGTAAATAAAATACCTACCACTAGGTATTTTGCACACAAAATAATCTATGTAGAATCTGCAAACTAACTCAAAAGATCAAAATCAGTTATAGATCAATATGCCCTAGAAAACGATTAAAAAAATTAAGTAAGGAGGCAAATAATCCAGGCATGGAACAACAATTTAGGATTGAAACTTTATTAATTACCATCAACAATCGGTACCCAAATTTTCAATACCTCATCAGATTCGTATATTTCTATAGACATAGGCTTTGTTTTAATACCATTAGCCTCGGTATATTCAGCAATTTTTGGATAAATATTAACAGGCAAAAGCATATATCTGGCTTTTATGGTGGCTTGCAATACTTTTCCCAAACCAAAAGTTTTCTTTTTCAATTCATCAATCGATTTAGTATTTGCAACAACTCCAACAAATGCCTTTACAGTATCTTCTTTAGCCTGTGGCTGATTGTAAAAAACGCCTACAACCTTTCCATCTATATGTTTATGATCTATCAAAGAATCAGTTTTTTTAAACAGATTACCAAACTCTTTTTGTGTTAACAGACCATTAAATTCATATCCTGTTACGGTAACAGAATCAATTGTTACCACTTCAAATTGAGGTTTATTAAATCCTCCAAAATAGGCATAAAGACCAGCCAACAGTAGCAGCCCGGCAACCAACAATAAACTCTTTTTCAATGTATTAATAAATTTATACTAACTATAATTCTATACTTCTTGTGTAAACTGAATATGGTACAACCTTGCATAAGCCCCATCTTTTTTCAGCAATTCTTCATGACTACCAGTTTCTACTACCTGACCTTTATCTAATACCACAATTTTAGTAGCCTTTTGTATAGTAGAAAGTCGGTGTGCAATAATAAAACAGGTACGTCCTTTCATTAATTTGTCAATGGCTTTTTCTATCATTTCTTCAGTTTCATTGTCAACCGAAGATGTAGCTTCATCCATTACTATAATTTTAGGATCATACACCAATGCCCTAATAAACGAAATCAACTGGCGCTGTCCAACAGACAGAGTTGCACCTCTTTCCTGTACATTGTAGTCAAACATACCAGGCAGATTTTCAATAAACGATCTTGCTCCTACCATTTCAGCTGCTTCCAGAATCTTTTCTTCTGCAATGGCATTATTACTTAGAGATATATTGTTTTTTATTGTATCCGAAAACAAAAACACATCCTGCAATACAACCGCCATATTTGATCTTAGTGTTGCTAAATCATAATCACGGATATCAACACCATCAATTAATATACGGCCTTTCTGAAAATCATAAAATCGATTCAAAAGATTAATTACAGAAGACTTTCCGGCACCTGTGGCTCCAACAAAGGCAATGGTTTCACCTTGTTTTACAGAAAAAGAAAGGTCTTTCAATATATAATCATGATCGTTGTATGAAAACCAAACGTTTTCATAAGTAATATCACCCCGAACAATTTCAGGTTTATTAGCTCCACCTGTCTCCAGGTCTTCATCCATATCAAGCAAGCTAAAAATTCGTTGTGCACTAACTATACCCATTTGCAAGGTATTGAAACGATCGGCTATCATCCTGATTGGTCTGAAAAGCATAGCTATAAGCATGGTAAACAAGATAAAATCACCAATGGTAAACACCTCGTTAATTATACCTCTGGCTCCAAACCAAACCAAAAGGGCTGTACCCATGGCTGCGATCAATTCAGTAACCGGAAAGTAAACAGAGTAATACAAGACGGATTGCAAATTGGCCTTTTTATGTTCTTCATTAATAGCTCTGAATTTTTTGTACTCTCTTTCCTCTGCTGTAAAAATCTGAACTATGTTCATACCTGAAATATGCTCCTGTACAAAGGTATTGAGATTGGCTACTGCATTCCGAACCAGATTGAATGATGATTTTACTTTCTCTTTAAATACATAGGTACATAATAAAAGCAAAGGCAATATTGACAAACTAATCAATGTAAGCTTCCAATCGGTATAAAACATAAAGCCCATTATAACCAGTATCTGCAGACAATCTGAAACAATATTGGCTATACCTTCACTAAACACATTGCTCAATTGTCCTACATCGGATACATTGCGGGTTACAAGACGACCAATTGGTGTTTTGTCAAAAAAATTAAGTCTGAACTTAGCCATATGACGAAACAAGCTAATACGCACATCATTGATTACATTTTGACCTAATACTCCCGACAGATACGTGTGAAAGTACTGTACAAAACCATGCACCACTAGCAATACCAGTAATAGAATGGTCATATTAAGCAAACCAATCCGATCAGATGAGGCTATATACTGATCTATAGCTTTTTTAATGATCCAGGGTTTGACTGGTCCGAGTACCGCCGACAAAAGGGTTAGAAAAACGACTAGGTAAAAATGACTTTTGTAAGGTCGGATAAAGTCAAAAAGTCGCTTTAAAACCAAATAATCAAAAACATTACCGCTTTTGCTTGATGAGTTATCTTTCAAAATGAATATAAATTAGTTGACTATTAAACAGATGACAAAGCAGTCTGTTTTAAATATATTTCTTTAGGAAAGCCAATCTTTACCAAATTCAAACCTTCCGGGGGTGCAGCAGCACCGGCAGCACATCGATCTTTTGAAAGTAATATATTCTGAAAATCTTCTACCGATCTTTTCCCCATACCAATATCTATCAGCGTACCTACTATGGCTCGCACCATACCTCGCAGAAATCGGTTAGCCCGTATTCTGAAAACTAAACGGCTTTCATCCACAACTTCCCAAGCTGCATACATGATATCACAATTAAAGGTAATTACATCGGTATGCACTTTACTAAAACACTGAAAATCTTGATGCTTTAGCAACAAAGTTGCTGCTTCATTCATGCGGTCTATATCCACTGGGCGCCCAAAATTCCATGCCTGGCCAATATTGAAAGGATTTTTGATTCTGTTTATTGTATATTCATACTCACGAAAAGTGGCATCAAAGCGGGCATGTGCATCCGCTCTTACCTGATCAATCTGTTTGATTGCAATATCATGGGGCAGCATACAATTTAACCTGAACAAAAATTGATCATCCAAAAACTTATCCGTATCCAAATGAATAACCTGCCCCGCAGCATGTACGCCTGTATCAGTGCGGCCACTAGCTATAATATCTACCTTTTCTCGCAATATCAACTGCAACTTTTCTTCCAATACTGATTGTATACCAATTGCATTAGGCTGCGATTGCCAACCGTGGTATTTAGTACCCAAATAAGAAAGCTGAATAAAATAGCGCAAAAAGCCCGATAGTTTGTAAACCTCAAAGTTAGGTCAAAAAGCGGTAAATGGGAAAAGCTATTTTGTTTATCGTGTTAAACATTGAAATATCAAAACATCAAACAACTCAATTATTTATTACTTCTGTTCGAACAGATATACTCAAAATATCAAATACAAATTACACAAGATTTTTACAGAAAAATATCCAAACATATAATCTCCAATCAAAAGTAAAAAATATAACAAAATAAAAATAAACACATTACAAACTCCAGAATAACATTTAAGCTAAGTTGCTATATAAAATAAGTGATAAAATTTATCAACAGAACAATGTTTTTAATAGACAATTTCTTGCATGATTTAGATTAAAAGTACAAATTTGGCCTTCATTAATAAACCACTTAATAATTAGTTAACATGAAAAAAATTTTTAAATCCGTTCTACTTGTATCTGCATCACTTTCAGTAATTTTTCTAACTAGCTGCAAAGAAGATGAAACTGTTGCTCCTGACCGTGCTGCAACTGCTACTATTTCTGGTACTGTAAAAGGAAACTTTGATCAAAGAGGTGCAAATCCAGGCAATCTTGAAGCTGCAAGTAAAGTAAAAGTAAGAGTTACCTATTCAAATGCAGACATTGCTTACACTGCCGTACCTGCAAAAGATGTATACACTATTGTAAAAACTGCTATCACTGACGCCAATGGTAACTTCTCGATAGTAGTTGATGCAAAAGATGCTAATGTAGAATATACTGTATCTGTTGACGATTATGTAGTATCAGTAGCAAATGACACTGAAACTAAATTGTATGAGTTTGATGCAGTTTCTGAAGTAATAGATGGTCTTGTTAGTGAAGGAACAGTTTATGTTCAATTAGACTATGGCGATGGCAATGAAGTAATTGGCCAATAATCTATAGTTCAATATTTTTCTAACTAATAATCTATTAAAAAACTGAAATGAAAAAATTGAATTTAATCGGAGCCCTATTACTGTCTTCAGTAATGGTTTTTGCTCAGGATACAGAAACTACCACATCAACTACCACTGCTGATAAATCAACTGAAAACGGTGGTTCATTATCTTTCACATCCAAAAACGGACATGAAGTATTGCCACAGGCAGGAGATTGGGCTATCGGTATAGGAGCATCCAATGCACTTGGATATTTCGGAAACCTATTTACCGGTGCTGCAAACGCCAATGGTGATAATGCTTTTAGCTTTGCCAATGAGAACCTTCCAAGTCAGGTAATATTTGGAAAATATATGGTTTCAAGCGAGCTTGCCTATAGAGGTTATGCACGTTTAAATTACAATAGAGTTTCTACAAAAGCCGAAGTTGATGCAGACTTAAATCCAAATCCGGATGTTTATGTTACAGACAAAAGAGTAACTTCCACATCTGGTATCACACTTGGTGCAGGTCTTGAAAAAAGAAGAGGTATGAACCGTTTGGTTGGCGTTTATGGAGCTCAGGCTTTTATAAACCTTGACCAAAGTACAAAAACTAAATATGAGTATGGTAATGCTTTATCTGTACAAAACCCGAATCCAACCGGTGGTGGACTTCAGAACTCAAATACTGTTGCTCCAAACCCTGCTTTTGGTCAACGTTTGGTTAAAACCTCGTTAGGTTCTTCCTTTGGTGTTGGTGCTCAGGCGTTCATTGGTGCTGAATACTATTTTGCTCCAAAAATGTCTATCGGTGGTGAATTTTACTGGGGACTAACTTATACAAATAACCCTGTTGCGTCTGAAACCTGGGAAGCTCTGGAGCCAACTACTGGTGAAGTAACTGAGTATGTATCAAACAGTGTTGGTGGATCGCAATTTAATGCTGGTCTTTCTAACCTTGGTGGAGCAATTAATTTGTTCCTTTACTTCTAATTCTTAGGAATTAGTACAAATACTAAAGCTCCGGAGGGTAAACCTTCGGAGCTTTTTTTATTCTAAAATTCATTGATATAAGGAAAATGATTTTTCTAATTAGTTATTGGGAACCAAAAAGTAAAATATATGCTTTACTATAAACTTGGTGCAACCAGAAGAATAAATACTATCTTTGCTTTTATCTAATACTTCTTGTGATTATATCTAAATTTTTCCTATTCTTTTTGTTTCGGGCTTTGGTTGTACAAATTGTATCCACCACGGCTTTAACTTTCCATGAATATGAACAAACCCATATTGTGTGTGAGGAAAAAACAGAAGAAGAATTTAGTTATGAGATTTTCGTAAATTCTATACAGGAAGATGTGCTTTTAGAAGAACATTCTGGCAAAAATCCAACTGAGCTATTCTTAAAATATCTTCCTGCAAAGAACACACAACTTCAATTTTTCCCTAAATCATCTGGTAAGCAAGCACTCAGTTCCTTGGCATTTTGCCATTTAAAAGTACCATTATACCTGCTCTTTAAAGTTATCTTGTTATAATTATCCTTATCCTTCTTCAAATTTTCATTGATTGGTTTTAGGTGGTAACTGGCACAAAAAAATCCGGCTATCAATACTGAGGGGCTATTGTTTCGATTGCCCGTAATTTCGGAAGGCTTATTCCGAAAACTAAAGTATCGTACCTTTTAAAAATCCTTTCACAGCCAAATTTTCGGTAAGCTCGATTTTCAAGGCATTTGAAAATTAAATATTCACAAATCAAATAGGAGAAAAAGAACAATTAAGAAAGACTATTATGTGGTTTAAAATTTCATTGATTATAATTAAATACAGAGCACTTTTACTAACAATAACAGCTGCCTTAACAATATATTTTGGTTATCAGGGTACAAAAGTTCAGATGACCTATGATTTTATCAAAGTGTTACCCGATTCGGATAGCTCGATGAAATTTTACCAAAAATTCAGACAAACTTTTGGTGAAGAAGAAAGTGTACTTGCAATAGGTGTAAAAGGCAGACAAGTGTTTGAAGTTGAAAATTTCAATGCTTTTATAGACCTAAATAATGAATTAAAAAAAATTACTGGTGTAAAAGGTTTGGTATCTATACCAACATCCTATTATCTAAAAAAAGATACCAATTTTAAGAAGTTTGACAAAGAAGTAATCTTTCAGGGCAAACCAAAGTCTCAGAATGAGCTGGACAGCTTATTAATGGTGGTTAAAAGTTGGGAATACAATCAAAACATTTACAATAGTAAAGAGCAAGCTACTATTATATTATTGAATCTAGATAATAATATTCTTAGTTCTTCCGATAGGAAATCTTTGATTAGCCAGATCGAAGCACCTTGTAATATGTATTCTGAAAAAACTGATATAAAAGTACATTATGGTGGTTTGCCATTTATCAGAACTGTAATGTCTGAAGAAGTAAAGGGTGAGCTCAACTTCTTTATTTTCCTTTCGGTTGCGGTAACCTGCCTAATAATGCTGCTGTTTTTCAGATCCTTATACCCTGTAGTATTTACCTTTCTGGTTATAGCTATATTGATAGCATTTACCTTGGGCTCAATTACCTTGCTGGGATATAAAATTACGCTACTAACAGGTATCCTTCCGGCGCTTATCATTATTATTTCAATCCCAAATTGTATTTATATGTACAATAAATACCATCGGGAGATTAAAGCCCATGGTAACAAAACCAAAGCAGTAAGTAGAATTATTTCAAAAATTGGATTTCTTACTTTAATGACCAATGCCAATACTGCAGTAGGTTTTTTTGTATTAATGACTACAGATATTAATGTAATCAGGGAATTTGGTATTGTTGCAGGCATAGTAAGTGTGGTTACATTTATCATTACCTTAATAGTTATACCAACTATATTGTACTACCTGCCTCATCCTAAGCCAAAGGCACTGAGTCATCTTGATCTGCGATACTTGAAAAAATTGAACCAGTTTATGGAAAACATGGCTCTAAAAAAGAAAAAAACAGTTTTTGCAGCTACTATTATACTATTGGCTATTTCATTCTATGGCATTACTAAACTCGAATCAAGGGTATTTATAACAGATGATCTTCCGGCAAAAAGCCGAATTAAAGAAGATCTTGCCTTCTTTGAAAACAACTTTAGCGGTGTTTTACCACTAGAAATTGTAGTAGAGTTTGATCGCCCTAATGCATTGACTTCTTCAGCAAATATGAAAAAGCTTCAGCAATTTGAGCAAGTTATAGCACAGGAAAAAAATATTTCTGATCCATTAAGCATACTCAGTCTTATCAAAACCGGGCGACAGGCATTTTACGACGGAAATCCGGAATTTTATGCATTACCTGAACAAAGAGAGTTGCTGTTTCTTAAGCCATATCTGGCAAATAACGAAACCGATGGATTGGCAAAATCATTTGTTGATTCTACCAACAGCAAGATCAGAATCACGTCGCGAATGGCTGATATTGGAACCGAAAAAATGGCTATTTTAATCAATAATCTCGAAACTAAAGCCAATGAAATATTTAAAGGCTCCGCTGAGGTAAATGTAACCGGAGCATCCTATTTATTTCTGAAAGGAAATCAATTCCTCGTTAATGACCTTTCAAATAGCCTTGTGCTTGCTTTCATCCTTATTAGTCTGATGCTGGCGCTGATATATTTTGACCCGAGGATAATAATCATTTCGCTCATCCCGAATATCGTTCCTATGATTATAACAGCAGGAATTATGGGTTACTTTGGAATACCACTAAAACCTAGTACAGCTTTGATTTTCAGTATTTCATTTGGCATTTCGATAGACAGTACCATACACTTTATCAGCAAATTCAAACAAGAACTCAAACACCATCGTGGTAATATACAATGGTCTGTATTGCAAAGTCTGGAAGATTCAGGAACGAGTATTATTTATACTTCACTGGTATTGTTTGGTGGTTTCTTTATATTTTGTTTTTCAGATTTTGGAGGTACCATTGCACTTGGTTTACTTACTTCCATTACCCTGATTTTAGCTTTGATTGCAAACTTACTTTTGCTTCCGGCACTTATCCTTCAGTTTTATAAAAACGATGGATCTAAAATACATTTCAGGGTTTTTAGAAAAAGAAAGTCAAAAGAAAAATATCTAAAAAAATCTGCCTGATATACTAATGGAATAGATATCCCTATTTGTAATATTTAAAAGAAAAAAATAAAAGTAACATGTTTGTTGATAAAAAAAATATTCCTGAAAACGTAAAGCTGGATGCCGAAATTAATATCAAATACTACCTGGTAAATGGCGAATTTGTTCCTTTTGATGGGAATACTCAAAAAGTAACTTCTCCTATTTTATTATTGTCAAATTCAGAACTGAATGAGACAGTTATGGGCAGTTTTCCACTACTTACGGAAAAAGAATCTCGTTTAGCACTTGATGCTGCCGTGAGAGCCTATGACAATGGAAAAGGCGAATGGCCTTCAATGCCCGTAAAACAACGCATAAAGGCTGTTGCTCGTTTTTGTGAATTAATGCAAACCAAACGGGATGAAGTAGTAAAATTACTAATGTGGGAGACTGCAAAACCACTAAAAGATTCGGAAAAAGAATTTGATCGGACTGTTGAATATATACTGCAAACAATTACAGAATTAAAAAAACAAGAAAATCAAAAATCAAACTTCGAAAATAGCCAAGGTATAATTGCAAAAATCCGGAGAAGTCCATTGGGTGTGGTTTTATGCATGGGACCATATAATTATCCACTCAACGAGACTTTTACTACACTCATCCCTGCTTTGCTTATGGGCAATTCCGTAATATTTAAACCAGCAAAGATAGGAGTACTATTAGTATATCCACTTTTAGAGGCTTTCAAGGAGGCCTTCCCTAAAGGTGTAATCAATATTATTTTTGGCCGAGGAAGATCTACCGTGCAGCACATAATGGCAAGTGGCAAGCTAGATGCTTTTGCCTTTATAGGAACTAGTAAAAGCGCCAACGAGATAAGAAATGTACATCCTAAGCCAAACAGGCTAAAATCAGTTCTGGCTCTTGAGGCCAAAAACCCGGCAGTTGTCTTGTCACATGCTGATGTTACCTTAGCAGTAAAAGAATGTGTAACTGGTAGCTTATCCTTTAATGGCCAACGTTGTACAGCACTTAAAATAATATTTGTACATAGTTCGGTCGCAAATGCATTTATTCGTGGTTTTCTGAGCGAAGTTGCCAAACTTAAAAGAGGTATGCCTTGGGAACCTGATGTGTTTTTAACACCATTGCCTGAACCGGATAAACCTGCATATCTAAAAGAATTGATCGAAGATGCTCTTCACTATGGTGCATCTGTTGTGAATGAATCCGGAGGTAAAATTACCGGTACTTTTGTTGAACCCGCAATACTATTTCCTGTTACACCTTCTATGCGTGTATATAAAGAAGAACAATTCGGGCCGATAGTTCCCATCGTGCCATTTGACAATATAGATTCTGTAATCGAATATCTGGATGCCTCAGATCATGGTCAGCAGTTAAGCCTTTTTGGTCAGCACCCTGATGAAATCGGAACATTGGTGGATAAATTCATCAATTATGTTTGCCGGATAAATATAAATAGCCAATGCCAGAGAAGTCCGGATAATTTCCCATTTAATGGCAGAAAAGATTCAGGATATGGCACTTTGTCAATCTCCGATGCTTTGAAGGTATTTTCTATAAAAACGATAGTAGCTGTAAAAGAAAACGATGAAGAGAAACAAAGACTTGAAACTATTATTCTCAAAAACTATTCTGGTTTCTTATCAAAAGAAATTATACTCTAATTTCATTGCAAAAAATGGTGATGGGGATTTCTTCGAAGGAAGGAATCCCCCAATTTTTATAACTCAAAATATCACTCGGATTGAACCGTATATTCAACCCAATATGAGCAGTAGAACGAGATGAACTAGTCTAACTATCTGTTTATGTATCTTTCCAATAGTGTTATTATCGCAAAAATTATGACAGACATAATATCCGAATTAATTCAAAAACCTTTTGTTCAGGTGATTTCATTTATTATCCTAACTATACTTGTTATATGTATTATTGGTCCTAAAAATACCGACAATACCTGGTCTTTAGCAGGATACTTTTTTTTCGGATTTATGCTTTTAAACTCAGTTTTACTATGGAATGTATCCAATAGTTGGAGTTATTTTTTTTATTCGCTTGGATTTTCGATACTATATTTAGTGAGTATTTCTGTAATTATTCCCGGTATTATAAAAATAGCAAAGATTGACGGATCGGCTGAAAGTGCAATGATTTTCATCTACATTATATATCACCCGGTATTATTGCTAGTTGTACTTTTTGCAAAGTGGGCTTATTTGAAACTTTTTTAACAGAAAGCCCTACGTCCAATTTAAATGAGATATTGGTTATTTTCCTTTTCCGGTCTTTCAATAATGCTTTCCTGCTTTATTTGATTACATAATTTGAGCTACAATCATTTGTGTATAGCTAAAACTTTTAAAACCATTCAATGTGCAACCAGATAGTAAGCAAGACCAAATACTGCACTTATTCCTATCCAGGCTATCATATTTAACTTAAAGCGATATAGTGCAATAAACGAAACAACTGTCCAGGCTAACGTAACATAATCCAGACCTGCAAACGAAAATTCTTTTGGAAATATCACAGCCTTACCCAAATATATAGTCAAGTTGAGTATCACCCCAACTACAGCAGCAGTTACCAGCGAAAGAATTTCTTTTATCCATTTATTGCTTTGGGTGCGTTCAATGATTGGTGCACCTGCAAAAATAAATAGAAAACATGGCAAAAATGTATAATAAGTGGTCGTTACAAGTCCAAGCGACCCCATTACCAGAGAATTGCCAAAATGATTATGCCCGGCCATAAATCCTACAAAAGCAAGCACCATAATTAATGGCCCCGGAGTCGTTTCACCAAGTGCGAGGCCATCTATCATTTGAAGTTTAGTAAGCCAGTTAAATTTTTCTACACTTACCTGAGCAACATATGGTAAAACAGCATAGGCGCCTCCAAAAGTTACCAATGCTGCTTTGGTAAAAAACAAAGACAATTCTTTCCAAAACTCAAAATCACTTGTCAAAAAATAAAACCCAACAAATGGAATTGCCCATAATAAAAACCCTGTAATCAATTGTTTGAAAAATTGCAAAGGCCTAAAACCAACATGAGATACTACCGTGTTTTTATTGATATAAAAATCAGCTTCATCTTTCTCGTTTTGGGTTTCTTTGCTGCTGTTATTTTTAAAGAGTGAAGGAAAAAAATATCGGATAATTGCAGCAACTATAATTGCTCCCAAAATGATTAACGGAAAAGGGATATTCAAAAAGAATATACAAATAAAAGCCGCAAAAGCAACAAAATAATAGAACGGACTTAGTAGTGATTTCTTTCCAATCTTTATCAATGCCAGTATAACTATAGCAATAATTGCAGGCTTGAGTCCATTGAAGATGGCATAAATCCAGGGGATATTTCCGAATGAAACATAAATAGCACTTAGTGCCAATAATATAAACATAGACGGAAGCACAAACAAAATGCCTGCTGCAAGTCCACCTCTTTTGCCATGAAGTAACCAACCAATATATGCTGCTAATTGTTGTGCTTCGGGCCCGGGCAAAATCATACAGTAATTTAGTGCGTGCAGAAATTTGCTATCACTAATCCATTTCTTTTTAACTACCAAATATTCGTGCATAATGGCAATCTGCCCCGCAGGTCCTCCAAAACTAATGAACCCTAGTTTTATCCAGAATTTTAATGCTTCGCTAAATGTAGGTTTCGGTTTCACCTCATTAATATTAATGTAATAAAAATTCGTTGAGTATATTATCCCAATTAATTAAGTTTTAAGATTGATATTTGAGGCAAAATATTAATAAAGCCAGATACCAATCCTACGTTAGTAAAATAAATCTTGAAATAATTGAAATAAAGAACTTATTTCAACACAATTCCAGCCATCGAACGGACAGCAGCAACTATGGCACTTTGATCATAACCGCACTCTTTGTGCAGTTCTTTTTGCTCGCCATGTTCAACAATTTTGTCAGGAATGCCTAAACGTACTACTTTTGCGTGGTGGTTGTAATCGGCCATAAACTCAAGTATAGCGCTTCCAAAACCACCTTGTAGACAGCCGTCTTCCAGGGTTATTATTTTATCAAATCGGCTAAAAATATTGCTTAGCATCTCTGCATCCAGGGGTTTGGCAAAACGCATATCGAAATGAGCAGGAAAAATCTCTTCAGTAGAAAGCTGTTTGATAGCCTGAGTAGCATAATTACCCACATGACCCAAACTAAGTATGGCTATATCCTCGCCGTCATTTACCATTCGTGCTTTGCCTACAGATATTTCTTCAAAGGGTGTTTTCCAATTGGTCATCACACCTTGTCCGCGAGGATAACGAATGGTAAATGGCCCCTGGTCATTTAGCTGCGCGGTATACATCATATTGCGCAACTCCTTTTCGTTCATCGGGGCGGCAACTACCATATTGGGAATGCAACGCATATAGGCAATATCGTAAGCACCATGATGGGTTGGCCCATCAGCACCAGCAACACCTGCACGATCTAGACAAAATACCACATTCAGATTTTGCAAACATACATCATGAACAACTTGATCATAAGCACGTTGCATAAAACTGCTATAAATATTGCAAAATGGTACCAGACCCTGTGTAGCCAAGCCTGCTGAAAATGTTACAGCATGTTGCTCAGCTATGCCTACATCAAATGCCCTGTCTGGCATTTCGTTCATCATTATATTGAGCGAAGATCCGGAGGGCATGGCCGGTGTAATACCCATTATTTTAGGGTTTTCCTTGGCCAGCTCTACTATGGTATGCCCAAATACATCCTGATATTTCGGTGGTTGAGGTTCGTTGTACTCTACTTTGTGAATTTCGCCGGTAAGTTTATCAAACGTACCGGGTGCATGCCATAAGGTTTGGTCTTTTTCTGCCTGGGCAAAACCTTTACCTTTTTTTGTAATACAATGCAGTATTTTAGGCCCAGGAATATTTTTCATATCCCGGAATATTTTTACCAAATGATCAACATCGTGACCATCAACAGGGCCGAAATATCTTATGTTTAATGATTCAAAAAGATTACTATGTTTTAGTAAATAGGTTTTTATAGCGCTTTCAATTTTTCCGGCTATAGCCTGAGCATTAGGTCCAAACTTACTAATCTTACCCAGCACTTTCCATATGTCGTCTTTGACCTTGTTGTAAGTCTGAGAGGTGGTAATGTCTACCAGATAATCTTTCAAGGCTCCAACATTGGGGTCAATAGCCATGCAATTGTCGTTGAGTACAATAAGCATATTGGAATTGGTAACTCCGGCATGGTTCATGGCTTCGAAAGCCATACCTGCTGTTAAGGCTCCATCACCTATTACAGCTATATGTTGTCTGTCTTTATGATTTTGGTATTGAGAGGCTACTGACATGCCCAAGGCTGCCGATATTGAGGTAGAACTGTGCCCTACTCCAAAAGCGTCATATTTGCTTTCGGACATTTTAGGAAAGCCTGAAAGTCCTTTGTATAATCTATTGGTATAAAACTTTTCTCTTCTGCCGGTTAGTATTTTATGCCCATATGCCTGATGACCTACATCCCAAACCAAAGGATCGTTTGGTGTATTAAACACATAATGCAACGCTACAGTGAGCTCAACTACGCCAAGACTTGCCGAAAAATGACCACCATATACTGACACATGATCAATAATATACTGACGCAGCTCTTCACAAAGCTTATATAAATCAGACTCATTGAGCTTTCTGAGCTCTTCAGGTGAGTTTATTTTCTCAAGTAGTTTGCCGGCTTTAATCAATTCTGTATTACTATGGTAGTTTCAACAAACCTTTTCAGGATTTGTTTTAAATTATATGTAACAAACAAATATACACAAATTCCCGAATCTAAACTTACACAATAAATTTGTGGGTAACTCACAATTGTTTGTGGAAATAATCAGGCTTCAATTTTCTCTTTCATAGCAAACATTACCGTAAATTTGCCTTGTGAGTTTCGAAATAAAATTACCACTCTTCCAGGGTCCTTTTGACCTTTTGCTCTTTTTCATAGAGCGCGACGAATTAGATATTCACGATATTCCGATTTCAAAAATTACCAATGATTTTCTGCATTACCTCAATCATCTGGAAAAAATGGAAATGGATATTGCCTCTGAATTTATTCTGGTAGCAGCAACCCTTATGCGAATCAAGGCCAAATTGCTTATTCCTCGACCGCAATTAGACGAACAAGGACAGGAAGTAGACCCTCGCGATGAATTGGTGGCTCACCTGCTTGAGTACAAAAAATACAAATCTGTTGTATCGGAGCTAGCCCAGTGGGAAGAAGAACGTGCATCCAAAGAGCGTAGAGGCAACGTTGTAAAAGAGATTCGCAAACTTTCGGAGGTAAATAATGTAGAGTACGAGCTTCAAGATCTTGATCTTTTCAGGTTACTGAAAGTTTATCAAAAAGTACTTAGCAGGTTTGCTGAAGAACAAAACAAACCCAAACATTTTGTTGAGCAATATCCTTTCACCATTGAGCAACAAAAAGAATATATTCTAACACGTGTTTCAGGCAAAGCCAGGGTATCTTTTACAGAGATTATTCAGGACAATTCCGAAAAAATAGCTGTTGTTTATAATTTTCTTTCCATACTGGAGCTACTTCAACTTCGCAAAATAAAAATATATTTAGGTCAGGGATACAACAATTTCTGGATAGAAGAACTGAGTGAAGAAGAGGCAATAGAGCAGCAGGAAGAAGTGAATGTGTAAATTAAACTGCCCTAATTAATCACAACTAAGGCAGTTTAATTATTTTTTTAGAATCTATCCAGACCTGCAAAGAAGAATGAAGCTTCAATAGATGCATTCTCGTCAGAATCAGATCCATGTACAGCGTTTGCTTCCATAGATTTGGCAAAAACCTTGCGAATAGTACCTTCATCTGCTTTAGCAGGATCAGTTGCACCGATCAGCTTCCTAAAATCTGCAACGGCATTTTCTTTTTCCAACACCATTGCTACGATATGACCTGAAGACATATATTTTTTC
>Ga0209276_100602_pt1 | contig 43883 bp, 40 predicted proteins | sample DewCreD2012metaG_3_FD_185473 | JGI IMG/M metagenome (GOLD analysis project Ga0209276, IMG submission 185473) | Hot spring sediment bacterial and archeal communities from British Columbia, Canada, to study Microbial Dark Matter (Phase II) - Dewar... ...
AAGAAAACGAAAAGCGAAGAATAAAAAGTAACTAATACCATTAAATGGATAACAGAGCCTATTTCCACTTAGAGTCAGCTTGTTTGGCGTTGAGACCGGAAATGTATCTGGGAATATTAAACTTAAATTGCACTATTTAACATACATAGCTTGTCTGTTAGGTTTTATGCAAGGCTAATGCTTATATAGTGCATATTAGCACCTTATAAGTGTCCGTTCTAGATAATAAAACTACTACTCAATCGTTACAATAGCCGTACTAGTCTCTGCGATCCATTCTATCTCAGCACCGATAGCATCCGTAACAAATCGTAGTGGAATGTAAGTTTGACCATTACTAATGAATGTGGCAAGGGGCATAGTCTCTATAGCTCCGTTCACGGTAGCCTGGTCACTATCTACCTTGAATGAAATTACAGTACCATCCAACCGATTCGTCAATGTCAGCTCACGAGTAACGCCATTCCACTCGAGTGGTAAACCAAGACCATCAGCTAGACTTCTAGCGGGTACTGTCATGACGCCGTTCTTGAAGATTGCTAATTCATAAGGCATGTAATCGGCATCGGAATAGAAGGTTGCAGTTTTGCGAGTAGCATGTAGATCCTCTCTCATTAGTTTGAAAAGTACCGATTCCTGATCTAGTATCGAGATAAAGTCATCATCGTACGACGTCATGTCTGCCATATGCAGAGCATCTTCAGCATCATACTCAAGAATATCTGCTGTAACTGGTTTATTATGGTTCCAGAATTGCCCGTGGCCTTCAACACGGACAGAGGAAATTCCCTCAAGCTCTTCTACTTCTTCAACTTCTGGAGCAATGGAAAGCTCGAAATCAGCTTTGCGAATATGGAAAGATGAATCTACATACAGATCACTTCTCATATAAGTGTTATCGTTGAGAAAAGGGTCGATATCTTCAAGCATCTCTTCATCCTCTAGCATCATGACAAAAATCAATAAGCCTTGCTTAATGAAGGTGTGAATGAATTCAATCTCTAATTCACGGTCTGCGGAACCTGGGGAGCCAAAGCCCAATCCCAAGCCATATAGATTATCTTCCTCTTCCGAAGCGTTCGCTTCCATGACGTCATATAATTGGCCAATGAATAATTTCATTCCTTGGTCATCCATGACTAGACTGCGTAAGGACTTCTTCAGTAAGGTTAACATCTCCGGACCCTTAATGTCTGAATGGACTTTATATAAGGATAAGGACTCGCCATTAATGGTTTCTGTAACATTCTGTATGGATATATCAGTAGGGTTTACCAGGTGTTTCACTACTAATGAAACTAGTGATTCGGCAATTGCCTTTTCCTGAGCAGAATCAATGGTTGCAGAGTTAGTCTCACCCATGCCTGCAAAATCAGATAGGGGGTTAGTGCTTGAATCCAGCGGAACGATAATAGGTACTTCCGCTCCTTCAATTTGCATAACCATTTCCGTTCGACTCATTGCAAGCTGGAAAGGAATTTCTCCGCGTGCGATAACCAGCTTGCCAATTGCTGACATCGTATCCCAATCCTGCTGCTTGAAGCTGTCCACGACTACCTGCATTCCATTAATCGCTTCGACCATCTCCAAGGTTTCCGTATCAGTTCCAGCGGATGTATCGGGTACAAGATGAAGTGTTAAGTTCATGCTGCCTTCCACGGAATCGGATATCACCTGATTAACTAACATCTTATTGAGGTCTATTCCGCCAATAGATTGACAGCCTGTGACAACGATCAGCACGAACAAAAGCATAAGCGGGATTATTCTTTTTCTAATTAAGCTTTTCACTTCCACTCACTCCCTAATCTCTATAAATAATAACAACACTCATAACTATTCAACACCCGAACACATTATCCTTCCTGTTTATGGAATATTTTACAGACCTACCATATAGCAAAAAAGTACACAAAAAGCACATCATCCACATATGGAATTGCATTTCGTCTAGTGGTACAATAAGAAAATTAGTGTGATTTGCACCAATCAAACATTTAGCTCATGCTTACGAGGTAGTTTTATCTACTGCTAGCGCAGCAATCCAAAACTTAGCTGATGCTTACGAGGTAGTTTTATCTACTGCTAGCGCAGCAATCCAAAACTTTTAGGAGGTTTCACATGAACGTTAAACAAAAATCTATTGAACAATTGTCGATAGATACAATTCGTACTCTTGCCATCGATGCTATTGAGAAGGCGAATTCTGGGCATCCTGGAATGCCAATGGGTGCAGCACCTATGGCCTATGAATTATTCTCTAAGTTTATGAACCATAATCCAGCTAATCCTAAGTGGATCAACCGAGATCGATTTGTGTTGTCTGCAGGTCATGGCTCTATGCTGTTGTACAGCATGCTTCATTTGTTCGGATATGAGGACTTGACCATGGATGAGATTAAGAATTTCCGTCAATGGGGTAGTAAGACTCCGGGTCATCCTGAATTCGGACATACGAGTGGTGTGGATGCAACAACTGGTCCATTGGGACAAGGTATCGGGATGGCAGTAGGTATGGCTATCGCTGAAGCGCATTTGGCAGCAACGTATAATAAAGCTAATTTTCCTATAATTGATCATTTCACTTATGCCATTTGTGGTGATGGAGATTTGATGGAAGGACTGTCTAGTGAATCAGCTTCTTTAGCAGGTCATTTAAAGTTAGGCAAGATGATCGTTCTATATGATTCTAATGATATTTCTCTAGATGGAGAATTAAACTTATCCTTCTCTGAGAACGTACAGACAAGATTCCAAGGCTACGGCTGGCAAACACTATTCGTTGAGGACGGGAATGATCTACAAGCTATACATAAGGCTATCGCGGAAGCGAAGAGTGACTTAAATCGACCAACTCTTATCGAAGTTAAGACCGTGATTGGTTACGGCAGTCCGAATAAGCAGGGAAAAGGTGGGCATGTCGGACCACATGGCTCTCCACTAGGGAAAGAAGAAACGGTCTTAACAAAGCAATATTATGAGTGGGCACATGAAGAATTCCAGGTTCCCGATGAAGTATATGCACATTTCTCCCAATTGAGTGAGCAAGGTGCTAAGCAAGAGCAAAAGTGGGTAAGTATGTTAGAAAATTATCGTGTAGCTTACCCAGAGCTTTCTGAGCAATTCAACTCGGCGTCCCAGGATAAGCTACCTGAGGGCTGGGATTCTGCTCTACCTTGGTATTCTCCTGAAGACAAAGGCATGGCAACCCGCGCTGCTTCAGGTAGTGCGCTTAATGCCATTGCTCAAGCTGTTCCTTATCTCTTGGGTGGATCAGCGGATTTGGAATCATCCACAACGACACATCTAAAGGGCATATCGATTTATAATTCTCAGAATTATGTCGGTCGTAATGTGTACTTCGGTGTTCGTGAATTCGGTATGGCCGCTGCAGCTAATGGGATGATGCTTCATGGTGCTGTGCGACCTTACGTAGGTACATTCTTCGTATTCTCTGATTACTTGCGACCAGCTGTTCGTTTGGCTTCTATAATGAGCTTACCGGTTATCTATGTGTTCACACATGATAGCATCGGTGTAGGTGAAGATGGTCCGACGCATGAGCCTATAGAACAATTGCCTGCGTTGCGAATTATTCCTGGCGTTACCGTTATCCGTCCAGCAGATGGTAACGAAACAACAGCAGCATGGAGACATGCAATGGCTAATACAAAGGGTCCAGTTGCATTAATTCTTACAAGACAAGCGCTGCCTATCCTTGAAGGTACAAGAGAAAAGGCATTAAATAGCTTGCCGCAGGGAGCGTATATTCTCTCCGAAGCAGCTAATAATCAGCCGCAAGCGATACTTATCGCTACAGGGTCTGAAGTACAGCTAGCTATAAGAGCTCAGAAGGCACTAGCTGAACAAGGTGTTCAAGTTCGAGTGGTCAGCATGCCAAGCTGGGAATTGTTCGAGCAACAATCTGATGCATACAAGGAGTCTGTATTACCATCAGCGATAACAGCCCGTCTTGCCATTGAGATGGCTTACCCAATTGGATGGGAACGTTATGTTGGTGATAAGGGCGCAATTCTAGGAATTAGTATGTTTGGCGCTTCTGCTCCGGGAGATCGAATTATTCAAGAATATGGCTTTACTGTAGACAACGTTGTAGCCAAAACGAAGGCTTTGCTGTAAATCCGCAGGTTCGATAGTAATGAAGAAGACCCGAGCTCAGTATTGAGCTTCGGGTCTATATGAAATATCAGAATTTATAGCCGTTTATGCTTGACGAAATAATAATCATATCCTTAGAAGGAGTCTGACGTATGAGCCAGTTCGAGCAAGTAACAGTAGTAAAGCAAGCAAATGTATATTTTGATGGTAAAGTCACTAGTCGTACGGTCATTTTCTCTGATGGAACCAAGAAAACATTAGGTATAATGCTTCCTGGACAGTATGAATTTGGAACCGATGTAGTGGAGATTATGGAAATTATTGCTGGTGACCTAAGTGTTCAGCTGCCAGGCAGTGAACAGTGGATTACCATTAACGGTTCCGGTGAATTTACAGTTCCAGCAAATGAAAAGTTTAAGCTTGATGTTCGTGTGGTTACTGATTATTGCTGTTCTTATCTTGCCTAACTATTCGTTATTCTGATCAATTTTACTCTGGATATAAGCTTCGAGTCTTTTCTTAGTTGGTGGAGCCAATCCAGAGATTAGGCATCCATAGTTAAAGGTAGTCTCTTTACGTTCAATCCGAATAATTTTCCCCGTTAATGGTGGTAGCTCAGCTTCCATCGGAAAGTGAATTACGATGAACATCTCTTTAGCTAGAGGTGTATTACATGTGATTTGTAATCCGGATTCGGATAGATCATCGAGCTCTGCCTCCATCGATTGTCCGGAGAAGGAGCCTTCCTTTTCCCACTGGTAGATCGATATTTGTAATTTAATATCTAATGGTACACGGACATCCCTCCGACGATTATCGGCTGTTGGGGTGTCTTTTGTTTCATGCTTCTTGTGGGAAAGCTGATGGTGCATCCAATCCTCATAAGCGTGAATGAGAGCGGACATATCCAAATCTCCTAAACCCTTACTTAACCCTATTCTATATAAGTTTTCGACGGTCTGTAATAGTGGTGTTGGTAGCTGGAGAGAAATAGCCTGTTGTCCGGCGAGCTGTAAATCCTTAAGCATATGCTTCAAAGGGAAATGGGGACTAAAATCTCGATCGAGTAGCTTGTCCTTCTTAATCTCGGCAATTTTACTAGCTGCACCGCCAGTATGCACAAGCTCGGTGAAAGCATCCAAGTCAATACCACTCTTCGACGCAATAGCAAGTCCCTCAATAAAACCCGCCATATTAATGCCGACAATTGTATTCAAAGCGAGCTTAGTTCTAGAGCCCGTACCTGACCCTCCCATACTGTAAACTGCTTTACCCATGTCTAACAGAATGCTCTTGTGTTCCTGTAGAAGCTCTTCATTCCCACCGACCATAAAGACTAAAGTACCATCAATGGCACTAGCCTTACTGCCTGTAACAGGTGCATCGAAGAAATCAACGTAATGCTCGGCAAGCTCTGTATGTAATCGTATACTCAGTTCTGGTGAAACTGTGCTACAATCAAAAATAATCAAGCCTGGACGGATACCGTCCATAATACCCTCGTCACCGAAGAATATGTCCTCTATGGCTTGATTGTCGCCTACCATGGTGAATAGAACATCAACACTTCGGGCAACATCCGCTGGTGTAGACACAATATCCGCACCTAACCTTTGTAATTCAGTTGCTTTGGTATCCGTTCGATTATAAATGGTGACCGAATAACCTTTTTTGAGCAGATTGGTCGCCATTGGCGAACCCATAATGCCTAAACCGATAAATCCGATGGATTTCATCGTAGCCTCACCTCTTATATGTATTGTAGCATGTTACCTTAGTATGGTAAATTTTAAGTTAGAATATTGATAGATAAAATGGAGGAGATTAATGATGACTGGAAAATTGACATTTGATTACAGTAAGGCCCTTCCGTTCTTGGGCGAGCATGAGGTGGATTATCTGTCCGGACAGGTGCGAACTGCTCACGAGCAGCTTCACCAACAATCGGGTGCTGGAGCCGAATATCTGGGTTGGATTGACTTGCCTACTCAGTATGATCGGGAGGAGTTTTCTCGTATTCAGCAATCAGCTGAGAAGATTAAGGGTGATTCTGATGTACTTGTCGTCATCGGTATTGGTGGCTCATATCTAGGGGCAAGAGCCGCAATAGAGATGCTGTCCCATTCCTTCTATAATATGCTGCCCAAAGAGAAGCGCGGGACACCTGAAATTTACTTCGCTGGTAATAATATTAGTTCTACATACTTAACGCATCTTCTGCAGTTATTAGAGGGCAGAGACTTCTCGGTGAATGTCATCTCTAAATCAGGGACAACTACGGAGCCTGCTATCGCTTTCCGTGTTCTACGCGAAGCATTAGAGAGCAAGTATGGCAAAGAGGAAGCTCGCAAGAGAATCTATGCGACCACAGATAAATCCAAGGGTGCTCTGAAGAAACTGGCAACTGAGGAAGGTTACGAAACGTTTGTTATCCCTGATGATGTGGGTGGACGTTATTCAGTTCTTACCGCCGTAGGTTTACTGCCCATTGCAGTTGCTGGTGTTGATATTGAAGCCATAATGCAAGGTGCCGCTGATGCATCGCAGGAATATGCGAACCCAGACCTGAAGGATAATGCAAGCTACCAATATGCTGCAGCACGCAATGCATTATACCGCAAAGGTAAAGTCACGGAGATTCTTGTAAATTATGAGCCAAGCTTGCACTTTGTATCAGAATGGTGGAAGCAGCTATTCGGTGAAAGTGAAGGTAAGGATAATAAAGGGATTTTCCCTGCAGCGGTTGATTTTTCAACCGACCTTCATTCGATGGGACAGTTCATTCAAGAAGGTAACCGTAATATATTCGAGACCGTTCTACAGGTAGGTGAAGCCAAGGAACAGGTTGTTATTGCTAAGGATGCTGAGGATCTCGATGGTTTGAATTTCTTAACAGGCAAGACGATGGATTTTGTGAACAAGAAAGCATTCCAAGGCACTCTACTGGCTCATACTGACGGAGGTGTTCCGAACCTGATTGTTACTATCCCAGAAATTAGTCCTTATTGGTTCGGGTATCTGGTTTACTTTTTTGAGAAGGCCTGTGGGATCAGTGGTTACATGCTAGGTGTGAATCCGTTCGATCAGCCTGGAGTGGAGGCTTACAAGAAGAACATGTTCGCTTTGCTGGGTAAGCCAGGATTCGAGAAAGAAAAAGCTGAGCTAGAGCAACGATTGTAATTTGTCTGTTTGGTCATGCCCCACCTTGCAATAGTATGCTATAGCACAATAAATGACCGCGGATGGTTTGATATGCTCCCCCTGAGGTAGAAACAAGGAGGGGCCTATCAGGTTCCGCGGTTTTTCATCTGTTACAGCAGAATTAATTAGCTCCAACCCGACAGGGACACACCCGCACACTTTCCCCGCTCCAACCCGACATTTACGTCTTACAAAAACTTGCCCGCAAGCTTAAAATCGTCACAAACTTATGTATTTTTGCAGTAATATGTTCAGAAACAAGACTTTTTATCGCGTTTAACTGTAATATTATAGTTAGGATTGTTGGTTTTTATGGCAAATGCTGAGCTTGGAGTGTGATCTGATGCTACAAAGCTATTTAACCGTTGCACATATGAATAGTGCGGAGATCGTGATCAAACGTTCTCGTTTTATTGCACATGTCAAGCCGGTTGAGACCGAGGAAGAGGCGATAGCCTTTATAGAGGAAATGCGGAAGCACCACAGCGATGCATCCCATAATTGTTACGCGTATATCGTGGGAGAGCGGGATCAGTATCAGAAGCAGTCTGATGCAGGTGAACCTAGTGGTACCGCGGGTAAGCCTATTCTTGAGGTGATCAAGCATCGACAATTGAAGAATATTGTTATCGTGGTCACTCGTTATTATGGCGGTACAATGTTAGGTGCTGGAGGATTGGTCAGGGCATACACCGACGGCGCAGTTGCGGGTATCGAAGCGGCGGTTCCTGTATGGAGGAAGCTCCATCAGGAGGTGCGAATCGAAGCGGACTATAGCTGGCATGGTAAAATTGAGCATGAGCTTAGACAGGCCGGTACCCTGATTAGGGAGACTTTATTCTCAGACCAGATTGAAGTTATATGTTTACCTCTGCAATTGGAATCGGAACCATTCATAGCTAGGCTAACAGATATTACTCAGGGTCAATGCAAAATCAGCCTCGGTGAGGTTGAATACCTTACACATCCATTGGATAGTCATACAAAATAACTTGAGTGGGGAGTGTACTTAATTATGAATTGGGAATCTTATGTGTTACATGTTAAATGGTTTACTGACAGGATGACAGAGCCCTTACCTATGGTTGAGGTGCTAACTCCAGCCTTTCTATTCTGGCTTGCTATCACCATAGTTGGTTTGTTGGTATCTGCTGTATTTAATACACATATTCTAAGAGTCGGTTTAATTCAAGGTTTAGATCGATCTTTATCAGGGCTAAAACCATACACCGTACATATTCTTCGTGTCGGTCTAGGGATTGGGATCCTATTGCAGTTAATTGAAGGCTCATACTTAGCACCTGAATTCCATTCGGAAACTAGCTGGCTTTTCATCGTATTAGTAATAGCGTTGTTAGGCCTAATGCTGAAACGAACGTTATTCGTCAGTGGGGTAGCCTTGCTCGTGTTGTATATTAAAGCCACACTAGAATATGGATTATTTCATACGCTTGATTATTTGTTTTATTTGGGCATTATATATTACTTAATCATGTACACAACCCGCTTTAGAGAGACAGCCATACCCGTTCTTTATGCACTAACTGGCTTATCATTAGCTTGGGTTGGCATTGAGAAGGTGACCATGCCTATTCTTGCTTATGACATTATTCAAGAATTTCAAGTTCCTACATTTGGATTTAGTGTTGAACACTTTGTGATAATTAGTGCTTTTATCGAGCTTGGTTTAGCTTGGACATTCATCGTTGGCATCCTAAATCGCTTCGTATCCATCGTTGTGACGCTGGTATTCATAACAACAACAACGGTGTTCGGCTATACCGAAATTGTAGGCCATACAATTGTTCACACATTATTGATCATGTTCATCATTCAAGGTGGAGGTGCATTCAAAAGCCCATTCGAATTTCATCGTTCACCCCTTCTACGATACTTATTCATTGTAATTAATTTTGGTGTCTTATTGTTCGGTATGATGTGGATTTATATAGCCATGGGATCGACTTAGAAGGCATATACTACAATATTCCAATTGACATGAATCCTTTCCAACAGAAATCCGTATTAAGGAGTGTGGCTCACGCAACCATCAATGTTTAGGAGTGATGCTCGATATGTCAGCATGGACGATCTGGTTGATTGTTGGTATTGTGTTAATCATTGCAGAGATGACTACATTCACGTTTTACTTATTATGGTTAGGAATTGGTGCACTCGTAGCAGCTGTGGTTGCCTTGGTATTTCCGGACAACTGGCTGTTACAAATCTTAGCTCTTAGTATAGTAGCAATTTGTTTAACTTATTTTACTAAACCTTTAACGAAACGAATGCATGGGCAAAAAGGGTTTCAAGACGCAATAGAGGATCTTGTGGGCAAACCCGGTGAAGTTCTAGAGGCAATAGAATTTGGTTCCATGGGTATTGTTCGAATTGGTACCGAAACGTGGAGCGCTACCGCGGATGTTCCTATTGCGGTTGGACAGAGAGTGATTGTGGAACGTCGAGGAACAACAATTGTGCATGTAAGGATCGTTTGAGCTGTAATCTGATCTTCTGCAAGTAATTTTCTGGTAGCTACAGGGAACGATATTAAGTATTCTGAGAGGAGAATAGGCAATGGATTATGGAATGATAATGTTGATTGTCTTAATCGGTCTAGTTGTAGTCATCGTTTCGTTATCGATCAAGATTATTCCCCAGCAAGAAGTTGGTGTTATGGAACGATTGGGTAAGTTTCACAAGCTTCTAACCCCAGGTCTTAACATCGTTATTCCGGTCATAGATCAAGTTAGGAAATATCACGATTTGCGAATTCAACAAGCGAATGTTCCTCCGCAAACGGTGATTACCAAGGATAATGTTCAGGTTCAGATCGATACTATAATTTTCTATCAAGTAATTAATGCGGAGCAAGCGACATACGGTATATTCGATTATGGAATGGGCGTACGCAATATTACCACCGCTACCTTAAGACAGGTTATTGGAGTTCTAGAGCTGGATGAAACCCTATCTGGCAGGGAGAAAATATCTTCTGATATCCGCATTGCGCTCGATGAGGCAACAGAGAAGTGGGGCGTGCGAATTGAACGGGTAGAGGTTGTAGACATTAATCCTCCTGCGGATATTCAAGAGGCAATGAATAAGCAAATGAAGGCCGAGCGTAGCCGCCGTGCGGTTATTCTAGAGGCTGAAGCTGCGAAGCAGGATTTGATTCTTAGGGCAGAGGGGCAACGACAGAGTGTCATTCTAAAGGCTGAGGGTGACAAGGAAGCTCGTATCCGAGAAGCAGAAGGCTTCCGCCAAGCACAGGAATTGGAGGCCGTGGGTGAAGCCAAAGCGATTCAACTCGTCGCAGAGGCCGAACGAAATCGGATTGAGCAGCTGAAGATCGCAGGTCTTGATGAGAATTTCCTTGCATATAAATCTTTCGAGGCGCTAAAGGATATTGCCAATGGTGCTGCTAACAAAGTATTCATTCCAGCAAGTATATTGGACACACTCGGAAGCTTGGGTGCTATGGCTGAGATGCTTAAAGCGAAGGACGGTAAGTAACGAATGGATACGAAGAAGACCATCATGGAGGCTGAGGAATTCGTACGAAGCAAGCTTGCTCACGATTTCAGTGGTCATGATTGGTGGCATATCGATCGGGTTAGGAATAATGCGGTTACTATTGCTCGCAGAGAAAATGCTGATCTTTTCCTCTGCGAATTGGCTGCCCTTCTACATGATGTTACTGACGAGAAGTTATGTGATGACGTATTGCTGGCTGAGCAAGAATTGAAGGACTGGTTATCCGGGCAGAATTTACCCAGTACTCAGATTGAGCAAGTATTAGAGATCATATCGACGATGTCATTCAAAGGCGGGTCCCGTCCACCCATGACAACACTAGAAGGGCGAATTGTACAAGATGCAGATCGGTTGGATGCCATTGGGGCAGTGGGGATCTCTCGTGTGTTCGCATACTCTGGAGCTAGAGGAAGGCCTGTCCACGACCCCAGCATAAAGCCTCGAGATACGATGACCAAAGAAGAATACCGTAGTGGTAATGATACAGCGATTAATCATTTTTATGAAAAACTCCTCAAGCTCAAACAGCTAATGAATACAGAATATGGTCGATTAATGGCCGAGCAACGGCATGCATTTATGGAGCAATATTTGGAACAGTTCTATGGTGAATGGGACGGATCTAGGTAAAGCGGGTAATAAAAATCAAGCCATCTCCGTCGGGGTGGCTTGATTTTTATTGTTCGAATCAACGTATCATTATTCGATTAGATGATATATGGTTGTAAAATAATAACTAGTAATATAAACAGTACAAGAATCGACCCTGTTGAGGTAAATGCTCCGCCTGCAACTGCTCCCATTGTGCATGACCTCCCTTCACATTGGGACTTTGACTGTACCCCTTGCCAATATAGTGTACGCGAATAGAGCTAAGGTGCTTGGGTTATGGTCTAGTGCGGAGAATTTGGGCTTATCCCATTTATTTATTTACAGATCGCAGGAGTTTACCTAACAGACCAATCAAGAAGGTGAATAGAGCAGCGCCAATTATTGCGGGGATAATGGCAAATCCGGCAATGACAGGACCCCATACCCCGAATACATATGTACCTAGCCATGCTCCTGCAAACCCAGCAATAACGGCTCCGAAGAATCCTCCCGGCATGGTTCCGCCAGCAATTGCGTCTCCAATAGAACCGATAATCATCGCAACAATGATGGTAATAATGATGCTCCACATAGTTAAGACCTCCTTAGCGTGTTATATAACATGCTATTCTTGCAATCTGAAGTTTATACAAGCTTTTTCCATTCCATTGACGAGCACCGTCAGCTGATGAATACCCGGGTAATGCTTCCTAGTGGACATTTCGCGAAAGCTATGGCTTCGAGATAGCAAGATATCTTGATTGGATGGAAAAAGCTTCTCAATAATTTGGAATATCTTTCGTGATCGCTTTCCATTAGCCTTTACATAGTCGACGGCATATTCTAGCCGTAGCTTAGTCGAAGTAGTCTTGGTCGTTCGTGGAGAATTCAACTGGAATGAGAAGGTGAATGAGTCGCCAATGGCTAATTGATCTTGGGATAATTTCAAATCGTGGATTTCCGTTTGTACTTCCTGATTAAAGCCAAACAAACTGAGTGCCTGCGAATTGCCTTTCTTCAGCAACGTTCTGCTGCCATGCTTGATGATCCAATCTGTATGTGAGCACTCACCATACCATTTATTCGCTAGTTCTATTACAAGTTCTGGATGATCCTTAGCGATGTCATTTAGATTGTTGGCGACACTCTTCCGAACATATTCTGAATTATCTGCTCTGAGCTTGCTTAATATAGGTAATATAGGCTTAGGATCTCGCTTGAAGTCTGGGAGTGCTGCTGCCCACGGGAGCCTAGGTCGACACCCTTCGCTAGCGAGTCTTCGTACATGATGATTATCGTGCTGTGCCCAATCCTCCATCTGACGCATCATTCGCAGCATGTCCTGCATAATAAAGGGACGAACTGCAAATTCGGAAGTGCTATATATCGTGAATAATTCCAAGGCAAGTATTGAAATCTCCCAATTGTTCAGACCGAAGATTTCTACATAGTCAGGGAAAATCAAATTCTCTAGACCATGACCAATTAAGAGGGGGATTGCATCCTTGAGAACTTGTATGGCTTTATCATACTCGGCTGGAAGTGCTTGACCTAAGCATAGAGTAATATGTCGCATTCTTTGCTTGAGCTCTAATGTATCCCATTCAGGACTGAATACGGATTCGATGAAGATTGCTTGGGGGAAGTTATTATATTTGCTAAAAATAGCTCCTGATAATTTAGAGATATAAGCTTCGTTATAAACTAACTTTAATTGCTCAGCCATACATTATACACACTCCATAATTTGTAATTACCACCACTGAAGTTTACAATAACACAGACTACCTTACTTTGCTCGTGTAGTGATGGGAGTCCAAGTGATTATTTGAAGTAAGAGAGTGAATTGACGTAAGTTTTTAAACTCGTTCAATTAACTAGCGTGGCCATCAAAAACTTAGCCTATGCTTACGAGGTAGTTTTATCACCCACTAGCGTGGCCATCAAAAACTTAGCCTATGCTTACGAGGTAGTTTTATCACCCACTAGCGTGGCCATCAAAAACTTTTAGGAGGATTACCATGAATCAGACTCAGGAATTGCCGCCAAAAACTTGTTCGATCGAACGACTTGTGACTAAACAAGAGGACGTAGATCGTGTGATCAAAGGGGAGAAGACAGCTACAAGACGTAATGGTCGGTATGCAGATATCGGAGAGACGATGACGTTAAATGGTCAGAATTATGAAGTGTATCAAGTGTATCAGCAATCGTTAGGAGAGCTAACCGATGAACATGCGAAGTCAGAGGGATTCGAGAATGTAGAGGCTTATAAGCAGAATATCCTTGCGATGCACCCAGGAATGCCCTGGTTACCACATATGAAGGTTTGGGTTCATGAATTTCGACCAAGTAAGTAGTCTGTTGGTCAAGCAATAGTACCTATTAGCGATTGAATTGTATAAAGTGGAAGGCGAGTTAACGTAGCAGTTAGCGACCAAATGTATACTTACCTAGGCCGCGGGAGAATTTTCCGCGGTTTGTGTTATATGTCAACGAGTAAATAGAAAGCGTGGATTTTGTAAAGGAATGTTTTGTCGCCCGGTTTCTTCCAGTCAAGAACCTATTCGTAAACGATGTAGATGTCGATATAGTGAATATACTGGTTTTTACGAGAGGAGCCGTTTCTTATGGGAGTCCCAGTGATTTTTGTGTTTACTGGAACAAGTGGTTCGGGTCGCAAGTCTATCGCTCATCGAGTAGGTCACCATATTGTTGAACAGTACCTTGACCATTACACGGATGAAGTGATGTATCGTAGGAATTGTGAGCATGTTTTTGAGAATATAGAATTGAATAAGACACTAGACATGATACGTTCAGTTGTTCTGCAATATCGATAGCCTGTGGGAAGTGAGGTCAAATTATGAAGGTGCTGAATCAACAAACCAAACCGCTAACAATAGGAGAAACCATCATCGATGTCGATGGACTCGTCAAACAATATGGATCATTCACGGCGGTCAAAGGGATTCATTTTCAAGTTAAAAAAGGTGAGGTATTCGGTTTGCTAGGTCCCAACGGTGCGGGTAAGACGACTACCATGGAGATGATTGAAGGACTGCGACAGCCTGATGGAGGCACAGCAAAGGTGGCGGGTTACGATACAAAGACGGAATTACGTAGAGTTAAAGAGGTCATTGGCGTGCAGCTACAGTCAACGTCATTATTCGACCTGCTTACGGTTAAGGAAATTCTAACGATGTATGCCAGCTTCTATACGCATTCCATTCCTGTTGAACCACTGCTGAAGAGAGTGCTACTCGAGGAGAAGATGAATGATCGTGTTAAGCATCTTTCCGGTGGTCAGAAGCAGAGGCTTGCTATTGCTATGGCACTTGTGAATGACCCGCAGGTTGTATTCCTAGATGAGCCTACAACTGGACTAGACCCTCAGGCACGCAGAACGCTATGGGATATAATCCTTGGCTTGAAGGAGCAGGGGAAAACCGTTGTACTCAGTACACATTATATGGATGAAGCGCATATACTTTGCGATCGCATATGTCTTATGGACCAAGGTGAGATCATTGCACTTGATACACCTCGGAATTTAGTAAAGAGCCTTCAGTCTGATAGTGCAATTGAATTCCGGCTGCCTGAGCTAGAGTCATTACCTGAATCAGAGAAAACAAATATACTATCCATGCTGCAATCCGTAGAAGGTGTGAAGAGTGTGGATGAACGAAAGGATACCTTCATTCTGTATACCGACCTATTACAGCCATCTCTTATAGATTTGATTAAGAAAGCAGCTGAGTCGGGCATTAATTTTACGGATTTAGCTACACGAACTGCCACATTGGAGGATGTATTCATTCATATGACGGGAAGGAGTCTGAGGGAGGAATGATGAAAGCCTACATACAGCTTACGGTAAGTCAGCTTCGTGTATTCAGTCGGAATCGACAGGTTCTGTTCTGGACGTTAATGTTCCCGGTATTCCTGATGGTCATGCTGGGTTCCTTTGTCGGTGGCGGCGGTGGGGTAAGCTATGCGGGTGCACTAATTAATCTGGATAAGAGTACACAGTCTATACAGTTAACAGATGCACTATTAAAGCTGGAGACCGTTCAGTTCGAATCAGATAGAACGGAGGAAGAGGCATTAGATGCCTTGAGGAATGGAGAGCTCGAGCTGGTTGTTATTATTCCAGTTGGGTATGGGGAGTCACTGTCAGCAGGTATCTCTGCTGCAGAGATTAAGGCTATTTATGATCAGACGAAGACGATGCAGTCAGAAGTTGCTCTATTGGCCTTATCACAGACGGTGGATAGCTTAAGTAAGGCAATTGTACAATATGAGCCTGTAGTTGTTGTGAAGACAGAGGGAATACAATCACTCCAGCTGGAATATATTGATTTCCTTGTGCCAGGAATTGTGGCAATGATGATTATGTCTAATAACTTAAACGGAGTATCCGGACAAATTGCATCATGGCGAGAACGTGGGATCCTTCGTCGTATGCAGAGTACTCCACTGCAAGCATCCACTTTTATAGCTGGCCAAATTACAGCTAGATTGGTCTTGAATGGTTTACAGGCAACGGTTGTACTCTTGATTGCAAGCTTGATATTCGATACACAGGTGAATGGCTCTTGGGCCCTTCTCATGCTGTTCGTTATTCTTGGTACGTTAACGTTTATGGCAATCGGTTTTATTATTGCTGGTGTAGCCAAGTCCCCGGAAAGTGCAGGACCGATAGCGGGGTTCATCTCATTCCCGCTGCTGTTCCTCGGTGGCGTATTCTTCCCAATTAGCAATATGCCTGAGGTTATTCAGCCGTATGTGAAGCTGCTGCCTATCTCGCATCTATCCACCGCCTTAAGACAGGTCATGAACGTTGGAGCCGATTTGTCTGTCCTATGGTTTGATGCGTTGTTGCTCGGAGGATGGATGATTGTCGCATTTATTATTGCAAGTTTTACGTTTAAGTGGGAATAAAGGTGGGGTGTAGATTTAAGCTTCAGAATACGGATGAATCAGGTCTTTATACCTATCTATTTTGTCGAAACATGTTGAAATACTGTGTCTAATGGATTATACTGTAAACAGTGATAAAGGCAAACTTGTTGAAAGACAAGGACGCAAAGCTTCGGGCCTAACGGATCATAAGATCCTATGGTGGCCGAGTTACCGAATAATGGATAATAGCTTGCTGACTCAGTCCATTCGGCCACTCTATATGAGTGGTTTTTTGTTTTTAATGTGGAGGTGAACCATGAATATACTGAGGGAAGTAAAAAGAAAAAAGCTAACTCCAATTTTCATGCAAATTCTATTAGTCTATTTACTAACGTCTCTATCAATAGACTATATACATAATACATTATTGCAGCATCTCTACCTTAGTCACAACATGGGGTTAATAGATAAACTGATCGAAATTTGTATACAACTAATCGTTGTAGGCCCTTTTATTTTCCTATACATTCTCAAGTACAAGCGAAACCAAACAAGCAAGGAACTGGCAACAGCTTCGAGTCTATTGGACAATATCGTTAATTCTTTGGATGCAGCTATATATTCGGTTGATATAGTGAAGAAGAAATTCATTTTTGTATCAGATGCGTATAGAAGAGATCAAGGAATCTCCAAGGATAGTGAGGTTAGTATAAATGGTTGGAAGGAAAACATTGTACCGGAAGACTTGGCCAGAGCAGAACAATTGGCTCTAACATTGATGACGGGGATTCCTGCATCCGGCGATTTCCGTATTCGCAAGCCGGATGGTAGCATCGGCGTTTATCAATGTCGGATCGTTCCCGTTAAAGATGCAGAAGGAAATGTCATCAGGCTGGATGGAGTGAATATTGAAGTCACCGATATCATATGCGCACAGGAGAGAGTAGAATTTTTGGCATACCATGATGATTTGACGGGACTTGCGAATAGACGGCTTTATCGCAATAAACTGAAAGAAGCAGTCCGGAAAGCGGAACGGGACCATAACAAGTTCGCAATTCTTTTTCTGGATCTGGATAAATTCAAGAATATCAATGACTCGTTGGGTCATTATGCCGGGGATGTCTTTTTGAAGGAAGTAGCCAAACGATTATCAAGCTATGTGTGTAAAGAGAAAGACATTGTTGCCAGAATAGGTGGAGACGAATTTACGCTGATTTATCATTTTAACGATAGTAGAGAATTGAATAACAAAATTGTAGACATTCAGAACAGACTCAGTTTACCGTACATCTTCGACGGTTACGAATTCATGATTACTACCAGCATGGGTATATCCGTTTTTCCAGATGATGGAACAGAACTTGATATGTTAATGAATTTCGCTGACAATGCCATGTTACAGGCTAAAGAATCACGCAATGGCTTCTGTTATCATAATAGAGATGTATTAGATAACAATATGGAGAGAATTCGTATACAGAATGAACTGCCAAGAGCAATAGCGAAACAGGAATTTTCCGTCGTCTATCAGCCTAAGCATGATTTGTCGGACCATCGATTAATCGGAGCAGAGGCACTTATCCGTTGGTACCATCCTGAGCTGGGGCATGTCCCTCCCGCCAAGTTTATTCCAATCGCCGAAGAAGTTGGGCTGATCCATTCAATTGGAGAATGGGTACTTATCCAAGTCTGTGCACAGATCCATAAGTGGGAATCTTGTGGTTATCGATTACCGGTCAGTGTGAACTTGTCTGTCCATCAATTCCGCGATGCGAAGATCGTCGATACAATTCGAGGTGTCGTAGAACGGTCTGGGATAGATCCATCCCTTCTTGAGTTGGAAATAACGGAGAGTATGGCCATGGATATTCAGAAAGCGTTGCCGATCCTACATGCCCTAAGTAACATCGGTGTACTCATTAGTATAGATGACTTCGGTACGGGTTACAGCTCTCTTAATTATCTAAAGAATTTACCCGTTCATCAGTTGAAAATTGATAAATCATTCGTGGACGACATTATGTTGGATTCTTGGGATGCGGCTATTATATCTACTGTAGTGACATTAGCTCATAACTTGAATATGAAGGTGATCGCTGAAGGGGTAGAAACGGCAGATCAAGCAAGAAAATTACATGCAATGAAGTGCGACGAAGCGCAAGGCTATTATTTTCATAAGCCTCTGCGTATAGAGGAGTTTAATGATTTGTTGTTGGCTGTCAATGTCGAATAAGCGCTTTAAGCTTCTTTAATATAGCGGTATTTCATATTATTTGTAATATTTTTTGTGCGAATGGTAATACTATATATACAGATTGAAAATTTAACATATATTTAATCTTCTAATCATCTCTAACTAATCAAAGCAGGATACAATACATGTGTAAGACTAAGCTTATTCTTGTGATGTAATTCTATCGACATCAAAAATTATAAGGAGTGTAGGTCATGATCCTGTATCAAGTTGCAATGAGGATGGAAGAACGTGCTCGTTTAAAGCAATCAATCAGTGAGAACAGTGGCGATGTGAGCTCTCTTATTGACGAGAAGGTCGAGATTGAACAATACATGCTAACTCAAGCTTCCAAATGGAAGGAAGCGGAACCGGTATACTTGTAAAGTGATGCCGAGTTTTTCTCATAATAAACTTATGGCCACTATAGAGGAGAGAGGCGTCCCAGCAGGCGGGGCGCTTCTTTTTATGCTATAATGCTATCGGAGGCGAGCTCACGTGAAAGTTATTGTTGCTACACTGAATGCCAAATACATTCATACTTGTCTAGCGTTAAGGTACCTGAAGGCTTATAGTCAGGACGACTTTGCTATGGACATTGCCGAATATACAATTAAAGATCCCGTTATGAATATTGTAGCCGATTTATTCCAGCGAAAGCCGGATATTATCGGATTTTCCTGTTATATATGGAACATTGAAGAGACCCTTCAGGTCATTCGATTATTGAGGAAGATTACGCCGGAGATCACCATTGTGCTCGGTGGTCCAGAGGTGTCTTATGACACTGAGCAGTGGCTGAAGGGTGAGCCTGAGGTGGATATCATCGTTGTAGGTGAAGGGGAGTCTACCTTTCATCATCTTCTGCAGGAGCTCCACGGCGAACGTAAGCTGCATTACGTGTTCGGGATTGCTTACCGTAAAGGAGATCAGGTTGTTGTTAACCCACCGCGTCCTAAGCTAGAGCTAGGGAGCATACCTTCTCCATACCGTTTCGCTGAGGATGTATCGGAGCTAGCTAAGCGAGTTGTTTACTTTGAGACGAGTCGTGGTTGTCCGTTCAGCTGCCAATTCTGCTTATCGAGTATAGAGGTAGGCGTGCGGTACTTCGAGATGGAGCGTACGAAGGCAGATTTACTCTATTTGATCGACTCTGGTGCCAAGCTCATTAAATTCGTGGATCGAACCTTTAATATTAAGCGAGATTATGCAATGGAGGTGTTCCAGTTCCTCATCGATAATCATCGGGGATGCACATTCCAGTTCGAGATAACCGCCGATATTATGCGTCCCGAGGTGCTTGATTTCTTATCAGAGCATGCCCCAGCTGGTGTGTTTCGTTTCGAGATAGGAGTCCAGTCTACGAATGAGAAGACGAACGAGATTATCGAACGTAGACAGAATTTCAGCAAGCTTTCACGCACGGTTAATATGATCAAGAACAGTGGCAAGATCGATCAGCATCTCGACCTTATCGCTGGATTGCCCGAGGAGAATTATGATTCATTCCGCCAAACCTTCAACGACGTATTCGCGTTGCGACCAGAGGAACTGCAGCTTGGTTTTCTCAAGATGTTACGGGGTACTGGAATGCGCAGGGATGCAGGGAAATATGGGTATGTGTATATGGATCGCGCTCCTTATGAAATCCTCGGCAATGATATTCTTCCATTCTCGGATTTAGTTAGGATCAAGCGGGTTGAAGATGTTCTGGAGAAATACTGGAACGATCATCGAATGGACAAGACGCTAGAGTATTTGATTCGTGTGGAATTTGCTACACCATTCGATTTCTTCCAGCAATTCGGTGATTATTGGGAGTCTCAAGGCTGGCAGAAGATCGGTCATCAGCTAGAGGATTTATTCTTACGTTTGCAGCAATTTTTACAGCATCGAGGCGTGCAGCATTCGGAGGTTGTGCTTGGGCTGATGAAGCTGGACTATTTCTTGAACCATCGATATAAACCACGCAAAAATTGGTGGCCTATGGAGCTGGATAAGTCCGAATTTAACCGAGTTATGCGTTACTTCGCGGAGCATGCCGATGAGGTTTCAGCAGAGTTTGCTTCATTGCAGTTAGATGAGCGTGATTTGCATAAGCATACGGTTGTGCAGGTATTGCCGTTTGATCTGTATGCTCTATTGGAGCAGAATGTTATAAATACAGGTGTAGAGACAACGCTGTTAGTTTACTATTCACCTGATTTAAGTGGGCCTCCAAGGTGGTACGGAGTTGTAGGACAGGCTGTTCATGTTGTTTAGGTTATATGAGCTGGTCGTTGTGGTCATAGACAGCCAACGACCGAATGGCCTCCTCATGACCTTCTTCGCTTAGATAGGATAAAGTTTACTAGTAATGCTACAGAGAGTATGATCATGACCGCTAACACCCAAAGTGTAATCTTCAGTATATCCAGTTGCGGAGTCTTGCGGACTAATTCACTGGTCAATTCAAGCTCCCTTTCCTCCACCAAGACCTCTCCCGCATTTGGGAAATGGTCTGTATCTTCCCTAGTTTGCTCCCAAAGTCCCGTTCTCCCGCAAATATTGGCAGATAGCCCGTATTCCGAATGATTAGTAGCGTAAACAAGATACTGTTCTCCCTGTACAATGTCCATCCACATATTACTGACCATCAAGTTCATCACCACCGGAGTGGGTCCCTTCCAAGATTCTAGTAACCTGAAGGTGATATGCGCTCCGTCGACTTCCTCAGCCAATCCCCGAAACACGATTTCGCTATAGGCATACTCATCTTGAATCGTACGAGGCTCAGCACAAGAGAGTGCTAGAGCATCTGAGTAAGAACTAATGCAAAGCAACAGCATCAGGAAAAAGATAGTTTTTCTCACTGTCATCATACCCCCTTTTAACAATAAAACGCATTTTTCCATTTAATAGTTGCTGCTCACAATTTTATAGCCAAAAATTCCCTTGCTACATCTAAAGCTCTTGTATATAATTCTGCCTTATAACATGAATAAGGGGATCTCTTACATATGCTATCACGGTTTCTCACCTATTATCGTCCGCACTGGAAGCTGTTTGTAATCGATTTTGGATGCGCGTTTATTCTAGCCCTGTTAGAGCTTGCCTTTCCTCTCGCAGCCAAATGGATTGTTGATTCTCTCATTCCCGAGGGCAGATGGGATACCATTCTATGGGCTTGTCTGGCTGTCCTTGCATTCTATTTAATAAGCTCCATGCTTCAGTTCATCGTTACTTATTGGGGACATAAGCTTGGTATTAATATTGAGACAGATATGAGGCAGCAGCTATTCCAGCATGTGCAGAAGCTGAGCTTCCGTTTTTTTGACAATACGAAGACGGGTCATATTATGTCACGGTTAACGAATGATCTCTTCGAGATCGGGGAGCTCGCTCATCATGGGCCTGAGGATTTATTCATTGCTGTTATGACGTTTGTTGGTGCATTCATTATTATGATGACGATTAACGTGAAGCTAGCTTTAATAACACTGATTACGATCCCTTTTCTGATCTGGTTAATCTCTGTGTGTAGTATTAAAGTCGAGAAGGCCGCTTCACAGATGTTCGCGAATATCGCTGATGTGAATGCGCAGGTCGAGGATAGTGTGTCTGGTATTCGAGTTGTACAATCCTTTACGAATGAGAAGCATGAAATTAATAAATTTGCGATGAGTAATCAGCAATTCCGTCTAGCCAAGCTTCGCTCCTATCTGATAATTGCTTATAGCTCTTCTGGAATGTTCTTCCTTATGCGAATTATGTCCTTGATTGTACTATTAAGTGGTGCATGGTTCGTTGTTCGTGACCAGATGTCGATTGGTGATTTAGTGGCCTTCTTATTATTCGTTAATGTATTCATTAAACCAATAGAGAAAATCAATGCATTGCTTGAATCGTATCCTAAGGGAATGGCGGGCTTTAGAAGATATCTAGAAATTCTCGATGTGAAGCCGGATGTCGCTGATTCACAGGGTGCAGTAGAGGTATCAGGATTTAGAGGTGACATTACCTTCCGAGGTGTAACGTTCGGATATGAAGACCATGCCAAGGTTCTAAACAATATTAATCTAGATATCCATGCTGGTGAAACCATAGCCTTTGTGGGACCGTCTGGTGCCGGCAAAACAACGATATGCAGCTTAATTCCGCGCTTCTATGAGATTGATTCAGGAGAAATTGCGATAGATGGACTCGATATTCGTAGAATGACACAACGCTCCTTGCGTTCGCAGATTGGTATAGTTCAACAGGATGTATTCCTGTTCACAGGTACAATTCGCGAGAATATTAGTTATGGTAAGCTGGATGCGACGAATGAAGAAATTGTTGAAGCAGTGAGACTTTCACATATGAAGGCATTCATCGATGCATTGCCATTAGGTTTGGAAACACCAATAGGAGAACGAGGGATAAAGCTATCCGGTGGTCAGAAGCAGCGGTTATCTATTGCACGGATTTTCCTGAAGAATCCCCCTATTCTAATTCTAGATGAAGCCACCTCTGCGCTTGATGCAGAGACAGAGAATGTCATTCAGGAAGCCTTCGCAGAGCTGTCAACGAATCGTACAACATTGGTTATTGCACATCGTCTAGCTACAATTCGCCATGCAGATCGTATCGTTGTAGTTACCGAGGATGGCGTAGCCGAACAAGGTACTCATGATGAATTAATTGATCATGAAGGTGTGTATGCTAAGCTCTATCGAGCTCAGTTCTCATAACGACGGCACAACGCAGAAACCGGATAGATAAATTCTTGCTCAGAAACAAGGAAGAATATTGCTGCATATTAGGAGGGAACCCATGAGATGGCTCAAGAAAAGTTTATTCGCTAAGCTGCTTGTCGGGATGCTTATCGCTGCAGTCATTCCCTATACGTTATCTAACATTATTTCTTATAAGACGACTTCGGCTTCAGTGGGACACCAGGTCGTCGAATTAAATCAGAATGCGATGGGTATCGGTATGGAGAATGTAACACGGTATTTACATGATCTAAATCGGATCTCTGTTTCTTTCTACTATAGGGAAACGCTCATGAATTATTTGCGGCAGGGAGAATTTCTTTCTCACCAAATTCTGTATATAAATAATCAGATTGATCTCCTATACAATCAACGTCCCGAATTTCGCGGTGTGACCTATATAAGTGCGAAGAGTAGCTATGCTTTTACCCGCTTTCAGATAGGACTGCCTGCTATAACAACGCATCCTTTTGATGCTTCAATCTGGGGTAGGAGCAGCGGGCTCTATACCGTATCCCATATAGGCAAGGAAAGTGTTCTAGGCGTCCATAAACAACTAATTGATTACCCAAGTTCCGAAGTGTTGGGGTACTTATCTTTATATGTCGGTCTTGAAGAGATAGGCAATCTAGTTCGTTCTCAGGCAGGTCCCTCTAAAGAGCAAATATTTCTATATCTTCATGAGAATATGGATATGCTGTATGCATCGGAAGACTCTGAACCCCACCAAACATGGGCCATAAACAAGATGTCTGATCTTGCTGGAAATCGGGGAGCGTTTAATGGTGAGTTGAACGGTGAGAAGGGTATCTTTATTTATATAAAAAAAGATTATTTGAGCATACCCTTAGCCGCGGTTAAGTTTGTAAGCAATGCGTCGATTAATGAATCCGCAAATCGAACGTTGAATAGATCGCTTCTCATCCAAATTATTGCTATTGCATTCGTGATTATGCTAGCTTCAATATTGAGTTATCTTACCATAGCTCCGGTAAGAAGACTTCTGCGCACGATCGCACGTGTTGAGACAGGCAACTTTGATGTGAAATGGGAAGTGGAGCGTGTAGACGAGTTTGGGATCCTTGAAAAAAGATTTCAGACGATGATCCACAATCTCGATGATTTAATGAATAAGGAATATCGGTATCGACTGGAATTGTCTACAGCGCAGTTGAAAATGCTGCAAGCACAAATTAATCCTCATTTTCTATATAATGCTCTGCAATCGATTGGGACGCTGGCACTTCGTCACGGTTCAGAGGAAACGAGTGAAAAAATTGCGGAATTAGGTTCGATCTTGCGTTACAGCATGGATATAAAGACAGAGGTGGTTACACTTCAGACGGAAATCCAACATATTGAGCACTATTTATCCCTGCAAACAAACAGATTTAAAAACCGATTGTCCTATACACTAAGCTGTTCTAAAGAAGCCTTGAAGTTCCATATTCCCAAGATGATCCTTCAGCCGTTGGTAGAGAATAGCATTATACACGGATTGGAAAGAGGAAAAGGAACGATGACTTTGCATATATCCGTTGAGATGGACCACGAGTTGCGAATTCGTATCATCGATAACGGCAGAGGAATATTGCCAGAAACGGTGGAGCGAATCCGTAAGGAATATGCTAAGGCTGAACTTCATTCCGATAAGAACGGCGGGATTGGCCTCATCAATGTAATGAACCGGATGAGATTATACTATGGGGAAGGCTTCAGCTGGGAAATATCCAGTATTTCGTATGAAGTCACTCTGATTTCACTTCATGTTGGCGCCGATTGGTTAGAGAAGGAGGGATCGTAGTATGAAGGTTCTGATTGTCGATGATGAGGAGCTCATAAGAGAAGGGATCGAACTTGCGGTTGATTGGACGAAGTTTGGTGTGGAGGAAAGGCTATTCGCAGAGGACGGAGATCAGGCTATAGACCTTATACGTCAGCATCACCCCGCAGTGTTGTTTTGTGATATGAGTATGCCGGGTATGAATGGCTTGGAGTTGCTCAGACGAATAAGGGAAGAGCAGATAGACATTCAGATTATTATAGTCAGCGGCTATGATGACTTTACCTATACACGTGTTGCTATTCAATTAGGTGGAGTGGACTATATCTTAAAACCGTTCAGTAAGAAGGATTTAGAAGAGGCGTTGGAAAAAGCCATTGCGGTTTGGAAACAATCCGAACTGAATCAGCACGATAATCGTCAGAATCAACATCGGTGGAGACAAGCAGACGCTATGCTGGATGAACAGAAGCTTGTTATGTATTTTAATGGTGAGGTTGGCTATCATGAGGGCATACGCGGGTTGTTCTACAAAATTGGATTGCCGATGCATTCTATTAAAGCTGCTCTGATTTTAGTCCAGAATAAGCTGGAGCTTATCGACCAACGTTTCCAAGGGGACGAGGGACTATTCATCTTTGCCGTGAACAACATTCTACATGAAATCTTAGAGCCGTATGGGGCGCATTATATATGCAAATTAGATGAATACCAGTGGCTGTTATTGAGCAGGGTAAAGGAACATAGTGGAACCTGGGAGGAATATCAGCGCTGCATAGCCAAGATCGTGAATGGTTGGAAGTCAACCTTAGGACTTAAAGTGTTTACGGGTTTGGCTGATCAGGAAGTCGATGTCCATACGCTTCCGAATGCCGTGAAATCTGCTAGGTTGAATTTGCTGCAAAGCAATTTACTTCCGGATAGTTCGACAAAGCCTCCTAAGGAGATTCGACTTAGCTTCGTGGATCAACAGGTTTTGTTGCAGGCAGCATTGAAAAATAAGGATAAAGTTTATGTGGGAGATATCATTCGATCATTTGTTCAAAAACTTAGAGAACATGGGGGTCTCAGCTTAAAGAGACTGCAGACTTATACGGTCGAGGGCAATTTAATGCTTGAACAAGCGAGTCAAATGATCGGGTCAGCAAATCAAGTGGGCATTAAATTTATTCCGATTTGGATTAGCGATTTGGGGGAATGGGAAAAGCTGCAAACACAACAGTGGTGGGCTCTAGTGGAAGACGGAGGGGACGAGGTTTCGGGCTCTGGTAGTATCCATGCTGTTCGTGATTTCATCCATCATCACTTTCAAGAAGAAATCTCGTTATCGATACTATCTGAACGGTTTCACTTCAGTCCCCAATATATCGCTAAGAAGTTTAAAGAACTTTATAATACAACCGTCATGACCTGTGTGATCGAATTAAGGATGGAGAAAGCGAAATCATTACTTGCTCATACCGATATGTCAGTATCGGAAATTGCCAATGCTTTAGGGTATGTAGATGAAAACTATTTTGGCAAAGTGTTCAGGAAGCACCACGGTGTTTCTCCGCTTCAATACCGTAAACAACAGTAAGATTCAGATGTTCCTCTTTATGGCGAGAATATTCCCTGCCTTATTCAGACGGTCTCCATTACAATTAAAAACGTAATTACAAAGACTAATACAGGGGGTACAGATTATAATGATGAAAAAATGGTTTGTTACGATGATGGTTTGTGTATTACTTGTATTTTCTCTTGCTGCTTGTGCAGGTAAAGCAGAACCTAAACAGAGTGACGCAGGTGATACGAAAAAAGCTCCTGCTGCTAAAGAAGAGAAGGTTACGCTTAAGTTACTTCAATTCAAAATTGAGATCACGGATAAGGTTAAAGCCATGGCTGCTGACTATATGGTGGAAAATCCGCATGTTATATTAGACGCTCAAGTATCAAGTGATTATGACACCCTATTGAAAACGCGCTTTGCTTCAGGAGACGCGCCGGATATTTTCTTCACAAAAGCATTCTCAGAAATTACAGATTGGTCTGATAAATTGGCGGATTTGTCTAACGAGCCTTGGATGTCCAAAGTGTCCCCTTCTGCGTTACAAGGAATGACAGTAGAGGGCAAACAACTTGGTTTCCCGGTAGCTTTTGAAGGCTATGGATTTATTTATAACAAAGATTTATTTGCGAAAGCTGCCATCGATAATGTGCCAACCACATTATCTGAATTGAAAGAAGTCAATGAGAAGCTGAAAGCAGCAGGAATTTCATCCTACTCTGAAGGTTATAAAGAATGGTGGGTTCTAGGACAACATTTATACAACCTTCCATTTGCATACGAGAAAGATCCAGCTGCAACAGCTGATAAGATCAATAAAGGTGAAGCAAAAGTACAAGATGTTGTGAACATGGACGGATTCTTTGATGTTCTAGATATGACTCTTGATTATGGTAAGGGAGTTGAATCTATAGGGGTTAGTTATGACAACCAAGTATCTGACTTCTCTACTGGTAAAACAGCGATGATGCAACAAGGGGTTTGGACAATTGACTCCATTATGAAAATCAATAAAGATATCAATATGGGAATGTTTGCTATTCCACTAACTGAAAATTCAGAAGATACAAGGCTTCCTGTAGGGGTTCCTGCATACTATGTTCTTAATAAGGATAGCAAAAACTTAGAAGAGGCTAAGAAATTCCTTAATTGGTTACACGAGAATGGACAGAAGTATTTGGTAGATTCCTTCATGTTGATTCCAGCATTTAGTGATTTGGAAACAACACCTGAACTTGGACCTTTGGCCACAGATCTAAATGCATATGTAGCTAAAGACCAAACAATCCCATGGGCACATTCGTTCTGGCCAACGGGTGCAAACCGTGAGTTTGCTAAACAACTTCAAGCCTATGTTGGTAAGCAGATGACGAAAGAAGAAGTTTTAACTGAAGTCCAGAAATTATGGAGTGAAAGAGTGAGTAAGTAAGATAATAGGACTGAACAAGGTGCATCACCTCCTTAGGCGGTGATGCACCTTTTACATCCATTACAGTTTATGACTAAGAAAGGGGGAAGGTTATGATGACTGTGAAGACTCGACGACTGTTGACTTACGGAATCTTTGTGGCACCTGCGCTCATTTTTTTTACGATCGTTATCTTCATACCATTTTTACGTGCCATATTATTTTCATTTCAAGACTGGAACGGAATTAGCAGCGATATTGGATGGGCGGGCACGTCCAACTATACAAAACTTTTAAACGATAAAGGGTTTATTAAGTCTTTTGATTTCACTGTGAAATTTGTAATCACTACGACGATACTACTGAATGTTGTTGCTCTTGCCTTAGCATTGATATTGAATCTTGCCTTAAAAACTCGGAACATACTTCGTACGGCATTTTTTCTTCCCTATGTCATCGGAGGCGTCATTATTGGATTTATCTGGCAATTCATTATTGGCGGATTGTTCCCGGAGATTGGAGCTGCTACAGGTTGGGCTATATTCCAGAAAAGCTGGCTTAGTTACCCTGAGTATTCTTTCTGGGCCTTGGTGATCGTTACGGTATGGCATTCCGCTGGTTATTTCATGATCATATACTTGGCAGCACTTCAGGGTGTACCCAAAGATATGCTGGAAGCGGCGGAAATCGATGGGGCAGGAAGGATTCAAAGGTTTTGGCATGTGACATTACCTTTGATTCGACCAGCGATGACGATTAATCTCTTCTTGGCTATTTCTAATGGATTTAAAGGCTTTGATTTAAACTTTGCTCTAACAAAAGGCGGACCTTTTGGGACAACTGAATCATTGGCATTGCATATTTATTTAGAGGCTTTCACGAAAAACCTATTTACTTATGCATCGGCTAAAGCGGTCATATTCTTTCTAATATTGGCTGCCATTACGTTAGTACAGGTGGCTGTGATGAAACGCAGGGAGGTGGAGATGTGAATCGAGAGAGATATAGTGTAGGTAAGCTTGTACTTGAAATCATCATGCTTGCACTTGGTTTGTTATTCTTCTTTCCATTGTATTTAACCATTGTTAATGGATTTAAGACTTATAACGAAGTGGTGACCTCCACCACAGCGTTTCCTGAAGTCGTACAGTTTCAGAATTTTGTGACCGTATGGAATCAAATTAACTTTCTTGGAGTTTTCATGAACTCTCTTATCATCACTGTTATTGCGGTAGTAGGCATATTATTGATAAGCTCTATGGCTGCTTACCAGTTGGTACGACGCCCCGGGCGTTTAAGTCAAATTATCTTCCTAGTCATTCTATCTTCCTTGATCATTCCATTTCAAACGATGATGATTCCTCTGGTGAAAGTAGCTAAGGATTTGAATATCATTGATACGCTTCATGGAATCATCCTATTGTACTGGGGGTTTGGCATTCCGTTAGCTTTGTTTTTGTATCATGGGTTTATTAAAGCGGTTCCGAAGGAATTGGAGGAAGCGGCTAGCATTGACGGCAGTGGACCGTTTGGTATATTTTTCCGCATCTTGCTTCCTTTACTTAAACCGATTACTACAACGATTGCCATTCTACATTCACTTTGGATATGGAATGATTTCCTCTTACCGTTGATTACATTAAGCTCGATCAAGAATCAGACGATCCCGCTTGCTGCTTCCGTTTATTTCGGTCAGTATACGAATGAATGGCATCTGGCGATGGCAGCGTTAACTTTAGCCACATTGCCAATCATGATTTTCTTTATGTTTATGCAGCGTTACATTATTCAAGGTATCACTGCGGGGGCAGTCAAAGGGTAAGTATTTTTGGAATCATGACTTAAAAAGCCCCTATCAATCGATAGGGACCCATAACTGGAGAGGAGGCATCTATGCCTCCTCTCTTTTTTTGGTTTCCGTCTAAACGGAAACCACCTCGTAATTTGGAATTATTGCAATCATCCTCCTTTCGTTAGACTTGTCGGCCCGACACCTCTATTAACGCATATTTATCGAATAATTGGTTAGAGAAAGAACGATTATAGATGATTTATTCCTACCCTTCATATACTTACCTTGAGGTAACCTGGTTACAAGATAGTGACTATGTTACTTCTTTTTGCGTTCTATTGTTATTTTTTGATTTGATCTATGATAGGGGAGGTTAAGAATATACGCGCTCGAAAAATTTTTTGGGAGGTAGTTCAAATGAAATACAATTATTTAGGTCGTTCCGGTTTAAAGGTGAGCAAGCTGTGCTTGGGTACAATGAACTTCGGAGTGGATACAGATGAGAAAGAGGCTTTCCGAATTATGGATGCAGCCATGGATGCGGGAGTTAATTTTTTTGATACAGCTAATGTGTATGGAGGCGTGGGAACACGCGGCAAAACGGAGGAGATCATTGGTAGATGGTTCGCGCAGGGTGGCGGTCGGAGAGAGAAGACTGTCCTAGCAACCAAGGTTTATAATGGGATGGATGATGATGTGGATGGTCCTAACAAAGACCGTGGCTTGTCAGCATATAAAATCCGCCGTCATCTGGAGGATTCTCTGCGTAGATTACAAACGGATTATGTAGAGCTGTACCAAATGCATCACGTTGATCGTAATGTCTCGTGGGATGAGCTATGGGAGGCTTTCCAGGTTCTGATTACACAAGGGAAAACAAGCTATATCGGTGCGAGTAATTTTGCTGGACGTGATCTGGTTAAAGCTCAATATGAAGCCAAGAATAAACATATGCTCGGATTAGTATCCGAACAGCACAAGTATAGCTTACTCTGTCGTCTGCCAGAGCTTGAATTGCTGCCAGCAGCAGAAGAGCATGGTATTGGTGTGATTCCGTGGAGTCCACTAAACGGCGGTTTATTAGGCGGTAATATATTAAATCCTGCGGCAGGCACGAGAACCGCCAAGAATCAGGCTGGTATTGAGAAGCATCATAGCCAGCTTATGGACTTCTCCGCATTATGCAAGGATTTGGGAGAGTCCGAAGCAACAATTGCCCTAGCTTGGACGCTGGCGAATCCAGCAGTTACCGCACCTATTATTGGCCCGCGTACATTGGAGCAGTTCCAGAACTCATTGCGTGTTGTCGAGGTTGAATTAGATGCATCGACAATGGCCCGGTTAGATGAGATATTCCCAGGTCCAGGTGGAAGTGCGCCAGAGGCTTACGCTTGGTAGGATAATGAAGGAAGATATCTATACAGTTGGTGGGTTTACTTTAATAAATTAGTGATATGCAGTGGATACAATAAGAAAGCGATATGAGGTGCAAACACACACTCCATATCGCTTTTTTTATTACATTTCGGCGGATTTAGGTACATCTACAAAGCACAGTAACGCCAACTGTTGCGCTAATCCGAATATATCTCCCATCTTGATTTATGGCAAATAACTCTGCAGCACTGTAAATTTACCATCAAACGTATAGTGACCTAAGGTCGCAGGAAGTAGAAAGCAATCCCCGCTTTTCAACGTGATAGCTTGATCAGCCCAGTGTAAAGAGCCGCTCCCGTCAGCAATGATCAGTATGGTGAAGCTTTCTGAGGATGTCGATAAGCTCCATTCACCCCTTACTTCAGCCTTCTCTGTTACAAAGTATGCTGATTCAACTAAAGTCAGCCAGCTATTCGGTGCAGATACTGCCGTTGTCATGCGGCTAGCACCAGCATTATTATAATTGATCACATTCAACGAATCCTCGATATGTAGCTCACGAGGTTTACCATCTAAGCCTGGACGATTATAGTCATATAAACGATAAGTGGTGTCGGAGTTCTGTTGGATTTCGGCGACAAGCACGCCAGCACATAAGGCATGAACAGTTCCTGAAGGTATATAGAAGCAATCCCCAGCTTCCACGGTCACTTCCTGCATACTCTCCATAATCTTATTTGCAGCAACAGCAGCCTCTAGAGACTCCCGAGTCCAATCCGATTTTAAACCATAGATGATCTTTGCACCTGGCTTGGCGTCAAGGACATACCACATCTCTGTCTTACCGAGCTCACCTTTAGGTAATCGAGAATAATCATCCTTAGGGTGCACCTGAACGGATAGATCATCATTGCAATCAAGCAGCTTAATTAAGAGGGGGAACCTCTTACTCTCGGTACTGTTGAATTTGCTTCCAAACCATTCGCTTCCATACTGTTCCCTAACCGTATCTAGTCCCTTACCTGCTAATTCGCCATTCATAATAGTAGATGTTCCATTCGGGTGATCAGCGATGGTCCAAGCTTCACCGATAGGCCCCTCAGGCAGCGTAAAACCGAATTGGGATAAGGCTCTATCACCCCATACTCTTTCTTTCATTTCAGGTCTAAATTGTAACGGATATGCATTCATAAGATAGCTCCTCACAGGTTTTTGTACACAGCAATCAAATATGGTGGTTCCGTAGAAACGTTGAGAAATTGATAGGAGATAACCTGATAAGAGCTCTGCGGTAACTGAGCGGCCCAGGTGCAAATAGCAACAGATTCATCATCTCCACCAGGGTGACCAGGATAGATAACAATCGTTAGAATGCCACCAGAACAGAGTAATCGTAATGCAGCATCCAAAGCTCGGAGAGTCGTGTGTGTTAATGTGATCAAGCTTCGCTCTCCACCAGGCAAGAAACCAAGATTGAACATGATAGCTGTAGCTTGGCCATGCCTTGGCACGGGAATAATCCCCTCCATATACTCATGGCTCTCAACTGTAAGTACAACATGATCCAGAGCAACACCCTCACGCAACAATCGTTCACGTGTATGCTCCAATGCTTCCACCTGAATATCAAACCCATATACATACCCAGTAGGACCCACACATCGCGCTAGAAAAAGAGTATCATTCCCATTGCCCATCGTAGCATCAATGGCACAGTCGCCTGCCGTCAATCGCTCACCAACTAGCCTATGGGCCTCATTTAATACAGAAAGGAAGCGGGTTTTATTCACCGTCGTTTCCCCTGCCATGTATCTCTGCGGACCAACTCATCGTCAATGGCGTTTAGGACTTCCCATTTTTTTAAGCTCCATAAAGGACCAATGAGTAAATCACGCGGAGCATCTCCAGTCAATCGATGGATGATCATCTCCTTAGGTAGAAGCTCAAGTGAGTCAACGATTAAGCTCACGTACTCATCCTTCTCTAGAAAACGTAGAAGCCCCGCTTCGTATTGTTTGACCATTGGGGTTTTGCGCATAAGGTGAAGAAGGTGGATTTTGATTCCCTGAACGTCCATATTGCCCACGGCTTGTACGGTATCAAGCATCATGGAATGAGTTTCCTGTGGTAGACCATGAATAATGTGTGCGCATACCCGAATGCCTCGGTCACGAAGCTTCTGGACAGCTTCCTCATAACACTTCGTATCATGAGCGCGATTAATTAATCGGGAGGTTTCCTCATGAATCGTTTGTAGCCCCATCTCCACCCATAGATAAGTCCGTTCATTCAATTCTGCCAGATAGTCAATGACATCATCAGGAAGACAATCTGGGCGGGTTGCAATCGATAATCCAACTACGCCAGGCTGCTGAAGTATAATTTCATAGTATTCCCTTAGCTCCTCTACAGGAGCATAGGTATTCGTGTAGGCTTGAAAATAACCAATATATTGAGCCTCAGGCCACTTTAAATGCTGTAGGTCACGAATCTTGTTGAACTGAGTAACCAAATCATCTCGACGGCTGCCTGCGAAATCGCCTGAACCTCGGGCGCTACAGAATGTACATCCGCCTGTTGCGATAGAACCATCACGATTTGGGCATGTAAAGCCAGCATCCAGCATAACCTTAAATACCTTCGTACCGAACTGCTGGCGCATTTCGTAATTCCATGTATGAAATCGTTTGTCCCCCCACATTGAAGGTTGTGGTAGAGGCTCGGTTTTATTCATTATGAGAACAGCTCCGATCAAGGTTTATCGTATTATATTTTACCCGAAAAGATCCAAGAATGAAACTTATGCTAATCTCAGCAGTTAATTCATGCCAATAACGAACAATTTTAGTTTACATAATACTAAATGTTCGTGGTAATAATAATAGTTAATTCCGCGATTTAATCGCGTTTAGGACTTGTAAAACCTAACATAATGTGTTATATTTATAAGTGAATAGAGTCACACTAAACCTAAAGAGGTGATGAGAGATGAACTCCAATATCATGATCCCACAAGGTGATGAGAAAATTACTATAGAGCTGTCCGTGAAAGAGGCACTCGCATTAAGTGGTGTTCGGTTCGCGCATAATCATGAGCTAGCTGTGGACGCTCGTAAGAAAGTGCAGCAATCCATCGAGAACAAGCTGAAAGCCGAGCTTCATCATTAATTCATAAACAGCTTCTAGTGAAGTTCATGAAGAGTCTCCATTCCAGTAATCTGAGTGGGGATTTTTTGTTTGATTATAATATCGCTTATTTACAATTCAGAATGATTTGGGCACAATAAGATACAATCAATATAATTCGCACCAACATCTGATTTATGAATAGGAGAAGAATTGTTCATGCGATTACGAGGTAGGAAAGGAATCTTAGAGGCCTTGCAGCTTCAACCAGAGCTTGTTGTGTTAGAAGCAGAGCCTTACAAAGGACGATGGCAGGAGTTTTTTGGCAATGACCATCCGATTCATGTCGAGCTTGGCATGGGCAAGGGTATTTTCATTAGTGAGATGAGTGTAAGAAATCCGCATATCAACTTCATAGGAGTTGATCGTTATGATGAATTGGTTCGACGAGCCGGTGAGAAGGCCAAGCATCTTTGGCAGGAGCGTCATGGGGAACAACCGAGGAATCTGGCGCTCGCCCGGTTCAATATCGAGCATCTGGAGGATATGTTCACAGATTCCGAGGTAGCTTGTCTATATTTGAACTTCAGCGACCCTTGGCCGAAGAATCGACATGCAAGACGGCGGCTAACCCATAAGAGCTTCCTAGATAAGTATAGAAGTATACTGAATGAACGTGGAGAAATTCATCTGAAGACAGATTCTACTTCCTTATTCGAATTTTCGCTAAATTCATTCGCTGATGAAGGGCTCCGAATGAGGAATATCACCTTTGATCTCCATCGAGATGGAATCCTTCCTGAACGAGTTATGACTGAGTATGAAGCGAAGTTCGTTGGTAAGGGTATGCCCATTTATCGCTGTGAGGTAATCGTCGGGCAGGAAGTCTTAGACGGACAATAGATCCATTAACACTCGTGAACAATCAGTGTCCATATTATTATTGTTGTAAGGCGACGAATTTTTCCTGATCGTTGAGGTAGGTGAACAATTTGTCAGCTGCTCAAATTCATGATCAATATCAGCTAATGCCGTGATTTCCTTACCGAATCCACGTGAAGTGAAGTACTGGCAATTCTCCTCCTCCTGCCCAGGTAATGGCGTGAAGAACATCATAGGGATCCCTTTGATCAATGCTTCGGTACAGGTCATACCTCCAGGCTTGGTAATGAGCAGGTCGGATACATCCATAAGCTTATCGATCTCATTCGTATAGCCGAATAAATGGATATTGGGATGATCAAAAACAGGGTTCTTAGCGAGTGTCTCCATCTGATCAGAGTTGCTTCCCATACACAGCAGCAGCTGAATGCGGTCGCGCCAGCCAACTAACCGTTCTAAAAATTCCTTATGACCAAGCATGCCCCAACCTCCGCCCATAACTAGAACCGTGGGCATAGGCTTTAATCCGAAGCGAGAAATTAACTCTGCTCGATCATGAGCCTTTAGGAAGTTGGGATGAACGGGGATTCCCGTGACTCGAATGCTTTCCGTATTAATCCCGCGAAGCAACAGCTTATTTTTTACCTCGTCTGTAGAGACGAAGTAGGAGGATACTCCGTCTGCAATCCAAGTGCCGTGTGCATCATAGTCCGTAATTACTGTGTATAAGGGTAGCTCCAAACCCAATCGCTTCAGTCTAGAGATGATCGCATTCGGAATAGGATGTGTGCATACAATGGCATCAGGCCGAAGCTGTTTAATCATCGATGCGGTCTGCATGTAGAATAAACGATGCAATGCAAGCTGTGTGAATCGGTTTAATGATTTTTTGTATTGAGCTTTATACATAATTCCGACAAGCCTTGGACTATAAATAACTGTTCTGCGGTAAGCATTCAGAATCATTGGTGCTAATGTAGGGTGGAAAAATCCGCCTAGCTCAATTACCTTTGTCTGTACTTGAGGAGAAAGTCTTCTTAAACCAACCGCTAGAGCGTGGGCTGCTCGCGTATGTCCTGAACCAAAACCTTCAGATAGTAGGAGTACTCTTTTTTTATTCAACTTTTGATTCACCCATTTCTTATGGGATACACGCTTCGCCTTTACTAATTGTTCGATTGTTCCTTTAGTATATCTACGTTTTGTTAGATTATGATAAAGTAGAGAACATAGATTTGTAATGATTTAAGATGTTGACATGGCAAGGAATAGCGTGATATATTATATGAGTTGTTTATAATAACTTATCTCAGAAGAAGAGGCGCCCGCTTCTCACCTGCCCGGCATAGTCGGCTGGTTATGATCATCTCTTCCCCTTAAGTGGGAATAGATTGAACTCGAATTCATTCGGAATCGGAATGTGGGCCGCGTATGCTCACGTTTTTTTGTTTTTTACAGTAATTGGAGGTGGAGAATTATTACCAAGGATCATATGGTCAATGATGAAATTAGGGTCAAGGAAGTCCGTCTTATAGGCGTTGAGGGCGAGCAGTTAGGTGTTAAACCAATTCGCGAAGCTATGCAACTAGCTATAGAACAGAATCTTGATCTAGTCAATGTAGCCCCTACAGCTAAACCGCCAGTTTGCCGAATTATGGATTACGGTAAATTCCGGTATGAGCAGCAGAAGAAAGAGAAAGAAGCGCGTAAGAATCAGAAGGTAGTAGAGCTTAAGGAAGTTCGTTTCAGCGCTACGATCGATGAGCACGATTATCAGACGAAGCTTCGTAACGTTGTTAAGTTTCTGAATGAGCAAGATAAAGTGAAATGCACCGTTCGTTTTCGCGGACGTGAAATCACACATGCAAGCATCGGACAGAAGGTTCTCGAGCGCGTGGCCAAGGAGACAGAAGAGCTGTCATCGATGGAGCGCAGACCGAAGCTTGAGGGTCGAAGCATGATCATGATCTTAACACCTAAGGAAGCGAAGTAGCTTTTCGAAAACCTTAGTTTCGACCACTTGTGGTCATCCAATCTTTCAGGAGGTAACCTATATGCCGAAAATGAAAACACATCGTGGCGCTGCAAAGCGTTTCTCCAAAACAGGTACTGGTAAAATTAAAATTAACCATGCTTTCAAGAGACACCAACTAGAACACAAATCCCCGGGTCGCAAGCGCAAACTTGGACAAGGTGCAATTATGTCTAAAGGTGATCACAAGCGTATCGCACAAATGATAACTTACGTTAAATAATATGATAAGCATATGCTTTCGAAGTAGTTTTGTTAGAATGACTTTACTTCGCAAAGCCACTGTGTAGCACAAAACTAAGCATATGCTTTCGAAGTAGTTTTGTTAGATGACTTTACTTCGCAAAGCCACTGTGTAGCACAAAACTTTTAGGAGGTTCACATTCATGGCTAGAGTAAAAGGTGGTTTCACAACACGCCGTCGTCATAAGAAAGTATTAAAGCTTGCAAGAGGTTATTTCGGTTCCAAGCATCGTTTGTACAAAACTGCTCACGAGCAGGTAATGAAATCCTACATGTATGCTTACCGGGATCGTCGTCTAGTTAAACGTAATTTCCGCAAGCTATGGATCGTACGTATTAATGCGGCAGCTCGTATCAATGGTCTTTCATACAGCAAGCTTATGTTCGGATTGAAGCAAGCAGGAGTTACTATTAACCGTAAGATGCTTGCTGATCTTGCTGTTAATGATCTTAAATCATTCAATGAACTAGCTGGCGTAGCCAAACAAAAAATTAACGCTTAGCATATTGACTAATATGTGCTCTGTTGTATAATAAAATGTAAACTACAAAAGATATTCTAAGATTATCGGCTGTGATGAGGATAAAGCAATAAGGGCTCTTATGTCCAGAGAGCAGAGGGTAGCTGAAACCGATGCCTTAACCCCTTATATGTGAAGTCACCTCTGAGCTGTTTCTCTGAAAGTCAGGAGTCTGGTTGCTTATTGGCAATCTACCTGATTATTAAGTGAAATCGTCTAGCATACGTTATCATGCCAAGGTGGAGACATGTCTCTCACCTACCAAGGTTGTGTACTGTGAAGTGCGCAACAAATCAGGGTGGTACCACGAAGGAATCCAATCCCCTTTCGTCCCGAGCATACGCCTATGTGCGTCTGTTCGGAATGAAGGGGTTTTCTGTTTGAATTGAAAACCACCAACTAAGGAGGTTCGAGATCTATGAGTATGAAAAGCCCAAAGATATTAAATGATGAGATGCGTGAGAAGCTAATGCAGCCCGATATCATTACTGGCTCTGACATTCTGCTCCGCAGCTTGCTGCTAGAGGGTGTTGATACGGTATTTGGTTATCCTGGCGGTGCGGTTCTATTCATCTATGATGCGATGCATAAGAATCCGGATTTCAACCATTTGTTAACACGTCACGAGCAAGGCGCCATTCATGCTGCAGATGGTTATGCACGATCTACTGGTAAGGTGGGTGTTTGTATAGCAACCTCTGGACCAGGTGCTACAAATTTAGTGACGGGCATTGCTACAGCATACATGGATTCAGTTCCTCTAGTTGTGATCACTGGTAATGTCGCATTACCATTCATAGGTACGGATGCATTCCAGGAGGCAGACATCACTGGGATTACAATGCCTATAACCAAGCATAGCTATCTGGTACGACATGTAGAGGATTTACCTAGAATTATCAGAGAGGCTTTCCATATTGCATCCACAGGTCGTAAAGGACCTGTACTCATTGATATTCCAAAAGACGTCTCATCACATCAAGCTGCGTTTAAATATCCAGACAAAGTAAGCATACGTGGATATAATCCAACTGTTATGCCGAATAAGCTGCAAGTAGATAAGCTCCTCAAGGCTATTGAGGAGGCCGAACGTCCAGTCATTCTTGCAGGTGGCGGTGTTGTTTACGCCGACGCCGGCAAGGAGCTATTAGAATTTGCTGAGAAGGTTCAGGTTCCCGTTACAACAACACTTCTGGGTATTAGTGGTTTTCCTAGCGGCAATCCACTCTGGATCGGCATGCCTGGTATGCACGGAACTTACGCCTCAAACCAAGCCATACAAAATTGTGATCTGCTCATATCCATTGGTGCACGCTTTGATGATCGTGTGACGATGAAGCTAGATGGGTTTGCTCCAAAAGCTAAGATAGCTCATATCGACGTGGACCCTGCGGAGATTGGGAAAAACGTTATAACCGCTATACCTTGTGTGGGTGATGTTAAGAACGTGTTACAGCTTGCAGTTCAGAAGGCAAAACCAGCCCAATCAGCTGCGTGGATTCAACAGATTCGAGATTGGAAGCAGGAATTCCCTCTTCGTTACAAGGATTCGGATACTGTACTGAAACCACAATTCGTTATTGAGATGCTTAGTGAAACAACACAAGGTGAAGCCTTCGTCACTACGGATGTTGGACAGCATCAGATGTGGGCAGCTCAATTCTACAAATTCAAGCATCCTCGTACGATGATTACCTCAGGTGGTCTAGGAACGATGGGCTTCGGATTCCCTGCAGCTATCGGTGTTCAGATGGCGCATCCAAATAAGCTGGTTATCTCCATTAATGGAGATGGTGGTGTACAGATGTGTGCACAGGAATTAGCGATATGCGCAATCAATAACATTCCAGTCAAGGTAGTTATCATTAACAACCAGGTGCTAGGAATGGTTAGACAGTGGCAGGAGATCATCTATGACAATCGTTATAGTCATATTGATCTTGCAGGAAGCCCAGACTTTGTTAAACTGGCTGAGGCTTATGGTGTTAAAGGTCTGCGTGCAACGAATAAAGAGGAAGCGCGTAGGGTTTGGCAGGAAGCATTAGACCACCCAGGTCCAGTTGTTATTGATTTTGTTGTAGCAAGGGAAGAGAACGTATTCCCAATGGTTACTCAAGGTAAGACTATTGGAGAGATGCTAATGGGGGATTTCGAATGATGACAATAAAACATACGATTTCCATACTAGTCAATGATCAGCCGGGTGTATTGCAACGTGTCTCAGGATTGTTCGGACGCCGCGCCTTTAATATTGAGAGTATTACCGTAGGTTCATCGGAAGAGACGGGATTATCAAGAATGATCATCGTCACGACCGGAGATAACCACACTCTGGAGCAAATTACGAAGCAGCTGTATAAGGTAGTTGATGTGATTAAAGTTAATAATATTAGCTCTAATCCGATGGTTGCACGTGAGCTTGCTCTAATTCAGATTAATGCCGAGCCAACGATTAGACCGGAAATTCTAGGTATCGTTGAAACCTTCCGAGCCTCCATCGTCGACATTGGTCCAAGCACACTCATTGTTCAGGTTGTGGGTGATTCGGAAAAAATCGATGCCATGGTAGAATTATTAAAGCCATATGGAATTCGGGAATTGACGAGAACCGGCGCAACCGCTATGATCAGAGGTATTGCAAAATAACAAGGAATAACGAATGATTTGCTGTAAGTAATTATTCGTTATTCCAAAAAACAACTAAATTTTTGGGAGGCACTATTCAAATGGCAGTTACTATGTATTATGAGAAAGATGCAGATTTAAGCGTACTTAAAGGTAAGACAATCGCAATCATCGGCTACGGTAGCCAAGGTCACGCTCAAGCTCAGAACCTGCGCGATAGCGGTCTGAACGTTATTATTGGACTACGCGAAGGTAAATCATTCGATAAAGCTAAGAATGATGGCTTCGAGGTACTATCCGTTAGCGAAGCAACAAAACGTGCTGATGTTGTTCAAATTCTTATGCCTGATGAAACACAAGCTAGAGTTTACAATGAAGAGATCGCAGCAAACTTGAAAAAAGGTGCAGCGTTATTGTTCTCACACGGCTTTAATGTTCACTTTGGACAAATTGTTGCTTCTAAAGATACAGATGTTCTACTAGTTGCTCCTAAATCACCTGGTCATATGGTTCGACGTACATATGTTGAAGGTTTTGGCGTACCGGGCTTAATCGCTATTGAGCAGGATGCTACAGGTAATGCTATGGCTGTTGGTATGGCATATGCTAAAGGTATTGGCTGTACTCGTGCTGGGGTTATTGAGACTTCATTCCGTGAAGAGACAGAAACTGATCTATTCGGAGAGCAAGCTGTATTGTGTGGCGGTATCAGTGCTCTAATCAAAGCTGGTTTCGAAACATTAACAGAAGCTGGTTATGCTCCTGAGATGGCTTACTTCGAATGCTTACATGAGACTAAACTAATCGTAGATTTAATCTATGAGGGTGGATTAGCTAGTATGCGTGATTCCATCAGTAACACAGCTGAATATGGTGACTATGTAACAGGCCCTCGTATTATTACAGCTGAAACGAAGAAAGAAATGAAAGCCGTATTAAGCGATATTCAACAAGGTAAATTTGCACGTGATTTCATTCTTGAGAACCAATCCAACCGTGCATTCTTGACGGCAACTCGTCGTAATGAATCTGAGCATCCGATTGAAGTGGTTGGTGCTGAGCTTCGTGAATTGATGCATTGGATTAAGAAATAAGGAATAAACTATAAGTTTATGCTTACGATGCAGTTTTATTGATCACTTGCGTGAACAGATAAAACTTTCAGCTTACGAAGTAGTTTTATTGATCACTGGCGTGAACATATAAAACTTAGCTTATGCTTACGAAGTGAGTTTTATTGTTCACTCGCGTGAACATATAAAACTTTAAGGAGGTTTCCCGATGCGTAAGATTTATATCTTTGATACAACATTACGCGATGGTGAGCAATCACCGGGCGTTAATCTGAATACTCAGGAAAAGGTGGAAATCGGTCTGCAGCTCGAGAAGCTTGGAGTGGACCGGATTGAAGCTGGATTCCCAGCGGCATCCCCAGGAGATCTTGCTGCGGTAAACGCGGTCGCTCGTGCTGTGAAGAATGCTAGTGTAATCGGGCTAGCACGCTCGCGAACTCAGGATATCGATGCCGTTCGAGAGGCACTCATTGGCGCGCAAGATCCTTGTCTACATGTATTCCTAGCAACCTCGCCTATTCATAGAGAGCATAAGCTTCGTATGAACAAACAGCAGGTATTAGAAAATGCTGAAGCTGCTATCAAATATGCGAAAAAGTATTTTGACAAAATTGAATTTTCTCCTGAGGATGCAGGTCGCACGGAATTAGACTTTTTATGTGAAGTGACAGAGATGGCGATTCGTGCCGGTGCTACGGTCATTAACATTCCCGATACCGTTGGGTACCTGACTCCCGGTGAATTCGGTAATATCTTTAAGGTTCTAAGAGAGAACGTCAAAGGTATTGAGAAGATTCAGCTAAGCGCTCATTGTCACGATGATCTAGGGTTGGCTACCGCCAATGCGCTTGCAGCCATTCTCAATGGTGCTGACCAGATCGAAGGGACGATTAATGGTATTGGTGAACGTGCCGGTAATACATCGCTAGAAGAAGTAGCAATGGCGTTAGAGACCAGAAAGCACTTGTTCGAAGCTAAGACTGATCTTGTATTAAGTGAGATCTACCGTACATCCCGATTGGTTAGCAAATTGACCGGCATGGTCGTACCAGGTAATAAAGCGATTGTGGGCGCTAATGCTTTTGCTCATGAATCTGGCATTCATCAGGACGGTATGCTTAAAGAAAAGTCAACCTATGAAATCATGACACCTGCTACGATCGGATTGAAAGAAAGCAAGCTTGTAATGGGTAAGCATTCCGGTAGACACGCCTTCCGCGAGAAGCTTGTTGATATGGGATATGATCTATCTGAGGAACAGGTGAATGCTGCTTTCGCAAAGTTCAAGGATATCGCTGATAAGAAGAAGCATGTGACGGATGAGGATGTTCGAGCAATGATCGAGGAGAAGCTAATTGTAACTCCCGAGACATTCATACTGGATAAGCTCCAAGTCACTTATTCTAACCAGTCAGTACCCTCTGCAATCGTCTCTCTAAGAACGGTAGATGGTGAAGAAGTTGAATTAACAGCCGAAGGCAATGGATCAGTTGATGCGATATATCAAGCGATTGACCAAGCTACTGGTGAGATAGTAGAGCTTGAGGACTATGGCATTCAGTCGGTTACACAAGGAACAGATGCCATAGGTGAAGTGCATGTTGTGCTGAAGCAGAACGGTGTTTCCGTTCAAGGTAGAGGCATCAGTACAGATATTCTTGAAGCCAGCGCTAGAGCATATATCGATGCAATTAACCGCCTAATTGAGAAGCGCAAAGCTCCAACCAAAGGCGATCGTGGGAATATGAGTCTGATTTAACTAACCTGAAAGCTCGTTCGCTGATTATCAAATCAGTGAACGAGCTTTTTTACTGTAGCCCGACATTTACGTCTTACGGGGACTTGCTCGCACCCAACTGCAGCTGTAGCCCGACATTTACGTCTTACGGGGACTTGCCCGCACCCAACTGTAGCTGTAGCCCGACATTTACGTCTTACAGGGACTTGCTTGCACCCAACTGCAGCTGTAGCCCGACATTTGTAGTTAGACTAAAAAGTAGACACAACAAGAGAGTTAGGTTGATAATAAAACAATCTAATAATCGAGGTGATCGGCATGGGAGAATCTAGACAGCATTATAATAAAGAGTTTAAAGAGAAGACTGTTAAGTACATTTTAAGCCAGCAGAAGTCTTTGCCGGATATCG
>Ga0209276_100615_pt1 | contig 42551 bp, 35 predicted proteins | sample DewCreD2012metaG_3_FD_185473 | JGI IMG/M metagenome (GOLD analysis project Ga0209276, IMG submission 185473) | Hot spring sediment bacterial and archeal communities from British Columbia, Canada, to study Microbial Dark Matter (Phase II) - Dewar... ...
ATTCAAGCATCTGAACCGAAGCATTCCTCGCTGCTTACTTCGTCCAACCCTTTGATTATCAAGGAGTTTTCCGTTTCGTCTGCGCCGGAAGTGGGGCGAATTATAGACAGATCCAGAGGGGCGTCAAGCACTTATTTATACTTTAGTGGCAACGTTGCTGCTCTTGACCCGACGACGCTGGATACGCCCAGCAATTACGGGAATCCTGAGGACTAGAAGCAACACGCCGATCGTTGCATATAGGGCCCACTCCTTCAGATCCGCCCGCACAATCCACAGCATGTGAAGCAAACCCAGCCCCAGAATCAGGTAACTGAGCCGATGAAGTTTCTTCCAGCGCACTCCCAGACGACGCTGACTGTAGCGATTGGACGTGACCGCCAGCGACAGCAGCCCCAGAAAACCCAGCGCGCCGACAATAATGTACGGCCGCTTGACCAGCTCCACGCCCAACTGCGCCCAGTCGAAGCCCAGGATAAAGAAGCCATAACCCAGCATGTGCAGCGACACATAGGTGAAACACCACAACCCCAACTGGCGGCGAACCGCAATCCAGCCGGGCCAGCCGGTTGTGCGCTGTAACGGAGTCATGGCCAATGTAATCAAAAGCAACACCAGCGTTCCCAACCCGAGGCGATCTACCAGCACCTTCCCCGGATCAGGCCCCAAAGCAAAAATCCACGCCTGGTAGAGCCAATACGCCGGTACTACAGCTGCAGCGATGAACACCGACACTCGCCAGTAGATCAAGCGCATCAATAGTTCTTCCGTAAATCCAGGCCTGTATAGAGGGAAGCAACCTGCTCCCCATACCCGTTGAACATCTCGGTCTGGCGAATGTTCGGGCTGAACAGCCCGCTGGGTAGACGCCGCTCGTGGGCCTGGGTCCAGCGTGGGTGGTCAACCGTCGGGTTCACATTGGCATAAAAACCGTACTCGCTTGCCGCAATGCTTTGCCACGTGGTCTTCGGCTGCTCGCTGGTCAGACTGATGCGCACGATGGACTTCACGCTTTTAAAGCCGTATTTCCAAGGCACCACCAGACGCAGCGGCGCGCCGTTCTGATTGGGCAGCTCCCGTCCATACATGCCCACCGCCAGAATCGCCAGCGGGTTCATCGCCTCGTCCAGGCGCAGCCCTTCTACATAAGGCCAGTCGATCAATGCAAAGCCGGAGCGCTGACCCGGCATGGTCTTCGGGTCCTGCAGCGTTTCGAAGCGGATGTATTTGGCATTCGCCGTCGGTTCAACCTGCTTGAGCAACTCGGAGATCGGGAAACCCAGCCATGGAATCACCATCGACCACGCTTCCACACAGCGCAGGCGATAAATACGCTCTTCCAGCTGATAGGGCTTCATGAAGTCTTCGAGAGCGTAGCGGCCAGGCTTGGCCACCTCTCCATCGATGACAACGCTCCACGGCTCGGTCTTCAAGGAACCGGCGTTTTGCGCAGGATCACCCTTGTCGGTGCCGAACTCGTAGAAGTTGTTGTAGTGGGTCGCGTCCTTGAACGGCGTGATCGTCTCGTCTTTGACGGTGACGGCTTGCCACTTCGTGCTGGATAACTTGCCTTTGAACCAGTCAGGGGCAGCGCCGGCTTCGACGTCAGCGTAGCGGGAGGCTTCTTCGGCTTGGGCCCAACGCGGCATCGCGCTTACAGCGAGCCCTGCGAGTGAGCTGCCGAGCAACGCGCGGCGGGACAGATAAATAGATTCGGGCGTGACATCCGACTCTTTGCAATCGGATGTGGAGGGGATCTTGATCAACATGATGACTCCGCAGTTATAGAGAACTGAAGCATCTATAGCTGCGGAGTATGCGGGAAATGCAGCCTGACTAACTACCTCTGGCGACGCAGACGCAGCAGGTATTGGATCGGACCCGATGCTGCATAGCCGAGGAAGATCAGCAGCAGAATGCGCGGCGGATCACTGAACACCACGGCGAACACCAAAACAACGGCCAGAATCGCAACAAACGGCACGCGCCCCTTGAGATCCAGCTCCTTGAAGCTGTTGTACTTGATGTTGCTCACCATCAGCATCCCGGCAGCAGCAACCAATAGCGCGACCAGAAACGACAGTTTCGAACCCTGAATGCCGTAATCGCTGAATGCCCAGACCGTGCCCGCCACAACGCCTGCAGCGGCAGGGCTTGCCAGGCCGATGAAGTAACGCTTGTCCGCCTTGCCCACCTGAGTGTTGAAGCGGGCCAGGCGCAACGCCGCTCCCGCGACATAGATAAAGGCGACCATCCACCCGACCTTGCCCATATCACCCAACGCCCAGCCAAACGCCAACAGCGCCGGCGCCACGCCAAAAGCGACCATGTCGGACAGCGAGTCGTACTCTGCGCCGAATGCGCTTTGTGTGTTGGTCATCCGCGCGACGCGGCCGTCCAGACCATCCAGCACCATGGCAACGAAGATGGCGATGGCGGAAAACGCGAAGTATTTGCTCGCGCTTACCTGATCACCCGCACTCAACGCGCTCTGCGCACTCATGGCGCTGATGATTGCGTAGAAGCCGGCGAACAGGTTCGCGGTAGTGAACAGATTGGGCAACAGGTAGATACCGCGATGACGGACCTTGCGCCCCTCGTCGTCGTGACCCTCTTCAATGTGTTCATCAATCGGTAGCAGGCTTTCGGCGTCAGAAGCCTTGTTCGGCTCTTCGGGACGTTCGCTCATGGACAATACCTTGCAGCTGAAGAATTTCGACAAATGCTTGTGGCCTCTGGGCCGACAAACGATGCAGCTTTATACCAGATGAGCCCCCATAACGAAAAAACGCGACCCGAGGGCCGCGTTTTTTCATGCAAGGACTGATCTGCGATCTTAGTTCTTGGCTTGGTCGACGATCTTGTTCTTCGCGATCCAAGGCATCATCGAGCGCAGTTGCTCACCGATAACTTCCAGGCCGTGCGCTTTGTTGTTACGACGCTTGGCAGTCATCGAAGGGTAGCCGCTGGCGCCCTCGGCGATGAACATCTTCGCGTATTCGCCGTCCTGAATGCGCTTCAGAGCGTTGCGCATGGCCTGACGGGATTCGGCGTTGATGACTTCCGGGCCGGTCACGTACTCGCCGTATTCGGCGTTGTTGGAGATTGAATAGTTCATGTTGGCGATACCGCCTTCGTACATGAGGTCAACGATCAGCTTCAGTTCGTGCAGGCACTCGAAGTAGGCCATTTCCGGCGCGTAACCGGCTTCAACCAGGGTTTCGAAACCGGCTTTGACCAGCTCAACGGTGCCGCCACACAGAACGGCTTGTTCGCCGAACAGGTCGGTTTCGGTCTCGTCCTTGAACGTGGTTTCGATGATGCCGGTACGGCCGCCACCAACACCCGACGCGTACGACAGAGCGACGTTCTTGGCGTTGCCCGAAGCGTCCTGGAAAACGGCGATCAGGTCAGGAATGCCACCGCCTTTGACGAATTCGGTACGCACGGTGTGGCCCGGTGCTTTCGGCGCGATCATGATGACGTCGAGGTCGGCACGAGGAACAACCTGGTTGTAGTGAATCGCGAAACCGTGGGAGAAGGCCAGCGTTGCGCCCTTCTTGATGTTCGGCTCGATTTCGTTTTTGTACAGCTGGGACTGGAATTCGTCCGGGGTCAGGATCATGACCAGGTCTGCAGCGGCGACAGCGGAAGCCACGTCGGTCACTTTCAGGCCGTGAGCTTCAGCTTTGGCGACAGTGGCGGAACCCTTGCGCAGGCCAACGGTGACATCAACGCCGGAGTCTTTCAGGTTGCACGCTTGAGCGTGGCCCTGGGAACCGTAACCGATGATGGCAACTTTTTTGCCCTGGATGATGGAAAGGTCGCAGTCTTTGTCGTAATAAACTTTCATGAAATTCCCCTGATAACTTGGCCGCAAGGCCATTTGCAAAATTGGATTAGATGCTCAGCACTTTGTCGCCCCGGGCAATGCCCGTGACGCCGCTTCGTACGGTTTCCAGAATGGCCGTCGTGCCAATCGCCTGGATGAAGCTGTCCAGCTTGTCGCTTGTCCCGGTCAACTGCACGGTATAGACGCTGCTGGAGACATCGACGATCTGGCCGCGAAATATGTCGGTGGTGCGCTTGATCTCGGCACGCTGAGCGCCGGTGGCTTTCACCTTGATCAGCATCAGTTCACGCTCGATATGGGCGCTCTCCGACAAATCGACCAGCTTGACCACCTCGATCAGCTTGTTGAGGTTCTTGGTGATTTGCTCGATCACTTCATCTTGCCCAACGGTGGTCAGCGTCAGACGCGACAGGGTCGGGTCCTCGGTTGGCGCCACCGTCAGGCTTTCGATGTTGTAGTTGCGCTGCGAAAACAGGCCGACCACACGAGACAGCGCGCCCGGTTCGTTTTCCAGCAGTAGCGAAATGATGTGGCGCATGGTTATGTCCGCTCCGTCTTGCTCAGCCACATGTCGCGCATGGACCCGTCTCTGATCTGCATCGGATAGACGTGCTCACTGACGTCAACCTGGATGTCGAGGAACACCAGACGATCTTTCATGGCGAACGCCTCTTCCATCTTCGGCTTAAGGTCCTTCAGATCGGTGATGCGCATGCCAACATGCCCGTAAGCCTCGACCAGCTTCACGAAGTCAGGCAGCGACTCCATGTAGGAATGCGAGTGACGGCCGCTGTAGCTCATGTCCTGCCACTGACGGACCATGCCGAGCACGCCGTTGTTGAGCAGGATGATCTTCACCGGCAGGTTGTACTGCAGACAGGTCGACAGTTCCTGAATGTTCATCTGAATGCTGCCTTCGCCGGTGACGCAGGCGACATGGTCATTCGGGAAACTCAGCGCAACGCCCATCGCGGCAGGCAGACCGAACCCCATCGTGCCGAGACCGCCGGAGTTGATCCAGCGATTGGGCTTGTTGAAGCGGTAGTACTGAGCCGCGAACATCTGGTGCTGGCCCACATCGGAGGTGACATAGGCATCGCCGTTTGTGACCTCACACAGCGTCTCGATCACGGTCTGCGGCTTGATGACGCTTCCGTCACCACGGTTGTACGGGAACAGATCACCCCCGGCGCGCCACTCTTCGATCTGCTTCCACCACGTCGCGACCGAATCCTTGTTAGGGGTTTCGGCAAGCTCTTTGAGGGTCGCAACCATTTCGGTCAACACGCTCTCGACCGGCCCGACGATTGGCACGTCGGCCTTGATGGTCTTGGAGATGGATGCCGGATCGATGTCGACATGAATGATTTTGGCGTTCGGGCAGAACTTCGCCGGGCCGTTGATCACGCGGTCATCGAAACGCGCGCCGACCGCAAGAATCACGTCGGCGTGGTGCATAGCCAGGTTGGCGGTGTAGCTGCCATGCATCCCCAGCATGCCGACGAACTGGCGATCAGTGCCCGGGTAGGCACCCAGGCCCATCAGCGTATTGGTAACCGGAGCGTTCAACTGCTGCGCCAGTTCGGTCAATTGCGCCGAACCGTTGCCCATGATCACACCGCCACCGGCGTAGATGACCGGGCGCTTGGCCGCGACCAGCATTTCCACGGCCTTGCGGATCTGACCGGAATGGCCACGAACCGCCGGGCTGTAGGAACGCAGTTTGGCTTTCTTGGGGAAAACGTATTCGAACTTTTCAGCCGGGTTGGTCATGTCTTTCGGGATATCGACGACAACAGGACCAGGACGACCGGATTGAGCGAGGTAGAACGCTTTCTTCAGGACTTCCGGGATTTCCGACGGGTGCTTGATCATAAAGCTGTGCTTCACGATCGGCCGGGAGATACCGATCATGTCGGTTTCCTGAAACGCGTCGGTACCGACCATGTTGCTCGGGACCTGACCGGACAGCACCACCATCGGAATCGAATCCATGTAGGCGGTCGCGATACCGGTGATGGCATTGGTTGCGCCGGGACCCGAAGTCACCAGCACAACGCCTGCCTTGCCGGTAGCGCGGGCGTAACCGTCAGCCATGTGAGTTGCGGCCTGCTCGTGACGAACGAGGATGTGGCTCACAGCCGGTTCTTTGAACAGCGCGTCGTATATATGCAGGAGGGCACCGCCAGGGTACCCGTAGATGTGCTCTACGCCTTCGTCACGCAAAAAGCGGACGACCATTTCAGCGCCAGATAAAAGCTCCACGTTGTTCACCTCTAAAACGCCAGAATACCGTCCACACAAGCGAGGAGACGGGTCTTAATAGGTTTACTGCAAAGCAGAGCATGAGCGACGGTGGTCGCCGACTACGTCAGCACTGACTGAGCAAGTATTGGGATCGCCCCTTAAGTGTTTCGGGGTCTTCCCACCCAGCGCGAGGTAACGCGTTGCGGGTGTTACGGGTCGGCGCGGGTGTGCGCCTCATGATCTACCGAGACGGTCTGCTTCTGGCAGTCCCTCTACAGCGAACTTTGGATTGTTCGGATTCGCCCCTCTCAAGTCAAGTCATCGATGCGCTTTCTTCGCCCGCCGCCCGCTAAAAGGCACCGAATGAGGTCGTGGCGTCACGCTTGTGATAGGTTTCCGGCCATTGCCACAGAACTAAGGAACCGGGAATGCGCTGGATGATGCTTGCAGCGACGCTGACACTTGCCATCGCCCCGGCGGTCAGCCAGGCGGCGCAGATATACAAATGGGTCGACGCCCAAGGCGTCACGCATTTCGATGCCCAGCCGCCTGCCGGGCAGACAGCACAGGAAATCGATACCGGGAAACCCGTCGCTGCCCCACCTTCCCCGCCGCCGCAGAATCAGGACGGCGCGCGCGAGCAGGAAGCAGTCGATGCCAAAGTCAGGAAGCAGGTCGCTGCTCAAGAAGCCAAGCGCAAAGAGGCGTGCGACGAACAGCGTACCAACCTGGCCCAGCTGCAGAACAACCCGCGGGTGCGACAAGAGGTGAATGGCGAGTTCAGGCGGTTTACGGAAGAAGAACGGCAAGCGCGCATCGCCGAGGTCAAGAAATACCTCGACGACCAATGCAACTGAGGGTCAGACGGACTCAGTGATTAACCGGTCAAAGTCTTTCAGCAGCACCAGCAGGTAGCGCGCTTCGCGGATACGGCTGGCGTAAACCATTTCCGCCATTTCCAGGATGCCGGATGCCGTGGGCAATGGCAGATCCTGTTCCAGGATGATCTTCATGCGCGGCAGGAAGATCCATTGCAGCCACTGATCAAAATCCAGCGTGTCGACGCAGAAGGGCTCACGACTGGACAGCGACTCATCGCTGGGCGGCACCTCCTTCCACCACCCCAGCACCCGCAATTCGCGCTCGATCAACAACAATTGGTCAGCGATTTTCGGAAAGCGTTTATCCATTGGCTTTCTGCCGCGCCAGTGCTGCGCCGGCTGCGTCACCCTGCTTCTCACGCGTTTGGGCAATCAACCCCCAAAGACTGGCTTGAAGGCTGGCGCGACCATTGGCGTAGGTGAGAGCGCGACGGGCTAATTGTTCGGCCTGAGGCGCATCGCCCTGGGCCAGACGCACTTGCGCCAGACGGTAAAGAACCTGCGGCTCACGGGGCGCCACGCGCTGAGCACGTTCAAGGCTCGATGATGCGCCGTTGAGGTCGCCACCGGATTGCTGTTGCTGAGCAGTGGTCAGCAACGCCAGCACCGGCCCATCCAGTTGCTCATCTTCCGACAACCCGCCGCTGGACGCAGACGGAATGCCAGTCGGCGCCGACGCCGGCATGTTGTAGGTATTGGTGGTCGCCGGCGGCGGTGTGTACGTGTTGTTCGCCGGTGCCTGATTAACCGGCGCCGTATTGATCGGTGCAGTGCTGATCGGCGCCGTGGTGGGTGGCACGAACGTCGAAATAGGTGCACCACTGGCGTTGGCGCCGCCGGGGACCATGACCGTGACACCGGAATCTTCCTGAATCGTCTGCGACTGCGCAGGTGCCTGCACCGGCGCACGGTAGGTGTTGTTGCGAGTAGACGAAACGCGCTCGCCGTTTGAAACGCGTGACCCTGAATCCACCACCGGAATTGCACTGCGCGTCTGGGACGCGCAACCGTTGAGCAAAGCCAGAGCCGTTACAGCCGGAATCCACCACTTGTTCACGTCACATCCTCTTTGCTTAATTCAACCAGGCTTAGTTCAACCAGCCCTTGACCCAGTCCATTACCGAATCGGCGGGCGCTGCTGCCCCACCGCAGGTCGGGCCGGGTTGCGGCTCACTGCCGCGAATATACGGCATCTGTACGGCGTTCGGGCAGCTGGCGTCGGTGCCTTCGCCGGTACTGGCATTGACCCAGGCCTGCACGACGTTATCGGGCATCGCCATGTCCAGCGGCAGCGGATCGGCCTTCTTCATGAAGCTGGTCCAGATCTGCAGTGCGCCAGTGGCCCCGGTAAACGGCGTCTTGCCGTTGTCGTCGCGGCCCATCCAGACGATCGCCAGCAAGTCCTGACTGAAGCCGGCAAACCAGCTGTCGCGCGAGTCGTTGGTGGTACCCGACTTGCCCGCCAGATTCAGCGTGCTCGGCAGCACGTTGTACACCGATTTACCGGTACCTTCGCGCATCACCCGCTGCATGGCGTTCTGCAGCAGATAGATCGATCCAGGGTCGAAACGTTGCTGAATCTGGAACGGGTAGCGCTTGAGCGGCTCCCCTTCAGCGGTGAGTACGCTGCGAATCCCGCGTAACGGTGTGTTGAATCCGCCGCTGGCGATGGTCTGGTACATCGTCGCCACTTCGATTGGCGTCAGCGCGCCCGCCCCGAGGAGCATCGATGGGAAAGCCGGCCACTCGCGGGTGACGCCCAGTTTGGTCAGGGTTTTGAAGACGTTCGGTATGCCCAGGTCCAGACCCAGCTTCGCGCTGGACAGGTTGTAGGAATGCGCCAGGCCCTGATACAGGAAAATGTTGCCGTGGGCTTTGTGATCGTAGTTCTGAGGTTTCCAGATCTGGCCGTCGGCGCCTTTCACCTGAAAAGGCTCGTCGGGAATCCAGCTGGTCAGCGAGTACTGCTGCGGACGCTCGAGAGCGGTCAGGTAGATGGCCGGCTTGACCAACGACCCGATCGGCCGAACGGCATCCAGCGCCCGGTTGAAACCCGCGAAGCCTGCCTGGCGGCTGCCGATCAGCGCCTGGACTTCGCCGGTCTCCGGATTGGTCACGACCATGGCCGTTTCCATCTCGTCCGCGCCTTTGCGGCCGGCTATCTTGGCGAAGCTTTCGCGTACGGCGGCTTCGGACTTCATCTGCAGAATCGGGTCGAAGCTCGTGAATATCCGCAGGCCCTCTTCGGTCAAGTCTTCGTCGCGGTAGTCCTGACGGAGTTGGCGCTTGACCAGATCAAGGAAGTCCGGGAACGAGCTATCGGCCAGTGACCCGACTTTGCTCACGCCCAGCGGCATCTTCTTCGCCGCCGCGACCACTTCAGGCGTCGCGACACCCTGTTGCTCCAGCAGATCGAGGACCAGATTGCGCCTTTCCAGCGCACGCTCCGGGTTGCGGCGCGGGTTGTAATAGGAAGGCCCCTTGACCAGACCGACCAGCAAGGCGACCTGGTGCAGCTTCAGCTCCGACAACGGCTGGCTGAAGAAATACTGACTTGCCAGACCAAAACCGTGCACCGCACGCTGACCGTCCTGCCCCACGAACACTTCGTTGAGGTAGGCCTCAAGAATCTCCTGCTTGCTGTAATGAATCTCCAGCAGAACAGCCATCATCGCTTCTGTCAGCTTGCGGGTGATGCTGCGCTCATTGGTCAGGTAGAAGTTCTTGACCAGTTGCTGCGTCAGCGTCGATCCGCCCTGGCGCATCTGTCCAGCGGATGCGTTGATCCAGAAAGCTCGCAGGATCCCCTTTGGCGACACCCCAAAGTGATGATAGAAATCCCGATCTTCGACAGTCACCAGGGTGTCGAGCAAGTAAGGCGGCGCCTGATCGAGCTTGATCAGAATGCGGTCTTCCAGATTCTTCGGGTACAAGCCGCCGATCATCAGAGGCTCAAGCCGCGCGACAGCAAGCTTGGCGCCATTGGCGGCGGTCAGTTCCGCGACGTAATCGCCGGAGAAGCGCACATGGATCTGCTGCGCCGGGTCAGCACCTTCATAGAACTGAAAGCCGCGGGTATTGAGATCGACATTGTTGCCGTTGACGGCTGCAGCGCCCGGGCCGTTGGCCACGCCTTCGCGGCGATAGCCCAGCGCATCGAGTTCCAGCAGGAAGTCGTCGCGTGAAAGCTTCTGGCCGACGAACAGCTCCAGTGGCCGTGCATAGACCTTGGCCGGAATGGTCCAGCGCTTGCCGGAGAATTTTTCCTGGACGATGGAATCCAGGTAAACGGCAAAGCAGCCGAGGATCACCAGCCCGACAAGACTGAGTTTCAGGGCCCAGCCCAACAGGCTGCGCAGGCGGCTGTTGGTGGGTTTGGGGGATTTTTTCGAGGTGCGGGATCGGGTCATGGCGGCGGATTATACGCACTTTCAAAGCCCCCGACAGACCACCCTTTAAGCGGTTTGCAGCAATGCCTTCAGCGGCCATAATGGCCGTCTTTCGCTTCTTCTCTATCGACTTATCACCTTTCAAGGATCGTCCGTGAGCCAGACACTGATAGCCGCGCTGCAAAACCCCTCCCTGTTTCCTCACCCGGTCGAACAGTTTCAGGTCATCGAGACGCATATTTCCTGGGTGCTGCTCACCGGCCCCTACGTCTACAAGATGAAGAAGCCGGTCAATTTCGGTTTTCTGGACTTCACCAGCCTGCCGGCGCGTCAGCATTTCTGCGAGCAGGAGCTGATGCTGAACCAGCGCCTGACGGACGATCTGTACCTTGAAGTGCTGCCCATCACCGGCAGCATTGAGGCCCCGCAGTTGAATGGCGAAGGCGAAGCGATCGAGTACGTGCTGAAAATGCGCCAGTTCCCGCAGGAAGGATTGCTCAGCACCTTGCAAGCCAAAGGCGAACTGACCACTGCGCACATCGACGACATGGCGCGGCAGATCGCCGAGTTTCATCTCAAGTCGCCTAAAGTCCCGATGGAAAATCCTCTCGGCAGCGCCGACAGCGTAATGGCGCCGGTCACACAGAATTTTGAACAGATTCTGCCCTTCCTCAGCGAAAAATCTGACCTCATCCAGCTGGAAGCGCTGGAGGCGTGGGCCAACACCAGTTTCGAGCGTCTCAAGCCGCTGATGAACCAGCGCAAGCTCGACGGTTTTGTTCGCGAATGCCATGGCGACATCCACTTGGGCAACGCAACGCTGATCGATGGCCAGGTCGTGATTTTCGACTGCATCGAATTCAACGAGCCCTTCCGCATGACAGACGTCTATGCGGACATCGGCTTCCTGGCCATGGACCTTGAGGATCGCGGCCTGAAAAGCCTTTCCCGTCGGTTCGTCAGTCAGTACCTGGAGCTGACAGGCGACTACGCAGGCCTGCAACTGCTCAATTTCTACAAAGCCTACCGCGCACTGGTCCGTGCCAAAGTGGCGCTGTTCAGCCTGAATGCCGACGCCGACCAGGTGCAGCGCGCCGCGACACTGCGCCAGTATCGCAACTACGCCAATCTGGCCGAAAGTTACAGCGCGATTCCTTCCAACTTTCTGGCCATCACCCACGGTGTTTCCGCGGTCGGCAAAAGTCAGGTTGCAATGCGCCTGGTCGAAGCGCTGGGCGCCATCCGTTTGCGTTCAGACGTCGAGCGCAAACGAGTGTTCGCCGACCATGAAGATCTGTATTCCGCCGACGTGAGCGCTGCGACTTATGGGCGCCTGAATGAGCTGGCGGGTGTCGTGCTCCGCGCAGGCTTGCCGGTGGTCATCGATGCAACCTATTTGAAGCACGCGCAGCGTCAGGCGACTGCGCAGATTGCCGAGGCGATGGGCGTTCCTTTCCTGATCGTTGACTGCGCCGCGCCAACGGCGGTTATCGAGGGTTGGCTGGCGCAACGTCGGGCACAGAATCAGGATCCTTCCGACGCCACCATGGAAGTCATAGAAGCGCAGCTGGCTAGTCGCGAGGCGCTGACGGCTGATGAAATATTGCGCAGCCGGCACGTCGAGACCAATGTCAGCGGCGATCTGGACACCCTGGTGGCCGACATTCGTCAGCATCTGCCGGGGCTCTGATATCCCGTCTCCACCAGTGGTCGAGTCGTGAAGGATATCGCTTCACGGCTCAACCTTGGTGGCATTATAGTGGCGTCAGAATTCCAACAAGGAGACGTCAAATGAACCAGCCCAAACAGCTCGACTCGCCCCTGTTCGCACTGTTGCGAAAAGACGACGTGACCGCCTTCAATCTCGAACGGCCCAAGCAGGACCCGGTTGATCTGTCAGGGGGCGATTTTCGCGGCCTGGATCTTCGTGAGATTGACGCTGACCGGATCGACTTCACTGACGCTTACTTCAGGTCGGCCGACTTGCGCGGCGTTGACTTCAGGACGAGCCAGCTTGAAGGTGCGAGCATCGCCCACGCGCAGATATCCGGTGCGTACTTCCCGCCTGAGCTGAGTGCTGACGAGATCCTCATGTCGGTCAATTTCGGCACGCGCCTGCGTTATCGCACACGCTAACGTCATACCCCGCCGCCAAGCTTCGCTCCGACTTCCCGCCCCGCATGCTCAGCCATGCCGGGCCTGTGCTCGCCTCCCCCTTTTAATCTGATCCTACCGTTCGGCGGCGCGTGCTGCGTCCGAAGGCTGTCTCTCTGCAGGTTAATTCAACGTCGTCTACGCTAAAGGGCATGGCTCGCCTTTTCAGTTTGTGTCGAGCCTACGGAGAAGTTATTACACGGAATGACAGGATGGGTTTGCACGCATGGACGACGAATTGATGGGCATGAAGAATCTTGGAAGGACCTCGGTTCAATGGCTTCACGCTGCGGGGATTCACACGATCGCTGATCTGCGTCGCCTAGGCGCAATCCAGGCCTATCGGGCCGTTCAGATCAGGGGATTTCGAGCCTCCAAAGCGCTGCTGTATTCATTGGAAGGTGCGTTGGCAAATTGCCGCTGGAGCGAACTGCCACAAGAGAACAAAGATTCCCTGAACAACAGGTTAAAGAACGCCGGCCCCGAGCCAGTCGGAGAGCGTTGAGCACGGGAGCAAAATAATGCGCAGAACACTGTTGACATACAAATGAGAATCACTATTATTATCACATCCGGTCGCGAGACTGGTCGATAACCTGAAAGACTCCTTGGTTCGGATTTTCAGATTATCTCCTCATCAGGCTAATCACGGTTTTTGACCCGGCTCTTTGCCGGGTCTTTTTTTGCGTGCGATTCACGCGTCTACGCCCAAGCGCCCCAAAAGATCATCCAGCAGGCTGGTGGCCCCGAGCCTCAATCTCCCCTGCTCAAGCCAGCGTGGGCCGAATCGTGCCTTGACCAGATCCATGTGAACCCGCGCTTCCTCGAGCGTGCGCACATTTCCCGAAACGTTGATTCCCACATGCGCGCCTGACTCGGCGATGGCCGCAATCAGAATCCGGCTGGCCTGGGGCGTTGCGTTGAGGATCTGTTTACCCGTGCTGGTTTTCAGAAAGTTGGCGCCCTCCTGAATCGCCACACAGCTTGCACCGTGAATGACCTGCGGATCGCGCAGCACGCCGGTTTCAAGCGTGACGGTCAATGCTGCCCGACCGCACTTGGCTTTGCAGGCATTGATGATGTCCGCGCCAATCTGCCTGTCCCCGCCAAGCAAAGCGTGGAAGGGATAGACCAGATCGATTTCGTCGGCACCCGCGAGGATTGCCGCCTGGGTTTCCGACTCGGCGGAGCTGACAGAAGGGGAACCGCTCGGAAAGTTAACCGCAGCCACGACCTTGATCTCCCGCGCGTGAAGGCTGTCGAGCGTGCGCCGCGCCAGTCCCGCGAATCTGGGCGCTACACAGACGGCGGCAACGTACCCCACAGGAGTCAGGGCTCGATGACACAACGCAATAATCTTTTCCGGCGTGTCGTCGGCATTCAACGAAGCCAATTCCATCAGGCCAATCGCCAGTTGCGCCATTGCCGCATCGACCTCAGTCACGTCAATCGCTTCGTTTACATCGTTCATTACACACCCTCAATGCCTTTGCTTGAGGCGACAATAATCGAGAACGGCTGTGGCTGAACGGTCACAAAGACGCAAAAGAGCAGGCCTACGTGATTACAAGAATTGTCCGAAGGACATTGCCCGCACAGGCACCGAAAATGGGGCTGCTAGATTGATCAAAGCAGCGGATGCGGGTCGAGACGAGCCCCCTTCAGCGAGCGATCACCAGCGGATGCCCACGCTCGGGATGGGGCTGAACCAGAACATCCAGACCGAACACCGACTTCAGCGCCTCAGGCGTCAGCACTTGCTCTGGTGTGCCGGATAAATGCGCGCGACCTTGATCCAGCAGCAACAGGTGATCGCAATAACGGGCGGCCAGGTTCAAGTCATGCAGGATGACCATCACCGCGCCACCACGTGCGGCGAACGCGCGAACAGCCAAGAGCGTGGTGTGCTGATGCAGCGGGTCGAGCGCCGACGTGGGTTCGTCCAGCAATAGAATCTGGCCCTCCTCGCCCGGCCACACCTGAGCCAGCACCCGCGCCAGATGAACCCGCTGACGCTCGCCGCCCGACAGCGTCAGATAGCTGCGACCCAGCAGGTGAAGGCCATCGGCTGCGGCAAGGGCGTGCTGGATGATCTCTCCGTCACATCGCTGACCGCTGCCATGGGGCAAGCGGCCCATCGCAACCACTTCCTCGACCTTGAACGCGAAACCCAATGTCGAGCTCTGCGGCAGTACAGCCAGCCGGCGCGCCCGCTCCGGGCCGCGCCATTGATTCAGGGGAATGTCGTCCAGCAACACCTGGCCGCGGGTCGGGCCAAGCTCGCCGCACAGGGCAGCCATCAGCGTACTTTTGCCAGCACCGTTGGGGCCCAGCACGCCGAGCATTTGACCGGGCGTCAATGCCACGTCGATGTTGGCGACCACCTGCTTGCCACCACGCATGATGCAGAGGTCATTGGCGATCAACATCAGCTACGCCCTCGAACCAACAGGAAAAGAAAAAACGGCGCGCCAATGAACACGGTGACAATTCCGATCGGCAGCTCCGCCGGCGCCATCACCAGTCGGGCGAAGATGTCTGCCAGGAGCAGCAGCGTTGCGCCTGCCAGCGCTGAAGCGGGAAGCACCACGCGGTGGTCCGGCCCGGTCAGCAGTCGCACCAGGTGCGGCACGATCAGGCCAATGAAGCCAATCAGCCCCGCCGCCGCAACCGCGGCCCCCACACCGAGGGCGATGCACAGAATCAGCTCACGCTTGAGGCGTTGGACGTCGATGCCCAGGTGGTGCGCTTCCGATTCCCCAAGCAGCAGCGCGTTGAGTGCCTTGGCTCGGCGCGGCAGCCAGAGGATCACCGCCACGCAAACCAGCAAAAGAGGCCAGAGACGGTCGTAGCTGGCACCGTTGAGTGTGCCCAGATTCCAGAACGTCAGCGTCCTCAGGCTGGCATCATCGGCGAGATACGTGAACAGCCCTATGATCGAGCCGGCCAGCGCAGTCATCGCCACACCCGCCAGCAGCATGGTGCTGACGCTGGTTCTGCCATCGCGGCGTCCCAGCCGATACACGATCGCGGTCACCCCAAGCCCACCGGCAAACGCACAGACTGACAGCAGATACGGCTGGAACGGCTCCGGCAAACCGCCGAAGGATGCTCCGGCGACGATGGCCACCGCCGCGCCCAATGCCGCGCCACTGGACACCCCGACCAGACCGGGATCGGCAAGGGGGTTGCGAAACAAACCCTGCATCGCCACGCCGGACAAGGCCAGCACTGCGCCCACCGCCAGCCCGAGCAACGTACGGGGCAGGCGGATCTGGCCCACGATCAGTTCCGCCTGCTGCAGGTTGTCCTCCGCCACGGGCACGCCCACCAGATGGAGAACCGCGCGCAAGGTATCCATCATCGGCAGAGTGACAGGCCCGAGGGCGAGGGACAGCCATATCGCCAGCAAACAGGCCATGCCCAGCGCGATCAGTTGAGAGGTGAAGCGCATAAAAAGGTGCGTCCCCTATATAAGGAAGGCCCAGTCGATCACCTCAGGGCGCGACTGGCTGGATTTCGTTCATCGACTGGCGGGTTTGACTGCTGGCAGAATGCGCAGCCTGCCTCGCTCAGGAATTCGATAATTATTTGCAATTTGAGCGTCAAACGCCAAGGAGACCATGCTGAAATACCTGTGCGACAGCGCTGCGCTGATGGAAGGCAAAAGCCTTGGCTTCGAGGTTGATGAAATCAGGATTCTGGCCGTCCGGCGAGCGGGTCAGGTGTATGTGTACGCCAATCGGTGCCCGCATCGAGGGGTGGCGCTGGAATGGCAGGCCGATGAGTTTCTCGATGCCAGCGCCAGTCTGATCCAGTGTGCCACTCACGGTGCTCTGTTCCTCATCGAGAGCGGCGAGTGCGTGGCTGGCCCCTGCGAGGGCAAGTCCCTGCGGGCTATCGACTGCGGCGAGGACGCTCAGGGCATCTGGATCAACCCGGTTGCACCGGACTGAGCGGGCGCGTTTCCGTGAGGTGAATTTCAAGACGCCGATCAATGCGCACTTCGTCAGGGGTGAGCTGCACCCCATACGCGAGCACTTCAACCCCTGCCGCAGCCGCCTCTAGCAGGGCAGCGGCATACGCCGCGTCGATTTCTGCGGCGGGCCGCACGGCATCGATGCCTGTGAGGTTCACGCAATACAGCAACACCGCGCGCACGCCTTCCCGGGCCAAGGCAGCCAGTTCGCGCAGGTGCTTGGCGCCGCGCTGAGTGACCGCGTCGGGAAACGCAGCGACCCGGCTGTCATCAAAGCCCAGGGTCACGCTTTTGACTTCCAGATACAGCGGCCCATCGGGGTAATCCAGCCGGAAGTCGACGCGGCTGTTTTCCTGACCGTAGGCGACTTCGCGCTTGAGCGCCGTAAACCCTGTCAATTCCGTGATCACGCCAGCCAGAAGCGCCTCTTCCACCAGCCTGTTGGCGCGCGCAGTGTTGACGCAGGCGAGCCGGCCTTGTGGTGTTTCAGTGATTTCCCAAGTGCCCGGCAGCTTACGCTTGGGATCGTTGGATCTGCTGAACCAGACGCGGCCACCCGGCATCATGCAATTGAACATGGAGCCTGTGTTGGGGCAGTGAATCGTCAATAGCTCGCCGCTGGGGGTCTCGATGTCAGCGAGGAAGCGCTTGTAGCGCTGAATCAGCCGGCCTTGCTCAAGGGGAGGAGAGAAATGCATCAGCCTTGCCAGCTCCGCAGACCACGGCCTATTCGCTCGACCGCCTCCTGAAGCCGAGGCAGGCTCTGGGTGTACGCGAAGCGCACATGATGGCCGGCGCGATACCGACCGAAATCCAGCCCGGGTGTGAACGCGACATGCTCGGTTTCCAGGAAGTGATGGCAGAACGCGAACGCGTCGCCGCCGAACGCGCTGATGTCTGCGTATAGATAGAAGGAGCCCTCTGGCTCGACGGCGATGTTGAAACCCAGTTCGCGCAGCGCCGGAAGCAGGAAGTCGCGACGGCGGGCAAACTCGGCACGACGTTGTTCGAGGATCTCCAGGGTCTGCGGCTCGAAACATGCAAGTGCCGCGCTTTGCGCCATGCTCGGCGCGCTGATGTAGACATTCTGCGCCAGCTTTTCCAGATCACCGACCGCCGCCTCAGGGGCAACCAGCCAACCGAGTCGCCAACCGGTCATGCCGAAATACTTGGAAAAACTATTCAGCACGAACGCGTCGTTATCGACTTCCAGCACGCTGCTCGCGTCAACGCCATAGGTCAGACCGTGATAGATCTCGTCAACCACGAGGTGGCCATCCCGATCCTTCAAGGACGCCGAAAGCGCGGCCAGCTCATCGCGGTGCAGCAAGGTCCCGGTGGGATTGGCCGGAGAAGCCACCAGCGCACCGACGCTGTCCTCGCTCCAGTATTGGGCGACCAGATCGGCCGTCAGCTGATAACGCACGTCCGGCCCCACGGGCACCAACTGCGCGGCGCCCTCCACCAGACGCAGAAAATGCCGGTTGCACGGGTATCCCGGATCGGCCAGCAGCCAGTGTTTGCCGGGGTCGACCAGCAGACTCGCCGCCAGCAGCAACGCACCCGAACCGCCCGGCGTGATCAGAATTCTGCCCGGATCGACGTTCACGCCGTAACGCTGAGCGTAAAAGCCCGAGATCGCCTCGCGCAGTTCCGGCAGACCACGGGCCGCCGTGTAACGAGTCTTGCCAGCGGCCAGCGCCGCCTGACCGGCCTTGATGATCGGCTCGGCCGTGGTGAAATCCGGCTCGCCGATTTCCAAGTGGATGACGTCATGCCCCGCCGCCTGCAGTTCATTCGCCCGCGCCAGCAGCGCCATGACATGAAAGGGTTCTATGGCGCGGCTGCGCGCACTGTAGGGCTGGGGCATGGGCCTTCCTTTGGTGAGGGGTGGCGAGACAAGTCGCCGATTCTACTCATTCGCCCGAGCGGGCTACAGCGTTCATCCGCCTGGACAGCAGTGACTTGCAGCCGACAGTCCGGAAAACCGGGGACTTGCGCCGCAGGCGCTAAACTCGGCGCACCGCAAAATAGATAAAACCGGGCGCTCAGGCTGTGGTCATAGTCCATGTGCGTGCTGCGGGCCATCCTCGACAACCGGGAGTAGCGCGCTCCGATTCGATCTGGTAAGTTCGCCCGCTTGCAGCCGCAGGGCCGGCAGGTGTCGGCGATGGATCTTAACCTGTGTAATGGCTTAGAAGAGTGAGAGGCGGTCCGTTCATGCCCACCGAAGAAAAGCAAAAGAGCACCCCGGCAATCAGTGGTTTCGAACCCTACGTCGCGACGAAGGGTGAGGAATACATGGGCGACCCCATGCGCAAGCACTTCACCAAGATCCTGTCCAAGTGGAAACAGGAACTGATGGTAGAAGTTGACCGCACGGTTGTTCACATGAAGGACGAGGCGGCTAACTTCCCTGACCCTGCCGACCGTGCAAGCCAGGAAGAGGAATTCGCGCTGGAACTGCGCGCCCGTGATCGTGAGCGCAAGTTGATCAAGAAGATCGACAAGACGCTGCAGCTGATTCAGGACAAGGAATACGGCTGGTGCGAATCGTGCGGCGTCGAGATCGGTATCAAACGCCTTGAGGCCCGCCCAACGGCCGACATGTGCGTTGACTGCAAAAGTCTCGCTGAAATCAAGGAAAAACAGGTCGGTAAGTGATCCTGTTGATCCAGTAGAAAAGGACGCCTCGGCGTCCTTTTTTGTTTCTTGCCGAGATCGACTGAACACGCGCTGGCGTGGGCCGGAAAGTCACCTACCGGTGCGTTGCGCTTTCCCACACGGGACGACGCGTCGTCCGGTATTTCGTACGTTTTATTTCCAGTACCATCAGCGCCCATGAAAAACCCTTCTTATATAGGGCGCTTTGCGCCAACCCCCAGCGGTTATCTGCACTTCGGCTCTCTGGTCGCAGCCCTGGCTTCGTACCTCGACGCGCGCTCGGTCGGCGGAAAATGGTTGATGCGCATGGAGGATCTCGACCCTCCCCGGGAGGTTCCGGGTGCCCAGGGGGGAATACTCCAGACGCTGGAAGCCTACGGATTCGAGTGGGACGGCGAACTGGTGAGGCAAAGCGACCGGCATGAGGCTTACCAGGCGATCATCCATCGGTGGTTCAGCCACGGGCTCGCTTACGCGTGCACCTGTTCGCGCAAGCAGCTGGAAGGCTACAACGGCATTTACCCGGGTTTTTGCCGGAATGCGGGGCACTCACCCGAGGACGCGGCTATCCGGATTCGGGTACCTGAGCTGGAATACCGCTTCGAAGACCGCGTGCAGGGCGAGTTTCGTCAACACCTGGGGCGCGACGCGGGCGATTTCATCATTCGTCGGCGGGACGGCTTTTACGCCTACCAACTGGCGGTTGTCCTCGACGACGGCTGGCAAGGCGTGACTGACATCGTCCGCGGAGCTGATCTGCTCGACTCCACGCCGCGACAGCTGTACCTGCAAGAACTGCTGGGTCTGCCGCAACCGCGCTACCTTCATGTGCCGCTGATCACCCAACCCGACGGCCATAAACTGGGTAAATCCTACCGCTCGCCGCCACTGCCGTCCGATCAGGCCACGCCGTTGCTGCTCCGGGGTTTGCGTGCCCTGGGGCAAACGACGCCGGGTGAACTGGACGACGCTACGCCCCGGGAGGTGCTGGACTGGGCCATTGCGCACTGGGATGCCGATTCGATACCCCGCCTGGCCGCTATCGAGGAAGCTCGAATAGACTGAGCCGGCGCGGCCGATTCATAGGGAGGCAGGACAAAGCTGGCGCAAACGTCGCTTGCAGCCCCATCGCCATCCGTTACCATGCCGCTCCGCCATCTTCTGATCAGTCAACTGGGAGGCCAAATGTACATTTATCGATTGGTCCTGCTGCTGGTGGTGGGCATCTATCTGTTTTCCCCGGCCATCATGGACTGGTGGATAGACGCCACGGGTGCCTGGTACAGGCCGTACATGCTGTGGCTGATCCTGATCGTCGTGACCTTCATTCTGCAGAGCCAACGAGATGCCGATGAGCTTTAGCCTGACCCAGATGATTCTGGTCAGTGCCGCCTACCTGACGGTGCTGTTCGGCGTTGCCTGGATCAGCGAACGTGGCCTGATCCCGCGCTGGATCATCCGTCACCCCCTGACCTACACGCTGTCACTTGGCGTCTACGCCAGTGCGTGGGCGTTTTACGGCACGGTGGGGCTGGCTTACGAATACGGCTACGGTTTTCTGTCGAGTTATCTGGGGGTGTCCGGCGCTTTTCTGCTCGCCCCCGTCCTGCTCTACCCCATTCTCAAGATCACCCGTACCTACCAGCTGTCGTCACTGGCCGATCTGTTTGCGTTCCGCTTTCGCAGCACCTGGGCGGGCGCACTGACCACCATCTTCATGCTGATTGGCGTGTTGCCGTTGCTGGCACTGCAGATCCAGGCCGTGGCCGACTCCATCGGCATCCTCACCCGCGAACCCGTGCGCAACTACGTGGCCTTTGCGTTCTGCGCACTGATCACGCTGTTCACCATTTTCTTCGGCTCGCGCCACATCGCCACACGGGAGAAGCACGAAGGTCTGGTGTTCGCCATCGCCTTCGAGTCGGTCATCAAGCTGGTCGCCATCGGCGGCATCGGTCTCTACGCGCTGTACGGCGTGTTCGATGGGCCGCAGAGCCTTGAGCAGTGGCTGTTGCAAAACCAGAGCGCACTGGCGGCGTTGCACACGCCATTGCAGGAAGGCCCGTGGCGGACGCTGCTGCTGGTGTTCTTCGCCTCGGCGATCGTGATGCCGCACATGTATCACATGACCTTCACCGAAAACCTCAATCCGCGCTCGCTGGTCAGCGCCAGTTGGGGTCTGCCACTGTTTCTGCTGCTGATGAGTCTGGCGGTCCCACTGGTGCTGTGGGCCGGATTGAAACTGGGCGCCACTACCAGCCCTGAATATTTCACCTTGGGCATCGGCATCGCTGCCCACAGCAAGACCCTGGCGTTGCTCGGCTACATCGGCGGGCTTTCCGCTGCGAGCGGGCTGATCATCGTCACCACGCTGGCGCTGTCCGGCATGGCGTTGAACCACCTGGTGCTGCCGCTTTACCAGCCGCCTGCCGAAGGCAATATCTATCGCTGGCTGAAGTGGACCCGGCGCGGCCTGATTGTCGCAATCATAATGGCCGGCTTTGGCTTTTATCTATTGCTCGGCGCCAAGCAGAACCTGGCGAATCTGGGCATCGTCGCGTTCGTTGCGACATTGCAGTTCCTGCCCGGTGTGCTGTCGGTGCTGTACTGGCCGGCCGCCAACCGCCGCGGTTTCATGGCCGGGCTGATTGCCGGCATCGCGGTCTGGACCATCAGCATGCTGCTGCCGCTGATCGGCGACTTCCAGGGGTTCTACATCCCGCTGCTGAACATGATTTACGTGCTGGATGACACCAGTTGGCACATGGCGGCGATCGCTTCCTTGGCGGCCAACGTGCTGGTGTTCACCCTGATTTCACTGTTCAGCAATCCCAGTCCCGAAGAGGCAAGTGCGGCCGAGGCCTGCGCGGTGGACAACGTTCGCCGGCCACAGCGTCGCGAACTGCACGCAGCCTCCCCCCAGGAGTTTGCCACCCAACTGGCCAAACCCTTGGGCGCGAAAGCTGCGCAGAAGGAAGTCGAACAGGCGTTGCGGGATCTTTATCTGCCGTTCGACGAGCGTCGCCCTTATGCGCTGCGGCGTTTGCGCGACCGCATCGAAGCCAACCTTTCCGGGCTGATGGGGCCAAGCGTAGCGCAGGACATGGTCGAAACCTTCCTGCCTTACAAATCCGGCAGCGAGAACTACGTCACCGAAGACATCCACTTCATCGAAAGCCGCCTCGAGGATTACCACTCCCGCCTCACCGGCCTGGCTGCCGAACTCGACGCCCTGCGCCGTTATCACCGCCAGACCCTGCAAGAACTGCCGATGGGTGTGTGCTCGCTCGCCAAGGATCAGGAGATCCTGATGTGGAACAAGGCCATGGAAGAGCTGACCGGCATCGGCGCTCAGCGCGTCGTCGGATCACGGCTCGAGACCATCGTCGATCCCTGGAAGCAGCTCCTGCTGGGTTTCATCAATGTCCCTGACGAGCACTTGCACAAGCAGCGCTTGGGCCTGGACGGGCAGACTCGCTGGCTCAACCTGCACAAGGCCGCCATCGATGAGCCGCTCGCGCCGGGCAACAGCGGGCTGGTGATTCTGGTTGAAGACCTGACCGACACCCAGATGCTCGAAGACAAACTGGTGCACTCCGAACGGCTTGCCAGCATTGGCCGACTGGCCGCCGGTGTTGCCCACGAAATTGGCAACCCGATCACCGGCATTGCCTGCCTGGCGCAGAACCTGCGCGAAGAGCGCGAAGAAGACAGCGAGCTGACGGAAATCAGCAGCCAGATCATCGAGCAGACCAAGCGCGTTTCCCGCATCGTGCAGTCACTGATGAGCTTCGCCCACGCCGGCGGGCATCAACACGCCGACGAACCCGTGTGCCTGGCAGAGGTGGCGCAGGACGCCATTGGTCTGCTGGCGCTGAACCGGCGCAATTTCGAAGTGCAGTTCTATAACCTGTGCAACCCGAACCACTGGGTGGACGGCGATCCACAGCGGCTCGCACAGGTGTTGATCAATCTGCTGTCAAACGCCCGAGACGCATCGCCCGCGGGCAGTGCGGTGCGCGTGAAAAGCGAGGCCTCCGAACACACGGTCGATCTGATCGTCGAAGACGAAGGCAGCGGTATTCCGAAAGCCATCATGGACCGCTTGTTCGAACCTTTCTTCACCACCAAGGATCCGGGCGAAGGAACAGGACTGGGGCTCGCGCTGGTCTATTCCATCGTTGAAGAGCATTATGGACAAATCACCATCGACAGCCCGGCTGACCCCGAGCACCAACGCGGAACCCGGATTCGGGTGACCTTACCGCGACATGTCGAAGCGACGTCCGCCGTGAACTGAGACCGTCGAGAGAACCGAATCAATGCCTCACATTTTGATCGTGGAAGACGAAACCATCATCCGCTCCGCCCTGCGTCGACTGTTGGAACGTAATCAGTACCAGGTCAGCGAAGCCGGATCCGTGCAGGAAGCTCAGGAACGTTTCAGCATCCCGTCGTTTGACCTGATCGTCAGCGATTTGCGTCTGCCCGGCGCGCCCGGCACAGAGCTGATCAAGCTCGGCCAGGGCAAGCCCGTGCTGATCATGACCAGTTACGCCAGCCTGCGCTCGGCCGTGGACTCGATGAAAATGGGCGCGGTGGATTACATCGCCAAACCCTTCGACCACGACGAGATGCTTCAGGCCGTCTCGCGCATCCTGCGTGATCGCCAGACACTGCAAAGCATGCAGGCCGAACGCGCCGCTACCAGCAAGACTTCGACCGGTGACAAAGCCGGTCCGGACAACAGCAACGGCGAGATCGGCATTATCGGTTCGTGCCCGCCGATGCAGGACATGTACAACAAGATTCGCAAAGTCGCGCCGACTGACTCCAACGTGCTGATTCAAGGCGAGTCCGGTACGGGTAAGGAGCTGGTAGCCCGCGCGCTGCACAACCTGTCGCGTCGCGCCAAGGCCCCGATGATTTCGGTCAACTGCGCAGCGATTCCGGAATCGCTCATAGAATCCGAGCTGTTCGGTCACGAAAAAGGCGCGTTCACCGGCGCCAGCGCCGGGCGTGCCGGTCTGGTCGAAGCGGCGGATGGCGGTACCCTCTTCCTCGACGAGATCGGCGAGCTACCGTTGGAAGCTCAGGCGAGACTTCTGCGCGTCTTGCAGGAAGGCGAAATTCGCCGCGTCGGCTCGGTGCAGTCGCAGAAAGTCGACGTGCGTTTGATTGCTGCGACTCACCGCGACCTCAAGAGCCTGGCCAAAGTCGGCCAGTTCCGCGAAGACTTGTACTACCGCCTCCACGTGATCGCGCTGAAACTGCCCGCATTGCGTGAGCGCGGCGCGGACGTCAATGAAATCGCCAATGCGTTCCTGGCGCGGCAAAGCCTCAAGGCCGGTCGTAATGACCTGCGTTTTGCACCAGATGCCGAGCAAGCGATTCGGCACTATTCGTGGCCGGGTAATGTGCGGGAACTGGAGAATGCGGTCGAGCGCGCGGTGATCCTGTGCGAAAGCCCGGACATTTCTGCAGAGCTGCTGGGCATTGATATCGAACTCAGCGATCTCGACGTCAACGAATTCATCGGCCTTGCGCCCCAGGCGTCAGGCTCGTCGAGCTCCACGGCTGGAGAGCCTACCGAGGACTTGTCGCTGGAGGACTATTTCCAGCACTTCGTCCTGGAGCATCAGGACCACATGACTGAAACCGAGCTGGCCCGCAAGCTGGGGGTCAGCCGCAAGTGCCTGTGGGAGCGTCGCCAACGCCTGGGCATTCCGCGACGCAAGACCGGAGTGGCCAGCGAAACGTAAGCGCTTCCCTGCGCAGGCTCTGGCACGCGGGTTACGGGGAATGTGAAAAAACTGTTACCTCATAAAAGCTGACGTAACAAAACCGGGGCGTACGGTAACGAACCCCCGGTTTTTTTTCGTCCGCGCAAAATAGCGTCAATTTGCCACACCCTTGAATTCCGCGGCGTGTAGCGCGTTTTTCAAAAGTTGGCACAGGTACTGCTATATGTATTTGTACAAGAACAACAAAAATCAGTCACCCGCAAAACCAACATAATAAAAACAAGACGAAACGACTCACGCATAACAAGAACAACACGGCGGAGGCGCAGCTAACTGATTCTTTTGGAGAGGCGTTGCATTTGGGACTTGTCCCGCAACCAGGCCGAGAACAACAAAAACTACCCTTAGGTAGAGCCTGAACTGGTTGGATCGATAGATCACTGCCGCACAGCGACCAAAGCAATCCGTTTGCTCTTGACTCCCGATTGGGAGGTTTCACAGGCGAAAGCCGTGAATTGGGCGGTCAACAAGAATAAAAAGCCCATCAGAAAATAAAAATAAGAGCACGCACTTTGGGGGAGCTTCGGCTCCCCCAGTAGCATCTGCAGTAAACCCTTTCCCCGCTCGACACCCCGCACCCGCTGCGCAGCCAGCCCCGTACGCACCTATCGCGCTGCCTCCTACACCATCCCTCGACTAAATGCTAGAATCCCCGCCCATCGTGCGGTCACTCTTCGAAATTGGCCGAATATTCCTTCAAACAGTGCCTCCCATGCTGAAGAAGCTGTTCCAGTCATTCCGTTCCCCACTGCGCAAGCCGCAGCAACATGTGCGCACAACGCCTGAAGTGCTCAGCAGCAGCCAGCACTCGTTGCAACGCAATCAATTCAGCCGCTACGCGGTGAACATCGTCGAGCGCCTGCAGACCGCCGGCTACCAGGCCTATCTGGTTGGCGGCTGTGTCCGCGACATGATGCTCGGCATCACGCCCAAGGATTTCGACGTCGCCACCAGCGCCACGCCCGAGCAGATCCGCGCCGAGTTTCGCAACGCCCGTATCATCGGCCGCCGCTTCAAGCTGGTTCACATCCATTTCGGCCGTGAAATCATCGAAGTCGCGACCTTCCGCGCCAATCACCCGATCGACGACGAAGATGAAGACAGCAACCAGTCTTCGCGCAACGAGAGCGGGCGCATTCTGCGTGACAACGTTTACGGCACCCTCGAAGACGACGCCCAGCGTCGGGACTTCACGATCAACGCCCTTTATTACGACCCGGTCACCGAACGCGTCCTCGATTACGCCAATGGCGTGCACGACATTCGCAATCGCCTGATTCGTCTGATCGGTGATCCGCAGCAGCGTTACAAGGAAGACCCGGTGCGCATGCTGCGGGCCGTGCGTTTCGCCGCCAAGCTGGATTTCGGCATCGAGAAGCACAGCGCCACGCCGATTCGCCCGCTGGCGCCCATGCTGCGCGACATCCCTTCGGCGCGTCTGTTTGAAGAAGTGCTGAAGCTGTTCCTCTCGGGCTACGCCGAGGCGACGTTCGAGATGCTCGTCGATCTCGAACTGTTCGAGCCACTGTTCCCGGCCAGCTCCAAAGCGCTGGAACACAACCCGACTTACACCCACACCCTGATCAGCGACGCGCTGGCCAACACCGATCTGCGCATCAAGCAGAACAAACCGGTGACGCCGGCATTCCTGTTTGCAGCGCTGCTGTGGCCTGCCCTGCCCGCCCGCGTGCTGCGTCTGCAAGAGCGCGGCATGCCGCCGATACCGGCCATGCAGGAAGCGGCTCACGAGCTGATCACCGAACAGTGCCAGCGGATCGCGATTCCGAAACGTTTCACCATGCCGATCCGCGAGATCTGGGACATGCAGGAACGTCTGCCACGCCGCTCGGGCAAACGCGCCGACCTCCTGCTGGAAAACCCGCGCTTCCGTGCCGGCTACGACTTCCTGTTGCTGCGTGAGTCGGCTGGCGAAGAAACCGACGGCCTGGGTGAATGGTGGACGGACTACCAGGACGCCAATGATTCCGGACGCCGCGACATGATTCGTGACCTGGGCAGCAAGCCCGACGCGACCGGCCAGGGCCCGCGCAAACGTCGTCGAAGCAGCAGCGGCAAGCGCAAACGCGCCGGCGTCGACGGGGCGGAATAACACCCGATGATCGAGCGCGTTTACGTCGGCCTGGGTAGCAACCTGGCCGACCCCGCCGAACAGTTGCGCGAAGCGATCAAGGCCATGGGCCTGTTACCGCAAAGCAGCCTGTCCGGCGTTTCCTCTTTTTATGTCAGCGACTCGCTGTTGCCGGGTCAGCCGCGTTACACCAATGCGGTCGCGGCGATCGACACCTCACTCCCCCCGCTCGCGCTGCTCGACGCCTTGCAAGGCATCGAAAACGATCAGGGCCGCAAGCGCCTCGAACGCTGGGGACCGCGCACGCTGGACCTCGACATCTTGCTGTTCGGCGATCGCGTCATTGATGAGCCGCGACTGAAGGTGCCGCATTACCAGATGCAGGTGCGCGCGTTTGTGCTGTATCCACTGGCCGAACTGGCGCCGGGGCTCACCCTTGGTGATGGCCGCGAGCTGAATGATTTGCTTGCCCAGTGCCCGTTCGAAGGCCTGGAGCGATTGCCGAGCTGAGGCCGCTCTGCGGGCACGTTGAAACCTGCAACACCCGGAATTGACTTCCCGCCCCCTCCTCACGAAGATAAGCGTCCCAAAGCCGGACGACCGGCCGAAAGGCGCGGATCAGGCCGTTGCAAACATCGCGAAACGACGATGTGCCTGCCTCCCAAGATGAATCACGCGTTGCTCGCCGCAGTATTCACAGCGCCTGAATGAGGACTTTTCATGCCCGATATCACCGTTACGTCCCTGCTGGCTCTGAAGCAGAAAGGTGAAAAAATCACCATGCTGACCTGCTACGACGCGACTTTTGCCCACACCGCCAGCCAGGCCGGCGTGGAAGTGCTGCTGGTCGGCGACTCGCTGGGCATGGTCCTTCAGGGCCACGACAGCACGCTGCCCGTCACCACCGCTGAAATGGCGTACCACGTGGCCGGCGTCAAACGCGGCAACCAGGGCGCGCTGATTCTCGTAGATCTGCCGTTCATGTCCTACGCCACTCCCGAGCAGACCTTCGCCAACAGCGCCACGCTGATGCAAGCGGGCGCACACATGGTCAAGATCGAGGGTGCGGCGTGGCTAGCCGACTCGATCCGGCTGCTGGCCGAGCGCGGCGTTCCCGTGTGCGCCCACATGGGCCTGACGCCCCAGGCGGTCAACGTGCTGGGCGGCTATAAAGTGCAGGGGCGTCAGGAGTCGCAGGCGCGGCAGATGCGGGCCGACGCGATTACCCTGGAACAGGCCGGCGCTGCGATGATTCTGCTGGAATGCGTGCCGAGCGAGCTGGCCCAGGAAATCACCCATGCCGTAAAAATTCCGGTGATCGGGATTGGCGCCGGCAGCGCCACAGATGGTCAGGTGCTGGTGCTTCACGACATGCTCGGCCTGTCGATCACCGGACGTGTGCCCAAGTTCGTGAAGAATTTCATGGCCGGTCAGCCGGACATCCAGTCGGCGATCGCCGCTTATGTCAGCGCGGTCAAGGACGTCAGCTTCCCCGCCCCAGAACACGGATTCTCGGCATGAACACAGTCAAAACCGTTCGCGAGTTGCGCGCCGTCGTCGCCCGCGCACGCAGCGAAGGCAAACGCATCGCCCTGGTGCCCACCATGGGCAATCTGCACAGCGGCCATATCGCCCTGATCACCAAAGCCGTTCAACGGGCTGATTTCGTGATCGCCAGTATCTTCGTCAACCCGCTTCAGTTTGGCCCCAACGAAGACCTGGCATCGTACCCCCGCACACTGGCCGCCGATCAGGAGCAATTGCTTCAGGCAGGGTGCCACTTGTTGTTCACGCCAACGGTGGAGGAAATGTATCCCCATGGCATGGCCGATCAGACCATCGTGCGCGTGCCGGTAGTGTCTGAAGGTCTGTGTGGCGGCAGCCGTCCTGGTCACTTCGACGGCGTTTCGACGGTGGTCAGCAAGCTGTTCAACATGGTGCAGCCGGACATCGCGATTTTCGGTCAGAAGGATTTCCAGCAACTGGCCGTCGTCAACGCGCTGGTGCGTGACCTGAACATGCCCATTCAGATCATCGGCGAACCCACCGTGCGTGCCGCCGACGGCCTGGCGCTGTCGTCGCGCAATGGCTACCTGACTGACGAACAGCGCGCTGCAGCGCCTGCGTTGTACCGCGTGATCAAACAGATCGGCACGGCCTTGCAGAATGGCCAGCAGAATTACCAGCAGTTGGTCAGCGATGGCATCAAAGCCCTCGAAGCAGCGGGCTTTCGTCCTGATTACCTGGAGATTCGCAATGCAGTCAGCCTGCGCCCTGCGACCCCGGATGATCATGATCTGGTTGTGCTGGGCGCGGCGTTCATGGGCAAGACGCGCCTGATCGACAACCTGCATCTGGTCAAGGAATAACCAGTACACCCTGCTGAAAGATGCGCCCGGTCATGTGTAAAGCAAAAGTCACGTGATCGGACGACCATCTGCGCCTATGCTCACTGCGCAAAACCGGTTGTGCAGCGCAGGCCTTGGCCTTCGCAGGACGCTGGCGATGAACTTAGCCAGACCCGCAATGCCATACCGATACAGTTCGTGTCAGACCAGCAACTCTACTCTGTGAGAAAAAGTACCGAGCAAGGTTAAAGCAAGGCGCAGACATCGGCGTTGCCGGGGACTAGTCTCTGATGCACCCACGAATTCATGTCCCAATCCTGCTTTTCAGTGTCCAAAAGGCAGTTCAAGTACAAGGAAACCCGCAGCGATGGCGTACTACCGCACTCCTCATGACGTCACTACCCTGCCCGCCTGGCAGGCGCTCAAAGATCACCGCGAAGCGATGCAGAATTTCAGCATGCGCGACGCGTTTAACGCAGACCCGAAGCGTTTCGACGAATTCACGCTCAGCAGTGCCGGTCTGTTTCTCGACTATTCGAAGAACCTGATCACTGCCGAGACGCGCCAGTTGCTGGTCAATCTGGCCAATGAAGTCGGCCTGAAAGAAGCCATCAAGGCGCAGTACGACGGCGAACTGGTCAATGCTTCTGAAGGTCGCCCTGCGCTGCACACCGCGCTGCGTCGTCCGGTGGGCGACAAGCTGCTGGTCAACGGCGTCAACGTGATGCCGGAAGTGCACAAGGTGCTGAACCAGATCACTGATCTGGTCGGGCGCATCCACGACGGTCTGTGGCGTGGCTACACCGAAAAGCCGATCACTGACGTGGTCAATATCGGCATCGGTGGCTCGTTCCTTGGCCCGGAGCTGGTGTCCGAAGCGCTGTTGTCCTACGCGCAGAAAGGCGTTCGCTGCCATTACCTGGCAAACATCGACGGCACCGAGCTGCACGAGCTGACTCAGAAGCTGCGCGCCGAGACCACGCTGTTCATCGTTTCGTCCAAGACCTTCACTACCCTCGAAACACTGAAGAACGCCACCGCTGCCCGCGCCTGGTACCTCGCTCAGGGCGGGTCCGAAGCAGAGCTCTATCGCCACTTCATCGCGGTGTCCAGCAACAACGCCGCGGCGGTTGCGTTCGGCATTCGTGAAGAGAACATCTTCCCGATGTGGGACTGGGTCGGCGGCCGTTACTCGCTGTGGTCGGCCATCGGTCTGCCGATTGCGCTTGCCATTGGCATGTCCAACTTCAAGGAGCTGTTGTCCGGCGCCTACACCATGGACCAGCACTTCCAGAACGCCGAGTTCGAAGAGAACATGCCGGTGCTGCTGGGCTTGCTGGGTATCTGGTATGGCAATTTCTGGGACGCGCAAAGTCACGCGATCCTGCCGTACGACCATTACCTGCGCAACATCACCAAGCACCTGCAACAGCTGGACATGGAATCCAACGGCAAGAGCGTTCGCCAGGACGGCGTGCCGGTCAAAACCGACACGGGCCCGGTCATCTGGGGTGGCGTCGGCGCGAACGGTCAGCATGCTTACCACCAGCTGCTGCACCAAGGCACACAAATGATCCCGGCCGATTTCATCGTGCCGATCGTCAGCTTCAACCCGGTGTCCGACCATCACCAGTGGCTGTACGCCAACTGCCTGTCCCAAAGCCAGGCATTGATGCAGGGTAAAACCCGCCCCGAAGCCGAAGCCGAACTGCGCGCCAAGGGCGTACCGGAAGAAGAAGTGCAGCGTGTCGCGCCGCACAAGGTCATTCCGGGCAACCGTCCGAGCAACACCATTGTCGTCGAGCGCATCAGCCCTCGCCGCCTGGGCGCACTGGTCGCCATGTACGAGCACAAAGTGTTCGTGCAAAGCGTGGTCTGGGGCACTAACGCCTTCGACCAGTGGGGTGTTGAACTGGGCAAGGAGCTGGGCAAAGGCGTTTACAGCCGCCTTGTCGGCACCGACGAAACGGTCGCTGAAGACGCTTCGACCCAGGGCCTGATCAACTACTTCCGCGGTCGTCACCGCGGCTGATCTGCCGTCCTGTAACACCCTCGAAACCCGCTGTCTCGCAAGAGGCAGCGGGTTTCGTGCGTCTGGGTGCCTCAGTCTTCTATGTCGGGCAGCACCGTCGGGTCGAGTTGCACGGTGTGCTGCGCCGGGTTGCGCACGCAGATGAACTTATCGTCACGCGGCCCTTCCGTGGGGCCGACGCGGCGAAGGTGCATCAAAGACCCGCACCATGGGCATTGCGCGGTGAGACGATTCACCCTCAGACGCCCTGCCTGGCTGATTTCAAGATAGTGCCGGGAGCCGAAGAAATGCTCGAATTTGCGTCGACGAAGCACGGCTGACATTACGACGGCCGTGACCGCGACGATGAATAAAAACATGAAGAACGTTGACCACGAGCTCTGCTCGCCAAAGGGCGGCCGGTACAGGGTGAAGTAGAGCCCGATCATGGTGCCCGCCCCGGTGATGTAACCGAAGACGGAAACGTTCTTGCTGTCGACGCTGAGCCCGCCTAACGCCGGATGGCGCTCAATGCGCAATTGCTCGGGTGTAAATGTCGGGCGCTCGTTGTGACTGATGTTCACGTTGGCGCCACGAAAGTCGCCGACGCCGACGTTCAGGCTGTTGTCGCCGCTTTGAGTGCCATGGTTATCGTTGGACAAAAGGGGGCTCCTGAAGCATCACCGCTGGAATGGCCGGCGATTGTCACTGCGTTCACACGTGCCGGACATCAGCCCGATCCGGAACCTGAGTGGGAATCAGAGACACTTTCTGTCATACATTTCCGAAGGAAAAAGCCCGGGCTCCATTTGAGCAGTCACCACATAACCAGGCGAAAAAGGGCTTAAATTATCATCGTCATTCATGCAACCATGCTCTCCCTTGATCCGGCTGCCCTTGCTGTTTTATTCACCTTTTCAAGCCCGGGCCGGCGCCACGTCGCACACCACTGAGGATTCGCACCATGCAAGACGTCGTAATCGTTGCCGCTACCCGCACCGCGGTGGGCAGTTTCCAGGGTTCGCTGGCGAATATTCCTGCGGTGGATCTCGGCGCCGCCGTCATCCGCCAACTGCTGGCGCAGACCGGTCTGGACGGTGCGCAGGTGGATGAGGTGATCATGGGCCAGGTGCTGACGGCGGGTGCCGGGCAGAATCCTGCACGTCAGGCTGCGATCAAGGCGGGCTTGCCGTTCACAGTGCCGGCCATGACGCTGAACAAGGTTTGCGGCTCGGGCCTCAAGGCGCTGCATCTGGGGACACAGGCAATCCGATGCGGCGACGCGGAAGTGATCATCGCCGGCGGCCAGGAAAACATGAGCCTGTCCAACTATGTGATGCCGGGCGCGCGAACCGGTCTGCGCATGGGCCACGCGACGATGGTCGACACGATGATCAGCGACGGCCTCTGGGATGCGTTCAACGATTACCACATGGGCATCACGGCCGAGAACCTGGCCGATAAATACGACATCAGCCGTGAAGCGCAGGATGCGTTTGCCGCTTCGTCGCAACAGAAAGCCGCCGCTGCCATCGAGGCCGGGCGCTTCGTGGATGAAATTACCCCGATCCTGATTCCTCAGCGCAAAGGCGATCCGCTGTCCTTCGCCACCGACGAGCAGCCACGCGCGGGCACTACCGCTGAATCCCTGGGCAAGCTCAAGCCAGCCTTCAAAAAGGACGGCTCGGTCACGGCGGGCAATGCGTCGTCGCTGAACGACGGTGCGGCGGCGGTCATTCTGATGAGTGCCCGCAAAGCAGAAGAACTGGGCTTGCCGGTGCTGGCGCGGATTACCGCTTACGCGAATGCTGGCGTTGACCCGGCGATCATGGGCATCGGCCCGGTGAGCGCGACCCGTCGCTGCCTGGACAAGGCGGGCTGGTCCCTGGATGAGCTGGATCTGATCGAAGCCAACGAAGCCTTCGCCGCGCAGTCATTGTCGGTTGGCAAAGAGTTGGGCTGGGACATGAACAAGGTCAACGTCAACGGCGGCGCTATCGCCATCGGCCACCCGATCGGCGCGTCGGGCTGCCGCGTGCTGGTGACCCTGCTCCACGAAATGATCAAGCGCGACGCGAAGAAAGGCCTGGCGACGCTGTGCATTGGTGGCGGACAAGGCGTGGCGCTGGCGTTGGCCCGCTAAAAGCAAAGGCTCTTGTAGGAGCGCGCTTGCCCGCGAAGAGGCCGGCGTGAACACCCTCAATTTCGAGGTGTTACGCCTGACGCCTTCCCGGCTAAAGCCGGTCCCACTAAAAGCACGCGGTCAGTCAGTGGGACCGGCTTCAGCCGGGAAGAGGCCGGTTCGAACACCCTGAATTTTGCAGTGTGACGCCCGACGCCTTCCCGGCTAAAGCCAGTCCCACTAAATGCACGCGGTCAGTCAGTGGGACCGGCTTCAGCCGGGAAGAGGTCGGTGCGAACACCCTGACGTTTGCGGTGTGACGCCTGACGCCTTCCCGGCTAAAGCCAGTCCTACTAAAAGCACGCGGTCATTCAGTGGGACCGGCTTCAGCCGGGAAGAGGCCGGTTCGAACACCCTGAATTTTGCAGTGTGACGCCTGACGCCTTCCCGGCTAAAGCCAGTCCCACTAAATGCACGCAGTCAGTCAGTGGGACCGGCTTCAGCCGGGAAGAGGCCGGTGCGAACACCCTCAATTTCGAGGCGTTACGCCCGGCGCCTTCCCGGCTTAAGCCAGTCCCACTAAATGCACGCGGTCAGTCAGTGGGACCGGCTTCAGCCGGGAAGAGGTCGGTGCGAACACCCTGACTTTTGCGGTGCAGCGAATGGGGCCTTCCCGGCTAAAGCCAGTCCCACTAAAAGCACGCGGTCCCACTAAAGCACGCGGTCAGTCAGTGGGACCTGCGTCACATGCAGATCACTGCCAGCCAAACTTGCGCACGTAGAACCCCTTCACCGCCTGGGTTAGCGCTACGTACGCGATCAGGATCACCGGCAGGATGGCGAAGTACAGCGGTGGCAGCGCCTGCAATTTGAAGTAGTGCGCGAGCGGGCCCATCGGCAGGAAGATCCCCACGGCCATGATCACCCCGGTCATCACCATCAACGGCATCGCCGCACGGCTTTGCAGGAACGGGATTTTCGGTGTGCGGATCATGTGCACGATCAGTGTCTGCGTCAGCAGGCCCACGACAAACCAGCCCGACTGAAACAGGGTCTGATGCTCAGGGGTGTTGGCGCCGAACACGTACCACATGACCGCGAACGTGGTGATGTCGAAGATCGAGCTGATCGGCCCGAAAAACAGCATGAAGCGTCCTACATCCGCGGGCTGCCAGCGCTGGGGTTTTTTCAGCAGTTCCTCATCGACGTTATCGAACGGGATGGCGATCTGGGAAATGTCGTACAGCAGGTTCTGCACCAGCAGGTGCATCGGCAGCATCGGCAGAAACGGGATGAACGCACTGGCCACCAGCACCGAGAACACGTTGCCGAAGTTCGAACTGGCCGTCATCTTGATGTACTTGAGCATGTTGGCGAAGGTCCGGCGCCCTTCCAGCACGCCCTCCTCCAGCACCATCAGGCTCTTCTCCAGCAGAATGATGTCGGCGGCTTCCTTGGCAATGTCCACTGCGGTGTCCACGGAAATACCGATGTCGGCCGTGCGCAGCGCGGGCGCGTCGTTGATGCCGTCGCCCATGAAACCCACCACGTGGCCGTTGGCCTTGAGCAGCCGCACGATGCGCTCCTTGTGGGAAGGCGTCAGTTTGGCGAACACGTTGGTGATCTCGACCGCGGCCGCCAGTTCGGCATCGCTCATGCGTTCGATATCACCGCCCAGCAGCAGGCCCTGACGCTCCAGCCCGACTTCGCGGCAGATCTTCGCGGTAACGCGCTCGTTGTCGCCAGTCAGCACTTTCACCGCCACGCCATGCTCGGCCAGCGCTTTGAGGGCCGGCGCCGTGCTTTCCTTCGGTGGATCGAGAAACGCCACATAACCGATCAGGGTCAGGTCGCTTTCGTCAGCCAGGCCGTAGGTGTCGCGGCCTGCCTCCATAGGACGCGCGGCCACAGCCACCACGCGCAGACCTTCTTCGTTAAACGCAGCGGTGACGCTCAGAATGCGTTCGAGCAGTTCAGGCGTCAGCGCTTCTTCGGCATCGCCGTGGCGCACGCGGTTGCACACGCCCAGCACTTCTTCCAGCGCGCCTTTGCAGATCAGCAGATGCGGCTCGCGCTGCTGTTGCACCACCACAGACATGCGCCGGCGATTGAAGTCAAAAGGGACCTCATCGACCTTGCTGAACGCGGTGCCGACTTGCAGCTCACGGTGAATCTCGACGTGCTCCAGCACCGCCACGTCCAGCAGGTTTTTCAGGCCGGTCTGGTAGTAGCTGTTGAGGTAGGCCATTTCCAGAACGTCGTCGGACTCGTCGCCCCAGACGTCGACATGGCGTGCGAGAAAAATCTTGTCCTGGGTCAGCGTGCCGGTCTTGTCGGTGCACAGCACGTCCATGGCGCCGAAATTCTGGATGGCGTCGAGGCGCTTGACGATGACTTTCTTGCGCGACAGAAACACCGCGCCCTTGGCCAGCGTCGAAGTAACGATCATCGGCAGCATTTCCGGGGTCAGGCCGACAGCGATGGACAGCGCGAACAGCAGCGCTTCCATCCAGTCGCCCTTGGTGAAGCCGTTGATGAACAGCACCAGCGGCGCCATCACGAACATGAAGCGGATCAGCAGCCAGCTGACTTTATTGACTCCGGCCTGAAACGAGGTCGGCGCGCGGTCGGTGGCGCTGACCCGCTGCGCCAGTGCGCCGAAATAGGTGTGGTTGCCGGTGGCCAGAATGACGCCCGTCGCAGCGCCGGACACCACGTTGGTGCCCATGAACAGAATGTTTTCCAGGTCCAGCGGGTTGACCGTATCAACGCCCTGACGCCGCGCGAATTTCTCCACCGGCATGGATTCGCCAGTCATCGCGGCCTGGCTGACGAACAGGTCCTTGGCGCTGAGCACGCGGCAGTCCGCAGGGATCATGTCGCCAGCAGACAGCACGATGAGGTCGCCCGGCACCAGTTGCTTGATCGGTAGCTCGATGCGTTTTTGCCGGGCGTTATCGTCAGCGTCGAGGGTGCTGTCGGCGCGACGCATGACCGTCGCGGTGTTGCTGACCATTGCCTTGAGGGCGTCGGCGGCCTGATTGGAGCGTGCCTCCTGCCAGAAGCGCAGCAGTGTGGAGAGCACGACCATGGAAAAAATCACCGTGGCGGCTTTCATGTCTTCGGTCAGCCACGAGATGAACGCCAGCAGGGTCAGCAGCAGGTTGAACGGGTTTTTGTAGCAGTGCCACAGGTGCACCCACCATGGCAGCGGCTGTTCGTGCTCGACTTCGTTGAGGCCGTGTTGCTCGCGCAGGCCTTGCGCTTCGGTTTCGGTGAGGCCGTCGGCGTGGCTGCTCAGGCGTGCGAGCAACTCAGGCACATCGCTGCTGGCGCCCCGAGTCAGGGTTTGCGCGAGGGTGGGCGGCACTTCGCGGCTGACGGTGGCCTCGGCCACGCTGTCGAGCGTCGCCAGCCGACGGAAGTGCCGGCCGAGTTTGCGGGTGCGGACGAAGTCTGCGAGGAATTCTTTCAGGAGGGTGTACTTCATGGTTATGTCCCCTGGACTGAAGGCTGCTGGAGCTGAAAGCACAGGAACCTTGAGCGGGTACGGCCGACCTCAGGCGCCGCGCTCGTTCATGAGCAGGCACCGCAGGCTGGCCCGCGCAGCAAATGCCACGCGCGTCCGATGCGCAGACGAACCACAGACACGTCGGTCATCACGCAGGATTGGGCGTCAGGGAAAGGACAGGGAAGCGGGCTCTGATCAGAGTCCGCGGGCACTGCCGCTTCTCACGTTGTCGGCGAGATAGCGGCAGTGAAAAGACTGCGCGTTATCGTGCCGAGGATTGGCCGGTCGTTATCACCGGCTGACGTCTGTCACTCGAACAAGTACCCACTGTGGGTCTCCGCATTGGTTGAAAACGGGCGAAGCATACGCCCGGGTTTTATGAGAGTAAATCGCCAGCACGAAGGGTGTGCGGGTTTTGCTGAAGTCTTCAGGAACGGTTCAGGAACCGGGCGATGACACCCCTTGTAGGAGCGCGCTTGCCCGCGATGGCGTCAGTTCTGACACCCCAAGGTCGGCTGATTCACCTCAGTTTCTGTAGGAGTGAGCTTGCTCGCGATGGCGATAGGTCTGCGAAGAGGGTGTCGTCTGACACGCCGCTATCGCGAGCAAGCTCACTCCTACAATGGTTTGCGGCGAGGGCAGTGCGAAAGTCCGTAGAAGCTTGCTGGCGAACAGGCGGCAACACCGGCATTGGCCTAACTGCTAAACTGCCGCGCCTCATTCCTGCCCCAAGGCCGAGCATGTCTTCGTTGAATCAGGCGCTCAGCGTCGCCCTCGATAATCGTCAGTCCCTGCTGGCGGAGCTGCACGCCCAAGGCACCGACTGTTATCGCCTGTTCCACGGCAGCCAGGAGGGCGCGAGCGGGCTGACCGTCGACCGTTACGGCCCGCAATTGCTGGTGCAGAGTTTCCACAACAGCCTGGTTCCCGACTCGCTGCTCGCGCTGCATGCCGCCGTCAATGCCCGGCTGGGCCTGGAACTGATGCTGGTCTACAACGACCGCTCCCAAGGCAACTCGCGGGTCGACCGGACAGACCCGATCTACAAAGCCGACGACGCTGCGCTGGCCGATCTGGTGGGTCATGAGTGGGGCCTCAATTACCGGGTGCGCGGTCGTCATGCCGGGCAGGATCCGCTGCTGTTTCTCGACCTGCGCAACGCCCGTGGCTGGGTCAAGCAACATGCCGCTGGCAAGAGCGTGCTCAATCTGTTCGCCTACACCTGCGGCGTCGGCCTGAGCGCGGCGGCGGGTGGCGCGCGCGAGGTGTGCAACCTGGATTTCGCCGAGGGCAATCTGGCCGTCGGTCGCGAGAACGGCCTGCTCAATCCGCAACTGCCGACCATGGAGTTCGTCCAGTCGGATTACTTCCCGGCCATTCGCCAACTGGCCGGGCTGCCCATCGCTTCCCGTCGTGGCCACAAGCTGCCAAGTTACGTGCGCCTTGAGCAACGCCAATATGACCTGGTGCTGCTGGACCCGCCGGCCTGGGCCAAGAGCGCGTTCGGCACAGTCGATCTGCTGCGCGATTATCAAAGCCTGCTCAAACCCGCGCTGCTGACCACCGCCGAAGACGGTGTGCTGATCTGCTGCAACAATCTGGCGAAGGTCAGCCTGGACGATTGGCGCGAGCAAGTGCTGCGTTGCGCCAGCAAGATCGGCCGGCCGGTGCGCGACTGCCAGGTGCTGACCCCGGGCGCCGACTTTCCGTCACAGGATCAACAGCCCCCGCTCAAGACATTGATCTTGCAGCTGTGATGCGTGATCTGATCTAAGGAAATTTCCCACAAGGATTGAAGCCACTGGATTCGGAACCAGATTGGCGTGCCATACTCCAAGGACCTCCCATCGAGAGAGTCGGCGACTTACATGCCCAAAGGATTGAAACGCGCCATCGGCGCCCTGCTGGCCGTCTTCGCCATTTACAGCGTGCTGGGGTTTCTGATCCTGCCGGGCGTTGCATTGCGAATCATCAATCAACAGTTGGCGAATTACGCCACCGTGCCGGCCAGGCTCGATCGTCTGGAACTCAATCCGTACAGCCTTGAAGTCACCCTCTGGGGCCTGAACATCGGGGCGCCGGGCAAGGAGGAAGTCGGTTTCGCACGGCTTTACGCCAACCTGCAAATCGACAGCCTGTGGACAAAGGCCCTGCACCTCAAGGCGGTCGAACTCGATAAACCCAAGACCGAGCTGCTGTTCGCCAAAGACGGCACGCTCAACCTGGCCGGCCTGTTCAAGCTGCCCGCCGGCGAACCTGCAAAACCCGACGAGCCCCCAAGCAAACCGTTTCCGCTGCGCATCGGCGAGATCAAGCTGGCCGACGGCTACGTGCATTTCCAGGACATGCGCCCCAGCGAGCCCATCGAGTTTCTCTACGACGCGCTGAATTTCGAGCTGAAAAACCTCAGCACGCTGCCGGAAGACAACGCCGACATGACCCTGGTTGCCGCCGGACCTAACGGCGGTCAGATCGATTGGGTCGGGCGCATCAGCCTTGTGCCCATCTCGTCCGAAGGCACGCTTAAAATCACCGACGGCAAGATGGAAGTCTGGTGGCCCTACGTGCGCGACGCGCTGCCGCTGGTGCTCAAAGACGGCGTGCTGAATTTCGATACCCATTACAAACTCAGTCTGGCCAAGGAAACCGAGCTGTTGCTGGACAAAACGTCCCTGAGTGTCGCGCCCTTCGCCATCGACGCCCCGGACGGCAGACCGCTGGCTCGCCTGAAAAAACTCAGCGTGAGCGACACGTCGATCGATCTGGCCAAGCAGTTGGTCACGGTCGGCAAGATTCGCAGTGAAGGCTTGGAAACCTGGGCGACAAGGGAGTCGGACGGTGAGCTGGACTGGCAGAAGTTGTTCGCCAGTCAGCCTTCTAAATCCCAGGCGAAAAAGGTTGAGGCTGAAAAACAGCAGCCCGCCACTGCTACCAGTACCGAAACCACCGCCAGCGCAAAACCGGCGGCGCCGAGCAAACCGTGGCAGGTGTTGCTGCGCGATACGCAGTTGCGCGATTACCGGATTCATCTCGCCGACAAGGTGCCAAAAGAGCCTGTGGCGATTGATGTCGGCCCGCTGAACCTGGACCTGACCGGCTTCGACAGCCTCAACAAGTCGCCCTTCAAGCTCAAGCTCGACACCGGCGTGGGCAAGCAAGGCAAGCTGACCGCCGAGGGCGAAGTGAATCTGGCGCCGGTTCGCGCCAACCTCAATGTCACCACCCGCGATATCGACTTGCGTGTCGCGCAGTCCTACGTCACGCCGTTCATTCGTCTGGAAGTGCGCAGCGGCATGCTCAACAGCGATCTGGCGGTGGACCTGAAAAGCACCGAGCCGTTGGCGCTGGGGATTACCGGCAAGGCGCAGGTGGATCAGTTGCACACCCTCGACACGCTCAAGTCGCGGGACTTCGTGAAGTGGCAGCGACTGAATGTCGAGGGCCTGAATTTCCAGCTGGGCGATAGCCTGACCATCGCTGCGATCAATGTCGATCAGCCGTATGCGCGGTTCATGATTGCCGACGATCGCTCGACCAATATCGACGATCTGCTGATTCCGCAGCCTGCCGGCCAGGCGCCTGCCGCGCCGAAAGCCAAGGCCGCCGCCAGCAGCGAAAAGCCGATGGGCATTCGCATTGGCGAGGTCAACATCACCAACGGCTCGGCCAACTTCGCCGACTTCAGCCTGACGCCGAACTTCGCCACGGCCGTTCAGCAGCTCAACGGCAAGATCGGCACGCTGGATAACCGCCAGGACAAACCTGCGACGGTGAATATCAACGGCAAGGTTGACCGTTACGCGCCGGTGACCATCAAGGGTGCGCTGAACCCGTTCAACCCGATGGCGAGTCTGGACATCGCGACCAGCTTCAAGCGCGTGGAACTGACCACGTTGACGCCCTACTCCGGCAAGTTCGCCGGTTATCGCATTCGCAAGGGTCGTTTGAATCTGGATCTGCATTACCTGATCACCAAAGGCCAGCTGAAGGCTGAGAACAAGGTGGTGGTCGAGCAGCTGCAATTGGGTGAAAAGGTCGACAGCCCGGACGCGGTGAACCTTCCGCTGAAACTGGCGATTGCCCTGCTCAAGGACACCGACGGCAAGATTTCCATCGAGCTGCCGGTAACGGGTGACCTCAACAATCCGCAGTTCAGCGTCATGCCGATCGTCTGGCAGACCCTGCGCAATCTGGTGGTGAAGGCTGCAGCGGCGCCTTTCAAATTCATCGGCGGATTGATCAGCGGCGGTGGCGGATCCGAGGATTTGGGTACGGTGGCCTTCGCGCCAGGGGCTGATGAATTGAGCCCTGAGGCGATGGCTTCGCTGGACAAGCTGGCGGCAGGATTGAAAGCGCGTCCAGCGTTGCGTCTTGAGATTGAAGGCACCAGCGCTGAGGCGAGCGACGGCCCATTGCTTGCCCAGCAACGACTGGAGCGCGAATACCAGAGCACGTATTACAAGATTCTTCAGCGTCGCGGCGACAAGGTGCCTGCTCAGCCGAGTGATCTGACGGTGCCTGTGGATGAAAAGGCGCCGATGCTTGACGGCATTTATCGCACGCGCCTGAAACAGCAACCGCCGGCCGAGTGGGTGAACCTCGGCAAGGAAGAGCGTCAGAACAAGCTGCGCGAGGCGGTGCTCAATTCCTGGAGTTCGAGCGCGCTGCTGCTGCGTCAGCTCGGTCAGGCGCGGGCCGGAAGCATCAAGGATTATCTGGTCGACAAGGGCCAACTGGCGGATGAGCGGGTGTATTTCATCGACACCACCCTTGGCAAGCCGGAGAAAGACGGCCGCGTCATCAGCCCCCTGCACCTCGACAGCGAGTAATGATTTTGAAGAATGCGATAACGAGGATGGCGTTGATTCTCGGTATGACCGCCCTGGTGGGCGTGGCCCAGGCGGATACATTGCGCTGCGGCAGCCAGCTGATCAGCGTCGGCGACCGGATGTTTGAAGTGCAGCAGAAATGCGGCCAGCCGGTCAGCCAGGACATCATCGGCTACAAGGAAACCGTCAATCACTACCGCCAGGTGGATCAGGTGCAGGTCCAGGAATGGATCTACGGCCCGAGCAACGGCATGTACCAGTATTTGCGGTTTGAAGGCGGGCGCTTGGTGAGGATTGATAGCAAACGCGGGAGGTAATGGCTGCGCAAAATTTATTGTAGGACCGGCTTCAGCCGGGAAGAGGTCAGTTCAAACACCATCAGATTTGCGGTGTCACGCCCGACGCCTTCCCGGCTGAAGCCGGTCCCACTATTAGTGCGCGGTCTGTAGGACTGGCTTTAGCCGGGAAGAGACCCGCGAGAACAACCATACATTTGCGGTGTCACGCCTGACGCTTTCCCGGCTGAAGCCGGTCCTACGAGTGTGCAGTGGTCTAATTTCCCCGGACACCTCGATAAGTGGAAAATACATTTATCGAGGAGTTTTTCATGACCAGAAAACGCAACAGGTTTGATGACAGCTACAAACTGGAAGTCGTGAAGATGGTCAGG
>Ga0209276_100635_pt1 | contig 41337 bp, 36 predicted proteins | sample DewCreD2012metaG_3_FD_185473 | JGI IMG/M metagenome (GOLD analysis project Ga0209276, IMG submission 185473) | Hot spring sediment bacterial and archeal communities from British Columbia, Canada, to study Microbial Dark Matter (Phase II) - Dewar... ...
ATATTATAACCGTAAGAGGACACATAGTTCGCTTGGTTACTACTCGCCAGACCAATTTGAGATGCGGTATTACGCCAACCAAACCAAATAACTCTCTAACCGTGTCTACTTTATTGACAGAAGAACAAAACCCGCGTTAGAGAGGGACTTGGGAGCAGAAAGGTGACTGTAAAGCGGAAAACCCGCGTTAATGAGAATTCTGCTTTTTTCTAATGTAGACATGCTTTGAATTTTTTGATATATTTCATTGGAAATTAATAAAAACTACGTAAAGCATACGTCGTTTGTTTCCGTTATTGGGAGCTGACGGCGTTTTTGTTTTCGTGTGGTAAGAAGGGCCATTTTGAAGAAGTTAGGGGGAATAATTATATTTGAAGAGGAGTACGTTAAATTTCTTGATGAACAACGTCAATCGGCAACTGGTATGAGGTTAGAAATGCTTCAGAGGGATTTAACGGGTACGAAGAAGTTGTTAAGTTCAGTGTTATGGCCAGTGTTGAAATCTTTCGAAGGATTAATTTTGGAATATGAAATTGTAAGTATGTCAGGTGTGAAAATTTATATTGATGTTTTTTATGAACCACTCAGGCTTTCTTTTGAAAGTGAGGGATTTGTTGTGCATGCGGAGAAAATCACGAGGGATCGCTTTTCTTTTGAGAGGATGCGTGTCCGTACTATGGTGACATATGGTTATAAGTATATTCCGTTTAGTTGGGATGAGTTGGACAAGAACCCAGAAGCTTGTCGGCGTTCAGTCTTTGAAATGCTTGGGCGGTTTACTAGTCCTATGGGGAATGGGCATTCCGACTTATCAGTGAATGAACGTGAAGTGCTCCGGCATACACTAGGATTGAATCGGTCGATACACCTAAATGACATATGTCAATGTTTGCAATTGGGACCAGAAGCAGCGCGTAGCGTTTTGCGAAAATTAGTAGAGAAGAATTTAATAATACCTCTTGGTAAGGGTACAAAACGTTATCATCGCTATTTGATTAGAGATGGTGTGGCAGATTATTTATTCTAGTCTGCCGCTTTTTCGGAGCAGAAAGGTGACTGTAAAGCGGAAAACCCGCGTTGGAGAGTGACTTGGGAGCAGAAAGGTGACTGTAAAGCGGAAAACCCGCGTTGGAGAGGGACTTGGGAGCAGAAAGGTGACTGTAAAGCGGAAAACCCGCGTTGGAGAGGGACTTAGAAGCAGAAAGGTAGCTGTAAAGCGGAAAACCCGCGTTAGAGAGTGCCTTGGAAGCAGAAAGGTAGCTGTAAAGCGGAAAACCCGCGTTAGAGAGGGAATTGGGAGCAGAAGTAGCTGTAAAGCGGAAAACCCGCGTTATCTCAGTAGTATGCTACTCGCTCTATCCTTCATCTCTGTAACTCTATCCGATCCAACGAGGCGTTCTACAATGTCGAAGCCTAAGGATAGGTTTGGTTTTCTTCTAACATTATGAGCATCAGTTGCTAAAGTATGAGCGTAATCGTGTTGAATTAACCATTCCGCATACTGCTGTGCAGCATCTGAATTTTTACCTAGTAAGCTATCCACAGATACCTGCGTCCAGACCCCTGCCTCAATAAGGGAAACTAGTATCTCGGGCTCACTCCTGAAGAAGGTGTGTCGCTCCGGATGAGGGATAATAATGCGGGTGCCTCGATTCTGAAACCATTGGATGATTTCCAGTGTCTGGGCATAATAATTATGCCAGGATTGCTCCAAAAGTATAAACTTAGGATTCCCTGCAAGATAACAGTATTGTTCGACGAGTGTATTATGAGTCACAAAGTCCTTGCTCTCTAAGCGAACTTCATTCCCTGGGTGGATGGTTATATCAACTCCAGCTTGATGAAGTGCCTGCTGTACAAGAGGAACTAGCCGATGAACAACCTCAACGGAGTTATAATACATATTATTAAAATGGGGCGTAGCAATGATATGGCGTGTACCATCAGCATAAGCAAGCTTCGCCATCTCGATCGTTTCTAACATATTCTCTGCACCATCATCAATGCCAGGAAGAATATGACAGTGGATATCAATCATCCGGGTGGGTCCCCCCTCATAGATCACATGAAGACATTTCCACTATTCTACCAAAGGATGTATAGGAAATCTACCATTCTAGCTTGAACTATTCGCTCCATAGTCTATACTATAGAGAAAAATAGCATGCGGAGGAAACCAATTATGAGCTTACAGTCGGAAATTATAGCGTTACTTGGAGTTAAACCTGTGATAGACGCTGAAGAAGAAATTCGAAATAGAGTGGAGTTCTTAAAGCAATATTTACTTAAATCGAATACCCGTGGGTTACTTATTGCCGTTAGTGGTGGTATTGATAGTGCTGTAACTGCAGCTCTATGCAAGAAAGCGACAGATGAGCTTACTGAGGAGAAGGGCAAGGAATACACAACACTAGGTGTGTTCCAGCCTTATGGGCAGCAAGAGGATATCGAGGATAGCTATGCAATAGCTAAGGCTTTGGATCTTAAGACTGCTGAGACGAATATTGAAGAAGCTGTTGACGAGATCACCTTGGAGGCAGAGTTTGCATTGAAGTCTATCGGAGTTCATGCACATCTAAGTCGAGTTGCCAAAGGTAATGTGAAGGCTAGATCACGTATGGTCGTCCAATATGCGTTAGCATTTGATCTCAACTTACTCGTTGTCGGTACGGATCATGCGTCCGAGGCGATTACAGGCTTCTATACAAAGTGGGGTGACGGTGCCGTTGATATTACACCACTGAGTTCCCTTAATAAACGGCAGGTTCGTCAGCTGGGAGCACACTTAGGAGTGCCAGATAAAGTCGTCAATAAGGTACCAACGGCAGGATTATGGCCTGGCCAAACCGACGAGTCTGAGCTGGGAATAAGCTATGACGAGAATAGCGATTACTTAGAAGGTAAGGCGATTGATCCGAAAATTCAGGAGAAGCTGGAGAAGCAATACCGACGCACCGAGCACAAAAGAAAGCCAATACCGGGGATATAAAAAAGCGCAAAAAAAGGGATATGAACTCCAAGGAGCTTATATCCCTTTTTTGACTCGCTACGCTACCTACAGCTCAGGCTCATAGATCGAACCCATGAAGAGCATCGAGCCTGTTAGATTATCGTTGATCACTATAAAGAATGGACGATCCATCTTCATTTCAAACGGTTCTGGCTCATTGACGTTTACTGAGGTGACACCTACCTCTATAGAAGTTACCGCTGCCGCCTCTGTTCCTTCCTCATGGACATCGATGTATGATTTGTGCTTAATGCTACTAATAGATGGCTTTGAAGCCTTATCGACAACCATATTCGTGAAATCCGCACTACCTTCCTCGAAAGCAATACCCATACCCATGGCGGACAGGACATTCTTCAATTCCACATCATATTTAAGTTTGAATTTCGGCAGAGACACTTGACCTTTCTGCTCTTGAAAACCAGTTAACCATTGATTCCAGTTCTCCGCTGTCAGCTGCTCGTGAAACTCCTCTAGAGACGAGGATTCATCGGGTAAGAACACATACATAGAGGTTTCTCCAGCACCATAAGGCAGAGCAACTGCTTGGAATTTATCGTCTTCATAGTATTGGAATTTTCCACCTTGTGTCATAAACGGATGCTGCTTTGTCTTAGAGTTTTCACTGTAGAAGGTATGATCCTCTGTTAAATTCTTTTCGAAGGGTTTCTCCCATTTTCCGTTGAAGTAGATGGCGTTAATCAGGAATAGGATCGTGTCAGGATTGATGGATTTGTCTACGATCTGATTGATTTTATCATTGGTCTGATCACTTACCCATCGATTGATCGTTTCTGAAGCTTCAGGTTTATTGAAATCCAATGATTGAACCTCGGCCTGATAGAAATCTTGTACACTATTGATGAACGTTTCCTCGAAGGAAATTCCTTCTCTTCCCCACAATGAGTTAGCTACCTGAAGCTGTACACCCTCATCTACCTTCTCCATAGATTGTATCCATGCCTGATTAGCTCGGTTAATCTCGTCAAGGGACAGCCCAGATGATTCGAGTGCTGTAGCCATCGCTGCTTGAGTGTCTCCTTCAGCGCCGTTATATGCCATCATCAGAGCAAGCATAATACTTACTGGAGATACGAAAGTATTCTCACCAGCACTCTCTTTAACCAATTGTGGATATAATGAAAAAGAAAAATTGGTTCTGGAGTTAATAACCTCGGTTGATTGATCTTGATTTATTATACCTGCTTCATTGGTTCGTTCCGGCTTAGGCTTAGGTTTAGTTTGTTCTGCTCCACAAGCAGTAGTTATTGTAAGCAGAACAATCAGTAACAGTAGTAGTATTTTTTTCACCTGTATCGCCCCTTTTCTTACCTCTTATGACGAGTACGCTAGTGAATTTGTTTCAGAGTAGCACTTACATCAATTTTAGTCGACTTAACACCTTTTCTGTTTTTTGAACAATATCCTTGACTTGCTCAGGTGTAGTACAGAGTGGAAGCCAATAGTAGACTGTATCACCCAAGGGTCTTAACATTAGTCCCTCCTTCAGCCCTTCATTGTACACCTGCATTCCCATACGTTGATCGGCAGAGAAGGGTGCTCTATTATCACGATCCTCGAATAAATCGAGAGCGGCGACCATACCCAGCTGACGTACATTACCGATGTTTGGCGATGAAGTAAAGCGCTCCATCATTAGCTTTATATAGCCGGCCGTTTCTTGCACATGGCAGAGGACGGACTGATCACGAAAAATATTCAAGCTCTCCAATGCGACTGCACAAGCAACGGGGTTGCCAGTGAAGCTGTGGCCATGGAAGAAGGTTTTGGAGGTGGAGTAGTCATCATAGAACGCCATATAGATCTCATCTGTGCATAGTGTGGCTGCGAGTGGAATAACGCCTGCTGTAAGCGCCTTAGATAAACAGATCATGTCGGGACTAATCCGTGCATGCTCACAGGCGAACATGGCTCCAGTCCGTCCGAAACCAACAGCTACTTCATCGGCAATCATATGGATTCCAAATTCATTACATAGCTGTCTGACTTGGAATAAGTATTCTGCAGGATACATAATCATGCCACCAGCGGCCTGAATCATAGGCTCAACGATAATAGCTGCGATAGAGCCGCTATCCGTTTGTAGAATTTCGCGTATACTCTGGACCGCATGCTTAACACAGGATTTAGCACCTTCTGCTGAACGGTCAGGCCAATCACTAATATTCGGTGATGGGACCTGGTAGCCGTTGAATAACAAAGGCTTGAACAAAGAATGGTATAACTCTACGCCTCCAACACTTACGGCACCGAGGGTATCGCCATGATAGCTGTTCTGCATATAGATAAATTTGGTTTTATCTTTATGGTCGGTTTGCTGCCAATATTGAAAAGACATCTTCATCGCCACTTCAACCGCGGTGGATCCATTGTCAGAATAGAACACCTTGTTCAAGCCCTCAGGTGTAATCTGAACAAGCCGTTCTGCGAGTTCGATTCCAGGACGATGGGTTACACCACTGAACATAATATGATCAGCTACAGCCATCTGATCGGCCATAGCTTTACGAATGCGCGGATGCCCATGCCCATGAGTATTAACCCACCAGGAAGAGTTGGTATCATAATATCGATTACCCTCTACATCGAAGAGGTATATTCCTTCTGCTCTATCTATGAATAGATGATCACGCTCCGCATAGTCCTTCATCTGTGTGAAGGGGTGCCATACAAACTGACGATCTTTGTCTAACCATTCCTTGTTCGACATAATAAGGCTCCTTAATGTGATATAATGCATACTCATTCAGTTATATGTATAAACGGGATTTTATTGGTTGTTTAAAATTTCCTTTTGCCCCGTATCCCGTTGCCTCAGCATTCCGCGTGATAAACATAACCCGACATTACCGTCTTACAGGGACTTACGCGCACCTATTTGCTGTTGTAACCCGACTATATCGTCTTAGGTAAGCAGATTCTTGGCTTAGAAGCTCTTTTCACAGCAAAAGTTTCTGATGTATTCAAATTGTACTGTAAATCAGGTAAACTGAAAAGAAACAATAACTAAGTAAACGTAGACGAAAGGACCGCCGACCATGATTAGGGGTATCGGAACGGATATTGTAGAGATAGATAGAGTTCGAATTATATTGTTAAATGAGTCCGCGGATCGATTTCTGATGCGGATTTTAACTTCTGCAGAACGCGACTACGCCGATCAACGTGGAGGTCGATTATACGAATTTATTGCGGGCAGGTTTGCTGCTAAAGAAGCGGTTTCGAAGGCTATGGGCTGTGGAATTGGCCAACGATTAGGGTTTCAAGATATCGAGATATTACCAGATAAAGCGGGTAAGCCTTTGTGTCAAATCTCCAAACGGTCACGAAGCCTAGCCAAGTGTGGGGACAATACAACCTTCCACCTGAGCATTACACATAGCAGCAAGATGGCTAGTGCATTTGTTGTGTGGGAGGAACTTCACAATGAGTAACCTTTCTATTGCTTGTTAAAAAGTTACTCTGGGTGCAAACACACACAGTCTAAACAAGGATAGATGAACTTTACACTTTATGAACAAGCTCTACTATAACAAAAGGTACATCAGCATCATCGCTCATGTACCTTCCTTGTTGTGCAGTATGTAAATCATTATTTCTTAGCTGCTAACCAATCGGCAAGTGCATCAATTTCATTCGCTTCAAGTCTACCCTCAAAGGCAATCATTCCACCGCCGCCTTTGGCGATTTTCGTATGAATATCATCCTTGGAAAGTCTTGCGCCTACATTGCTCAAATTTGCATTTTTCATCTTGCTCAATGTGTCACCATGGCAGCTCGTACAGTTCTGCTTGTACAACGTTTCTGGATCTGCCGCTGCTGTAACTCCATTGTCTGCTGCGGGAGGTGCATTGTTCGTAGCATTGTTATTAGCTCCTCCGCAACCTGAGAGTAGAACTGAGATGGTAACTATCGTAGATAATACTACTAGCTTAATTTTCAATGGAATCACCTTTTTCTGATAGAATGTGGACATAGTCAATGTGGATTTTGATGGCTGTCCAAGCTTGTAAGTATATAGTATGTGATATTTGATAACTTTTCAGTATGATTTATTTCATAATTTTAACAAAATTCGCACACTTATATCAAATCGAGAACTGTGGGGAACGCAATATGGGTGACACTATGGACAATCAATTATTCTTCAGTAGCCGCTTATTAGGGTGGTTTCTTAGATATCAGCGTAGCTTGCCATGGCGAGAGAATAAGGATCCTTATCGGATCTGGGTGTCAGAAATTATGCTGCAGCAGACGCGTGTGGATACCGTAATACCTTATTATCACAGGTTCATGGAGAAGTTTCCTACAATAGATGCATTAGCTGATGCGCCCGAGGAGGACGTATTAAAGGCATGGGAGGGACTCGGATACTATTCACGAGCCCGTAATCTACAAACAGCTGTAAGGGAAGTAAAGGAGCTCTATGGAGGAATTGTACCAGATCAGCCAGAAGAAATTGCTTCATTACGAGGAGTAGGTCCTTATACAGCGGGGGCTATTCTTAGCATTGCCTATAACAAACCTGAACCGGCCGTCGATGGTAATGTGATGCGTGTGCTATCTAGATTTTTCCTTATTGAAGAGGATATTATGAAGCCAGCCACTCGGAAGGTAATGGAGTCACTTGTCAGACAATTGATTCCTGAAGGAACGGCTAGCGATTTCAACCAGGCATTAATGGAATTTGGTGCATTGGTATGTACACCCAAGAGCCCATATTGTCTAACCTGCCCAGTAATGGAACAATGCCAGGGGCGGTTAGCAGGGCGAGAGCTGGAGCTGCCGATCAAGAAGAAGGCGAAGCCTCCGCGGCTTGAGCACCGAGCTGTTGCGCTGATTGAGGGAACTGGTGAGCAACAGGGTAAGCTGCTTATTCGCCAACGTCCAGATGATGGATTGCTTGCGCGTATGTGGGAGCTTCCGCATTTAGAAGTCGATTCTGATTCGGCAGTAGATGAGATTGCTTGGACAAGCTTGTTAGTAGACGGGCTTGATGATATAGGTATGCTTATCCGACCGGTAGAACGGTTGAATGACGAGGTGCACGTATTTAGTCATATCCGATGGGAGCTTCGCGTGCAGCGGTGTCGAGGCGAGCTGAGTATGCTGCCTGAAGGCTCAGGTGAATATCGCTGGGTAACACTTGATGAACTTGCCAATTATGCATACCCAAAGGTGTTTAACACCATATTGAATGCATATGTGTCGAAGGTCGGTAATGTAAAGTAAATAGTAGTCTATAAAGTGAAAAACCCCCGGTCTTATGTTGTGACTGGACGGTGTTGAATTCGTCTGCGCACTCAATTACCATATGACTATATTAGCCGTCGTCGCGTATTAGTAGTATCGATGTCCGAGGCGTTGAAGAGCAGGGGGGAACAAATAATTCGTGTATATCCACCCCGTGCTAAGTACAGGACAACCAATTAGTTGCATGTATCACAAAAACAATCCCACGACAAAGGTCGTGGGATTGTTGATATACAAATTAAGAGTAGCGCTAATTTATTACTTTACTGCTGCTTCATAACGTTTACCAACCTCAGACCAGTTCACTACATTCCAGAATGCAGCTATGTAGTCAGGACGCTTGTTCTGGTACTTCAGGTAATAAGCATGCTCCCATACATCCAAGCCTAGAACAGGTGTATCACCTTCCATGATTGGGCTGTCTTGGTTAGGCAAGCTGTATACCTTCAGCTTCTTGTTCTTATCAACGGCTAGCCATGCCCAGCCACTACCGAAGCGTGTTGCGCCTGCTTTGGCGAAATCTTCTTTGAATTTGTCAAAGCCGCCTAGCTCATTCGTTATAGCAGTAGCCAATGCTCCTGTAGGAGCGCCACCAGCGTTTGGTCCAATTGTCTCCCAGAAGAAGGAGTGGTTTGCATGACCACCACCATTGTTACGAACAGCAGTACGGATGCTTTCCGGTACGCTGCTTAGATCGCTAATTAGGTCGTTGATGGACTTGCCCTGCAAATCAGGATGTGCCTCAAGAGCCGCATTAAGATTTGTTACATAAGCATTATGATGACGATCGTGGTGAATCATCATTGTCTGTTCATCGATGTGGGGCTCCAATGCGTTATTCGCGTAAGGTAGTGCTGGTAATTGATGTGCCATTAATAAAAAACCTCCTAAAAGTTTTGTGTAGCGATATGACTTGCGGAGAAAGTCGTTCCAAACAAAACTCCTTCGTAAGCATATGCCAAGTTTTGTGTAGCGATATGACTTGCGGAGAAAGTCGTTCCAAACAAAACTCCTTCGTAAGCATATGCCAAGTTTTGTGTAGCGATATGACTTGCGGAGAAAGTTGTTCCAAACAAAACTCCTTCGTAAGCATATTCTAAGTATTTTTGTTACTTGCGTACTCATCCAATATTATCCCCCAATTTCCATAATAAATCAACTAGTATGTATGTAAAGTCTATGGAATTTACATATCAAACTATAGTTTCCGTAGAATCAAATTCCTATTCTTTACATTTACGAAAGACTATAAGATCACCCGTCTATTTGCAAAATAATCCCATAACTTTAAACTTTTTAAATGAAAACGCTTAAATTAAAGCGTTTTCATTTAAATTCGCTCAAATTATGAAGGTTTTCTAAAGTTTTTTCGATTTATTGAAGGAATCCGTGAATTCTTGTCGTATTAATAACTTCTACGGATTTATAATGAATGTCTATGGATTTTTTTTGAAAACTGAATATAATTAATGACTCACGGGGGATGAAACTTGCATGACGAATGTACGTTCTTTTCAACTTTCTGATTACGCACATCTTACGAGCTTGTTGCAAGACGAACTATCTACAACCTGTTATGAGGAGACTATCGAAGCATTCGGTCGTCAGCTCTCTTGGGATAGTGACCTTGTCTTAGTAGCGGTGGTGCAGCAACAAGTAGTAGGCGTGATTATCGGTACGATTGATAATAACAAAGGTTATTACTACCGAATCGCAGTCGCGAGCAGCCATCAGCGCAAAGGTGTTGGACGAGCTCTTATCCAAGGACTGAAGAAGAAGTTTGAACAAAGAAAGGTTAGTCGAGTGCTTATTACCATGGATGATCATAACACGAATATCCAGCCATTCTATGAATCATTAGGGTATCTTCCAGTAGATTTCCATAGCCCGTTAAAAAAATTAAGTATTGTAGTTGGTAATTAATAATCATGATGCGTATCTGGTTGCCATAAGGGCTGTCGGGTACGCTCTTTTTTTCTCCTCTGTTCATGATATAATGATTACGCACAAGTAATGAAAGATGAGGTGTGGAAGGTGAGCGAGTGGTCTGTGAGTGATAATAAATTAACTGTACCCACTGAAAATGAAGAGCAACCTATAGAGAAGAAGCCTTCTGAGCTTTGGGAGTGGATCAAATCTATAGGAACAGCCCTCGTGATTGTTCTAATTATCCACTTTTTCATATTCAATTTATCTACTGTCAAAGGGCAGTCCATGGAGCCAACCTTAGTTGATGGTGAATGGTTATTCATTAACAAAATCGGATATATTATCGGTGGACCTGAACGCGGGGATATTGTGATATTAAAGGATCCCTATGAGCAGTTAGGCTTTCGTGAATTTCTGGTCAAAAGGATAGTAGGCTTACCTGGTGATACCATAGAGGTGAGCAATAAGAAGTTATTTATCAACGGACAAGAATATACAGAGCCTTACACGGATGTTGAAATACAAGGAGACAATTATGGTCCACTCGTAGTGCCAGCTGGTGATTTCTTCGTCATGGGAGATAACCGCCATCACCTTGCCAGCACCGATAGTCGGATATTCGGTCCTGTACCTGAGAATTTAATCAAAGGTAAAGCACAATTCGTTATGTGGCCTCTAAACAAGATAGGCGGTTTGTACGGAACACTACCGGAGGAATAGGAATAGCCGTGAATATAGCAAAGGATCAGGGTTCAAGCCAACAATGGACTAAGCTAAAAGAAGACATCATCGCCGTAGCGCCATCGCTCGGCATCGATAAGATAGGGTTTGCTTCTGCAGACCCTTTTTTGACTTTGAAGGATATTCTCCTTCGCCATCGTGAGCTAGGACGGGAGTCAGGCTTTGAAGAGCCGGATATAGATAAACGGGTATATCCGGAGCTTAGTCTGGAGGCACCACAATCGATTATAGCGATAGCTGTTGCCTATCCATCCAAGCTGGCCGATCCACCAAGATCCGAACCAGGAGCATATCGGGGTATCATCTCACGCTCCGCGTGGGGTGATGATTATCATCGTGTGTTGAAGGATCGTCTTATAAAGCTGCAAGCGTATATACAGAGCAGAGTTCCCGATGTGCGATCCGAGATTATGGTAGATACAGGCGCGTTGTCTGATCGTGCAGTAGCTGAGCGTGCTGGAATCGGCTGGGTCGGCAAAAATTGCGCGGTGATTACTCCGGAATGGGGCTCTTGGGTATATTTGGGTGAGATGATCACGAATATCCCTTTCGCTCCGGATGTACCCGTGACTGAGGATTGTGGTGATTGCACATTATGCATCGATGCTTGTCCAACAGGTGCACTTGTTGGGCCGGGGCAGCTTCATGCGGGAAGCTGCATATCTTTCATTACCCAAACCAAAGGGTTTGTTGAGGACAAATTCAAAGAGAAAATCGGTAATCGGTTATATGGATGTGATACATGCCAGGTTGTATGCCCGAAGAACAAAGGGAAGAACTGGACACATCATCACGAGCTTACGCCAGAGATTGAGCTCGCCAAGCCGCTATTAAAGCCTTTGTTAACGATGAGTAACAAGGAGTTTAAAGATAAGTTCGGATCTAGTGCTTCATCGTGGAGAGGTAGAAAGCCCATTCAACGAAATGCGATCATTGGATTAGGTCACTTCAAGGATCAGACCGCAGTGCCACTGCTTGGTAAGCTTTTACTAGACGATCCACGTCCTGAAATTCGCGGCACCTCTGCATGGGCTCTGGGTAGAATTGGTGGGGAAGAGGCTGAGCGGATGCTGGAACAAGCTCAGAAGAGTGAAACACATGAGCAAGTGAATAGCGATATCGATAAGGCTATGCAGAAATTTGAATTAGAGTAAAAAATCTATCATAGAAGACAACTTTGTATCTAGTTGTTTTTCTGAAATAGATTTTTTTTATGTAGTTGCTACATTGACACCAAGCTTTGAGCGCTGTTAAATAGAGAGGTATTCACCCGCATTAATACCATCGTAAATACTAGAATTCACATCAATACGTTCCCGCAATAGTGGGCTCAGGGTATCATTGTCCATAACATCCTTCTTCAGATTTAATCTTATCGGTCCGGGAGGTGAGCAAAATGATTAAAGTTCTTGTTGTTGATGATGATAAATTGGCAAGAACAGGACTCATTTCCGTCATGCCTTGGAGCGTTTTTGATATGAAGGTTGTTGGAGAAGCAAGAAATGGAGAAAAGGCATTAGAGTTTCTGGAATCGAATGAGGTCGATTTACTGCTGACTGATCTGTCAATGCCTATCATGTCAGGCATTGAATTGATGCGAATCGTTCGAAAAAGATACCCGAGCATCCACATTGTTGTGCTAACGCTTCATCAAGATTTTGAATACGTCCAGGAGGCGCTACGACTTGGAGCGATTGATTATATTGCCAAAATGGAGTTGGAAAAGGAACATTTTGAAGAGGTACTTGGTCGGATTCATAGTCTTGTCTTGGATGCGCGAATGGGAGATGAATTCATTGATAAGTTGGGGAAACCGACTGAAATTGAGTCGTCAGGGAAGCAACAATATTCAGAGGATATTTTCAACAGTATTATGATGGCCGTGAAGATTGTACAGGAAGAATTAGATCAACCTTTATTTGCAGTTGAGGTGACAAAACGGGTTAATATGAGTCGCAGTTATTTCAATCAATGCTTCAAAGATATCGTAGGCCATTCCTTCAATGAATATCTGCGTTTAGTTCGGATCGAAAAAGCGAAGGAATATTTAATTCAAACGAACAAACCGATTCAATGGATCGCAGAACAGACAGGTTATATGGATTACAAATATTTTAGCCGTATATTCTATGAACAAACCAATTTGCACCCTAGTGTTTACAGAAAAAATAACAAACACTAAAGTGAAATATACTTTCGCTGCCTGCCGTATTTATTCTACTTTCTTGAGACTATAACGAGGGTGTCGATTATATGATGGTCATATTACAAAAATTAAAAATTAACTTTTACGATCTTCTGACTTTAAAGAGAAGAATTTTTATCATCTTTATATGCAGCACTCTAATTCCATTTCTATTTGTGGTACTAATGTCCTATAACACCATTTATTTAGTAGTTAATAATAAAATAGAAGAGGGTATTCAGCGTAATATAAAACAGGTTGAACTTGCATTTGAGAATGCTCTCAGTAATTTGAATCATGTATCCCAACTTCTTGCATTTGAAGGTACAATAGGAAAAAAACTAAATACTCTTCTGACATCTGATGAACCTTATGAACGTTCACAACTCACCAGTCAACTCATGAGTGAATTGAATGTGATTACCTTTACCAATCCTAATGTTGGTCTAACATTGTATTATTATAAAAACGAGGGTAATTATATGTTTGAGAATTTACCGGTCAGGAATGATTTTGTCCCCGAGAATTCACCTGTATTAGCTGAACATTACAAAACCACTTATTACGGCCCGCATATCAGCAACTATCGTTATGACAAGCAGCATGTTCTCTCCATATTAAGAAAAGTAGATCTAACTAATAGAGATGATGTTTATGTCTATGTTGAAAGCGGTTTCAAATTGACCCAGAACATTCTAGATAACGGTCTCGATGAGAAGAATAATGCATCCTATCTTTTTTTGGATACCAACGGAAATATAGCATACAGCGAAATCCCTGAAGTGTTTAAGACGAATAGCAAATTTTCAGATCAATTTAATGATAAAGATAATGGTTCCTTCAATGGTTACTTTTGGTTTAAACAAACAAGCAGCCAAGGCTGGAGTGTCATTTCGGTAATCTCGAAGGCTGACTATAATAAAGAAATCAATAGCTGGTTTTATCAGATGTTAATATTCTCATTACTCTTATTAGCTGTAAGCCTATTCTTGGCATGGCTCTTATGGAAAATGGTGTATCGACCGCTGAACATCTTCAATAAAGAAATCAGATCCATGATAAATAGCAATTATCAACCCAAGTCTACAAGAAGGAGCATTCCAGAATTTGATTATGTATTGAACCAGTTTAGGCAAATGAGAGAGCGAATTTGGGAGTTATTTTCTGAAGTGCAGCAAAAGGAAAAACGCAGGGCGGATCTTGAAGTGGAGAAACTGCTTTATCAAATTAATCCGCACTTTTTAATGAATACATTAAATTCTGTGCATTGGTTAGCCGTCATGAACGGCCAGCATGAAATCGATCGACTTGTTCTGTCACTGAGTAAGCTTTTATATTATAATTTGGGTAAATTGGGACAAGCAACGACGATTCGTGAAGAAATTGATGCCTTGAAACAATATCTTGTTCTGCAGCAAATCCGTTACGATTTCGAATTTAAGGTGCAGATCGAAGTGGATGAAGCAGTTCTAAACACACCAATTCCCCGGTTTATTCTACAGCCGATTGTCGAGAATTCACTGTATCACGGTTTTAGCGATGACGGGTATATTCAAGTGAATGTTAGGTTAGACAAGGATATCAAAATTTCAATCCGCGATAATGGCTCTGGCATATCGGAAGAAGACATTGAACAACTTTTGAATAATGAGCAGGAGCAGCATAAAAAGGTAGGAATGGGCATCGGAATGAATTACGTGAAAAGGATGATTGAAGCCCAATATGAAGGAAAGGCGGAGTTGAAAATCGAAAGCGAGAAGGGAAAGGGAACGAGTATCTACTTAACTCTACCTGTCTTGCAGGTGGTAGCCGAAAAATTAATTAAGTAGTGTCAGAGGAGAGATATGTCCGATAGTTAGGGAGGAGAAGTGTCTTCTACCTATAAATTATCGTTCATATCTCTCCCTTATTTACCAGCCATGCATCTGATTATAAAGCGCTTACAATCTGTTAACATAGATAGATGCAACACAATTCTACAGAATTGAAAGGGGAATAAGAAAATGGCTAGAAAAGGTTTGATTCTTCTGTTGGCGATTATTTTCATCGTCATGAGCGCGTGTAGTTCGGGTGGCAATGAGTCGGCAAACACATCGAGCAAAGATAGTTCAAACTCTGGAACAAAGACAAACTCTGGAACAAAGACAAACTCTGGAGAAGCGGATAAGGTGTCATACGATCCGTTAGGTAAATATGATGAATTGGTGACATTAAGTACCGGTATCTGCGTTGATCCAGGAGCATCAAAGAATTTACCGGCAGGGGATTCACTTTCGGATAATGCATATACACGTGCGGCAAAAAAGGATTTAAATCTTCAACTAGATGAGCATTGGTCTGTTTCTTGTAACAACTTGGATCAGAAAATAAGCTTATCTATTGCCAGCAATGATTTACCGGATGCCATGATCGTTAACAGAGTTCAACTAAGAAAATTGGTTGAGGCTGGTCAGATTGCAGATATGACAGAGGCGATAAAATATGCATTGCCATTGTCTCATGATGCATGGGAATCCTCGAATGGTACTGCTCTAGCAGCAGCAACCTTCGATGGAAAAATAATGGCTATTCCAAGCTCTAATCATGCTGACGGAAGTCTTAGAAATCTGTGGATTCGACAAGACTGGTTGGATAAACTTGGACTAGAGCTTCCTGAAACACTTGAACAATTAGAGATAGTGGCCAAGGCGTTTATTGAACAGGACCCGGATGGAAACGGAGAAGCGGATACCCTTGGAATCATGGGGATGGACGTCAATGACACGCTGTACTCAACTTTTCTCGACCCTTCTGACAAAGGCTTAGGCAGCATCTTCTATGCTAAGGATTCCTTCCCGGGATATTGGATTGAAGCTTCAGATGGTAAGGCCACATATGGTTCGATCTTACCTGAAACAAAAGAAACACTGTCATTACTGCGGGATTGGTACAACGAAGGAATTATTGATAAGCAATTGGGGATAAGAAAGGATGCGAATGAACCTATCTCAGCCGGTAAAGTGGGAATATTCTTCCAATCATTGTGGGCTGTATATACTCCACTCACGGATGCATGGAGAAATGATCCAACTGCAAATTGGCAGTCTTATGCCTTACCGTTAGCTGCTGATGGGAAATGGAATCAAGCAGTTAATGCAGCAGCGAATGACTTTATCGTCGTCCGAAAAGGTTATAAACAGCCGGAAGCGGCAGTCAAAGCTCTTAACTATAGATTAGTATATGGTGATGTTTATGAGTTTGAACACGGCTTAGATTCAAGTCATATACCATTAAGGATTGATACGCAACAGCGTTATCAAATGAAGCAAATTGCAGAACTTATAGAAGGAGTTTCTCTAGGTGGCAAAGCAAAAGAAACTTTAGATGTACCTTGGGAGCCATCGTTATTCGCCCAGGATTACGGCCACTATCTTAACGTGAAGAAGGAACCGTATGATAAATATGATATCGAATACTGGAATACAGATGACCTGGTGCAGCTTCCAAGAATATATGGGCGTGTAGTTGGTACCAGACCAATACGTGATCCTAACAGAAATGATGTAGCGAGTCTGGTCTATGAGCAAACCCCGACAATGACGGATAAATGGGCAAACCTAATGAAATTAGAAACAGAAACATTCCTAAAAATCATCATGGGAGCCGCTCCGCTAGATGCATTTGATACATTTGTAGAAGACTGGAAGAAGCAGGGTGGAGATCAAATTACCACTGAAGTGAGAGACATTGTAAAATAATAATTATTCATAAGAGGCGCCGTATGTTATGCGGCGTCTCTCCCTTTAAAAAAAGAAGCAGAAGGGAGCCCAGAAAATAGTGCCTACGATCATAGAAAATAATCCAGCGGTAACAAGGAAGAAATATAAGAAGAAGAGTACAAAATCAAATGGTTTTGTTAAGCATTATCTTCTTATGCTATTACCTGGTTACATTTGGGTGACTGTGTTTAGTATTATACCGATGTTTGGGATTGTCATAGCATTTCAGGATTTCAATCCGGTACAAGGGATTTTTGGTTCCAAATGGATTGGACTTGGCACTTTTGAATATATGTTTGAGTTGAAAGATACATGGAATATATTTTTTAATACACTGTTTATTGCTAGTTTGAAAATTATAGGTAATTTGGTCGTTCCACTATTCTTTGCCTTGATGCTTAATGAAATGCGCAATATGCTCTTCAAAAGAACGATTCAAACCCTTGTTTATTTACCCCACTTTTTATCTTGGGTCATTTTGGGAGGTATTGTTCTCGATATTTTTTCCTTTGAAGGGCCGATCAATCAGTTATTTTCCTTTTTTGGGCAAAAGGAACCGATTCTGTTTTTTGCCAAGGCAGAATTGTTCCCTTTCTTTGTAGCTGGCAGTGATGTTTGGAAGGAGTTTGGGTTTAACACCATCATCTATCTGGCTGCTCTGACAGGAATTAATCCCTCTTTGTATGAGGCTTCATCAATAGACGGAGCCAGTCGATTGAAGGCTCTGTGGCATATCACTATGCCTGGTATCCGTACGACAGTAGCTTTACTTGCTGTACTCAGTCTGGGTCAAGTTTTGAATGCTGGTTTCGATCAAATCTTTAACTTGTATAATCCTTTAGTCTACTCAACTGGGGATATTATTGACACTTGGGTATATCGGGTAGGTCTGTTGGATCTTCAGTATGAATTAGCCACTGCAGTAGGCCTTTTGAAATCCGTTGTTGGATTTATTATGATTATTATTTCTTACAGCTTGGCTTACAAGTTTACAAACTATCGAATTTTTTAAAAGATTGGATGGATGATAATGGTTAAAGACATGACGTTAGGTTCTAAGGTATTAGATATTGTGTTGATCTTTGTCTTGAGTGTGATCACCATCTCTTGCATTCTACCAATTTGGTATACACTCGCTCTTTCGCTGAGTTCTAAATCAGCGGCTGCAGCAGGCTTGGTGTGGTTATGGCCAGTAGATTTCAATTTCAATTCTTACCGTCAGCTCCTAGAGGATAGTCAGTTTTTTCGTTCCTTCTGGATATCTATACAACGTATTGCATTAGGGGGAGTATTGAACTTTGTGGTCGTGGCGTTATTGGCCTATCCCTTATCTAAAACTTCAAGAGATTTCAAGCAAAGAAACGTGTTAATGTGGATTTTGGTGTTTACGATGCTATTTAACGGTGGATTAATTCCCTTGTATTTAACTGTGAAAGGTTTAGGTTTGATTAACAGCATCTGGGCGCTTGTTTTGGTGGCCGGGGCACAAGGCTTGGTTTTTAATGTAATTTTGACGGTCAATTTTTTTCGTAATTTGCCGAATGAGCTGGAGGAGGCGGCATTGGTCGATGGTGCAGGACCATGGCGCATGCTAATTCAAGTGTTTATTCCCTTATCCGTTCCGGTGCTTGCGACTGTGACTTTGTTTAGTATTGTCTTTCACTGGAATGAATTTCTATACGGATTAATCTTTATGACCCGTGAGGAGTTTTATCCGCTGCAAACGTATATTCAACAGATGGTGATTGTGTTCAATCCCAATATAATGAGCGAAGAACAAATGAAAATGATGGCCGAACTCTCGAACCGGACACTCAATGCAGCCAAAATATTCATTGCAATGATCCCTGTATTGATTATCTATCCCTTTCTACAGCGCTATTTTATTCACGGAATTACACTAGGATCAGTAAAAGAATAATGCAAATTACAGTGTTATGATGAGCGGAGGGAATTTTAATGGCTTGGTGGTCAAAGAATAATCTGAGATTGGTTCAAAACAATCTGCGGGAAATAGACGCTAACCTCAATGTTGATGCTTTGATTGGACAGCTAAAGGAATTTGGCGCGAATGTACTTATGATGAATGCCGGAGGTATTGTGGCATTCTACCCGACAAAGCTAGAGTACCATTACCGAGCAGCCAATCAGCAGAAGGATTTACTTCGCGAGGCTATTGATAAGGCACATGCCAACGGGATGAAGGTCATCGTACGATTCGATTTCAGTAAAGCACACGAAAGTATATTTGCGAAAAAACCGGAATGGTTTTATCGAACCAAGGAAGGCAAGGAAGTAAATTATCATGGCATCGTACATTCTTGTATCAGCAGCTATTATCAGCAGGTATATTCCTTGGAAATCATTGATGAAGTACTCACTAATTATGACGTAGACGGCATTTTTTTTAATTGGTTCGGTTACAATACCTTCGACTATAGCGGTAATGATTATGGCATCTGTCATTGTGGTAGTTGTAAAACCAAATTTCAGGATATGTTTGGGTTGGATTTACCAGCTAAAGCAGATGTGAATGACCCCGTTTACAATAAACATTTGATTTATCGAGAAGTGACGGCTTCACAGATGCTCGACAGAGTTCATGATTTGGTGAAAGGGAAAAATAAAGACATAGCCATATCGACCTATAGTGACCACAAAGTGGATATCATCCGCAATGAATCCAATACAGGTAAGGATAGACCCCTTCCCAAATGGTTGTATTCAGCATCGGAAAATGTGAAGTCAATAGAAGATTCATGGGATGAGAAGCTAATTAGCAACTGCTGCATTAATGCTGTGGACTTAGTTCATCGGTTTACTGCTGTATCGAAATATGAAATCAATATTCGACTCAAGGAAAGTTTGGCGAGCGGATCCGGTTTGGATTTTTGTATTATAGGTGTGTTTGAGGATTATCCTGACAGCGAGAATTTACCTGTTGTTTCAAGTGTTTTTAACTACCATAAGGAGCACGAGCAATATTACGGAAACTTTCAATCATTAAGCGAGGTCGGTCTAATCAGACCGAGAATAACGCGACAGGCTGACTCTAAAGAGTATTTGGGTATATTCAAAATGTTGAAGGAGGAGCATATCCTTTTCGATGTTGTTCAACAAAAAAAATTAGTAGACAATATAGAACTATTAAAACGCTATAAAACGATAATTATTCCCGATATCTTGGCGTTTACAGTTGAGGAACTCGAAGTTCTTGATGCATATTCGCAGCAAGGAGGATGCTTGTTAAGCACGGGCAGATCCTTCACACAGGGTGAAGAGAATCAACTGTTTATGCAAAGAAGCTTTGATGCCAAGCTTGAGGAAATAAAAGAATATTCACGAGAATCATCATATTTGAAGACAGAGGATAAACAGGTGTTTAAAAGCTTTATGGAACGAGATTGGATTTTACTAGATGGCAGCTTTTGCCGTGTCAAATTTGGCTCCAATGCTATCAAGCATCTTCCCCTTGTAAATCCCTCTTTGTTTGGGCCGCCTGAGCGCGCCTCTGGGCATAGTATTTCGCAGGAATATTTCGGGTTAGGTATAGTTACAACTGAGCAGAGAAAATCAATTTATCTTCCGTGGCAGCCTGGTCGGCTCTATTATAAGTATGGATACGATGACAATAAACGCATGATATTAGACCTGTTGGATATGTTTGCAGATTCACGCTCTCCAATATGTACCAATGCACCTCAGAGCGTGGAAGTATTCTTTGACAAAGTGGACGAAGAGACATATATCTTGCATCTGCTTAATTTATCTGGATTTAATGGGCTGACGTATTACGAGCCTATACCGATTCATAACATTCAATTAAATTTGTTGAATTTGAAAAATTGTAAACAATTGATAAATTTAGTGGATGATGAAAAAATATCTTACACAAATGATGATGATGGAGTCAAGCTGGAATTACCTGTATTATCGGATTTTGCGGCTATCGTTCTGAAAGTGTAACTTAATAAACGGATTCCAATACAGGAGGTGTAAATACAATGAAATTAGTCTCAACATTCTTATTTACCCCAGAGCAGCTGCAAGAAATGCAATCAAAAGGGGTACAGGTGAAGCAGTATAACTCAGAACAAGCGTTGATCGATGGAAAGGAATATGTTGATGCGAATATTATCATTGCCAATCATCGAACGCTTCAGAAGGAATTTTTGGAGCAGTGTAAGAAGGTCGAATGGGTACAGATGGCACATATCGGAATCGAACGATTGCCTATGGATTACTTGAAGGAACGAGAAATCATTGTAATTAACGCCCGTGGTGCCATGGGTGTACCCATATCGGAGGATATCATATGTAAGATGTTGATGCTCTCAAGGAAGAGCGCTACTGTGATGAAAAACCAATTCAACAACTCTTGGACGAAAGTGGAGGGATTTATCAATTTAAGTGGTAAGACGGCAGGGGTAATCGGTACTGGTGATGTTGGTACGCAAACCGCTATACGCGCAAGATCTTTCGGCATGAGAACGATTGGTATCAATACAAATGGGAGACCCTTGCCTGAGTTTGACGAGACTTACAAGCTTGAAGAGCTGAATGAGGTTATCGCTCAAAGTGATTTTATTATATTAACTTTGCCTCTAACTGAACGAACGACAAATTTACTAGACGAGGAACAATTTGAACGAATGAAGCCCAGTTCATTTCTTATTAACATCTCTAGAGGTGCTCTAATTAACGAAAATATTCTTCTAAGTTATTTAAAGAACAAGAAGATTGCAGGGGCTGCGTTGGATGTGTTTGTAGATGAATTCAAGTTAGGGCATCTTCCAAAGGGAAGTTCATTCTGGGAGTTAGATAATATTGTGATTACTCCTCATTGCGCGGGTAGCGGGGATGGGTTTAATCAACGATTTTCTAGCGTGTTCCTATCTAATTTAGAATGTTTTGTAAAAGGTAATCCAGAACGAATGGTTAATGTTCGGGAATTTGGAAAAGGGTACTGAATAAGAGGAGGTCATACTATTGAAATGGTGGCAGGAAAAACCAATGAGATTAATTCAGACCAACTTGCGAGAGATTGACGCTGGTCTTGATGTGAATGAACTGGTGGAAAGTTTAAAAGAATATTCAGCGAACGTCATCTTGTTTAATGCCGGCGGGATTGTAGCCAACTATGAAACGGAATTAATCTTTCATTATAAAAACCCGAATTTGATTAATGATTTTTTAGGTGAAGTCGTTTCTGAGGTTCATAAAGCGGGAATCAAACTGATTGCCAGGTTTGATTTTAGCAGACTGAATGAACAAGTTGCGTTAAAAAGTACAGATTGGCTATACAAGAGTGTTAAGGGAGACATTGTCAACTATAACGGACAGGTTCATACCTGTTTTAATGGGTTGTATCAACAAGAGAAATCGATTGAAATTTTGCAGGAATGTGCAAGTAAGTTTCCGATTGATGGTGTGTTCATTAATATGCATGGATATGTCACATATGATTATAGTTACAATTACCATGGAATTTGCCAATGTAAGAATTGTAGCAGTAGGTTTATGGATTTGTTTGGTCATTCTAATCTCCCAACAGTCGAGGATGAGAATGATCCTGTATTTCGAGATTATCAGAAATTTCGCGAGCAGACTGTAGCCGAGCTATTCGTACGCCGCTCAAAAGCCGTCAAAAGTATAAATGACAACATAGCGATTTGTAACTATACACCGGAAGGAACTGATATATTCCGTAAAGAATCCAACACCGGAATCGACAGACAGTTACCTGAATTTAATTACACCTCTAGTCATCATGTAAAAACGGTCCATGGTTCATGGCCTGGTATGGCAGTAAGTAACTCTGCTGTTCATTTCGTTGATTTTGCAATGCGCCATTCTGCAGTATCTCCACATTATACTTCTGTTCGATTGGCAGAAAACCTCACTCAGGGTGGCTGGCTGGATTTCTATGTAATCGGTACTTTAACGAATCAGGATGACCGATTGTGTCTCGATGTAGTTAAAGATATTTATCAATTCCATGCCAATCATGAAGACTATTACACGGATATCGATTCCATTGCTGATATTTGTTTAATCGAACCTCATCACAGTATGATGTATGGCAGTATGAAAGAATTTAAAGGTATGTTTCGTATACTATCCGAACAGCATGAGTTATTTGATGTTGTACAAGACAGCGTATTGGAGAGCGATCATGCACTCCAAACTCTTCAAAAATATAAAGTGGTTATTCTGCCGGATACAAGAAATTTGGAAAAAGCAGCAGCAGCCGTATTGGATGCATATGTCCAATCAGGAGGGAAGCTTCTATCAACAGGCGCCTCATCCACATGCAATCGAACAGGCAATCCGTTAGGTAAGTTTCAGCTGGATAGCCTTGGTGTCGGTAAAGTACTCGATCAACGACCTCGTCAGCAGGGCAATTATTTTGCCTTCCTAGAGGGAGATAGAGTAAAAATGAAGGGTTTTGAAAAAGTTGATGTCGTCTACTTGTATAGTGAATTGATATGCTGCGAGCCCAAAGAAAATAGTGTTTCTTACATGGGGTTGATTGATCAATGTATGTTCGGACCTCCTGAGAAATGCTACTATACAGAAATAAGTAATATACCCGGGATCATTCAATATTCTTATGGTAAAGGACAAACAGTTGCGATCCCATGGGGAGTCGGAAGTCATTATGAAAAGCTAAGTAATCACGGTCATTCTATGTTAATCGCATCTGTCCTGCACGATTTATTAGAAATGGAAAGCACTATCCTAATAAAAGCTCCGGCATTAATCGAAGTTTCTGCTCATCATAGACGTGACCATAGATGGGATCTCGTACATGCTGTGAATCACAGCGGTCAATTAGGTACTGCTTTCCATGCCCCATTCATCGCTCGTGATATCGTTTGTACGTTAGAAGTTGAGCGTAAGCCTGCAAGTGTATATAGTCTAAAAGGTGGAATGAACTTACCATATACCCAGTCTGACAAAAATCATATCACATTTACGATACCAGAAATCGAATTGTTCGAAACCATCGCAATCAAGTATTGATTATTATATAACAAACATCGGAGATCCTAACATTGGCAATAGTGCAGCGTAAACATTGATGCTCTAAAGCAAATATGAACAGGCTCTCCTTTGTTTCTCTTATTACACTTTGATCAGAAACTATCAAATTTAATTAGGAGGAAAAAATGAAAAAAATGGATGAAAAAGCGCAATGGTGGACGAATAGAGCCTGGAGGCAAGTTCAGACGAACTTACGCGAAATTGATATGTTGGATATTGATGCAGAACGATATGTTGCAGATTTACAGGAATTTAAAGCTACATCGGTGATGTTGAATGCATCAGGTATTATAGCCAGCTATCCTACAAATTTACCTTTTCATTTTCAAAGTCCCTTTTTAGAAGGAGCGAGTCTCGAAGAATTAATCACAGCTTGCCATGATGCGGGTATTAAAGTGATTGCCAGAACCGATTTCTCTAAAATCCGAAGGCCGATTTATGAAGAGCATCCGGATTGGGCGTACAGAACCGCGGAAGGGAAAATTGTCGATTATCATGGAGATGTCCATGCTTGTTTGAATGGAGAATATCAGCAGAAATATGCGCTTGAAATCATTGAGGAAACGCTTACGAAACTTGATTTTGACGGCATTTTCTTTAATATGGGCGGGTATAAAACGTCAGATTACAGCGGTAATGAATATGGTATCTGTCATTGTGAGAATTGTAAAAGAAGAATGGTCGAAATGTTTGCAAGTCCGTTGCCCAGAACACAAGATTTGGAAGATCCCGCTTATCGAAAATATTTATTGTTTAAAAAGAAAACGGTAAAAGAGTATCAGCAAAAGATCTATGACTTTATTCAAAGCATCAGACCGAACGTTCTCATTGCCAGTAATTTCGTTCAGCGTGGCATGTTTCGACAGGAGTCCAATACAGGGATGGATCGCGCGTTGCCTCATTGGCAGTTTAGTGCTTCGGATAATACAAAATGGGTCGTCAGCTCGTACCCTACCATGGGTTCCTGCAATACAACGGTTGATTTTATTGATTATTCCTATCGACATGTGACGGTATCTCCTTATCAACAAAAGCTAAGATTGACTCAAAATTTGGCTAATGGCGGTGGGATTGATTATTATCTCATGGGCCGTCTCGATAATCATGAAGATAAATCCGGCTACGAGGGAATTAAGGAAATTTTTGATTACCATGAAAAAAATGAAGACGAATACAAGAACCGTTCATCAAAAGCAACAATAGGAGTTCTTCATGGCGCGGATGGAAATGTGAATGAATTCAGAGGATGGTTCCGCTTTTTAGCAGAAAACCACTTTTTGTTCGATACGATTATGTCGGACGTAGCCTTAGAACTTACATGGGATAAATACCGTGCTATGATTGTTCCTGATTATCAACCATTGTGTGAGGATTTGTGTAAAAAGTTGGATGAGTTCGCTTTAGCTGGCGGCACTGTCATTGCTGTAGGCAGGGCAGGCTTCCGGGATGAGCAATTTGAGCTTCGAGAAGAGCCTGCTCTTAGTTGCTTAGGAATTGACAAGATCAGAATGGTTAGATCTGATATGCGCTCATCCTATCTTAAAATTAATAACAGTGAAAAGTTCAAAAGATTGCCTGTAACAGAATTAATTTATATGGATGGAGATTATATATACGCTGATTACTTAGATGATGTAGAAAAACATCTTTTACTCATTCCACCACAATTGTTTGGTCCTCCAGAGCGCTGCTACCCTACTCAAATCACGAATGAGCCCGGATTTACTGTAAATCGTTATGGAAATGGAAAAGGGATTTATATCCCATGGCAGCCAGGACAATTGTTTCATCGTCAGGGATATAAGAATACAAGCGATTTTATTGCAGATATGTTAGAAAACTTTGCAGAAGTAGATCCAATCAAGGGAAACTTGTCGCCGATGGTTGAGGTGACATTATTTGAGCAACAAAAGGATCAATCTCTGCTATTACATTTGGTTAATGCATCAGGACATTTTGGTGTATCGTTCTATGCCCCTATCACGATAACAAACGTAGAGGTTATTATTCCTATACTGAAGATCCCCAAATTAGTCAAAAGTTTGGTTGTAGGGGATCCTTATGAGTTCGAAATCATAGATGGAGCAATAAAAATTAAGGTTCCGGAATTGGGTTTAATGGAAGCGCTAAAGATTGTTTTTTAAATTCTTCATTCCTAATCATTAAAACTGCTGTTTGATGATAAGGTGGATTTCGATACTGCTATATCCAACAGAAAGATGGACACTTCCAATAAAAGTGTCCATCTTTTTGTTTTTTTATGCTACGGTGTATTCAACGAACACTCACTTTGTTTCTTCAATTAAAGTCGCAAAGAAGATTGTGATTGCTATCTGGACATGCTATTATATGTGCACGACAAAGAATGAATCTATGAATAGTAGGAGTGAATCAAGGATGTGGCTAGATATTGTAATACCCGTAGTAGCTTTGATTGTTGGGCTTATCGGTGGATTTTTCATTGGCATTTATTATTTCCGCAAGCAGATGGAGAACATGCAGAATAACCCCGAGATGCTACAACAAATGGCTAAGCAAATGGGCTATAACCTGAATAATAAGCAATTAAGTAAGGCGCAACAAATGATGAAGAATAAGAAGTTTAAATAATGATTTGAAATTGCACTTATGAATCGGATGGTGACCATTATGGCTGGAGTAAAGGATTATTCTAATAAATTAGTAGCGGAGAATAGACATCTGATCGAAGGTCATATCAGAGAGATTCTTCGTCTTATTGGTGAGGATCCAGATCGAGAAGGTCTATTAGACACACCTGCGCGAGTAACTCGTATGTATGAAGAAATTTTTGCTGGTTATGGTGTGAATGCATCTGATGTACTCGGCATCACTTTTGATGAGCAGCACGAGGAATTAGTTATTATTAAGGATGTTGTCTATTATAGTCAATGTGAGCATCATATGGCGACCTTCTTCGGTAAGGTTCATATGGGTTATTTACCTAGTGGTAAGATAGCCGGCTTGAGCAAGTTCGCCCGATTAGTCGAGGCGGTTACTCGCAAGCTGCAGGTTCAGGAGCGGATTACGTCCCAAATCGCTGATATTCTAGAGAGTGAACTCAAGCCTCATGGCGTTATGGTAGTGGTTACAGGAGAACATATGTGTATGTGCGCACGTGGTGTGAAGAAGCCGGGCAGCAGCACCGTTTCTTCAGCGGTACGCGGTTTATTCCGGACCGACGCGGCTCTGCGATCGGAATTCCTGTCATTGATCAAGGAGTAACTACAGCACCAACAGCACCAACATTAAATGTAAATGCTACATCTAATTTCATGCTTGTTGCCGATACTCGGTCAATACCTGCAAACCCTACATCTAATCCATCGGTTTTCCGTCTTCGCTAGAAAACTCCTGAGATAGCTGTAGGTTTTGCAATTGTATGTCCTGAAAGCTCTATAATTAACAAGTTTAGATGTAGGTAATGCAACTAACAAACCAATTTATCGATCGGCTTCCTCTCTAAGGACAATCCGCTCCACTTCCACAGCTTTATCCATTGTATCCGTCGTTGTTTCTTCGATTAGTCCGTTCTGATCTGTCACCAGACCTCCACCTAAGCCCTCATTGACCATTCGGTCAATATCAATCTCTAGCTCATCTCGTCCCTCGAATTCACTATCAACTGATCCGTTCTTGGTCATGTTGGTTATCACCTCCCGGAAGCATATGTTAGTAGCGCCAACATAGCATTCCACAGCGGTCATTTATTCATCCAAGGTGCTTTGGAGATTGATTAGTTACAACCACTCACTTCAGAAGGGTACCCACTTCAGCTTTCTCGCTTGCTCAAATCGATCATTAACATGAGTCCAATTAACTACATTCCACCATGCATGAATATAATCGGCACGTTTATTCTGATATCGCAAGTAATAAGCATGCTCCCATACATCAAGAACTAACAGAGGGATGACGTCCCACTGTGATAAGTTCTGGTGCTTCTCCGCCTGCAGAATCTCAAGACGATGGCTTCTCGGGCTCCAGACGAGTATGGCCCAACCTACTCCTTCAACTTTTTCTGCAGCTTTAGAGAAATGCTGTTTGAAGGCATCAAAGCTTCCGAAATTATCGCGAATTTGCTCAGCTATTGGTCCGCTTGGCATACCACCGCCTTTAGGGCTCATGATGTTCCAGAATATGGTGTGTAGGTAATGACCAGCCCCGTTAAAGGCAGCTTCACGCTCCCAATGCTTAATCAAATCATAATCCTTCTGTTCTCTAGCTTCCGCCATTTTCTTCTCGGCAGTATTGAGTCCATCCACATAACTCTGATGATGCTTATCATGGTGTAGTCTCATCGTCTGTTCATCTATATAAGGTTCAAGGGCATTATAAGGATAAGGAAGCGGTGGGAGCTTATGCCCGCCAATGGGGACTGGCTTCATCTGGTCCATAGTAAGAGGATTACTCCATGCGCCTTCATTAGTAAGGATTGCATTCTGTCGGTGAGCCGAAGCTATATGATTTATATAATTCTGGGAGCCTTGAATAATCTGGTCAATCATCATACAGGCTCCTTTATTGGCTTCAATTGTTGGAGAGTCCGTTCTTAATTGATGGAGATGGCTAATAAATTCCTTCGATTGCTCATTGGCTAGACGGACATAATGATCTTCTCTCAGGTCATCATCGGTTGCCTTTGTTATATGTGCAAAAGCAGATTCCCATGCCTCCAGTAGATTCACATAAGGTGGCTCCAATTGTGGAACGATTCTTCGTATATATCGAGTATGCTCTTGCTCTTGTTGCTTCAGTAATCGTACTTCATCCATAGTGCTCGTTAACATACTATACCTCCTGCTGGTTTAAATGGCTGCGCCAGCAACCCGGAAAACTCCTTAGGAAGTAGAAGTATTGCACTGGTGCTGACACATCATTGTATTCAAGCTAGGCTAGTTAAGGTGCTACTGTATTCAGAAAATGAAAAGCTCGCTCCAAGTATTCCTCCGATTGAAATCGGTACGTCATCTCGTGTCCACGAGCCGGTGGTAGCCAGAGCTCAGACTGAGGATGGGTTTGTTGATCGAAAATTCGCGTTGAGATGGTGTAGGGCGCTTGAGTGTCTTTAAGCCCGTGAATCATTAGCAGTGGCATGGTATAGTTGGTTGAATTTACTTCGGCATAGGGGACATGACTCTGTTTGCTTCCACCGGTGAGGGGGAGGAGATAATCTACTAGATGAATGAGCACATTACGAGAGTATGGAAAATGGACGGGAGCCAGTTGGTCAATAACCATTGGCTGGAGGAGAAAGGTGCTGTCGAGTATCATACCATCAATACCGACGGGGTCTAACGCAGCTTGTAATGCAGTTCCGGCTCCCATGGAGAAGCCCCATATGTAAACTTGCTCAGCACCAAGCTGCTGGGCATAACGAACAGCGCCCTTAAGCTCTCCGGCTTCTTTAACACCTGCAGTCATTACTCTAGAGGGATTCTGTTCATGATTCACATAGCCATAATCGAACATGAGAACATTGTAACTATTATTATGAAGGACCTGAGTAAGGTCATATAGTGGAACCCAAATCTCCTCGCGATTTCCAGCATAACCATGTGAGAAGATGACTGTCTTCTTAGAGGAGGAAGGGATATACCAGCCGTTCATTGTGGATTCTCCATCCACGCTGCGAAATTCCACGTCAGCATAAGATAGTTGAAGAGCAGCCATTGGATTAGAATACAGAGGAGCTATTCTCGGATGAGTGAATGTCCAAGCGCAATAATACACGTAACCTATTAATGCGAGAAGACTGAATAGAAATATCGAGGTTACTAGCCAAAGTGAACGAGTGAATAACGTCCGACTTCGCCGGATATGTGCTCTATGATATTTAGGATCAATATAAGCGTTCTCGTTAAGGGATAGCTGTGAGGGTAGCAAGTCGGTTCTCATGATGTCACATCCAATCGAGTGCAGGATGACTTAACTTCGCCTGAGTTGTTCTACTCCTTCTATCGTATTATGTAAACTAGTTGATCGTCAATAAGTAGAGGCTATTTGTAATGTAATTGTAACTTAGGGTGTTCAGAAGGTATTTGAAGGTGACTAGGTAATGGGGTATACTAGGTGTAACTGAGTTTCATTAAGTGAAACTTCCGACAAGCTTCCAAATAGGATGGTGCTAGATGTGGAGGATTCAAAACTAACTGTACGCGCAGTAGAAAGAGCATTAGATATTCTATTATGCTTTACGAATGAATCCGATCTGGGGTTAACAGAGATAGCTACTCGGGTGGGTTTACATAAGAGCACCGTTCACCGATTATTAGCTTCATTGGAGAATAAGGGGTTTATTATTCGAGACCCTGCATCGGAGAAGTATAAATTAGGCTATCGAGTGTGGGAGCTCTCCGCAAACTTGATGCAATCCGATGATATGTCTGTCATGCTGTTACCAGAGATGGAACGATTAAGAGATGTTGTCGGTGAGACGATCAGTCTCTATGTTCGTGATGGGCATGAGCGGATACGAATTCAAGCTGTGCAAAGTCGTCAGGCAGTGCGCAGAGTAGCGCCGATAGGTGCTAGATTACCATTAGTTGTAGGAGCATCGAGTAAGATTCTTGTTGCTTATGCCGACAAGTTGATTCAAGAAGAGCTGCTAGAGAATATTATGTGGCCGGAAGGTATGAGCAAGGTAGCCTTTAAGAAACAGCTAGAGCAAATAATAGATGTTGGGTATGCAACAAGTATTGAAGAACGTGAGCCAGGGGCCGCCGCTGTAGCAGCTCCAATCTTTAATCGAACGGGTCAGCTTGTTGCAGCCTTATCGATATCCGGGCCTGCGAGTCGTCTCACTGCGGAGAGAATGCGAGAGCAGGCAAGCGTCATTATAGATTCGGCCAAGCTAATGGGGAGAATCATTCGCTAGCTACAGGTGTGAGGATTATTATTGCAGGTCGAGATAAGTTGTTAGGGATTTACGGATTTCACTCTTAAGTTGCTCGGATACGATATGTCCACAAGCTCCATCTAATCGGTCTTTGGAGATGGAACGAATTTGATGCGCCATGGCTATGGAATCATGTGATAGTCCAGTGTCCTTACTCGGAAGGAAGGCTTCGGTTGAATATATCTTTCTTCCTTGCTTCATTGAGGTAAGGGAGACAATCGTAACTACCGGCAAGAACTCATTGGCTTCTTCAGTTGAGATGATAAGAACTGGGCGTCGCCCTGCTTGTTCTGAACCGATATGTGGGGTCAGATTTGCCCAATAAATCACCCATTGAAATTGAAGCATATGCTACTCCTCCTGTCCTACCTCATCGTCAATGGGTTGAAAGGCCTGCATATTATTCTCGAGGTCACTTATGAATTGGGGATCTTCAGAGGCCTTCTTCATCTCATTACGTAAACGATCTTTATCCACTTTCGCGGAATATAACTCAAGCGCTTCTCTGACGCCAGCATTTACAGAAATAATATCTTTGTTCTTAGCGTACATTCTATATTTCTCTATAAGCTCTATTGGCAGGGTGAAAGTAATATTCTTCGATGTACTTGACATAAAATCACCTCAAATTAGAATTCGAATTTATTGTACGTTATTATTGTATAATTTTATTGTGTTTATAACAATAATGAATATCTTATTTTGACAATTACAGATATTTTTTAGAAGTATAGAAGTTATCCGCACACTCAAATAGAAAATGACTGCCCAAGGGCAGTCATTTATTCAATAATCAAAATTCATAACTTTTCGCACAGTATCAGTTATATATTCTCTGGTCAGCTCCTATGAGTTACTTGTAGTTCACTATGTCAATCCTGTGCGAATAGCGACTATTTACACTTGAAATCTTTAATAGTAGGAGGTTCAGCCGGAATAGTAACGATTTGCAACTAATCCACAGAAATACTTGATATGACCACAATAAGTGATTTTTAATTGTAGTTTTACAGGTAATTGATTGATTAAGCAAGGGTAATGATAGATTAGTTGTAATAACGATGTTAATTTAGCCTATGATGACCACTTCCATTCAAACAGCGGTAGAAACCACACCTACACAATCCCGTCCCACTCCACAAAGTACGATTTAGTGCAAAGGAACGTTCATTTTGAACGGTTTTTCTTAATAATAAGTAAAGGGGTTGCCCTAAGTCATTTAGACTTATGGGGCAACCCCTTCATCATTATCTAGAACTAATCAGCCATGATCTCGCGTAACACAGTTTGTAGAATACCACCGTTACGGTAGTAATCCACATCAACGAGGCTGTCTAGTCGAACGATGGCTTCGAAGTCGAAGCTAGTTCCGTCCTCGCGAGTAGCCGTAACGGTAACGGTCTGACCAGGCTTTACATCATTGGATAAACCGTTGATATCGAATACCTCACGACCTGTAATCGATAGTGTGCTCCAGCCGGTTCCCTCTGGGAATTGTAGAGGCAGAACACCCATACCGACTAGGTTGCTTCGGTGAATTCGCTCAAAGCTTTCAGCAATTACAGCCTTTACTCCGAGCAGGAATGTTCCTTTGGCCGCCCAGTCACGGGAGCTTCCCGTGCCGTATTCTTTGCCGGCTATAACGACAAGCGGTGTGCCTTGCTCTTGATACTTCATCGATGCATCGTAGATGGACATCACCTCGTCTGTAGGTAGATACGTTGTTACGCCACCTTCAGTACCCGGTGCTACTTGGTTACGAATACGGATGTTCGCGAAGGTACCACGCATCATGACCTCGTGATTACCACGACGAGAGCCGTAGGAGTTAAAGTCATCCTCATCCACAGCATTGACCGTCAGATACTCACCTGCTGGGCTCTTCTTCTTGATGTTACCTGCTGGAGAGATATGGTCCGTGGTGACGGAATCACCTAACAATGCTAATGTCTTGGCGCCATTAATATTAACGATGTCACCAGGCACCGTGCTCAAGCCCTCGAAGAATGGAGGCTCTTGGATATACGTGGACTTGTTATCCCACTCATACAATGTACCTTCTGGAACAGGAATCTCATTCCAGGTTTGGTTCTGCTTGAATACATTGTCATACTTATCGCGGAACATGCTTGGATTCATCGCAAGCTTAATCGCATCTTTGATTTCCTGTGATGTCGGCCAGATATCCTTCAAGTACACAGGCTGACCATCCGTACCGCTACCAATAGGGTCATTGGCTAGATCTATATTAACAGTTCCAGCAAGAGCATAAGCGACAACAAGTGGTGGTGATGCCAGATAGTTCATCTTGATCTGAGCGTGAATCCGACCCTCGAAGTTACGATTACCGCTTAATACAGCAGCAACGGTCATATCATTATCGATGATTGCATCATTCACTTCTTCAGGAAGTGGACCACTGTTACCAATGCAAGTTGCACAGCCATAACCAGCGATGTAGAAGCCTAGCTTCTCAAGTGACTCAAGAACGCCTGCCTTGATAAGATATTCAGTTACTACAAGTGAGCCTGGCGTTAAGCTCGTCTTCACATAGGATGGTCTAGTTAAGCCTTTCTCAACAGCCTTCTTCGCTAGCAATCCAGCACCGATCATAACGCTTGGGTTGGAGGTATTCGTACAGCTAGTAATCGCTGCGAGGACTACGGCACCCGCGCTCATGCGTGAATTCTTACCATTGGGATGCTTGATCTCGACAGATTGTGCAAGCTTCTCCTCATCAAGGCCATAACCACCCTTATCAACGGGAGTTAATGCGATCGTATTGAAGGATTCCTTCATCGCCGTTAGCTCGATACGATCTTGAGGGCGTTTAGGTCCTGCTAGACTTGGAACAATGGTGCCAAGATCTAGTATCATCGTCTCGGTGAAGGTAGGGTCTGGTGTGTCCTTCGTACGGAACAAGCCTTGAGCTTTATAGTAAGCTTCAACTAGAGCAATTTGCTCTTCTGTGCGTCCCGTGGAACGCAAGTAGTTGAGCGATTCATCATCAACAGGGAAGAAACCAATCGTTGCGCCATACTCCGGAGCCATATTAGCTACAGTAGCACGATCTGCTAGACCGATACTGCTTAATCCAGGACCGTAGAATTCAACAAATTTGCCAACGACGCCCTTCTTACGAAGGATTTGAGTAACCGTGAGTGCTAGATCGGTTGCTGTCGCACCTTCAGGTAAACTACCTGTAAGCTTAAATCCAACAACTTCTGGTGTTACAAAATATAAAGGCTGCCCTAACATACCAGCTTCCGCCTCAATACCACCAACACCCCAACCAACAATACCTAAACCATTAATCATAGTCGTATGGGAGTCTGTACCAACAAGGGAATCCGGATATACTTCTGTTTCGCCATTAACCACTTTTGTAGCAGCTACAGAAGCGAGGTACTCTAGATTAACCTGATGGACAATACCTGTTGCAGGAGGAACAGCACGGAAGTTATCGAAGGCTGTCTGAGCCCAACGAAGGAAACGATAACGCTCGTTATTACGCTTAAATTCTAAGTCCATATTGATCGCTAAGGAATCGTCTGCTCCGAATGCATCAACCATTACGGAGTGGTCAATAACAAGATCAACAGGGACAAGAGGGTTAATCCGATTCGGATCGCCACCAGCACGCTGCATGGTTGATCGCATAGCTGCTAAATCAACAACAACGGGAACTCCAGTGAAATCCTGTAGCACAATACGTGCGGGGATGAATGGAATTTCTTTGTTAACTTCGGTATTCTCAGCCCAGCTAGCAATTTGCTGTACATGCTCCTCGGTGATCGCTCGACCATCGAATTGGCGAACAGCTGCTTCAAGAAGAACTTTAATCGAGAAGGGAAGCTTACCAATATCCGCAAATTTGTTATTCTGTAACTCAGGCAGAGAGTAGTAATAGTACGTTTTGGGTCCGACCTGTAGGGATTTACGTATTGAAAAATGATCTTTTCTTGTCATCACTCAAGCTCCTTTTGTTTCATTAGATGAAACGCAATTTCATAATATTATATTTAAAAGTATACCCTCTTCCCATAGGATCGTAAAGCATTTTTTCCGAAGTTTTGCTCATTAATTCAAACTCCTAGTCATATACTGAAAGAACTTTGTGTGTGTCCGGGAGGCAATAATGATAACGTGGAAGTCTGTGTTGAATAACTACATTAAAGATACCAATCGAATGGAGGTTGAGCATTCTTTTGTGGCGCTGCGTTCTTATGTAATGGATCCAAGCTATTATCGAACAGAGAGTAATAGAAGAGAACGGATATTAAAGCATGGAATAAGTAGCTACCAGCGAGTGTTACGTGCAGAGACTTCGGCCCGCCTAATCTCCCTCAATGAACAGGAACGGCTAGTTATCGCGGCTATCCGAATCAACAAGAAATGGCAATACGATACAGGAAGAGATTGTGAGCAGGTGCATAAGGAGCAGCTTACATTCGTGTATCGTCGTGGAGAATGGGTTATCTCCAAGATTGATCCATTACAAACTGAAAGAAATGTGAGTAAAGCTGAGCCTGTTGAGCTAGACCGGCTTAGAATGTCTCAGCCTTACATTAATCGTTCACTACTATCGAACCGCAATGAGTCTACCCGTTCAATCCAGTATAATAGACAGCTTGCGGTGAATTATGCGAACGTGTGGTGGAATAAAGCTAACCCTGATTATGAGCATTATGATGTTGATTGTACGAATTTCGTATCACAATGCCTCTTTGCAGGTGGTATCCCGATGAACTATACTGGTAAAAGAGAAACGGGATGGTGGTATGAAGGCTACGAGAATGGTCGTGAGCGTTGGAGCTTTAGCTGGGCGGTAGCGAACAGCCTACAGCTTTATATGCAGTCTAGTCATACCGGGCTTCGTGTGGAGACAGTGGATTCTGCTCGTAAGCTTGCATTAGGGGATATTATCTCCTACGATTGGGATGGTAATACCCAATATCAGCATACAGCTATTGTTACTGGCTTCGATCCATCTGGTGAGCCTCTTGTAAACGCTCATACAAACGATAGTCGAAACCGATACTGGGACTATAAAGACTCTCACGCATGGACGGAACGTACCCGTTATACATTTTTCCACATATACTGAAATCCCTAGGAATAATCGAATAGTAGCTTGCTCGGTTGTTCCCCAGCATTCCAATTCTACGGAGGTTGCTATGAGTCCAAAAATTCGTATAGGCATCATATATGGCGGCAAATCTGGGGAGCATTTAGTCTCTATTCAGACAGCCATATCCGTTATTAACGCATTTAATTTCACAAAGTATGACATCATTCCCTTCTATATATCACAGCAGGGGCAGTGGCAAACAGGCTCAATGATTTCGGCACCAGTCGTACGTGAACAGCTTATAACTGGGGACGATAAGGCTTCAATCAGCTCGAACAACAGTATTGAATCAATTAATAATCATCAATCGTCTGCGGCCATTACGCCTCTGTTCGGTCCAGAGAAAGATCGGGTTGATCTGATTATCCCATTATTACATGGAACCAATGGTGAGGATGGTACGATACAGGGACTTCTTGAGATCGCGAATATTCCGTATGTTGGCGCAGGTGTACTGGCTTCAGCAGTTGGCATGGATAAAGTCATGATGAAATATATATTTGCCCAAGCAGGACTACCTCAATGTGTATTCCGTCATTTCACTAAATCGCAATGGCACAAGGATCAAGATGAACACATCATGGAAATTGAGATTTCCTTAGGATATCCATGCTTCGTCAAACCAGCAAACCTAGGATCAAGTGTGGGGATATCCAAGGTGAATAACCAAACCGAATTGCTAGCTGCCATAGCAGAAGCTTTTCGTTATGATCGTAAAGTGATCGTTGAAGAATTTGTAGATGCCCGAGAGATTGAAGTAAGCATTCTTGGCAATGATAATCCTAAGGCTTCTGTATGTGGAGAAGTCGTTTCATCGAATGATTTCTATGATTATCGAGCCAAGTATGTCGATGGCAAATCAGCGATGATGATTCCCGCTGACATTCCAAACCATACATCAGACCTCATTCGTCATATGGCGATTCGCGCTTTTCAGGCAATTGATGGTACAGGCTTGTCACGTGTTGATTTTTTCCTGCTGAAGTCGGATGACTCCATTATGATTAATGAAATTAATACAATGCCTGGCTTTACACCTTTTAGTATGTACCCTTTATTATGGCAGGAAACAGGTGTATCCTATAGTGAGCTACTAGATGAATTGATACGACTCGCGATCGAACGACATGATGCAAAGCAACAAATAAAATATGGTATAGATGTGGAGTAGCTAAACTAATGTGTAATGGAGGTGAATGGTATGGGGTTTGTATCTGAATTAAACTCAATGTGTAAATTTAAGGATGAGAATGAGCTATACCATCTACTGGAGTATGGGAAAACGGCCATGGTAAAGTCGGGATATCGACTTTATCCTACAGGTCAATTAGCCATCGCATACACACCAGCTAACGATGCAATTGCACTTGTCAAAATCACAGCTTCGATCACGGAAATTAATTTCAGTGGTGATGAAGTGACGAAGGTTGAGATGGATCTCGTCCGTAAGCTAACGGATGAGGAGATCAAGGTGTTAACCAATTTAGGTAAAGAAATGTATTTTTTGTAACAGAGCTTGTTCATAAAGGATATTATTTGGAAAAGCTCTAATAAAGTCATCGTTCTTTGAGAAGATTAAGACCATCTATAGATTACTATAGTTCTCTTCATCTTCTAGAGAAGGAATGGTTATGATGATCGTCCGTTTTGGCTATGTGGCTATGTCGACAGTAGTGAAGAATGCATCTCCGTCGAAGACTATGACAGCAACCATCTTTAGCTCGATTCCAGATCGGGAGGCAGCTATTCGTAAGCTTGAGCGAATTGCTGCGGAGAACCTGCATAATTCATTACGGCTCCTGAGACATAATCGTGCTCATCATATTCATGTGTATCGATTTTCCTCCAAATTAATTCCTCTAATTGGGCATGATTTACTTGCCAACTGGGACCCGTATCCGCAGCTTGAAGATTCGTTCGCGGAATTAGGTGCTTACATTCGTGAGCATGAGATGCGAGTCAGCTTTCATCCAGATCATTATACAGTTCTAAGCACTCCTAGTAAGGACATATTGGACAAGTCTTATGCGGATCTTGATCGCCATGTACGAATGCTCGAAAGTATGGGTTTAGACGAGACTGCTAAGTGTAATATCCATATGGGAGGGGCTTATAAGAATAAAGAAGAGAGTGCTCTACGATTTATTACTCAATTCAGACATTTATCCGATCGTATTCGCTCGCGTTTAACGCTAGAGAATGACGACAAAACCTTTAATGCCCTTGAAACCCTCCACGCCTGTGAGCAGCTTCACGTTCCAATGGTTCTAGATATTCATCACCATGCCGTCAATAACAACGGAGACGACGCTGCATCTTTATGGCCACGCATTAGTAAGACCTGGGAGAACCAGACCATTCCACCCAAAATCCACGCCTCTAGTCCCAAGAGTGAGAAAGATCCTCGAAGTCATGCCGATTATATCCACACTCCTGAATTGTTACAATTTCTTCATTCCATTGCAGCCCAAACACCTAGAATTGATGTTATGATCGAAGCTAAGATGAAGGACGAGGCACTATTCCGACTTATGGGGGAATTGAAGACTGAGCCTGGAATTGAGCTGGTTGACGATGCTACAGTTATGATAAATAACAAATAAATCTTAATATTCACCTAAGGTAATTGCTGTTGAATTGGAGTAATATGAATCTATCAGGGTAAGGCTAGGGTTAGTAGTGAGGAGAGTGGTCGAATGTCACAGCAAGGAGTTATCGTTACGGGTTGTGCAGGCTTTATTGGATATCATGTAGCTAATAGACTTCTCAATGAGGGGATTCAAGTTGTTGGTATAGATAATCTGAGTTCCTATTACGACGTGAATTTGAAGAAAGCTAGACTACAGAAGCTCATAGATAATGAGAGATTTACCTTTGTTCAGGGTTCCATTGAGGATCGGTCCATAGTCAACTCGCTATTCACAACAGCAGTATCCGTCGAAACCGTTATTCATCTTGCTGCACAGGCTGGTGTGAGACAGAGCATAGAGCAGCCTGAATCCTACATTGGTAGCAATATTACGGGATTCCTCAACATACTAGAAGCAAGTCGGAGCTATGGAGTTTCACACCTAATGTATGCCTCCTCTAGCTCCGTATATGGTGCAAATGATAAAATTCCTTATTCCACAGAGGATTCAACCGATGAACCAATGAGCTTCTATGCCGTAACCAAAAAAACGAATGAATTAATGGCTTTCACCTATAATCATCTATATGGGCTTAGGACTACAGGTCTTCGTTTCTTCACTGTTTATGGTCCTTGGGGGAGGCCGGATATGGCATTGTTCCGTTTTACTGAAGCCATTCTAGCAGGCAAGCCTATTGATATCTATCATAACGGACAGCACCGGAGGGACTTTACTTATATCGACGATATTGTAGAAGGTGTGCTAAGAGTAATGCGGCAATTAAATTACGGTGGTGGTTCCGCAAGCTGCGACATTCTTAACATTGGCAGCGGCAGTCCTATCTTATTGTTAGATTTTATAGAGATTATTGAGAGAATTATAGGAAAACAAGCCGTTAGGAATTTCCTCCCCTTACAAGCTGGAGATCTATCAACTACTTATGCGGATATGGATGATTTTAGTAGAGTTTTCAATTGGAAGCCCGCTACAAGTATTGAGCAAGGAATTGAACATTTTGTGAAGTGGTACAAGAGCTACTATCATAGCTAAGATAAGATAACCGAAACTCATACTATGGAATTACGTATAAACATCAGATGGCTATTCTTGATAAAGCGAATAATAATTGCGATTATTTCCTACTAAATGGAGAGAGTGATATAACAATGATGGAGGATTCGAATAAATCAACTTATGTAGTAAGCGGTAAAAGTTACACAGCGGTTGCTGTCAATACAGCTGCAATGGCTGGAGAATTCATTAAGAGCAAGCTTGGCGATATTAAGAAGGTTAGTCAAAAATATTCCACACACGATCTCGTTACCGAAGTGGATAAAGGTGCTGAGACACTTATACGAAAGCTGATTGGGACTCATTTTCCCCAGCATCATATTCTTGGAGAAGAAGGGGTACAGCCTGGACCGGAAGCATCAGCTAAAGCTATCGCTGAATATGCGGATGCAGAGTACCTATGGATTGTTGATCCGATTGACGGAACGACTAATTTCGTTCATGGTTTTCCCTTCTTCTGTGTTTCTATTGCTTTGGCGCATAAAGGTGAAGTGATAGTAGGTGTTATCTATGATCCTACTCGCGATGAGATATTCGTTGCAGAGAAGGGGAAGGGTGCTTATCTTAAGGGTGTAAAGATGGAGGTATCTAACGAAGAGAGTCTCTCAGGTAGTCTGATTGCTACTGGGCTTCCAGCTGATCATCTTCACGCGTTGCCTATTAACCTAGCAGGGATCAATTCAATTGCTCCTAAGGTACGAAATTTGCGAATCGCAGGTTCGGCTGCCTTGCATTTGGCTTATGTGGCTGCAGGGCGTCTTAGTGGCTTTTGGGAAATTGGATTGAACTCATGGGACATTGCTGCGGGTGCACTGTTAGTATCAGAGTCTGGTGGCACGGTAACGGATATTAACGGTCATGCATTCACACTAGCTACCCGTGATATAGTAGCCACCAATGGACATGTCCATCAAGAGCTAGTAGATGAGCTAGGATTAGTGGGGGAGTAATTAAACAAGGCGGAAACGTCTTCTTAGGGTGTGTTTCAGCTTTCTTTTAACGTATATCCCAACGACTCAGTTCTATCACACTCGCAGACTGCCTTAGATTGACTGGTGGCCAATTGATTACTGGTATGGCTTACCGCTCTACTCTATGGATCACTTGGTATGACTTGCTGCTCTATTCTATGGGTCACTTGGTATGACTTGCTGCTCTATTCTATGGGTTACTTGGTATGACTTGCTGCTCTATTCTATGGATTACTTGGTATGACTTGCTACTCTATTCTATGGATCATTTGGTAGACTCGGTGCTCTATGGATTCAACTTGCTTGTGCCAGCTCGACATACGTTGTAGATGGCGTTGTGGCGCAAAGCCTGAGCATCGACTCGAACAGTGGAGCATTGCGTAGTCTTGTGTTAATTCTCCAGCAGTACTCGTTCCAATAATGCTGCAGATGAGCTTGACCCAGACCGTGGTAGGCCTTCTGCACCCATTCTCTCGCCTTCTGAAAGATGGGATAGCCTTTCATGGCGTTGCGCTTCGCACTTGTTCCGATAGTACGGATCACTGCGGCTTCAGATACGATATGCTTATCTGAGAAGGAGTCTATTCCCGTTGAGAGCACGCGGACGTTGTTGTAATGGGATTCAGGCACCATCTGAATTTTCACATAGGTAACCTGATCGAAGCTATCTGTAG
>Ga0209276_100637_pt1 | contig 41320 bp, 38 predicted proteins | sample DewCreD2012metaG_3_FD_185473 | JGI IMG/M metagenome (GOLD analysis project Ga0209276, IMG submission 185473) | Hot spring sediment bacterial and archeal communities from British Columbia, Canada, to study Microbial Dark Matter (Phase II) - Dewar... ...
GTTTCAGCTCACGGTGCCGACATATGTCACAACTCGGCAGTGCCAAAAATTGTCATTTCCGGTTGCATCGGAACAGTTTAGGACCCAACGTCGCCAAGGATCCTGCTTCAGGCAGCCGCGCCTGCCCCCACTGAGGATCCGGGAGCCGCCCGACTCGTGGTGATGGATCGGGACGCGCCGTCGCGAAACTTCGTGTGTGTCCAGAATTGGGGAGTCTCGAGACGAGGTTTGTCCAAGTTCGTGCGTGTCCAGAATTCCACAAGTTCGTGCGTGTCCAGAATTCCATGTCTTCCATCCAGAATTCCATGCGTGTGCAGAATTCCACGAAGAATTCCAAAACGCCGCTTAGATGGTGCGTGTCCAAAATCGGAGAGCCGTAACGGTAATGACGCGTGGTAGCCGGCGTCCGATGGGCAACGTTCCGTACGACACCCAGCTGCAGTGCCGGGGGCGGGACTCGAACCCGCACGGGGAAATCCCCAAGGGATTTTAAGTCCCTTGTGTCTGCCGCTTCCACCACCCCGGCGTCAGGCTTCGTGTTTACCGCTCAACACCCTTGGCCTTCTTCAAGTTCAGCCAGCTTGTGTTTCGAAGTAGATGTTCCGCACTTCGCTATACTGCTCCATCGCGTGCATTCCCAATTCACGGCCAAGCCCCGACTGTTTCATCCCCCCAAAAGGTGCTTGCAAATGCACGCTCGATGAAGAGTTCACTGACAGGACTCCTGTGCGCAACGCGCGTGCGACCCGGAGGCCTCTTTTCAGGTCGTTGGTCCACAACGAACCCGACAGGCCGTACATTGTGGCGTTGGCCAGCTCAATGGCCTCGGCTTCCGAGTCGAAAGTGAGAACGACCGCTACCGGCCCAAAAATCTCTTCCTCCACGACCCGCATGCCGGGACGTCCTCCAACCAGAATCGCTGGCCGTAGAAAGTACCCAGGCCGGTCCAGGCGCTCGCCACCACAAATCCGGCGTGCGCCCTCTTGTTCGCCGATCGCAATGTATGTCTCGCTGGTTTCCCGCTGCTTCGCCGAGATCAACGGGCCCATTTGCGTTCGCTCGTCGAGCGGGTCACCTACGACGAGCCGCTCCGTTGCCGCCACGAGCGCGTCCAAAAAACGGTCGTGCACCGTGCGCTCGACGAGAATGCGAGACCGGGCACAACAATCCTGCCCCGCATTCGCAAACACGGAAGCCACCGCCTCGCGTGCGACAAGTTCGACGTCGACGTCGCCAAAAATCACATTAGGAGACTTGCCGCCCAATTCGAGACCCACGCGCTTTATGGTTTGTGCTGCGGTGGCCATGATGGAGCGTCCCGTCGCGGTCTCTCCGGTAAAGCTGATCTTGGCCACGTCCGGATGAGCTGCCAATGCTCGACCAATTTCAGCCCCAGGACCTGGAACGATATTCAAGACGCCCGGTGGGATTCCGGCCTCGAGTGCAAGTTCACCGAGTCGGAGTGCCGTTAAAGGGGTTAGACTTGCGGGTTTCAGCACGACCGTGTTGCCACAAGCAAGGGCCGGGGCCAACTTCCACGTGGCAATCACCATTGGGAAGTTCCACGGTACGATTAGACCTACCACCCCAAGCGGTACGTGCAGGGTGAGGTCCAATCCGCCTTTCTTCACTTCGATCGTATGGCCAAAAAACTTGTCCGCAGCTCCGGCATAGTACCGCAAGGTCTCTGCCACGTGGTTGGCTTCCCACCGTGCATCGCCAATGGGTTTTCCAACGTTACGCGCCTCGAGCAGCGCTAGCTCTTCCGCGTGCGTTCGGACCAGGTCGGAAAACCGATACAATAAGTCGGCACGCTGAACCGCTGTTAACGCGGCCCACTCCGGGAAGGCTCGCTTTGCTGTCGCCACGGCTTCATCAAGGTCGGCCGGGGACGCACAGGAAACCTCCGCAAACGGTTGCGCCGTAGCTGGCTCCACTACCGCGGTGACACCACCGCGCCCTACGGGGCGGCGATCGCCAATCAGCAGTCGTTCCATGATCTCCACCCTTTGCTCATTCCGGAGTAACGTAGGCAGCAGTGATGCCGCCATCCACGAGAAACGTCGTGCCGGTTACGTACGAAGACTCATCCGACGCTAGGAAAACGACAGCATTGGCGATTTCGTCCGCCTCGGCCAAGCGCCCCATTGGGATGTGTATCAGTCGGCGCGCCCGCCGCGCTGGATCGGCGAGTAACGACTGCAACAACGGCGTGTTGACAGGCCCCGGGCACAAGGCATTGGCCCGAATGTTCTTCCGCGCGAACTCGACGGCTATTTCCCGTGTCAGCGACAGCACGGCGCCCTTGGAAGCCGTGTAGGCACTTTGGGAGGTCGCCGCACCCATCACTGCCACAAAAGATGCGGTGTTGATGATGGACCCGCCACCCACGCGGATCAGTGCGGGAATACCGTACTTGCAGCCAAAGAACACGCCCTTCACGTTTACAGAAAGCACCCGATCGAGAATTTCTTCCGTGGTTTCGACCACCGACCCGTCCTCGTCCGGGAAGATACCGGCGTTGTTGAACAACACGTGCAAAGCACCAAAGCGCTCTTCCGCAAATCGGATCATATTTGCGCAGTCGCTCTCGCGACTCACGTCCGCTTGAAAGCATTCCACCTGCGCGCCCGACGCCCGCAGGCTGGCGGCCAAAGTTTCTAACGCGCTGGCTTGAAAGTCGACGAGCACTACCCGCGCTCCCTCGGCACAAAATCGCCTGGCGGTAGCCCCGCCAATCCCGCCCGCGGCTCCCGTGATCAGTGCCACCTTTCCCTTAAGTCGGTCGGCCATGAGTTCTCCTCGCTCGTTGCATCGCTGCGTTGACAAAAGCTCGAAACAGTTGCCTTTGCTCCTCGCTCTCCGGATCCATCTCCGGATGCCACTGAACTCCTATGCACCAGTTGTGCTCCACATGCTCGACCGCCTCGACGAGACCATCGTCAGCCCAGGCCACCGCGCGCAGCTGTTTGCCCAGCCGATCAATGCCCTGATGGTGCCACGACAGAACCTCGATTTCATTCCGTCCGAGGATCTTTCCCAACCTGCTTTGCGGCTCGACAATAACGCGATGCCGGCAGGTTTCGCGCGGCGGGATTCGATGAGGAACGGTTTCGCCAAGACGTTCCGGCAAGTGTACGTGCAGCGAACCACCCAAAACAACGTTCAAGACTTGTAAACCGCGGCAAATGCAAAGAATTGGCAATCCCGGCTCACGAAGCGCCCCGCGGAGCAGATCGAACTCGCACTGATCACGCTCTTCGTTTACGGAATAAACCGTTTCGTGCCGCTCACCTCCGTAAGCCTCCGGAGCAACGTCGCCTCCTCCGGCGAGGATCAGTCCGTCAAGTCGCTCCAAGAGGTGGGAGCTTTCCATCGTCACTGCTGGAATCACCACCGGGACTCCGCCGGCGGACGCGACGCAATCTACGTAACCTGCTGGCAAGCTAAAGCTTGGCAGTTCCGAATGATCCCGGGCGTAGGACGTAATGCCAATCAACGGAGCGAGCATGTTCTCAAGCACGTTCCAGGTAACGTCTTCGTTCCCATGAAGTTACAGCCTCGTCGAACTTCCGTTGCTCCGTTCGGGCGAAATGAAGCAAGTGCTCCACGACCTCCTCCCCGAACGCTTCACGGAAGAGGCTCGACTGTTGGAACGCGTCGATTGCTTCAGGGAGCGTTTTTGGAACCGTGGGTAAGTTCTTCGCGCTGTACACATCGCCGCGGAACATCGCTGGCGGCTCGATACGATTTGCAATGCCATCCAGCCCGGCAGCGAGCGTGGCGGCAAAGGCCAGGTAAGGATTCGCGTCCGCCCCGGGGATGCGGCACTCGACTCGCAGGGACTCCCCGTGACCTACAACGCGGAACCCAGCGGTGCGGTTATCGTACGACCAAGCAATCCCGGTAGGGGCAAACGAACCCGCGCGGAACCTCTTGTAAGAATTCACGTACGGAGCGAACAGCAACGTGCACGCACGCGCGTGCTGCATCAAACCGCCAAGCCACCACCGAAAAAGATCCGGAGCCCTGCTCAAATCTCCATCGACCGGGGGCTCGCTCGCAAACAGGGACTGCTCGCCATCGAGCGACCACAGGCTCGAGTGCAAATGCATAGAGCTGCCGGCGTGACGTTCGTCGAATTTCGCCATGAAGGTTATGGCAAGGTTTTGTTGAATCGCGACCTCTTTGGCGATCTGCTTAAACAGAACGTGCCGGTCCGCCATTTCGAGAAAATCCGTGAAGCGCACGTTGATTTCGTGCTGTCCCGGGCCCCACTCACCCTTGGAAAACTCCACTGGAATTCCAGAGCTTTCAAGATGCCGGCGAATCGATCCGACCAAGCCTTCGACCTTGAATCCTTGCAACGTGTGGTAATCCTCGATGTACCACCCAAACGTTTCCAAGTTTTCGAAGTGCTTTCGTTCGGCCGACTCGTACGTTTCCCGCAAAACAAAAAATTCCAACTCCGACGCGCCCATGGCCCGTAGACCCAGCGCTGCAGCGCGCGCTACCTGCTGCTTCAAAATCGTCCGTGGTGCGACCGTTACCGGGGCTCCGCTTTCCTCGTTCACAACGTCGCAAAGCACCACCGCGGTGCGATCGAGCCAGCTCGCACGGCGAAGCGTTGCCAAATCAGGAATGCAGCGAACATCTCCGTAACCGTCTTCCCAAGAAGCAAAACGGTATCCCGGAACCGGGTCCATCTCCATGTCGCAGGCAAGCAAGTAGTCACATGCGTGCATGCCTTCGTGGAGCACTTCCTCGCAAAAGAAGGATGCGGAGATTCGCTTCCCAACCAATCGTCCGTAAAGGTCCGGGAAAACGGTCAGGACGGTGTCAATTTCCCCGCTTTCAACGGCTCCGCGAAGCTCCGCTTCCGTCAGCATTCCGTGCACCGTACGCTCTTTCATGGCTGGCCGTCGTAGCATGACCACCGCACAAGAGGGAGTTGGATCCCTTCAAAAGTCTTCAATGACCGAGGGTCTCGTGCTCCCGTTCGCCTTCCCCCTAGGAAGGCAAGCGTCAGTTCTATGCCGCAGGATGTCCAACAGAGGCCAGGGGCAAATCCGGGCTACTAAGAAGAGGACACACACGAACTCACCACGAATCTGGATCACGAATCTGGACACGCACGAATCTCTGAAAACCAGGGGGCAAATTCTGGAGGGCAAATTCTGGACACGCACAAACCTAAACCCTCCGATCTGAAGCACGGGCCAGTGTACGAATCTGGATGCACGAATCTGGACACACACGAATCTCTCAAAACCAGGGGGCAAATTCTGGACGGGGGCAAATTCTGGACACGCACAAACCTAAACCCCCCGATCTGAAGCACGGGCCAGCACTTCGATTCCAAGGTAGGCTCGAAGTCAAATCGCGGACATGAGCTTGGCCAGTTCGAGGCACGAAAGCATCAGAGGACGTCTACGGGCCAGCGCCGCGGTACCAACCGGGCTAACAACAGTAACAACAGTAACAACAGGACAGGCGCGAATCTCTATTGACTTCGGGTGTGGACGCAGAAAAGGCGGGCGCGCCAGGGGCAAGCTCTTCCTCCAATAAACCCACGGAGAGGGACAATCGCAGGCCCCGGGGGCATCTTACGTTCTGCAGCATCGGATCGGCTTGGTGCCTACTGGAACGCTGGGCTGCCGCTCTCAGCGACAACAAGCTTCCGCTTCGCGTCGGCGGATTATCGATCCGACGTGATCACGTTGATTGGCGCTCCCCGTCTCGCCGCACGGGCCCTGCCCGAGCCATCACTCGCCTTTGGCGCAGTAACGTTTGATCACCCGCCAGAGGTCTGGAATCCCCTCTCCAGTTTTTGCTGAGGAAAGCAAGACCTCGGCGCTCCGCCCGGCCAGTTGTTCTTGCAACCGGCGCATCCCACGAACGCGCTCGCTTTGAGACGTTTTATCGGCTTTGGTTGCGACGAGAACGAACGGACGACCCAACGCATCAAGCCAGTCCAACAACTTCTGATCCTCTTCTTCCAGACCCCGGCGAAGATCCACCAAAACGACGACAAGTTTCAGTTGCGATCGCTGTTGAAAGTAACTCTCCACAAGCCGAGCCCACTGTCGTTGCATCGCCAAGGGCACCTGAGCAAAGCCATACCCGGGCAAGTCTACAAACGTAACCCAGTTGTCGACCAAGAAAAAATTCACCTGTTGAGTTCGACCGGGGGTTTTACTGACCCGGGCCAGTTTCCTGACCCCCACCAACCGGTTGAGCAGCGAAGACTTTCCTACATTCGAGCGCCCGCAAAAAGCGACTTCCGGATACGGAAGCCGAGGGAACTGGGCAGCAGAGGATGCTCCACAGATAAAGCGAGCGTCCAGTTGCCCCTTCATCGACCTTGAGCATCAGCCGGTCTTCGCACCTGCCTGCAACATCCGTTCGATACCGCGCACAGTGTTCACGAAGGTCTCCCGCCCCGCGCTATCCAGAACAGACCGTGGGAACGGCACCGCCACTTTTTCCCTCGCTGTTGTCGTATAAACCACGCGAGTTTTCGTCCCATCCGGCGAGGGCTCCAGGCGATATTCTCCCTCGATCTCCTGCGCCTGCGACTTGAGGGTACGGAAAGTGACGCGGTGTTCTTCGGGATGAAGCGTGAACTCCATCTCGTACCGCAGCAACGGCAGGCTCAAAGCCTGAATACCTATCTCAACTCGCTTGGAATTCCCTGACGCCTCGATCAGCCGAGAAATCTTAAAATTTGGCACGAACTCTTGTAGACGTTCCACCTGCCAAAGGAGCCTTTGAACTGTCTCCACAGGCGCAGGCAGGATCGCAACAAAACGAGTGCGCGTGGTCCCATTGTCATGCTCGATCTTTTCTTCGAGGATCTCACGGAGCGGCCCCTGCCATTGCTGCGCCTGGCGGTGCAGCCGATACTGGTATGCTGCGACCGCGACAACGGCCACTGCGAGAACACCACCGGCCAGGACCCAGTAAGTTCTCTTCATCGGAAACTTACCGTCTCGTTCTTCGCCGACGTAATGGCTGATCGTCTTCCGTAGGACTGAAGTACAGAGGCTCTTCGCCTTTCAAGATCGCGGGCGTCACCACATAATTGCCGCCGAGCGAGGGCTGCCAGACCTTCTTGGCGGTATCCAAGTCCCCTAGTGTCACGACGTAAGCCAATGACCCTGTCACGCCGCCGACACCAGCCCACGCGAGCTTTGCCGGAACATAAAACACGTTGCAAACCACCGCCAAAGTACCCCATCCCAGGTCGCTCAGGAAACTATCCTCGGCTCTTGCTGGTAAAGCTCCCAAGGTGAGTCCTGCAACGACGGCGGCAACCTTCGCCCATTTCCGCAACATCACGCTCTCCTTTCGCCAACGAACTGCCGGAGACCTCACTCCGTCCGAACCACAAATTCCGGTGGAATCTGATCTAGGAGGTGCGCAAAAGCGCGTTCCAGGTAAGACGCATCCTTCGATTCCAAGGTGACGCGCACTTGATATTCTGGGTCGTTCCACTTTGGGTAAGAGCCTAGGAGCAACAACGGGAATGCCTCGAGGGTTGCGTTTAAATACGGCACCATCGCAGTTTCGGGGACCCGCACGTACACTGCGCGCAGGAAAAATGGGGCGGACGCAAACCTTTGTCGGAGTGCCTGGAATTTCGCTCGGAACAGTTCCGGTACGCCGGGCAGGATAAAGATGTTCCGTACCTTCAGAACGGGGAACGCGAGTTCCTCGCCAAACACCAACTCTGCTCCGTCGGGTACGTCCGCCATCTTGAGACGCGCCTCGTCCGCCGAACCAGCACCATACTGGCGAATCTGACGCTCTAGGATCGGGTGTCGAACTACGGGGACTCCGAGCCCGCGCGCAACTCCAGCAATGGTCACGTCGTCGTGTGTGGGGCCCACGCCTCCGGAGGTGAACACGAAATCAAACTTCCTCGAGAAATCGGCCACCGCTTCGGCGATCGTCTCGATGCGATCGGGAACCACCAAGATTCGTTCTAACGAGACCCCCAAGGCGCGAAGCTCACGCGCAAGGAAATTCGAGTTTGTATCAGCGATCTTGCCGGACAGGATCTCGTTTCCGATTACGATGACGGCAGCAGTTGGGTCGTTTTCATTCATCCCGAACGGTCCGAAGCAGAAGCATGTACACTCACTATATCGAGATCGCGTCTTTACGAAACTCGCTAGAGCCGATCTTAATATTTACGACTGCAGGCTTACCCGATGCTAAGGCCCTCTCGATTGCTGGCCGAATCTCTTCCGGGCGTTCGCAGTATTCTCCGTGCCCGCCCAGAGCTTCCACGACGCGGTCGTAGCGGGTGTAATCCAGGGCCGTAGCAACGGCGCGATCCATACCGTAAAGTTGTACTTGCCCTCGGCGAATCTGCTGCCAGGCCGCATCATTACCGATGATGCCCACGACAGGGATTTTTTGCCGGACCATGGCCTCGAATTCCATTGCGTGAAGCCCGAAGGAGCCATCGCCGTAGATAATGACTACGGGATGATCGGGCTTTGCCAACTTTGCTGCCATCGCGTAGCCTGGCCCTACCCCTAATGTTCCAAGCGGGCCAGGGTCCAGCCAATGCCCTTGTTCATAAATCCGCAGGATAGAGGCTGCGGTCGCGACAAAGTCCCCTCCGTCTCCGATCGCAATTACGTCTTTACCAACGGCTTCGGCGATTTCCTTGCATGCACGCAATGGATTGATCGGAACGGCATCGGACTCGAGCTCCGGGCGCATTCGCTCCCACTTCTCCGATTCACGCTTGCGCATCTCGTCGACCCACGGCTTGAACAACGTCTTGTCGTATCGCTCGGCTTCGGCCAACTCGGTCAACTGCTCCATCACGAGGCCGGTATCGCCGACGATCCCTACTTCGATTGGCCTGTTACGACCAATCTCCGCACCGTCTAAATCGACTTGGATGACCTTGGCGGCGGGATTGAAGTGCGTTTCGCGGCCATAGCCAAGACGGAAGTCGAGAGGCGTGCCAAAGATCAACACCACATCCGCTTGACGCAGCGCGTCCTTCCGAGTCTGGGAGAAGAAGTACGGATGGTCGGGCGGCAACGATCCCCGGCCCAGGCCGTTCACGTAAACAGGCATGCCGAAGGTATCGACGAATTTTAGGTAAGCCTCGCGTCGTTTGGACCAACGGAGCTGCGATCCGACTAACATCACAGGCTTTTGTGCGCTGCGGATCAGCTCAAAGGCACGTTCGATGTATCTCGGGTCACCGGCGATGCCCGCCTCGGTACGATATTTCGACGGGAACACAATGCGATCGACATCGTACGACTGAAAGAGTTGGTCGATCGGCATCTCCAAAAAAACCGGTCCGGGAAGCCCGCTGGTGGCAATCCGAAAAGCCATCGCAACATACTCCGCGAGCCTTCTGCCTTCCGGGACTGACACCGACCACTTGGTGATGGGCCGCATCAACTCCACGTGATTCATATCTTGAAGCGAGCCCATGTCGGCGAAGGGGCGCGGCCCCTGGCCGCCAATTAGAATCATTGGAACGTTCGCGCGATGAGCACTGGCAACACCCGTAACAGCATCCGTGACTCCGGGGCCCGCAGTTACGACAGCGACCCCGGGTCGGCCTGTCACCCGGGCCCAACCGTCGGCAGCATGCGCGGCCGTTTGCTCGTGGCGAACATCGATCACCCGGATGCCTTCGTCGATGCACCCATCGTAAATTGGCATCACGTGCCCGCCACACAGAGTAAAGATGTAGGGGACATTTTCCGCTTTTAATGCCTTTGCAACGACACGCCCACCGTGGATCTCAGCCATAAAAAGGTCCGATCGCTTGTTTTGGCGGCTTATAATTGCACTGCGGAGCCGGCGCAACCAAGGGATTCGCTACATAGCTCATTCGTCACGCCCGCGTCATCCGCGACGGTCGACACGTGCAACGCCGCGGCACAGTGCTTTTGGCGTTCGAACAGATTCGAGCCCGCTCCCCCCACCAAGTAATTTCAGGACAAGTAATTTCAGGACACACACCACTTTGCTCAGCAAGTAATTTCAGGACACACACGACGTAATTTCAGGGGATGATTTCACGACACACACAACTCTGGTCGGGGAACTTTGCCAAACTGCGTCTCCCAGATGATCACCCCAAAAGTCGTGTCGTCCCACCGTCTCTACGGCAGACCTGCCCCGCGTTTCCAAGGCAGGCAATTTCGGGACAGGCATGATATTGACCCGAAATCTCGGCACGGAACTTTGGAGGAACTTTGGGACAGGCCGGATATTTGGCGTGCCTGGCCGGACTGGCCGGACGGCGAGGGCAACTCCAGCACAAACGGAAGTCTGCCGATATTGGCACAGTTCAAAGGGCGACGGCTTTGCCGCCACACGTGAGACCAGTAAGCCAGCGGCTTGGGGCAGAAACCTTGCCAAGTGAATTCAGCGCCGGCCAATCGAGGGCGGACGCATTCGCGAACGCCTCGAGCGACACGCGCATTTTGGGCCGCCTTTGGGCGCCTTTGAGGACACACAACTCTTGCTGGAACTCCAGAAAAATTTCGGGATTAGCAACGATCCTGTCAGAGATACCTTCGCAGGTTACTTAAGAGCCACGAGTTTCGTCCGAATTGCTGAGCACTCTTTTGAAACACGTCGGCCGGCTCTTGTTCTCCTATGCGTGCCCGCTCCGACGGTGGCCTCTGGCGCGACAGCTTGTTCACGGCAATGAGGTGTCTCCAGACGTTCAATGAAAACGGTTTGGCCGCTTGAAGGAGTTCGAGTTCTAGAGTGGGGCGGTTTGCCTGCTGCAATTGCGGGTCGAGTGTTGGCAGACCTAGGCGCCGAGGTCCGCGTCGTGGCACCGAAAAGCGTGGGACTCCCTAGGCATCCCGACAACTCGCACCGCCCCACACCCGCCCCCTTCGAGGCTCCCTTACGTGCATGGCTCTCGGCCGATAAGACGCATATCGAACTGGCTCTCGAACAGTCGTCCGGGCAGTTCGCGCAATTGCTTCCAGGGTTATTCTCGGGGGTGCAGCTGCTGATCACGTCGCCCGCAAAGTACTTCGGCCCCCTCCAAGACAAGGCCGTCATGTCCGTTTATAAAAATGGTGGCACACCTCCCTGGATCCGACTCCAGTCGTTTCCCGTCACCTCAGACTTGATGAAGCCCGCACGAGAAACCCTGTTTGCGCGGCTTCCACGTTTGCCGCACCTCGGCTCCGCTGAAAATTTGTTTCTCGGGGTGTACGCAGCGGCTATTGGCCTCTTGGCTCTCTGCAGTGGCGTTCGCCCTTGCCAAATGTACACCATTGACCCAGGCCGGCTTCGAAGCGAGTTGCTCGAATTCATCGCGCCCGCTGGAGACGACGACTCGTATTGGGATCGAGGCTTTTGCCTACTGCCCGCCAAGGATGGGTGGGTAAGCACAACCATCCTTGGGGATTGGACTGCTTTGGCACACGGAGCGGCCGCTACGGGTGCTCCCTCCTGGCTCACAGAGTCACGGTTCGAAGACCTAGCCTGCCGCTACCGTTATGCAGAGCAGATTTTTGAAGCCCTCGCGCGGTGGAGCTCGGCTTGGAAGGCGAATCAGCTAACGCGGTGGGCCCAACTCCGAAGAATTCCAACAGCAACAGTGCGAGCACCCACAAACGTGGTGCATGATCCTCAATTGAGGACACGCAAGTTTTTCCGGTCGCCGCCAAACTCGTCGGCATACGCATCAAAAAAAGCTCTTTGTCGCCCCCGGGCACCGGTCATTTTCGCTTCCGGTTCCAATCATCCATTGACTGCCAGCGGCGAGACAGTTGGCTCACGGAGGTCACCCGAGCCGTCTGCCTCTACCGAGGAAGGTACGCTCTTACGCAACGTGCGTGTCCTCGATTTCACTCACGCGCTAGCCGGCCCCTTAACGTCTTTTCTTCTCCGGCACTTTGGCGCGCCGGTTACAAAGATCGACCCACCGGGGTCGCCCCCGACACTTCTCCACCGGGATCTGTTTTCTCGCCTCCACAAAGGTAAGCAACGCGTCGCAATCACCATAACAAGCTCGAGCGACAACCGAGAGCTACAGGATCTCATCCGGAACTGCGACGTCCTGATCGACAACTTTAGTGTTCGAGTGATGAACAATTGGGGGTTGAACTACACGAAGTTGCGAAGCATCAACCCGGGACTCGTGCAAATCAGGATGACAGGGTTCGGACTCACTGGACCTCTGCGTCACTGGGTCGCCTATGCTCCGACACTTCACGCATGGAGTGGGCATACGTGGTTGCTTGGATTGCGTCACGGAGAGCGCCCGGTAGAGGGATGGCCCATTCCGTTCGTTGACATATTGAGCGGCCTATTCGGGTTCCTTGCTGCGCTCGCGGCACTCTGGTTCCGCAAACAAACAGGAAGCGGCCTTCTCGTTGATCTAAGCGAATTTGAATGCGCCGTATTTGCCCTCACTCCCGCGTTGCTACCGGCTCTTAACCCAGAACTCTGACCAGACGAGTTTTCAAGTGGCAGAAGCAAAAGCAAACTGTGAAAGGAGGGAAGTACCAATAAGACCCTCGACGGCGTGAGGGCAAGGTAAGCAATGTCCCCGGGGAGCCGAGGCCGCAGCAACGAGTCGCGCTCCATCGCTCAATGCGGAAAGTTCATCCCTACGGGCAGCCAGTTTGCTCAGCGATTCTAGACTCTCACGCGAGAGTATAATTTGATTTTGGACGAATTTGATTTTGGACACGCACGAATTTTTCTGGTCGGCAAGGATTCACTACACCGCACAGCTCCACGCCCACCGAACGTGCCCATTTACGAATCAAACCTTATTGGTCGTACAGAGTGCGGCGCCGGAAACCTCGGACGCAAAACCTCGCAGCCCGCAAATCCCTTCGTGGTTTATCAGGCAAACGTTGGCTGGTTGGGACAAACGGAGGAAGAACGAGCCCAAAGCAGGGAGCGAGCACTCGAGGTGGCTCCTGGGCGGGTTCCTGGGCGCGCGACTACTAGGAGACGCCGGATGTGATCGCGACAGGTACTTTGCTTTTTACTTCCCGGACGGCCCTCTCAGTGGCGAACGGGGGAGCTCAACGTTTTTCTCACGCGGCCCGGGAATACAATCGCCGCGCAGCTCGAACACCCTTGAACCAGTGCACCGAAGCCTTCCTCCGCATTAGTTCGAAACGTTCGACGGCTCCAATCATGCGGAAGAAGCCACGAGTTAGCTGTAAGAAATTCGCCACAAATTCTTTGGGCTGAAGACGCAGTTTACGCAGCAAGCCTTCCGTAGACTCAGGAAGCTGCGCCTGCGCACGGCGGCAACAAACAACGGTGGCATCCAAGAGCTCGACGTAGTCCGCGAAGCAAATCGGCACTGGCGCGATAGCTTGCAACCTTTGCGGGTCTGATGCGCTCGATGCGCCTACCAAAGGGCCCACCGCATCGATGAAAGGGGCCAAACCTACCGAAGGGCAGGAGCCTCTCCTGTGCCCGCACAAGCCAAGCCTCTCAAAAATAGAGGTATACTCTGCGTGAGTTAACCGCCGCGCCAGACCTGCCCGTATGGGATTCAGGTCCACGTAAGCCATACAGGCAACCAACGCAGCCTCATCGAGAAGCGCCTGGCTCTTGAATCGGCCCTCCCAGAATCGCCCTGTGCAGCCGTCTTCTCGATTTGCTTGACGCGCAATTGCCTCGTTCAGGCATTTCATGAACCAACTCAGGCTTGCTAGCCGCTGACGAAACTGTTCGACCGCGGCTTTTCTCATGGCCTGAGGCTGGTGGTCGAGCCGCCGCACGCTAGCGGGGAACAAGCGGCCCCAGCGTGTTAACACTTCGTCGTCGCTCCACGTTGCCACACGTGGTTGGTCAATACCTACCACCAAGTGGCAGTGGTTCCCCATGATCGCATAAGCGTAAACCTCAATGGCAAAGCATCGCACTAACTGACCTATACGCTCAGTCAGCCATCTTTTGCGGTGTGCAAAACTTCGGCGAGCAGTACGGTCCCATCCGCACAGGTGTGCCCTACGAACGCATCGACTGATCACGTGGTAGTAGGGCGTAACTTCCAAATCTACGAGTTGCGACCGAGCAATAGCCATGGACGTTTGTTGTCCTATACTAGGTAAAAAGTCAAGTCCCTCACCTCGGCTCGGATCGGCCATTTTCCGCGGGTAGTCAACAACCCGCACGGACCGTTCGAAATACCAGAGCCGCCCTCGTCATTTTTAATGTTTTCGAACGCGCCCTGAGGCGCACGGCACTGGCTTGCAGATCGCTTGGTTCCTTGGCTGTCAGGTTTGAGCAATTGTCTCCACTGTCCGCGGGCTCGGAATCATTGCACAAGTTTGCGGTTGGAACCGTGCGTGTCCTGAAACCTGTGTCCTGAAACCTGTGGCGTGCGTGTCCTGAAACTTGTGCCTCTGAAACTTGTGCCTGAAACTTGCCTGGAACTAGCTGACACCTGCTGAAGCTTGCTGACCCAAACTTCCGTAACTTGCTCAAATTTGAGTCCCTAAAGGCGTGGCTGTCGTGGGATTCGCGTCCTAGAGTCGTACCTGTCCTGGAATTCCGCTGGAATTCCGCGCGTGTCCGGGAATTTGCTTGCTGGAATTCGGTGCATGTCTCGGAATTCGCGGAATTCGCTGGAATTGCGTGGGATTCGAGCTTGAATTGATGCGTGTCCTGAAAATCGCTGGAATTCCGCGCGTGTCCAGGAATTCGCTTGCTGGAATTCGGTGCATGTCCCGGAATTCGCCGGAATTCGTGGAATTCATGATTGAATTCATGTGTGTCCTGAAAGTTGCTCCTGAATGAAAGCTGGTCAGACTCGTGTGTGTCCTGAAAGTTGATCTGAAAGTTGCTGCCGTAGTGAGTGACGCGAGGCTCGCACATCGGAACACTTGTGCGCAGTCTGGCTGAGATGCTTGCAGAGAAAAGGGCTCTGATTCATAGTCTGCCCAAGGAGGTGCCCGATGCCGCGCGAGTTTAAGACCATACTTTGCCCAGTCGATTTTTCCCCGGACAGCTACTCCGCTCTCGAGTATGCGCGGAAATTTGCCGAACTTTCGGGCGGGACCATCCTGGTCCCTCATGTAATTCATGTGCCGACGGAAGCATTGTACGACGAACACGGCCGCTGGCAGAGTTCCGAGCAACTCGAAAAGCGAGCTTGGGAGTTACTGCAAAAGGTACGCGACGAGAAGTTGGCCGGTTACCCGAACGTCGAATTGTTGGTTGTATGGGGCAACCCGGTCGAGGAACTCCTAAGCATGGCGCGTGAACGCAATGTGGATCTTCTCGTGATCTGCACCCATGGCCGCTCGGGCCTCCGACACCTTTTGATGGGTAGTGTCGCGGAAAACCTGATTCGTTACGCACCCTGCCCGGTGTTTGTCGTTCGACGCGGTGTCGCGTAGTGAACTAACGCCAGAGCCGTTTAACCAAAAGATTCAAGAACCTGGCAACGGCGCAGAGAGTTGCCTGCGAGGCTCGGCGCACCAGCGGAAAATGAACGCCTCGAACAGCGTGCGCGTGGGACTTCCGGAGGATTTCAACGTCAAATCCAGTTGGGCTAACTCCGTCACCGCGGCGTGCAGCTCCTTCAACGTCCACGTCTCGGCATCCTGTAATCGCCGAAAAAGCACGAATGGATGAACCTTGCCGAATTCATCCAACCGTGCCTTTGGAATTTGCGGCAAAACGGACTTTTGAAAAACCGAGTAGTTGGAAGGGAGACGAAAATGCCGCCCTTTCGAGCCGAGCCGCGGTTCAAGATCATACTGCAAACATTCTTTGGCTAATACCAGTTGCCGCAACTCCCGTGCTACCAGCGCCACTAATCTCGCAGCCGGCTCCCCGCGAAGGAGCAAGTCGTCTAATTTGCGCAAACAATCCGCCAGATTGCGGTGATTGAGCGCTGCACAAAAGTCGAATACCCAACTTTCTGCGAGGTCAGAAGTAGCGCTCAGCACATCGGCCACGTCAATCTGTTCCCGCTCCCCCACCCAGAGGCAAGCCTTTTCCACTTCGTTCGCCAAGATGTCCACATCGTTTCCGCCCCTGCGAGCGAGCAAGTCAAAAGCAGCCGGTGTTAGGGTCTTCCCGTAACGTCCCAGAACGATTCGCACCACCTTTTCCATTGCAGTGCGGCTCAGAGCCTGGCTACGCTCCCTCTCTACGGAAAACACCACCGCATGCCCTACCTTGTTGATCGCCTTCCACAAGAGGGACTTTTCGTCGACCGTGCCCATCGTCAAAAGAAGAATCACTCGCGGCGCCAAACCCGAGCGCAAAAGGCCAACAAGCTCGTCTTCCGCGCTTTTAAAAGCGCTGACGGAAAGCCCCAGGCTTGACGCGTATCCAACGATTTGAACAAGCTCTTTTTGTTCTTCGGACTGCAATTGGCGGCCAAAAAGGCGGACTTCCTCTTCTGGTTTGAGGACAGGTGACGTTGTCGCGTGCAAGTCTTTGTCCGACCATCCTGCCTGCGCCAACAACGCGAGCAAAGCTTCGGCCGCGGGCTTTTTGCGGTCCGCACCCCAGAGGCCCAAAATCTCTTCGAAAACCACCGCCGGAGGCCTCCGGTTTCCCGCGAGCATGCAGTCCACCACCCAAACTACCTTTGGAGAGGAGCCAAACCCGGGCGTGCGAAGGGTTTCGATGACCCTCTGCCACGCAACAGATTGGCCCTCGAAGCGCTCCAGATTCCACGTGCGGTCCTCTGGCCGGAGTACTACGTCGATTAGAGCCTTTGCGGCTTGCTGCGTAAAAAACCTTTCGCCAACAAAGGCATAAACGGGTTTTGCTTTTCCCTCCCGTGCTTGAAGGAGGATGCGATCCAACGTTTCACGCTCTCCAGCATGCGAAGTCACGCTCCGCCCTCCGCGCCTCCGTCATCATCTGGCGGTGTGTCCGCATTTTCTTCCAGGAGCCAGGGAGATTCTTGAGTAGAAAGGACCGGACCCGCAAGAGCAAGATATAATGGCTTACATTCCGCCCCCACCTTGCGAACCACGACTTCAAAGCACGACTCAGCGGTAAGGACCGTGCGCCGGTCACCACTTCTTGCCATCTAATCCCCACGGCTCGAGCACCTTCGCGACCGCAGAACGTTGCCCCCTAAGCGCACTGAGCACGCCGCTCCAAGGTTTACACCCCCAAATAGCCCGCATGTTTGCCGCCTGAGGATTCATTCAAAATCCCTCCATACGAGGAAGCAACTCTCGAAGCCTACCACTTGCTCTCCTTCAGTCCCGTTATCCTCCAAGGCTTACGAGCTTTGCAGAAGTTCGTCGTTTCCTCGCTCCTCGTGATCCGATGGGTGACAACGCCTACAGAGTTTTAGTGCAAGTTCCACTGCCACCCTTGGGTCAGACACTTCCTGGACGCCAGGTATCTCTCCCCAAGCAGAGAGCGCTACGACCGGACGACCCAGTACCCGCGCTAAATGTACCTCGGCTGCGGTGCCGTGAGCACCCGGTAGTGCAATGACAACGTGGCCTGCTGCCACGACCACCACATTGCGAGCATGCCCCAAACCCGTTGCAATCGCGGCGCTCAGCCAGCGGTTGGCACTATCGTGATCGTATCCCGGAAGGATGCCGATGGCGTGGCCGCCGTTTTCGGTTGCTCCCCGGCTTACGGCCTCCATCACGCCCCCGAGCCCCCCACAGATTAGCCAAGCGCCACGAGCGGCGAGCTCAGCACCGACCGTGTATGCGATTTGAAAGACTTCCTCAGAACAGGTGTTACCGCCGACAACCGCAACCTGGCATCGCACCGGACGTTTTTTCTCCATTTTGCCTCAAGTCTAGAATACTCCTTTCAATTCCGCCTCTAAGCTCCCCCAAAAAAACCACGAGCCTCCCTTCGTCCACCACCTGCGCTGCACCGGACCAGAGTTCTTTTGTGGCCCAGCCACTTACCGTAGCTGGTCCACCAAGCATCCGGAAAGGGCACGCGACGCCCATTTGCAACCCTTGTGCTACCGATCCAGAACTTTTTGCCTATAACTGCATCACCAGTTGCTTTGGATCGCAGTTCCACGCTTCGGATCGACTCCCACAGGCGTCTACAGAACTCGCCAAACCCGGCTTCAAGGCCGCCAACGCCGCGCTCGGCTGGGCGCTGTCGGGCCTTCGCGAACGCGACGGTGTGGCTCATCTTCGCCGCGTTCATGTTCGCGCTCGCGGCTACGAGGAGGCCGGGCTCGGCCGCCGCATCGCGCTGGTACCGGCCAGAACGATGGGCCGCCGCACGCTGACCGTCGCATACGCGGTCGCGATGGGCGCGGTCGTGCTGATGGTGATCCCGCGCCTGGTAAGCTGGGACGACATCCTCGCCAACAAGCAGGCATGGAACACGCTCGTGTGGTTCGCCACGCTGCGTGTCGCGGACGATGGCCGTCCACCGCAGCCTTGCACGCTTCGCACCGCCGCACCCACGCGCGGCGGTGCTCTCTTTAATTACTGAGGCACAAAGGAAAGCGTCTGCTCCTTCTAGTTGTTCTCCGTGCTCCCGGTGGTGAAATCGCCGACTTCAAGGGCTGAAGGCTCGCCACCGAGAGCACCGACAGGAACGGTTTGCTCTGTGCCTCTGTGGTGAGCAGGAGTCCACCACCCGCCGCCCCACGCCCCCGACCGCCCCGTAGTTGAAATGGTTGCTACATGCATGTAGCGTCCGCTCGATGCTCACTCGGAGCCTGCTGATCCTCACGCTGCCGTCGCGGCCGAACGCGGTGCACGTGCAGGTGTGGCGTGCGTTGAAGGCGATGGGCTGCGCGGCGCCGAGCCCGACGACGACAGACTCGTGCGCGGCGGGCGCGGTCTTCGATGCGCTGGACGCCGGCGCGAGCGATCGCGGCGGCATGTTGCCTGCACGCAGGGGCGTCACCGCGATCGTTCCGTCGCCCGCGCCGCTTTCCCGCCAGCGGGCGGCGCGGGCTTTCCGGCCTTCGCGTTAGAGGCACAGCGTGGACGAACGACCGGCTGCCGTTTCCTTCGGCGCCGCCTTCCTGTATTGGCTGCGGCTCGGCTTTGTCAGCTTTGGTGGGCCGGCGGGGCAGATCGCGATCATGCATCACGATCTGGTCGAGCGCCGCCGCTGGATCTAGGAGAAGCGCTTCCTGCACGCGCTGAACTACTGCATGGTGCTGCCGGGACCCGAAGCGCAGCAGCTCGCGACGTACATCGGCTGGCTGATGCACGGGACCGCCGGCGGGATCGTCGCGGGCGCGCTGTTCGTGCTGCCTTCGCTCGTCGTGCTCGTGGCGCTGTCGTGGATCTACCTGCGCTTCGGCCATGTGCCTGCGGTCGCGGGCGTGCTGTACGGGATCAAGCCCGCGGTGACGGCGATCGTGCTTGTCGCGGCGTGGCGAATCGGCACGCGCGCGTTGAAGCATCCTCTGCTCGTGGCGCTCGCGGTCGCTGCGTTCGTCGCGATCTTCGCGTTCGCCGTGCCGTTTCCGGCGATCGTCGTGGGTGCCGCGGCGGCTGGCGCGATCGGCGGGCGCTTCGTCCCCACGGCGTTCGACGGCAGCGGCGGCCACGGCGGCACCCGCCAATCTTTCGGCCCGGCGCTGATCGCTGACGACACGCCGGCTCCGGTGCACGCGCGCTGGTCGCTCGGGCAGGCGCTACGCGTGCTCGTCGTTTTCGTCGCGATCTGGCTCGCGGCAATGGGCGGGCTCGTCGCCTGGCAGGGCTGGCACGGCACGCCGACGCAGATGGGCTGGTTCTTCACCAAGGCGGCGCTGCTGACGTTCGGCGGTGCGTATGCGGTGCTGCCGTACGTGTTCCAGGGCGCGGTCGTGCACTACCAATGGTTGACAACCGCGCAGATGATCGACGGGCTCGCGCTCGGCGAAACCACGCCCGGGCCGCTGATCATGGTGGTGGCCTTCGTCGGCTTCGTCGGCGGCTGGGGCCAGCAGGTGCTCGGCCCCGACATGCTTTTCGCCGGCGGCCTGCTCGCCGCCGCGCTCGTGACCTTCTTCACGTTCCTGCCGTCGTTCCTGTTCATCCTGATCGGCGCACCGTTCATCGAAACGACGCACGGCGCGCTTCGCTTCACTGCGCCGCTTGCCGGCATCACCGCCGCCGTCGTCGGCGTCATCGCCAACCTGGCGGTGTTCTTCGCCGCGCACGTGTTCTGGCCGCAGGGTTTCGGCGGCCGCTTCGACCCCGCCTCGGCCGCGATTTGCGTCGCGGCGATCGTGGCGTTGTGGCGTTTCAAGGTCGGCGTCATCCCGGTCATCGCCGCATGCGCGGCCGCCGGATTCGCGCTGAGTGCGCTTTCGTAAGAGGAATGGCAATAAACGGCGAATAGGCACCGGTTGACGGCGGCGCTCGGCGAGCGTGGACCTTGGCCCAGAGGCTCTGCCCACCCGCAACTTGCCATGCGCAGGCGGCTCCGGTAATGAAGCCCACCGGCTAGGAGAAAACCATGACAGAGAAAGCGAACCAAGAAAGTGCCCTTGGGACCATTATCGGCTGGGGAAGCTTGGGGATTTTTGCCTTGTGGTTTGCCTACCAAGTAGCGGCACCATTACTGATTGGTGAGCAGTGGGCGGAAAAACAAAACGACGCCATTGAGCTGGTCAAGAACAGCAAGCCATTGGGGAACGAGACCCTCTATGACATGATTCGGGCCTACTCTTTGAAGGCAAAGGAAAACGACTTCTTCGTCGGCGAGTTTAGCTGGAGTGCGATCCAGAAGGACGGGCCCGAATACGAGGTAACGCTCCTCTGGACCGAAGGCGACCAGAAAAAAGTGGCGCTCTGGCGTGTGAACTTGGAAAACAAGGAAGTCCGACCCCAAGGCGACGCCGCCAGCCTTCCCCAACGTTTAGCCGCTGGTCCCCCCAAAAAGGGGACAGGAAGTTGACGTTCCCATTCTCGAGCCGGTCCCACGCTTATTAACCGTATTGTCTTCGGCTCCCTGCAAGCGTGTCGGTGCTTAACATCCCAACACCCCTGTGTGTCGTACCACGACCAGTGGGTCGACCTGTTCAAGGAAAGAAGCGCTCTGTCTAGTACGTACCAAGGCGATCCGCTCGCAGTAAAGGCACCAACGACGCACACGGCAACGAGTTCCGTCTGCTGCAGTCCTTAGCGCAGGTCGGCCTTCACTCGAACCGTTTGCCCTGTCTGGGGGCACAGCTCGCCGGCACGCAAGGGCGGTTCTCCCGCGCACACCTTCGCGGGCTACGCCTCCAGCGAACGCGCAATCGTGCGGGATTGCCGTTGGTAACATCGATGCTTTGGAATCCCAGCCGGGGGGAACGGAGCCAAACCCTACATCCAAATTCGAGTGGGTCATTTGGGGACATGAGTCATTCGAGGAATCATATGAGGACACGCACGAATCATTTGAGGAAATCATTTGAGGGAAATCATTTGAGGACACGCACCGATTGAGGCTCGTTTGAGGGAATCATTTGAGGACTCGTTTGAGTTGTTTGAGGACATGCACCAACTCACGATCGATCAATTCGGGGACACGTCAATTCCGGGACACGCACCGATCAAGTGGAACGATCAATCGCCAGCCTATCGATTGCAATTCCTCGGGCTTCGAGCGTCGAAAGGCCCGTCGAAGCTCCGGCGCCACGAGCTGCGCCCCCCCTAAGACGACGCGGATTGTAGGGGAAGCAACGCTTCGGTCCCGCCGGGGTCTACGAGCCTTCGCTCTCCGTGCTTACGTGGGGGGCTGGCAGCGATCGAGGTGCACGATGGGCAACTTTGCGCGAATCTTTTCAAGCATGTCGCCAAAGCGATTTAAAGTTCCAGGGGGTGCGACCGCGTAGCAGGCAGTTTTTGGCCCACAGTGTGCGGTCGCTGAGCGTTCGCGCACTGTGCTGCGCCTCCCTACTACTACTCCGATCCCCTGGGTTGATCGCGTAATGAAGTTGTTAAGTTTGGGCAGACCAGGGTTCGTGTGTGTCCAGAAAGAGACCGCGAAGAGCGCCCGGGCCCGGGCGAATGATGCGTGTTCTCAGTTTGAACCTCATTTTGCGGTGCCTCGTGGGGCTAAGCATTCGCATGTGCGTGTCCTGAATGGGCTCTCCTAACTAGGGGCCCGAACTGGGTCCCTGCTGAGAATTTGTGTGTCCTGAATGAGGTGGGGCCAGTTTGTGGATCGACAACTGCGGGTCCCGAATCATCCCAGCAATTGGCCGAGCCGCCAGGCGTCGCGAGGTGCAAAACAGGAAACGGCCTGGCGCTCAGGCTGGGCGACTCGGGTCGATTGACCCATACCGTCTCAGAGTGAACAACACGCTTCTGTTATCGCGCCTCCATTCGGAGGGCCTGCACGACTCCGCGTCGACGGCTTCAATCCCAAAGGAGGTGCCACCGTGCCTGTCGAGGTACTCATCAAGAGGAGCCCCTGGGCGCATCAGAGCGAGTACCGGCACGCTGTCCCCCTCACTCAAAGTGAGTGCTGCAACGGGCGCGACCCTTTTCTTGTTAGGCGCCGGTGTCAACGATGGGAGTCCTCACCCGCCTGTAGAAACGACCGAAAATTCATTACTTGCCCGCTCAAGCTCATCGAGAGTTACCTCAAGCCGGCTCTAATTGAGCCCGCCGCCCTGCAGAGGTGTAGCCTCTCTGGGGAACCAGCAAACAGAACAGAGGCTGGCGCGAAGATTGCAGCTTACACGGCGCATTCACTGCGCGAAAGGAGGTCGCATTCTATGCAGGCAGACGGAACAGGAACTCCAAAGGACGGTGTGGCGCCGCAAAGCGAACGGGATCAGTTTGGAATTTCGCTGAATGCTTGGTTGGGCCATCTGGAACGGCTCCTCGGGGGTCCCGGCGGAGGTGCTCACCACAGCCCCCTGATGCACTTCGTACGCCCGGACCACGAACACTCGGCGGTGTTCGGAACGTCGGGGGCAGCTTGCTTCATTTCCGGGTTGGCACGTATTCTCAGACAGCCGCCCCTGGATCTTCCGTGGGTCGGCTTTTACGTACGAGAAGGTTCCGTTCTCGTTCTCCACGAAGAAGGGTGTTTACCCGAGGGGTTGGCTCCTCTGCCCCAGAATTTACCGGCCGAGTGGCCCGAGTCGAACAGCGAATCCCGAACATCACCAGAGGGTGAGGAACTTCTCTGGCTTCCCCTCGGAGACTTTGCACAGCAAAGCGCAGTGGGTTCGGTTAGCGATACGATAAGAGCCCTGCCCCTGGTGATCCTTGGGGAGTTGTTCGGGTTCGTGTGCGTCCTCGCGAGCGACGCACGTCGCATTGGCGAACTGGGGCTCTTGCCGACGATCGTCTCCCTGAGCTTGCCGCTTGCGACCTCGCTCTACACGCGCCACCAGGTACTGGCGCGCGAATTACATTGGGTTGCGGAGGGAGCGACGGGCCACTTACACAAGGGCGTGCGATCGCTGACGCCTCAAGGCGTGTTAGCCGCCAACCCAATGTTTCCCGATCTCGTTGGGCAAAGTGCACCCTTTTTACACGCTTTGGCCCTCGCACAGCGGTGGGCAGCGGGCCGTGCCCCGGTGCTCATCACGGGCGAGACGGGCACGGGAAAAGAGCTGCTGGCGCGTGCAATCCACGCGTTGAGCGAGCGTCGCAACGGACCGTGGGTGGCAGTAAACTGCCCTGCAATTCCGCGGGAGCTAGCCGAGAGTGAACTGTTTGGTCATGAAAAGGGGGCTTTCACGGGTGCCACTGAAACCCGCCAGGGGCGCTTCGAACGGGCTGATGGCGGAGTCCTGTTTCTCGATGAAGTGGGGGATCTGCCTCATTCCATCCAGGCAAAACTGCTCCGCGTCCTTCAGGAGGGCGAAATTGAGCGCGTCGGCTCGGCACGGAGCCGGAAGGTGGACGTACGCATTATCGCAGCAACAAACCGCGACCTTCAGGATGCTGTGCGCAATGGGGATTTTCGACAAGATTTGTACCACCGCTTAGCAGCCCTTCCGATTCACCTTCCACCACTACGCGACCGCACAGGCGACGTCGAGCTGCTAGCCTGGCATTTCCTGCGCAAGAGCTCCGAGCGCTACCACAAGCAGATCGACCTCATTACTCCAAGTGCCATGGAACGATTGCGGGCGTACGATTGGCCGGGAAATGTTCGGGAACTGGAGTACATGATCGAGCGAGCAGTATTATTGGCCGAAGGTCCTGCGGTCGGGCTGGAAGATCTGTCCGAGCTTTCACCCGACCCGAGCCTCCGGTGCACGACCTTACACGCACAACTGCGTGCCGAAAAACGCCGGCGCGTCGAGAACACGCTCCGGGAAACCCTTGGGAACTGCGCTGAAGCTGCACGGTTGCTCGGTATGTCACGCGGCAACTTCTCACGGCTGCTGCGCGCCCTGCGCGTCGACCCCAACAAGTTCCGCCCGAAATGAGCATCGATCGCGATGCCAGCACATCGCTCTACGACCTCCAAGGTAGGCAGGAGTTCTCGAATCGTCCTCAGTCTTCTCATGTGATTGGCCCGTATCAAGAAAAGGCAGAGACAAGGGCTGGAGCGGAGCAGCGGAGCGTGTGGGTAACTTGAGCGAGTCCCGGGGTTTTGTAGTGACCTCGCGGAGACTTGGCAGCGATCCATTGGCAAGAAGAATCGGTGGGTTTGCGCGAAGCGTGCTGACCGGAAGGCGCCCTTGAGACAGTGAGGAACGCTTAAAAACCCGTGCTCCAACCCATCGACCTGGGGTTTTGGGACAGTATGCCAAACAAGTGCCGGGTCAGGGGCCGGTAACGAGTCGGCTGAGAATCGAGCGAGGCTGCGCAGTCCGGCGAGGGAACGAACATTCTACCCATTATTGCTCGATCTATTGCGTCACCTACCTACCCGGCTTTGCTATGGAGCCGTCGTCCGCTTACTCCCATGACCACAACGCTTCGTGCGGGCTTACTTAGGTTCGTTCAGCCTTCATAACTAGATCCAGCTTCCCCAACCCGCCGCTCGAGAGCGGCGACGGCTCGGAAGCCAGGTGGCAGTCCCGTCAGTACACCCGCCGATCCCTCCCTAAGAACGCTGCAGCCGCAGGTAATTGCGTAGCCCTTTTAACAGGGCAGCGATCGCTGTGCGCCGAACCGAGCCACGAACCCAACCTGGACTCCTGATATCCTGAGCGTGTCCGGTCCGCTGCGTTCGTGCCGCTCTTCCTCTGGGGGGCGTCAGGGGTATCCGTTGAATTGAGAACGGGTAGCCCCAGATCGAGGGCCCAGGGTGAAATCCCTCGTTTTGCGCACGCTTTCTAAGCCGGTGCGCAAACCTGCATCCATTGGGATACTCGCCCCATCGTCAACTTCGTGCGTGTCCTCAATTTGCTCAATTTAGAAATTGGCCCTCAATTCGACCGAGTTCCGGATTTGGATTTGGCCAGCTAGCTACGTGCCTGTCCTAAATTTCCAGTAGCGGGCTGGGCGGGCCGAATTGTGCTGTCCATCGTGTTCGGAAGGATGCCCGCACAGATTCGTGCGTGTCCACAAATTCCCCAAATTCCTCCACAAATCCTCCGAATTCTGCCTGTCGTCGAATTCGTGTCGTCGAATTCGTGCTCAAATTGGGGCCTGTCCCCAAATAGAACGGTGCCCAGAACCGACCTCGAATTGGTGCGTGTCCAGGATTTGCTGTCCAGGATTTGATGTGTCCAGGATTGATCACGCGAGAATCCTGCCTGTCCTGAATTACTCTGAATTACTTCCTTGAATTACTTCCTGAATTACGTCCGGTTCGCATTGGTGCGTGTCCAAAATCGGCGCGTCCAAAATCGGCCGTTCCGATTGGGGGGTCCGGTTCCGATTGGGGTCCGATTGGTGTGTGTCCAGAATCGCTGTCCATGATTGGTGCGTGTCCAGAATCGGCCCGGAATCGGCCGCATTCGTGTGCTGTCCTCACGGGTACACCCGTCAAGGGGGAGGAGGCTCTCATGCCTACTCGCCGAAACTGGGCTCGTGTAGCGGCGGTTCGAAAGCGCCCGGCGGAAGAGGGCGACGCCGCCTACCCAAACAGGTTTTCGCTCCCGTGAAGCGAAGCCTGGTCCGCCCGCACGCGCTGCCTTCTTGTACGGACCACCGCGCTCGCGTGGCGCTCGATCACTTGGTCCGGACACATCCGAAGGAAACTCCGCCCAACGATACCCAGAAGCACAGCGTCGTCAAGCAAGCCAATCACTGGTCGCACGTCCGCGATCACATCGCGCGAGGCGGCCGTGTACACCAAGGCAGCGACGACTAGCACCTTTCCAACCCCTGGCGCCCCCGGGTATCGGAGAAGCCGAACATACACCGCAGCGCCTCTTCCCAATTCCTTTGCCGCTGCCCGGATACCCCTGCCCCGCAGCTGCCCCCACACCGCCCGGTCCCACGCTCCGACAAGCACGAGCCAGCCGAAGCCCACCAGTAGCGACGGCAGCCACAACACCCAGCTTCGTAGCGCGTGCGCCACCACCCTGCGGACCCTACGTAACCCTTGCCGCAAACCCGTCCGAACTTCGCGGAGGCGCTCGGGCGAATCCTCTTCCACCGCGTATGCCTGCACCGCCTCTAAACTGGCGAGCGCAACACACTGCGCCCTCGCCGAGTCCGTGGCAGCCCCTGCCCATCCTACGGCCAGAAACAGGATGGCCCAAAAGAACGCTAGCGACGAGTGCGTCCGGCCGCGGCACTCAGCCGTTCTCACTTAAGCACACCTCGCTAGCGCTGGGGTCTTCCGTGCTCCAACAGCCGTTCGAGCTTCTGCCGAACTACCTCTGCGTCCGTAATCGGCTTGGCAATGTAATCGTCGCACCCTGCAGCCAGTGCGCGTTGCTCGTCCCCTGCCATGGCCTGCGCGGTCAACGCGATAATCGGAATACTCCGCCCTACTTCGGTTTGGCGAAGACGCCTCGTTGCTTCCCAGCCATCGAGGACGGGCATTTTGAGGTCCATGAAAATCAAGTCGGGAGGTTTTTCCGCCACCAACCGCAACGCCTCTTCCCCATTGTTGGCCTCGATAATCTCGTAATCGCCGAAGCGCTTTAGCCGATAAACCAAGATGCGCCGGTTGTCGATATTGTCCTCGGCAACCAGAATTCTCTTCCTGCTCATGGGCCCAAGCTTACTAAGATTCCGTGCCGCATGCCAACCAAAAAAAGGCCGCTGCCCTCGAACAGGCAGCGGCCCCTTGCAACCCAGCGTCAGCGAAGGCGCCTCAGTAAGCGACCGTGTCCGCCTGACTTTTCTCACCGCGCAAATGGATGTTGAACGCGGCGGAATGAACAGCGCTGTTGCCCGGGTTCCGATGAAATTCCTCCACGATCGCGAGGATTCCGTTTCCGGGGTTCCCGTCTCCACTAAGCACCGGCCGGATCACCGTCTGTCCGGCTAGTGTCCCCTGCACACCAACATTGAACACCGAGAACGCCTCTTGTCCCGGCCGGCGGTCCAGCTGCGACAACTGGACCTCTCGGAAACACCGGAACCGTGTGCTCGCGGACATCCTTTGCTCGAACTCGTTAAACACTACGAATTGAAGCGTGTGCACGGCGGGGTTGTCGTCCACCTCTAGCCGCTCGCTGCATGGCACCAGCGTAATTTCGCTCGTCACCTCTCGCGCGCCGCTCAGGAGCGAATTGTCGAAGAAGTGATCCACGATGACCTGGGCGGAACATCCCGCATACTCACGATTTCCTCCCCCGAGTACCAGCGTTGTGTCATTTTGCGTGCTGCCGTCACTCAACACAGCCTGCACACCCACGGCATTGTACGTTTGCACGTCCACTATTGCATTGTTCACACGGTAGATTGACGCATTCCCAACAAGGTCGTTGCGATTCACCGGAATGTCTGGATCGTTTCCGCTACCTACAACCTGCACGCACTTCAGCTCCCCTTGAAAGATTCCGGGCGCCAAAGGCGGTACGCGCCCAATGTCCTGAGCCTGACACACTCCCCCTCCAGTACAGTCGTTGTCCACAGAACATGGGAAGCCGGGCGAGGTTCCGCCCACGCAAAATCCGGTAGTCACCACACCCTCGCTCGCCCGCCACCCAACCGGCTGATTCGCGGTCAGATTCAAATCGAAGTTGATCGCCTGGCAACTACTGAGCGTACAAATGCCACCGCCAGCGCAATCATCATTTGTCCGGCAAGCTCCGTCTCCGTCCAAGCCTGCCCCAATCGTACACCGCGGCGTCCCATCTACGTAGAAGCAATGAACAGAGGTGGCGTCGCGGCTGGTGTTCGTAATCCGGATTACGGTGTCCATCGGTACCCCGTTGAGAGCGCCGCTCGGATCTACCACGACCTTCGGAAACACCAGGTAGCCGGCCGCCTCTTCCGTCGATACCTTCTGCCCAACAGCCGTGCTAGCCAGTAGCCCGCACGCAAGCAACGCAACCGGTAATCGAATGGCCATTCTCGCGTTCTTCATATCACCCTCGCTTCGTTTGCACCGCCACATGGCACTCCCTCCCTAAGGCAAGCGAATCGCGGCGGACCTAGCCCCGCCAGTATGGAGGTTACTCGCTGCGCTGCCTGTCACTCCGGCTTGGTCAATGTGGAAGGACTCCGCCACGCCCACCAACCCGGTCGGTAGCGTTAGTTGCGCCTGAGCAAAGATGGTCGCGATCGCTCCACCCGTCAGCAACGTCGACCGAAACTGCCCGGTTGTTTGCGGCGTATTCCCGAGGTCGATTGTCGTCCAGCACTGATGGGGAAATGATCCACTAAAGGGGGATTCAAATTCGTCGTACACGATGTACGACACCGTTCCGTTGCTCCGCACTCCAGCGGCAAGGTCCAGATTGCACGACAACAGCGTCAGGTTCGTCGCGATGAACGAATTCAGATTCGCGTTGCCCAGGTCTTCGATGACCGGGTCCAGCGAGCCACGCGGACTGAAATTTAGGGTCAGCGAGCCTGGGCAGGTCTCGTATTCGCTGCCATCTAATGCCAGCGGGTTGCTGAGGCTCTGCGACACTGCAGCCACGGCGAACGCATTGTATTTGCTCACGTCGCCGGTGTTGTCATCCATGATGGTCACTTCCCCCTTGAGCCGGTTTTGACCCCGGGGATCGCCATTGGCGTCAACTTCTACACACACAAGCGCCCCTTGGAATCCGGGTGGAACAGGCGGAATCAACCCAGGGTCGAAGCCCGCGCCGGCGCTACCAAACGAATCTGTCGGGTCCACCCGGCGGCCTTGCGACACCCTCCATTGCGTAGGCTGCTGCCGAGTGAGCACAAGCTCGAAATCCACCGCGCCACAGTACCCACTGCCGTCTGGGGCCGACAGGTAAAAGCAGTGAACCCAGTTGATGGAGTTCCCGGTATTCGTGATTTGCACGATCGTGTCGCGCTGGCCCGTGCGGACGACCTTCGGGAACATCAAGATCGAGCCCGGCCGATCCGTTCCAGATCTCGTCTGCTGCGCCTGGGAGCCGGCAGCGCCCGCGAAGACGCACAGCATTCCGATCCCCAAAAGCCAGCTCCTGTACAGTGCCCTCATGGCTATCCTCCTTGCGGTCCGTCCCCGCATTGTTGACTCCTTTTTAAGTTCGCCTGGCTACTCATCGGCGCTGGCCTACGGCAAGATCATCAAGTCGCTCCGGCCATTCCCCTGCTGATGCAGGTCGTACGCCGCACTGCTCAGCGTCCCAGTGGGGAAATTCGCCTGCGCTACCCCGAGAAGCCCCGATCCGAGAGGCGAAACGCCACCCACCCCGCGGATTCGGGTTTGCCCCCCAAGCGTACCAGCGACGCCAGCACTGAAAATCGAGCGCGCAGGGTTGCGCGTGTCGATGCGCGATAGCTGCGTGGCGTGGAAGAGGCAATCCACAGTGCGGCTCGTCGAGAAGCGCTGCTCGAACTCGTTGAACACCAGAAACTGCGCTACCGAGCGGCCAGGTGTTTGGGTCGAGAAGTCGTTCGAGCACGGAACCAAGGTCAAGTCCGATATGTACTGAATCGCAACATTGTTCGTGATGGGATCTACTGCGCCGTCGAACATGTGGCTGAGAATCAGCACCCCGGGGCAGGATGCATAGTTGCCGCCGTCGGCTAGAACGAGCTGGCCGTTGGAAACGGGATTGCCGGTCGCCTCGAGGCCAACTGCATTATAACGAGCCGGATTTAGACCGGTTAGAATGGTGGCGTCGCCGTAAAGCTTGTCTCGGGTAGCCGTCTGGTCGGGGACACTCTGGCTGCCTCCGGTAAACTGGATGCACACCAGCGCACCAATGAACGGATCTTCTGGAACCGGGGGAATCGCGCTGCCCAGGTTGCTTTGACCGGTGTTGCAGCCGACGTTGTTTGGGCATTGCGCATCAGAGAAGCACTGGAGGTTGACAAACGGGGCATTGCACCGAAACGGGCCTTCGAGCGGAAATTGCCCGCGCGCAAGCCCGTCGCTCGCGTACCATGCCAGCGGCTGCTCTTGCGTGAGTACGACATCGAAGTCGGTTTCGTTCCAGCTCGGCACGCACTCCCCGCGGCCGCCACAGTCCGTCGCATCGCGGCAACCAGCTCCATCGTTCGAACAGTGGCCGGTAGCGTTGATGTAAAAACAGTGCGCCTGTTTAATACCGCTCGCGTTTGTGCTGCTCAGCATCAGGCGCGTATCCGTCGGCGCTACCAACCAACGAGCGCTTGTGTCTACCACTATTTTGGGCCAAACCACGATGGACGCCGGTCGGTTCGTCGTGCTTCGGGCATTTGCAATACCAGCCATGGCCACCAATGCCACGCCCGCGCCTACTCCCATGCGGGCAGCCGCTTGCCACATCTTCTTCATCGCCGTACTCCTTTCGCTGCTCAACCGAGCTCGCTGCGATCTCGTCCGAATCGTCACCATTTGCGCACCTCCGCCGCTTTTATGGCAACGTGATAATGTCGCCGAATCCCGAACGGCTACCCTCGTGGCGCAAGTTAAAGGCAGCGGTGCCAACCGAACCACCCAAGCTGTAGAATTCTTCCGCCACGCCCAAAACGCCCGAGGCAGGCAGGCAGCCTAGCACAGTGCCCCCAGGGCCGGTCTGCACGTTGGTGCCGCAGTCACTATGCTGGGTACAGGAACTGCCCCTGTTCGAACCGGAATAACAAACGTTGATGGGACGAGGCGAAATGCGGATCTTCCAGAGGTCCTGGTTGCCGTTCACGAAGACCCCGCCGCCCGAAACCGGGAGGTCGGCGAGTCGGCGATTGAGGAAACAATCGAACGAGAAGGCCTCGATACTGAGCGGCTGCTCGAACTCGTTGTATCCCACGAAACGAACACGCACAGGTGCGGGAAGGTCCTCTTCGATCAGTTCGCTACAGGGAACCAACGTGAGCTCCGTGCTAATGGTGGCACCCGTAAACGCGTCTGTGACACCCTCTGCGTTTGCCGTAAATACCAAGCTTGCTGGACAATAATTCAACTCTCCGGCACCCGTGCCGGTCCAGTTGAGCCGCAGCTCTTTATCCGTATTGAGGCCACCGCCTCCTACATCCGCATTCGCGGCTACGGTCAGGGCATTGTACTCGCTAATCTGCGCCGAACTAAGGTCCTCGATTGTCGCAGTGCCCTTCAGAGCATTCCCCGGAAACGGATCACCATCAGAGTTCATTTGGTAGCACTTGAGCTCGCCTACGAACTGGCTCCCCACCGGCGGAACGAAGGACGCCTGGTTCTGCCCAATCAACAGTCCAGGACACACGAGCTGTCCGGACGTGTCCACGGTACATTGGCAGTTCTGACCCGGGCGGCATGGAGCCGAGGGAATGGTTGTGAGCCTCCCAGTGGACACCCGCCATTGCACAGGCTGCTGCGCGGTCAGAGCGAGTTCAAAATTCGTTGCATTGCACACGCGAATGCACTGCTCGTTCGTAGGACAGTCCGCATCGATCTCACAGCTCTCGTCTGTTGTCAGGCTGCAAGTCCCTGAGGCGTTGATGTAAAAACAGTGCACCTGAACGAAAGAGTTTGTCCGGTTGCTCAGTTGGATAAGGGTATCGCGCACCCCATCGGACACTACCTTCGGAAAGATGATCAACGTGCCGGACTCATCCGACGTCACGTCTCCCCGTGCACCTGGCGCCGTCACCAGCCCCGCCAGCAGCACGCCTAGGCCCATCAGCCAAGGACTCCGCTTCACCAATCGCATCGTACGCCTCCTTTCGGTCATTCCAGCGTATGGCAAACGCCAGGATCTTTTCACCGACCCCAGCACAAACGCACGCGATGTATGCCCCAAAGGAGCACAAGAGTCAAGCCGAAATTGAAAATTTGTTCCTTGATGGCGTGGTGCGACGCTCACGGCGAGCGTCGCACCACGATTTCCGTCACAGGCCCTGGTCGCCCGCTCGTATCGAGTACGCGTGCAGTCAACACCGTGTCTCCCACCGCGAACTCCAAGTTTCTACTGACCACAGCGCAGAATTGCCTTCCGCTACTCGGCAGGTTCGGCGTGATCGTAGCCTCGAGGCCGTCTGGCCCAAGAGTACAGGGTTCGCTCGGGAGTTTCGGGTCGAACCGGCAAGCAAAATCCACCAGCGCATCGATTTTGTCCGGCGCAAAATCCGCAACGCTCACGCCCGGCACCCCGCCTCCACCTTGAGCTACTGGCTGCGTGTCGCAAATCGTAGTGGAACCGTTCCCTAAGTCTCGGTTGCTCAGGATTTGCAAGCTCGGGTAGATCCCCAAGCCCGGGGTCGGGGGAGGCACGCTGGTGCCAACCGTTCCTCCCCCACTTCCAGGCCGGGCTTCCAAAACGAGATAGAAACCGGAGGAACTCCCGATGCGAAAAACTCGCCGGCCGGATCCGTCGAACTCTGGAGTTGGCGTCGGCGTGCTGCCGCAGAGGCAGCTCGGCTCGTTGCACCAGTAGCAGCCGTTCGCGCGGACCACTCCGAAGAAGGTGACGATCGGGCCGGCAGCAGCACTGGTGGCCGTCGGTGTGGCGGTGATTGTCGGCGTGGCAGTGATCGTGCGCGTGAGGGTGATGGTCGGGGTGGCGGTCGGGACCGGCGTATTCGTCGGTGTGCGCGTGGCCGTACCCGTCGGAGTACTCGTCGGGGTGGCAGTGAACGAGCGCGTTGGTGTCGGAGTACGAGTCGAAGTCGGCGACCAAGTGTTGGTGGGTGTCAGCGTCAGAGTCGGCGTGCGTGTGGCTGTGGCTGTGCTCGTCTCGGTTCGCGTCGGAGTAGCCGTGCGCGAAGGAGTCGGCGACCACGTGCTCGTCGGCGTCCACGTAACCGTCGGCGTGCGTGTGGCTGTGGCTGTGCTCGTCTCAGTTTGAGTAGGAGTAGCCGTGCGCGAAGAAGTCGGCGACCACGTACTCGTCGCCGTCCACGTGCCAGTGGGAGTTCCGGTTGCCGTGGCGCTACTCGTCGCGGTTCGTGTAGGCGTCGCTGTAGGCGACGCGGTGGGGGACCAGCTTGGCGTGGCCGAGGCCGTTGGAGTTCCCGTGAATGTAACCGTCGCGGGTGGGCTGGCAGTTCGGGTTGCCGATGGAGACGCCGTGCCCGACGAGGTGGTCGTGGAAGTCGGCGAAGCGCTCGCCGATGGTGTGTTCGTCGCGCTCGGTAAGGGAGTTCCCGAGGGCGAAAGGGTCGGAGACGGCGTAGCCGAAGAAGATCGCGTCGGAGTCGCGGTGTTGGACCCTGTGAGCGTTGGCTCCGGCGACGGCGTCATCGAGGGATTGGGGGTATCTGACGGTGTGCTGGTCGCCGAAGCCGTGCTCGACGGGCTGGGCGGGTTCGCCGTAGCCGTGGGAGAAGGTGTAGGCGTCTCGCTCCTCGTGGCACTCGGCGTTGCCGAGGGCGTTCGCGTGCGCGTGGGCGGGATCGTCCAAGTCGGAGTCGGTGTCGCTGTGTTAGACACCGTTGCCGTTGGCGTGCGTGTGGTCGTTGCCGAGCGCGACGGCGTGACGCTGGCCGTTCCTGTAACCGTTGCAGTCGCCGACAACGTTGGTAGGGGCGACTGCGTGGACGTGGCGGTGCCCGTGGGGCTCGCTGTCGCCAAGGGCTCTACTGGAGAGGGGCTCATCGAAGGCGTAGGACTCCCCGTCGGCGTAGGTTCTGCCGGTGTATCGGTAGGTTGTGGGGGCGGGGTCACCGAGGGCAACGGGGATTCGGTCGGAGACGCCAAGCCGGTTGCTGTCGGAGTTGGACTGAGCGACGGCACCGTAGTAAACATGGGTGTCGGTGTCCGGGAAGACGTCGCGGCCGGCGTCACGCTGACGGTCGGCGACGCTGAGTGGGTCGGACTGGGAGTTGGCGTCGACGAAGGTAATTCGTTGGCCGATCGCGTGGGCGATGGTGTGGATGTGGGCGATGCGGTTGGCGTTCCAGTGGCCGACCGAGTGCCTGTCGGAGTCGAACTGCGCGTTCGTGTCGGAAGCGCGGTGACCGTACCTGTTCCGGTTGGCGTTGCAGTTGCAACGGCACTCGCTGTTCGCGTGGGAGTTGGGGTAGAGGTGTCGGTTGGAAGGGACGTTGCGGTTGCGGACGCCGATGGACTCGGCGTACCGGTCGAGACCGGTGACGGGGTTTCAGAAGGAGGAGGCAACACCAACAACCCAGCAAACCCAATGATGTCCGCAGCCGTCGCCCGCCCGTCGCCGTTCACGTCCGCCTGCGGACAATACGGATCCTCGAAGAGCGAGGCAGCAATCGCCGCGACTTCGGCGTCGGGTATGCTATCGCAGTTCACGTCGATGCTGACCGCGCTGGCAGTACTGGCCACCAGCCACAGCGTCAGCAGTCGCCCAACCCAACTTCTTACCATCTTATCCCTTGTGCCCCGCGCAGTGTCCTTTCCCGTGAACCTCCGTTGATGCCTACATGCTCCAGCATTTGCAAGAAACCTCTTTTGGCGTCCGGCGGGAAACAGTCGGGGATGGTTCGCTTACGAATGGGTGGCGCTGTTGACTCGAACTGTCGCGTAGGTTCTGATGCGCGAGTGATGCGGTCGGTGCAAACAGTTCTTGGTCCGGTGCCGGTGGACCAACTCGGTCTCACGTTGATGCACGAACACCTACTGATTGGCTGGCCTGGGTGGCAGTACGACGTTGCAGCGCCACGGAAGTCCCAAAGCGAGATCGCGAAGATTTGCACCGACCGCATGCTGGAACTCAAAGCGTACGGCGTGCAAACGCTCGTGGATCCTTGCCCGATGGACCTCGGGCGCGACGTAGAGCTGATGGCGCGCGTATCCCAGGATACCGGCGTGCATATCATTTGCGCTACCGGGCTGTACAAGGAGGACCAAGGCACGCCGCCGTATTTCAAGTTTCGCGCCCAGTTTGCCGACGCCACCCATGAAATCCGCGACGCATTCGTGCGGGAGCTGACCGAAGGTGTTGGCGACACGGGCATCAAGCCCGGCCTCATCAAGGCTGCAACTGGTGCGCATCAGGTGACCCCTTACGAGGAGATGGTCTTGCGAGCGGCAGCGCAAGCTTCGTGCGCCACCGGAGTGCCGATCTTGACCCACACCGACGAAGGGACCATGGGCCGCGAGCAGCTCGACATTTTCGCTGCCGAAGGAGTGGAACTTCGCCATGTGGTCATCGGCCATAGTTGCGGAAGTTCGGACCTCAGGTATCACACCGACCTGCTCGACCGCGGGTGTTTTCTCGGCTTCGATCGCTTCGGTCTCGAGCTGTTACAGCCAGACCGCTTGCGCCTCGCTGCTCTCATCGGGTTGATCGGCGTTGGGTTCGCAAAACAGTTGATGCTTTCGCACGACAGCGTTTGGTGTTGGCTTGGCCGCCCTCTTCCCGTACCGGAAACCGTGCTCCCGCATTGGCGACCAACGTATATTTTCACCGACATCTTGCCGCGGCTTCGCGAAGCAGGCGTGAGCGACGCAAAGATCGAAACCATGCTCGTGGCAAATCCGCGGCGGTTTTTTGGCTGAGCACTCTGTGTCGCCCACGCGGTAGGGCGCGGCTCACGGGCTTCGTCAACGCTGGTGCAGCCCCCAAGCGTACACTTCACGGCGTGAAAGCCCGTACTCGTGGGCAATGAGTTTTGCAGCGTCGCGAAGCGACACCCCGCTCGCAAGCAGCTCAGTCAGTTTCTCCTGCCACGGTCGTGCGGGGGTTGCTTGGGCAGGAGGCTCCGGGCAGCCTTCAGCCACGAGCGTTACCTCGCCACGCACAGGGGCTGGGCGGCGGCTCAGTTCGCCAAGCAGTTCCGCTGGCGTTCCGCGCAAAAACTCTTCGTAAAGCTTGGTCAGCTCGCGCGCGACCACTACGGTCCGCGCCCCCCAAACAGCTTCCATGTCCTGCAAGCATGCCGGCAGCCGCCGTGCCGTTTCGAACATCACGAGCGTGCGAGTCTCTCGAGCAAGTTCCTGCAGCCGAGCACGGCGCGCACTCGCCCGCGCAGGCAAAAAGCCCTCGAAGACGAAGCGTTGCGCTGGCAGACCGGCAGCAGAGAGCGCTGCCACGATGGCGGAAGGTCCCGGCACCGGGACAACCCGGATGCCAGCCGCGAGTGCACTCCGCACCAAATGGAAACCTGGATCGCTCAGCACCGGCGTGCCCGCATCGGAGACGAGGGCGCCATTCTCTCCCTGCAACAAATGTTCGACCAGCCGAGGCGCCTGTTCTCGCTCGATCCAATCGTAATACGGCGTCAATCGCGTGGTGATTCCGTAGTGCCGGAGAAGTTTTGCGGTCTCGCGCGTATCCTCGGCGGCAATCCAGTGAACCTCCTTCAGCACGCGGAGTGCCCGAAGCGTAATGTCCTCGAGGTTCCCGAGTGGGGTCGCGACCACATACAACACGCCCGGGTGCGGCATGGCACTGCGAGCAGCCCGCTCACCGCCCCCAGTCGCGGGCGTAGCGGAAATCCCTGTCGATGGTGCGCTGAGACACTTTGGCGATAATGGGCAAGCGCCGTTTGAACTGAGAGTTGCGCACCATCTCGCTCACTCTGCGAACGAACGCCTCGGGAAAGCCTGCCGCCAGTAGCTCGGCGCGCGAGTAACGTAAATCGACCATGCAGTACAGGAGCTGGTCGACCTCCCGGTAGCCAAACCCTAACTCGGCCTCGTCGGTTTGTCCGGCCCACAAATCGGCCGTTGGCTGCTTGTGAACGATCTCGGGTGGAACACCCACGTGCGCCGCCAATGCCCACACCTGGGTCTTGTACAAATCCCCAAGCGGATTCACCGCCGACGCCATGTCGCCGTGCAGTGTACCGTAACCCAGCAACAACTCTGTCTTGTTGCTCGTTCCCAACACGAGGGCCTGCCAGCGAGCCGAGTGGTCGTACAGAATACTCATTCGCTCCCGAGCCATTTTGTTGCCCTGCCGAACGCGGTCGGCATCGGGAAAGCGAGCGAAATACGCGTCGATTTGCGGCGTGATCTCTATCTCGAGAGAAGCGACGCCAGCTTTGGCAATCACCAGATCCGCGTGAGCCCGACTCTCAGGGCTCGAAGTCCGATACGGCATTTTGATCGCCAACACGTTGTTGGGCCCGAGCGCCTCGGCTGCAAGCATGCAACTCAAAGCTGAGTCGACCCCGCCAGACAGCCCTACGACCACACGCTCCACGCCGACCTTGCGCACCTCGTTGGCGATGAATGCTGTCAGGATCCGCCGCAGCAATGGCGGATTCGTGGGAATGGGCGGACAACGCCAACGGCGGCTCGGTCCGAAGCTTTCCGGCGAAGACGGCTGCGGCACTTGCGCGCTAGCGTCGGGAGAGGGTGTTGGATTCTGGCTGGACATCCTGCACCTCGGACTTTTCAGCTCCAAGGACGCCGCCGCTGTCGCGAATGCGCAGCAGCTCTCGAAGCGTCAAATCCAAATTTTCGTCGCGCAGCAACGGTGCGGCCACGCGCTGTCGTCGGGGCTCTTTCAGCGAGACCTCCGCAACGATCAAGTCCTCTTCGTAGTATTTCGCTTTCGCCAGACGCTGGCCGGCTGGCGACACGATTTCCGAACCACCCCAGAAGCCAACTCCATCTTCAAAGCCTACTCGGTTGGCATACACGACAAACAGGCCGAACGTCTGCGCATACATGGCGTTCAGCAGTTCCCAATAGGCCGCGTTGTCGTCGTGGTCGCGCCCATCGGAAATTCCGCGCAAGGGGCTGCTCGACGGGCAAATCACCGCTAGCGCACCGTCCAAGGCAGCAATGTACACGGTGGACGGATGCCAGAGGTCTTCGCAAATCAAGAGGGCCGCCCGCCCAAGGCCCGAAGCGTAACAACGGATGCGGTCGCCGCGGGCTAAGTAGCGGGCCTCGTCGAACAACCCATACGTTGGCAGATACACTTTGCGGTGCACGTGGGCCAACTGGCCATCGCGGAACACAAAGGCGCTGTTGAAAAAACGGTAATCTTCACTTTCCTCCACACAGCCCACGATCAGCTCGAGCCCGCGACTCCACTCTGCAAGGCGAGCCACTTCCGGGCTGTCGTGACGTAAGGCTACCGTGGACACCATGTCTTTCAGAAAGTAACCGGTCAGCGACAGCTCAGGAAACACAACCAATTCCGCACCGGCCGAGCGAGCTTTCGCGAGCCACTCGTCGTGGATCGCAAGATTGTAGCTCACATCACCCAAACGCGGGGCGATTTGCGCAATGGCAACACGGCGAAACAAGTCGGCCATGGCTCGAGTATCGACACGTGCGCCAAAAAACACAATGGCACCGCAGCCCGAGCCTGCCCCCGCACGATTGCCCCAGACCACAGGCGGCACATCGCAGCGATCTTGCGTCGCCGGCCGTGAACATGGACTTGCCAAGTCTCGGCGGACGTCGTCGGTGGGCACCGAGCAGCGGAATCCATTAGGCAGGCGCAATTTGGTTGCGAAACGCGCTAATGGGTGATAGGGGCAACAACGGCGATGCACGAGTTGCGGACGAGATGGTGGTGGTTGGTGCAACATCGCGCCCTAGCTGTTTTTGTTCTTCCTCCACACGGCTTCAACGATGCACGCGCGCTTTGGAAGCGCGCCGATGTGCTCCAGGAATTCGTCATTGGCACACCTGGGGTTGACCTGTATACTTGTAGGCACGTTTGCAAGTGCGGTGTAGCGAGTGGAGCGATGACGTAGCGGGACGAACAACGAAAACGGCGTGGGGCATCACCGGCGGCAGACGCCAAGGAGCTCAAAGGTTATGGTGGACATCGACAAGGCTCAGTTTCAACGGCTGATCGAAGAAGATCGGGCCGCCCGGGGTGCGAGAGAGTGGCGGGGAACTTTTCTCGATTACCTCGAGCGGGTCAAACAAGATCCGTCGATCCCCAAGCTTGCCCATGCCCGGATCTACGACATGATCCTGCAAGCCGGCGTGCGGGATGTGCTCGACACCGACGACCCCCGCACGAAGCGGCTATTCAAAGACGAGCCGCTCAAAATTTACAACTTCTTCGCGGATTCGTTCTTTGGCATCGAGCGCGTGATCGCGCAAATTGTGCGGTACTTCCACGCGGCTGCCCTCAAGGGCGAGGAAAGCCGGCAGGTCTTGTACCTGATGGGGCCGGTCGGTTCAGGAAAGAGTTCGCTGGTCGAGCACATCCAACGGGGTCTCGAACAAAGCCCGCCGTTTTATGCGATCGAGGGCTGCCCCATGTTCGAGGAACCGTTGCACTTACTCCCTCGCCACTTGCGGCGCGAGTTCGAAAAAATGCTTGGGGTGCACATCGAAGGCGACCTCTGCCCGGTGTGTCGTTTTCGCCTGAAAGAGGAGTACCGCGGAAAGTACGAGGAAGTTCCGGTCGTGTTGCGATCGTTCTCCAAGCGTAACCGGGTTGGCATCGGAGTGGTGCCGCCGGTGGACCCGAACAACCAGGACACTTCGGTGCTCATCGGGTCGGAAGACATCTCCAAGCTCGACCTATACTCCGAAGGGGATCCGCGGGTGTTGGATCTCAACGGGGCGCTGAACGTCGGCAACCGCGGCATCGTCGAGTTCATCGAGGTCTTCAAAAACGAAACGGAATACCTGCATGCAATGATCACCGCCACGCAAGAGAAGGTGATTCCCGCGCCGGGACGCCACGGAATGGTGTACGTAGACGAGGTGATCATCGCGCATTCCAACGAGGCGGAGTGGCAAAAGTTCAAGTCTGACCACACCAACGAGGCCATCCTCGACCGCATCGTGGTGGTCAAGGTTCCCTACAACCTGCGGCTCTCGGAAGAAGTGAAAATCTACGAAAAAATCCTGCGCAACTCGGACTTCCGTGCCCACATCGCCCCGCACACGCTGGAGATCGCCTCGATGTTCGCAATTCTGACGCGGCTCGAACCGACGAGCAAATGCGACCTGATGACCAAGCTCAAGCTCTACAACGGGGAAGAGGTGATCGAAAAAGGCCGGACAAAGAAAATCGATGTGCGAGAGTTGCGCGAGGACGCAAAGCGGGAAGGCATGTTCGGCATCTCCACGCGCTTCATCATGAAGGCGTTGGACAACGCTTTGTCGGACAATATCGAAGGCAACTGCATCAACCCGATCAGCGTCCGCGAGGCTTTGATCCAAATGACGAAAGAAGCCGACCTGCCCGACGACACCCGCAAGCAATACCTCGAGTTCTTGCAAGACACCCTGCACAAGGAATACCTGGACATCCTCGAACGCGAGATCACCAAGGCCTTCGTGTACTCTTACCAAGAGCAAGCCGAAGCATTGTTCCAAAACTACCTCGACCATGCGGAAGCATTCGTGAACCGCACGAAGGTACGCGACCGGAACACCAAGGAAGAACTTCAACCCGACGAGGCTTTCTTGAAATCGATCGAGGAACAAATCGCCATCATCGGTTCTGCGGCCGAAGGCTTCCGGCAAGAAGTCATTGCGTACCTGTGGGCGGCAAGCCGCCGCGGGGAAAAGGTGACGTACCAGAGCTACGAGCCCTTGAAGGAGGCGATCGAGAAGAAACTGATGACCTCGGTGCGCGACATTAGCCGCATCATCACCAAGGCGCGCACGCGAGACGAAGAGCAAACGGAAAAGTACAATGCCATGGTGCGCAACCTGCTCACGCAAGGATATTGCCACAGTTGCGTGGACGTGGTGCTCAAATACGCCGCAAACAACTTGTGGAAGGATTGAACCTGGCCATGAGCACGGTGTGGTAACTGCGCTGGCCTGGGCATCGTGGTCCTAGGCCAAGGAGCTGAAGACACATGCCCATTCCCGAGTCGATTTTCAGGCCGTTCAATCCGTCCGATGCCGAGCGGAGCGACCGAGCCGCTGGGGATCGTCAGCGACACCGAGAAAAGGTACGCCAGTCGATCCGCGAAAACATCGCGGACATCATCGCCGAGGAGGCGATTATCGGCAAAGATGGCAGCCGGATCATCAAGGTGCCCATCCGAGGCATCAAAGAGTACCGGTTTGTGTACGGCGAAAATACACCCGGAGTGGGACAGGGTGAAGGCGA
>Ga0209276_100643_pt1 | contig 41021 bp, 39 predicted proteins | sample DewCreD2012metaG_3_FD_185473 | JGI IMG/M metagenome (GOLD analysis project Ga0209276, IMG submission 185473) | Hot spring sediment bacterial and archeal communities from British Columbia, Canada, to study Microbial Dark Matter (Phase II) - Dewar... ...
GATATATCCAGTACTACAACAACAAACGCATAAAGGCAAAACTTAAGGGCATGAGCCCGGTACAATACCGGATTCACACCCTTAAGGTAGCCTAATATATACTGTCTAACTCTTTGGGGTCACTTCATCTCTAACGGTTTTTCCTTGCTGAAAGGCGGATTATCCGCTTTACAGCGTGCTATCAGTGGTGTGGATATCTGATCAGCGCTTTTACGAAGATATCTTAAATTTTGAGCATTTGACTTAATTTATCAAGACTTAAGAGGTTTCCTACAAAAAATTCACCAAATTCTCCGAAACGAGCACTTACTTCATCAAAGCGCATTTCGTAAACTAGCTTTTTGAATTGTAGAGCATCGTCCGCGAATAAGGTAACCCCCCATTCCCAATCATCAAAGCCAACAGAACCAGTAATGATTTGTTTAACCTTACCAGCATATTGACGGCCAATCATCCCATGCTTGCGCATCATGCCTTTGCGTTCATCCATACTCAGTGAATACCAATTGTCATTGCCTTCACGCTTTTTGTTCATTGGATAGAAACAGATGTGATTCATCTTCGGTAAGGCAGGCTTTAGTCTTGCGATAATTTCCGGATTCTCCATAGGATCAGATCCCGGTTGATTCATATAGTTACTTAACTCGACTACAGAAACATAAGAATGGGAGGGATATGTATAAGCTGCAAACAGCAATTTATTAAATTGCGTCTCCAATTCGTTTAATTCCTCTAATGTCTCTCTAAGGTGCATCATAACAAAATCAGCTTTCTGCCCAACAATCGAATACAATGCTAAACTTCCTGTTTTATTCTCATGCACAGCCTCGGATTTCTTGAGCCATTCTAATAGCTCTGATTGTGCTTCTTCACGATCTCCTTCTGATGCATTACGCCATGCAGACCAATCCAGAGAACGGAAATCGTGCAAGGCATACCAGCCTTCCAGTGTAACAGCGGCTTCACTCATGTAATCGACTCCTTGTCTATTGTAAGAAATACACTTTTACCATTGTATCATAAGTTGACTTAGGTAAAAAATTTCAAGTAAACTACTTAGAGAGTTTGTTCATAGTAGGGTACAGATTATCTAACAAGCTCTTAGAGAATATACGAAAGGAATTGAACAGGCTCATGATACAAGTCGCAATAATTATCGTTCTCATGTTCGTTATTATGTTGGGAATCGGGTTCATTCTTAATATGCTACTAAAAACAACCTGGTTACCCTTATACGCATACGGGTTACTCATCGTTGGTATAATCATCTCATTTGTATTCAAGGAGGATGGGTCCTTCTGGGAGACGATCAGTTCATTTGCATTCCCTGATTATGCTGCGGCTATAGGTGGCTTTGTTGGAGCATGGATGAGCGGAAGCACAATCAACGCATTACGAGTAAACGGCTTTAAGATGTTCTAAATTTTAATATATAAAATTACTTTATCTGGGCATAATGACTCTATATATCATGATAGAGGAGATATTACATGCCATTCGCAAAAATCAATGGTGCTACACTACACTATCAAGTAAAGGGTGAGGGAATACCGATTATTCTCATTCACCCTCCGCTTCTCACTAAAGCCAATTTCAATTACCAGATCGCTCAGCTTTCTGGAATCTACAAGGTGATTACCTTCGATATTCGCGGGCATGGTCTTTCTGGGTCCAGCTATGATCAAGCACTCACTTATCCACTAATCGTAGAGGATATCAAGCAGTTAATGGAGCATCTTAATATCTCTAAAGCGTATGTGGGTGGATATTCTACTGGTGGTTCTTTAGCGTTGGAAGCTATATTAACCTATCCAGATCGGTTCTATGGAGGAATATTAGTTAGCGCTCTATCTGAAGCGAGTGATTTGTACTTAAGAACCCGTATTTCACTAGCAGTATCTATGTGTAGAATGAAGGCGAAAAACGCTCTGTTATACGCAATATGTAGAGGTAATGCCGATCGTAATGCTACATTTCAGCAATTAAGCAGAGATGCCAAACCAGGTAATTTGGTGAACTGGCGTCAATATTATGAATATAGCCTTCACTATAATTGCTCCTATAGATTAGGGGAAATTGATAAACCCGTGCTACTGATATATGGGAAGAAAGATCGTTCCTTCTATCGTTATGCAGATATACTTGAACGTAAATTACCGAATAATAAACTGGTTCTCATTCGGGGAGTCTCCCATCAGATTCCAACAAAAGCAGCACAATCCATGAATGAGATTATCAAACAATGGCTGACTCTTGTACATAAAGATCAGCAGATAGATGAGGCAAAATTTATAGCGCCAGCTATGCTAGATTCTATGATAGCACACGAGAATGAAGCAATCTCAGAATTCTGAGATTGCTTCATTCTCGGTTACAGCACAGTTGTCCTTTATAGGACGGCAAGGTTGCTTACCCTTGGTTCATGTATAGCTTCTTTGGCTAGTATATACATAGCTGAGCTCCAACCAAGCGGTGTGTTCGGATTAGGCTTTGCGGTTCCACTATAGTATAGCTCTGGTAATACCCCTGGACGTAGCATGACGGATTCCGTTTGCCGAACGTATTCAAGCGCTTTATCTGGATTGCCGAGCTCAAGATGACACATGGCTAACCAGGGTAGTCCAAATGTCCATTCTGCCTCTCCACCATAATAGAATTCACTAGGATGCTGCCGTCCGTGCTCAAGCTCTTTAATATTGTAATAGCTATCGCCCTCATATCGAATGATGCCACGCTGTCTTAATAAGCGGGATTCTACATTCTTGACGATCTGTTCTCCGAGAAGTCCAGTGAATAACCGATATGGATAAATTAAGCTAAGCTGAGCAAGATCTACGGGTTTATCCTTACTCTCACGAGGATATAAGTCGAACATGGTTTTTAAGCCCTTTGATATAAGCTCTTCAGGTATGTGTACTAACGATTCGACCGCTTTCAGTCCTGCTACACATGCCCCGACTGATGAAGAATGTACCTCTCGCCATTCTTCCCACATTCCGTTGTCTGGATCGTGCCAATACTCTACACTATCCAATACCTCAACTAATTTCTGCACCAAATTTCGGTCGGCTTCATTACGCAGCATTTGTTTCCCGTAACGAATACCAAGACCTATTCCAAAAAGCAGTCCGCCAATCATATCATGCTGGATATGACCCCAGTTCTGCGAATGTATCTCCTTGCCATCCTCCGAATAACGAGCATGAATATATTCCCATTCAAAGGTTGGTTTTTGTTGGCGTAGTATATCAATTTTCCATTCATAATCGAGAAGCATATCAAATAAACGATGATACGTTTTTTCATACATGGAATTTGGTTTATTCACATAAGGTAATGACATGTACACACAATCACGTATCCAGATGTAACGATAATCCCTTGACACACTTGCCACGTAGACATTCTCCGGATTACGGAGCTGATCGAGTACCTTATAGCTTTCTTGCAGCATAAGACCATCATCTCCTTAATACCAATATGTTATTTGTCCATTATGGACAGATTTTCATATTTCGTCAATGTTACAAAGGAATTTTTCAGAGTGGTATAGAATAAAGAGATTACAAGTTATTTACATCAACTAGGCTATGTTACAATTTTTATAATTTGAAGTAGATTCTCGGTAAGGATAAACTAATATATCCTATGCGTCAGGAAGAGAGGTTGTTCATATGTCCGTACCACCTTCCTCCTATGAAGTGTATTTGTACCATCAAGGGAACCTCGTCCATAGCTATCGAATGATGGGTGCACATCTGATCGAGTCGGATGGTGCTCATGGTGTTCGTTTCACGGTATGGGCTCCTCATGCACACGAAGTTCACGTCGTAGGAGATTTTAATTACTGGAATGGAGAAAATCATGGAATGAACCGTATGCCCGATTCGGGAATATGGTGGCTATTCGTTCCATATATTGAAGAAGGAGCCTCTTATAAGTTTGAAATAATAACCCCGCACGGCGATCGTTTCTTAAAAGCGGATCCATTCGCTTTCCGTTCTGAATTACGACCTGGTACAGCATCCATAGTTCACAATAATCAACATTTCGAATGGACAGATCATCAGTGGATGAATCGAGATAGAGAGCCAGCTATCTATAACAAGCCCATGAATATCTATGAGGTACATCCTGGAAGCTGGAAGACTAAGTCAGATGGTGCCTTTTACACGTATGAAGAGCTAGCTTATGATTTTCTGGATTATGTCGTCGATATGGGATATACCCACATCGAATTTATGCCTTTAGCTGAGCATCCCTATGATCGTTCGTGGGGATATCAAATTACCGGTTATTACTCCATCACAAGTAGATATGGTACTCCTGAACAATTCAAATTTTTCGTTAATCGTTGTCATGAACGCGGGATCGGAATTATCCTCGATTGGGTTCCAGCTCACTTTGTTAGGGACGATCATGGATTACGCCAATTTGACGGTTCCCCCTTATATGAATATGCAGATCCTCGTAAAGCGGACAAGCCTCTTTGGGGTACATTAACGTTCGATTATGGTAAACCAGAGGTATCAGGCTTTCTCATATCGAATGCCATATACTTAATGGAGGTTTATCATATTGATGGGCTACGTGTGGATGCTGTAGCAAGCATGCTAGACCTCAATTTCGATAAGCCACATGACATGTGGATGACGAATGATGATGGTTCAACGGATAATCTTGAAGCACTTGCTTTCTTACGCAAGCTCAATGAAACGGTATTTCATTATTATCCCAACGCCTTAATGATTGCCGAGGATTCCTCAGACCGTCCACTAGTAAGCTCTCCGACTGATATTGGAGGATTAGGGTTTAACTATAAGTGGAATATGGGGTGGATGAACGATATTCTCCGCTATATGCTCATTGAACCGGAGCATCGTGGTTCCCACCAGAACAAACTCTTATTCTCTTTTTTATACACATATAGCGAGAATTTTATACTACCAATGTCCCACGATGAGGTCGTGCATGGGAAGAGGTCGCTGTTGAATAAGATGAATGGCGATATGTGGCGCAAATTTGCAGACTTACGCCTTCTCTTAACCTTCATGTATATTCATCCAGGGAAAAAGCTCTTATTTATGGGTAGTGAGTTCGGCCAATTTGATGAGTGGAAGGATCTAGAGCAGCTCGATTGGCAGTTACTTGCTGAATACGAAACACATCAGAAGATGCACCGGTATGTTCGGGAACTCAATCATGTGTACCAACACGAGCCAGCGTTATGGGAGCTAGATCATGATGCTTCCGGACTTCTCTGGATCGATGCGAATCATACATCTCAAAGGGTTATCTGTTTAGTACGTAGAGCGAAAAACTCAGACGAATTTATCCTAGCGGTATTCAACTTTTCTGCTGAGGTTTTCCAGAATTATCGTGTAGGGGTACCGAAGTCGGGCATGTACAATGAGATTCTGAATAGCGATCTTGCCTGCTATGGTGGCTCAGACCAAATTAATCCCTACCCCCTTCAGTCCCAAGATAACTCGTGGCATGGACAGCCATACAGTATTGAGATCACAGTCCCACCATTGGGTGGAGCTTACTTTAAAAGGAGCTGATAGGAATGCAGAAAAAAGAATGTGTAGCCATGCTTCTTGCTGGCGGTGAAGGTCGACGATTAGGAGCTTTAACTGAACAGATAGCAAAACCCGCGGTACATTTTGGTGGTAAGTATAGAATCATTGATTTCACATTAAGTAACTGCACCAACTCAGGGATCGATGCTGTAGGTGTGCTAACCCAATATCAACCGCTTGTATTGAATAGTTATATTGGGATCGGAAGTCCTTGGGATCTAGATCGCAAGGAGGGCGGAGTTTCCGTACTACCTCCCTATATGAAATCAGCTGGTGGAGACTGGTACACGGGTACAGCTAATGCGATCTATCAGAATATTGGCTTTGTCGAACAATTTGATCCAGATTATTTGCTAGTTATCTCAGGAGACCATATTTACAAAATGGATTATGACTGGATGCTCCAGGCGCACAAGGAGAACAATGCAGATGCTTCTATAGCTGTTGTAGAAGTCCCTTGGGAAGAAACAAGTCGTTTTGGTATTATGCGAACGGATGAAGATGGGAGAATTATTGAGTTTGCCGAAAAGCCTAAGAATGCTACGAGTAATTTGGCTTCTATGGGTGTGTATATGTTCACTTGGTCTGTACTTAAAGAATACTTGATGAATGATGCTGCTGATCCTAAATCTAGCAACGATTTTGGGAAAGATATTATTCCAAAGCTTCTCTCAGACAATGCGAATCTTATGGCTTATCGATATGAAGGCTATTGGAAAGATGTGGGTACGATTCATAGCCTATGGGAAGCGAATATGGATTTATTGCAGGAAAAGCCTAGCTTGAATTTGAATGACCACGGCTGGCGTATTTATTCCCAGAATCCAAATCAACCACCTCAGTATATTGCTCCAACCGCTGAATTATCCAATTCGCTTGTGAATGAAGGCTGTGAGGTAGCTGGTCGAGTTGACCACTCGGTTCTGTTCTACGGTGTTCAAGTTGCGGAGGAAAGTCACATCGTCGATTCAGTTATTATGCCTAATGTTAAGATTGGTCGAGGTGCTGTGATTCACAGAGCAATTGTAGGTGAAGGAACGGTAATCGGGGATGGCTGTCATATTGGTTCAGTGGACGGTGAAATTACACTAATTCCAGGTGGCAAGACGATCTCATAAACTATCAAAGGGGTGATTATAAATATGAAAAGAGCCATGGGCGTTATTAACCTTATTAACGAAATTGACTTCTTAGAAGTACTTTCACGTAATCGTTGTGTAGCCGCTGTGCCCTTCGGTGGGCGATATCGACTAATCGATTTCATTCTCTCGGGAATGGTGAATTCCGGTATGAGTAAGGTGGCTGTATTCACGCATTCCAAGTATAGAGCTCTCATGGATCATCTGGGCTCAGGTAAAGAATGGGATCTGGACCGCAAGCGGGGAGGGTTATTCGTGCTCCCACCCAACACGGAAGAGCATGACGAGAAAGCCAAAGGTGATCTGTATCAATTCTATTGTCAGAGAGATTACTTTCATCGTAGCAAACAGGATGTTGTAGTGATTACACGAAGTCATATGGTTTGTAATATTGATCTAGAGCCCGCCATACAGGCTCATCTTGATGGGGATTCTGATATAACGATGGTGTATAAGCATACTGCCGACGAGACATTGTCCCGTAACCGTCGAATTCGAATGGACGAGACAGGCCGTGTAGTTGAGATGCAAGATCATAATGGTAGATTAGTTAGTGATCATGTGTCTATGGAAATATTCATTATGACGAAGGCTTTTTTACTAGATTTGGTAGAAACCTCACTTGCACAAGGTTATGATCATTTTTTCCGAGATGCGATTATGAAGAATATGCAGCAATTAAAAATTGGCTCTTATGAGTATACGGGTTACCTAGGTATAATTAATACGGTCCAAAGCTATTATCATCACAGTATGAATTTATTGATTCCAGAAGTACGAAGAGAGCTATTTTACAAGAATGGTCTCATCTATACGAAGATTAAGGATGAACCGCCAGCCCGTTATTTGCAGGGCTCGTCTATACAGAATTCACTCGTTGCCAATGGCTGTATTGTAGAAGGAACGGTTGAGAACTGCATTCTATTTAGGGGTGTAAAAATAAAAGCGGGATCAGCCGTGCGTAATAGCATCATTCTTCAGAATAACGAAATCTATTCCGGTGCATCCATCACGAATGCGATTCTCGACAAGGATGTGAAGGTGTTAGAAGGTAAAGTGCTTCAGGGAGACCCTACCGCACCGTTCCTAGCAGTAAAACGCAGTATAATTGGACAATAATAATGATTGGACCTAAGGGAGTATAAATAAATGAGAATATTATTCGTAGGATCTGAAGCGGTGCCTTTTGCTAAGACAGGTGGTCTAGGTGATGTGATTGGTGCGTTACCTAAACCACTCAAGGAGCTTGGCTGTGATATTCGTGTGATACTTCCTAAGTATCAGGATATTCCAGATTCATTCAAAATGGAGATGCAGCAGAATCGTACTGCGGAATGGACGATGCAATTAGGCTGGCGTCAACAATATTGTGGTATTCAACAGCTGATCAAGGATGGGATAACGTATTATTTTGTGGATAATGAGTACTACTTCAAGCGTGGTGGTCTGTATGGTTATGGTGATGAGGTAGAGCGATATGCTTTTTTTAGTAGAGCTGTGCTTGAAGCATTACCTAAGTTAGGCTGGAAACCCGACGTCATTCATTGCCATGATTGGCAGGCGGGGTTGATCCCTTACATGCTGAAATCAAAGTATCTTCATAATCCTTACTATTCTGGCATTCGCTCTGTCTTTACGATTCATAACCTCATGTATCAGGGTATACTCAGTGAGGATATGCTACGGGATTTGGTTGGGATCAGTATAGGTGATCGATCAGTTCGCGAATTGGAGCTTCATGGTGGTAGTAGCTGTCTCAAGGGAGGTATTGCATTCGCAGACCGTGTCACAACGGTTAGTAAGACATATGCCGAGGAAATTCAAACTGAAGAATATGGTGAGAATTTAGATGGCTTACTACGATGGCGACGTGAGGATCTCATAGGAATTGTGAATGGTATCGATAATTCATTGTTCGATCCTATGAAGGATTCGGCTATTGCTGTACCTTATCGGAATTCATTGCCGAAGAAAAAAGCAAACAAACTCGCTCTTCAACGAGAATTAGCCTTACCGGAGTCAGCGGATATACCCATGATTGCTATTGTCACACGGTTAGTTGAACAGAAGGGTATTGACCTGATCGCACCCATTCTATCAGAGTTACTCCAAGAGGATATTCAGCTTGTCGTGTTAGGGACTGGAGAGAAACAATATGAGCATCTATTCGGTCATGCTGAATATCTAAACCGAGATAAGGTTAGAGCATGTCTTCGATTCGATGATGGTCTTGCCAGAAGAATGTATGCATCATCGGACTTTTTCCTTATGCCGTCTCGCTTTGAGCCATGTGGCATCGGTCAGCTATTAGCTATGCGCTATAGATCTATTCCTATTGTTCGAGAGACGGGAGGACTGAAGGATACTGTACAGCCATATAACGAATTTACTGGTGAGGGCTGGGGATTCAGCTTTACTAACTATAACTCATCCGATATGCTACACACGATTCGTCGAGCACTCTACTTCTATTCTCAAGAGGAGCATTGGGAACGACTGCATCAGAACGTGCGAAAGCATGATTTCGGATGGGAACGATCAGCAAAAGCATATTTATCTTTGTACCGAACTATTACAGGTGGATAGGAATATGTGATAGAATGATAGATAGTTAGAAGAGAATGGACGGAGCGAGAACGAATGAGAATGACCAACCCCTTACATTTTACTGAAAACCATCGATTTATCATTTATCGTGATTTCTCACTAAGCCCTCTTGATCTTAGAATGATGTCGATCATCTATCAACCTATGGCTGGTGCTTATGCTATAAGCCTCTATACATTATTGAATCAACAGCTACCCGCAGATAGAATCGGCTACACTGCTGCGGATCAATTACGCAAATTGTTCCTATCGTTAGGGATTGAACCGAATGAACGTGGAAGAAAGCTACTCATTGAGCAATTCTCTAAGCTTGAAGCCGTAGGTCTCTTACACACATTCCGTACAGAGCTATCCCAAACAGAGGAATATATATATGAATTTAGACTTTCAGCCCCTCTTAACCCGACTGAATTTTTCCAAACTCAGCATTTATTATTACTACTCCGTGATAAGCTTGGCAAATATCCGGTCCTGGCCCTCCGTGCTGATCTAGAAGGAACTTTGCAACCAGATGTGGATGATCCTTATGGAATCCGCGAGGAATTGTCCATGCCCTTCTACGAGATTTTCTCGCTAGATTCACAGACAGTAGATTTGGAATTTGAGCAAGCATCTAAATCGTCTAAGGTGAAGGAACTGACACCTGAAAGTGAGCACAAGGAAGAGGACAGACTGCAGTATAACCATATTATTCGGAGATTTCCTAAGAATTCAGTTAATCGTCAGCATGTAGAGAAGCTTAAGGATCATGAGGACGATCTGGTTTTAATTAATTATCTGGCCGAAAAGTATCGATTAACGCTTAAGGAGATGTGCCAGCTTCTAGATGAAGAGGGCGTGTTCACTACAAAAGGAAAGCTTCTTAATGATCAATTAGAGCATAAAGCCAATGAGACATTCTTGCAAAGCCGAAAGCGTGAAGAGAGTGTTGAATGGGGCTCTGTAGGACAAGCGGATGCTTCCCGTAATCAGATGGCGGCAGTCTCTCAAGATACAAATCCTCATTCTGATGATTCTAGTTCGAGCTTAAAGGTGCCTGATTGGTTAGTTGAACAATACGATATCTCAGCCTACAATAAGATGCTATCTTCTGATCCACATACACAGGTGCTGCGTGTTCTTGTTGCGCCGAACATTAGTAGACCTACACTCAATCTGTTTAGCAAGCTTAATCTATATTATCGACTTCCCGATGCAGTATTGAATGTGCTTATTCATCATATACGCACAACCAAGCTCCCTTGGAAGGAAAATTATATTGAGAAGATGGCTGCAAGCCTGCAGGGCGAGCAAATTCTGACCTTTACACAAGCGGTTGAATATTTCCGTAAGGAAAGTGAAGCACGAAGTGGTGTGGCTAAACCTACTGGGAGTAATAACAAGAAGACGACTGGATTTAAGGACAAAGCGTCCCATAAACCCAAAATCCCTATATTCCGCGCAACGGAACAAGACGAGCCATTATCTGCTGAAGCCAAAGAAGAAATCAAACGAAAAATGCGTCAATTCGGGAAAGTCACATAGTAAGTCACAATTATAAGTTGGTTGTTAATGGGGGGCGTTAAACATGGAATCTTTTGCCAAACATCTGAAACAAATACCCATGCCTGCATCAGTTACAAGTTATGAAGCGAAGAAGAAAGAGTTATTGGCTCATCCAATTGTAAGTAGATTATTGGCGGACAATCCAGCTATTGATGATGCAGTCATTAATATGAACGTTACGAGAATTTATCAATTAGTGAAAGAAGATAACCATTGTAATCACTGTCCAGGCTTAGATCGATGCCCTAATGACCAAGTTGGTTATTATACGAGGTTGTCCACTCAGGAGGTCCACGGTCGTACACAGTTGAATGAGCATAAGGTGATGTGTATGAAGTTAAGAGCCAAACAATCTAATGATGAGATCCGTAAGAGAATCCGTAGCTTTTATATAGATGAACAGCTGTTAGAACAAGGTTATGATTCAGATGAAATACTAGAAATGGATCCAAAGCGTGAGAAAGCTGTAGCTACTTTGAGTGACTATATGCACAGAACAGTAAATGAAGGATTACCGAAAAGAGGACTTTATCTTGTAGGAGAATTTGGTACAGGAAAAACCTACTTAATGTGTTATTTTCTAAGTGAGATGGCGAAGTTTGGCTTTAGTGGGGTAATTGTATACATGCCCGATTTCATGGAAGATCTGAAGGCGATGTTCCATGATCCGCAGAAGCTTAAGGACACCATCGAGATGATGAAGCATACAGATCTACTTATCTTTGATGATATAGGTGCGGAGAATATGAATCCATGGCTACGTGACCATGTGCTGGGATCGATTCTCAATTACCGGATGAACCGTAAGCCAACATTCTATACATCCAATTATGATCTGGACCGTCTTGAATTACATTTTAGCTTTACGAACAAAGAGGGCGAGGAAGAGGATAAAGGAAAACGAATTATGGAACGCATTCGAACCTTCGTGGATGAGGTTAAGGTTAACGGAGTAAATAAACGTAAGAAGCGCGCCTGAGAGCTAAGATGAGTAAGGATACGAATACAATGCGAAGAAGATGTGAAGAACGATGTGACAACTAATTACCAGTTGCAAGTGCATGAATGGTGTCCTTTTTATTAAATAGCGCATATATGCAATTAATTCCTGTTAAACTAGGGTATATGCTTAGAATAATAACCTATTGCACTTAATTATACGATATCCAACCAGAATCAAACTACAGTAGTTTGTTAGTTGTACTTTTACATTTATTTGATATAAGTATTAAAAACGTGAGTTAATAGTTGTAAATTTGCAAGTAAATGATTAATGTCAAACGACGTCGATCATGCTATAATCCAACTAAGAGACGAAGAACGTCCCAATTCATCCGCATAAGGGTGGATAGACAAGGATTCGCAAATGAGTGTAAGCGGGAATTGTTTCTTAAGGGGCTCGGTTTCCATCTCATTTCTTTTGCTTATGATGATGTTGAACAGCAACCGGAATTACTTCATGCATTACTTCGTATGGTGCTAAGCAGGTATGAAGGAATGCCAATGACGTCAGAGTCACTGTCGTTCGCAGAGAATGAGATTACTCGCTTGGCACTTTCTATGTCGTTAAGTCTACGTCCTATTGATATAACTCAACAATTAAAAATGAATTATCGCAGGGCATATGGATTGTTGCAAGATCTATGCGATAAAGGATGGTTCCGACCAATTAGAGGAGAAGATTCTCAAAGAATCACCCGATATGAGTTGATTCGGAATGTTATAGGATAAGGAATGTGACAGGTAGGGATTTAAGTCAACGCCAGCATTTAGGACGTATGGGTGCTAAGAGATTCACTACATGGAAATAGTACATTTGTTGAAAATAGCGCGTATGTGCATCTAATTTATGTTAAATCAGGGTTAGCGGGTGAATTAGCGACATAGTTCAATTAATTTAGGAATAGCCTATGGAATTAGCATTATTATTAAGTATCAATTGTAGTTTTGCAATTATTTCTTGTTGGCAGCCTGACACCCACTTAATAGTTGTATTTTTGCAATTAATTTACTTATTAGTATTGGTATGCGATCAGATGCGTAAGTAATATTAGAAGTTATGTGCATACAAAAAGCGTAACGACGAGGTTAACTCATCATTACGCTTTTTAAATTCTCGAATAGTCAATGCTCAATTCACTGGGGGAAGACTTAACCCTGGCTGTATCCGTAGCTGCAATAATTACTTTATCATTATTTCAATTACCGTAAAGATAATGCCCACTACAAGCATAAAAATGAACATACCTGCGAATCCTACAGCGGTGTCCATAAAGTCATTGCGTGGTTCCTCATTAATATGAAGCTCAGGATGGTTCGCTTTTTCCATTTCCATGTTGTTCATTCCTCCAACACTCCAGCATACGTATATGTGTTAGTATACCCATGTGAGTGGATAAATGTAAAGGAACTGAACGTATGGAAATTTGAATTTTTTCTGACAATATGAGAAGAAATCAAGCAAATACAAGGACGAACCGTTATGCTATTGTGAATCTTTATGGTATACTTTGGTGACTAATGAACGTGGTTTTTATTATCGGTTTAGAAAAAGGAGAGTGTACTTGTGGCAATAGTTAATGTATCCGATCAATCCTTCAAGGCAGAAGTTGAATCCGAAGGAACAGTTTTGGTTGATTTTTGGGCGCCGTGGTGTGGACCTTGTAAGATGATTGCTCCTGTTCTGGAGGAATTGAATACTGAGCTTTCTGGTTTGAAAATCGCCAAATTGAATGTAGACGACAATCCCGAATCAGCATCCCGTTTCGGTGTAATGAGTATTCCAACATTGATCGTGTTCAAGAATGGCGAGCCTGTAGATAAAGTTATTGGTTTCCAATCCAAGGATGCTCTGAAGAATGTAGTTAATCGTCATCTGAGCTAATTATTAACGAATTCAGAAGCTTCTTCCCTCTTTGTGGAAGAGGCTTTTTCTTTTGCCTAATTTGATCTAGAATGAGAGATGAAGGTCAAGCAATAATGGAGGAATTCATAGATATGACACATATATCGTATTTGAATGTGATTAAGAATAAGCTTGCACTGCTTCCTGATCAGCCAGGCTGTTATTTGATGAAAAACCAAGATGGCGCAATCATTTATGTAGGTAAAGCCAAGGTGTTAAAGAATCGTGTGCGCTCCTATTTTTCAGGCAGTCATGATATGAAGACCCAAAAGCTAGTTAGTGAAATTCGCGACTTTGAATATATCGTGACTAAGAGTAACATGGAAGCACTTATTCTAGAATGTAACTTAATCAAAAAACACCATCCACGCTACAACGTGATGCTGCGTGATGATAAAACATATCCCTATATTAAGATAACGAACGAACTGCATCCGCGTTTAGAGGTCACTCGTAGAGTCGTTAAAGATAAAGGCAAATACTTTGGCCCTTATCCTAACGCCTTTGCCGCACAACAAACGAAGAAATTATTAGATCGATTATATCCATTGCGTAAGTGTAAGACTTTACCGGCTAAGGTATGTTTGTACTATCATATGGGTCAATGTGTAGCTCCGTGTGAGTTTCCAGTTGAGAGTGCCACCTATGAGAAGATGGTTACCGAGATTAGTCGCTTCCTAGGTGGCGGTCAAGATGAGATCAAACGAGAGCTAACCAAAGCTATGTTTGAAGCCGCAGAGGCTCTAGAGTTTGAGAAGGCGTCAGAGTTGCGTGATCTTATAGCGAATATAGAATTGCTGATGGAAAAACAAACGATGACTACGAGCGATTTGATTGATCGAGACATTATAGGCTACGCGGTCGATAAAGGTTGGATGTGTGTGCAAATTCTTCATATGCGTGGAGGTAAGCTGATTGAGCGGCATGCTTCCTTATTCGATTATTATGGGGATGAGCAGGATGATTTCATATCGTATGTAAGTCAATATTATATAGATAATCCCGCGCTTCCTAAAGAAGTGCTATTGCCTGAATTTGAGCAGATCGAGGAGACCTCTCAAGACCTGGAGCAATGGCTGAATATGAAGGTTGTCATTCCCATTCGTGGTCCGAAGAAAGCGATGGTGATTACAGCCAATCGGAATGCGAAGGTAGCTTTAGATGAGAAGTTTAAGCTGATAGATCGGGATGAGAGTCGCTCGGTTAAGGCTGCTGAGAATTTGGCTGGCTGGCTAGGATTACAGTCAGTACGGCGTATTGAAGCCTTTGATAATTCGAATATCCAAGGAACCAGTGCTGTATCCGCAATGGTTGTTTTTATTGATGGAAAGCCTGCAAGGAATGAATATCGTAAATACAAAATTCGAACCGTCAAGGGACCCGATGATTATGAATCGATGAGAGAGGTTATACGTCGGAGGTATGAAAGGGCACTTAAGGAGAATTTGGAGCTTCCTGAGCTTATTGTCATCGATGGGGGCAAGGGGCAGATTTCGGCTGCTGTAGATGTCCTAGAGAACGAGCTAGGCTTATATATCCCTGTGTGTGGACTTGCTAAGGATGATAAACATAGGACTGCTCAGCTACTGGTTGGTGACCCTCCTGAGGTTGTGCCATTACCAAGAGTTAGTCAGGAATTTTATTTGTTACAACGAATCCAGGAAGAGGTCCATCGTTTTGCAATTACCTTCCACCGACAAATTCGCTCCAAAGCTATGATTACTTCTCAGTTAGACGATATTCCGGGCATAGGTGCTAAGCGCCGTAGTGAGCTCCTGAAGCATTTTGGCTCTGTGAGCAAAATAAAAGAGGCCCAAATCGAAGATTTCAGGCCTCTCAAGATAGGTCCAAAGCTGGCGCAGACCATTATATCGGCATTAACTAATCAAACGGACTCTACACAAGACTAGGGTGCACCTGTCATTCGCCAACGCCATAGGAAGCTTATTAACCAAGCTACAAGGAATGGCATTAGCATATATCCAAAGCCAAGCAATGCATGATTTGGATTACCCATCATAATTTGCAAGCCCATAATAACAATATCCATAGTGGCATGAGCGAATATCGCTGTTAGGAGCCCATATCTTAAGAATGCATACGCAAATATAAAGCCGAGCAAGGAAACCTCGATAAACCGCGTGTATACGGGGTAGATGCTATAACCGGTATGACCAAGTGCCCAGATCATATTAGATAATACTACCGCAGGAACGAGATGAACAATCGTTCTCTGGAAGAAGACAGATCCAGTCATTCTGAACAGTCTATTGCCCAGTAGTCGAAACATGTAAACGAAGAAGACAATTCCGAATAAACGGAATACAGCCTCCTCGGAAATTGCTGCAGACCACGCTAACAGAGGGAATAATGCTGGTTCTAATAAATTGTGCGTCGACATCAAGGGATCACTGGTAGCCCAGACATCGAATAGCTTGCCTGCAATGAAGAACAGTAAGGACTGGAAACCAAGCACGATGAGACAGATTAAGTAACCTTTGCGCATACTGCTCATCATTATGGAACCATAATTAGCTTCCTTCGATGAGGGCCAAAGATGCCAATCCAGCTTTCTCCACATCCCTTCTCCAGCAACGAATGAGAGATATACGGTAACTCCCATAAGCATCATGATAAATTGGGAGAATAGCATGATGCTTATTGCGCTCCCAGAGGAACCCGCGGCGATGAGCATGAAGCCTGGGTACATGTTGACATTGTGGATCAAATAAGGAATGAGAAAGGCTAGCGTTAGTAATATGCCACGACCAAAACTCATCGTCTTACGATAAATAGCCATGTATACAATAGCAGCAATAGCTAAGCCAAACCAGAGAAGCTGGCTAAATAAAGACCATCCAGCCCCAAGCGAGTCCTGACGATCCTTCCAAGTCGTATAGGACTCGGGAAGCTCGAAGGCGGGTACGAATCCAGTAATTAAATCACCCTGTTGTTTAAGATTTAAGTGGAGTGTTGCTTTTCCAATTACTTGTCGATGTGTATAATCCACACCTACATTGTCATTAGTCGAAATATAATCTTCCGCTTCATAACCCAATTTGAGTAGTATGTTGTTGTTAGTTTCTTCCACCTTAAAGGTTCCTTTATATTCAGATGGATTGAGAAGCTCCCATGCGTATACCTCTCCATCATCCATTCGAAGATAGACCTTAAACTTTAAATCAGTCCCTGTTTCCTGAACGAGGACTTCATAGTAATCGATCGGAATGGATGATTTCCATGTAGATTTGTATAGGTCGAATAGTTTTTCGCGTAAGAAATAACCATTCGCATTCTGATAAGAATTAAATAACACCATCGTATTCAGTTCATTCACATCATATTGTGAGGCGATAAAATCTTTAGCTGTTACACTTGCTTCAGACTTCGATATAACTGTGGTGGTTTCAACAGTCAGTTGTTCATCCATGCCACCAGGAGGGAACCAATTTAGCCAGATGAATACGGCGAATCCTATAGCGGCTATTACAACTAACCTTGAGTTTTTATTTGTGGAAGTCGTCATCACATGCTCCTTATATACAATTGATATTTGTCAGGTTTGCCCATTCATCCTATCATATAACAACCCTTAACGGGAATAATACAGCCGAGCTTGCAGCACGAAACGCTGTGCAGCCAAACTAATTTCATTAGTGGTCACATGGATTAAGGAAGTCGTTCGAATGGTTTTCTTTAGTTCCGCGATATCCAATCGAACTAAATCATTATCGTCTAGTAAGCTGTTACGTAAGTACGATTTCGGCAATAATGTAGCAGTATGGCAAGTTGATACTAGACGGAGTATAGCCTCGAATGAATCAATCTCCATCTTTATTTCCGGTTTTATTTGGTAACGCTCAAAAAGCTCATCCGTTAATATGCGGTACCAAGTTCCTTTAGAAAAAAGAATGATGGGAAGGTTGTTAAAATCCTCCATTCTCAGGATTGTTTTACCTACTAGCGGATGAATTTTGGGAACGACAAGGCATAAGTGATCTTCAAACAATGGAATACACGTTAGTAGAGGCTCAGAAATTTCTGAAGCCACTAAGCCTACATCCACCTTCTGTTGTTTCACGAGATTGACGATCTCATGTGTCTTACCGGTAATTGCCTTCAGATCAATCTCTGGATCGGTTCGTGTATAATGAGTAATGAGATCAGGTAATGTAGACTGAAGTGTAGTGAGACTTGCACCTATCGTAATATTCCCCTGCCGTTTAATACGGAGATGGGTCGCGTCCTTCTGAAACCGGCGCTCTAATTGACGTTCTTCCAGGGCGAACTGATATAACTGATGTCCGGCTGGAGTTAATTCCAGACTTTTGCCTCGCCGATCGAACAACGCTACGCCTAGCTCATCCTCAATACCTTGGACATGTCTGGAAAGTGCAGGCTGAGATACATTTAGAATTCGAGACGCACGATTTAGACTCTTATGTTCAACAATTGTAGCGAATGTATGCAGACGGGAAAACATTAGTTTCATCCTTTCTATATCCTTAATCAGTATATATAACTTATTGACATAACATATTATAATATATAAGCACTTCCATTATAAGCGATCTAACGATATTATGATATTAGTCACAAAACCGTCATTAAAACTTCGCCTATGCTTACGAAGTAGTTTTATCGCCAGCTAGCGCTGTCATCAAAAACAAAGCTTATGCTTCCGAAGTAGTTTTGTTGCGAAGAATATTCAAGATGAACTGCTCCACAAAACTTTAAAGGGGACATGCAAGTATGACCGGAAATTCTTTTTACTCGCGAAAGCTTCACTCACTGCTTGGGGTAATTCCAATCGGCTTTTTTCTAGTCGAGCACTTTATTACCAATTATCATTCAACTAAAGGTAATGCTGCATTTATTGAACAAGTACACTGGTTGCATAGTATTCCATTTATCTTCTTTTTAGAATTGTTTGGGATATGGTTGCCGTTACTGTACCATGGTGTTTATGGTCTCTATATTGCTTTTCAATCGAATAGTAATGTTCAACGATATGGTTACCATCGCAATTTTATGTTTACCTTACAGCGTGTATCCGGTGTTGCCACTCTAGTCTTTATTATATGGCACACGTGGCAAACAAGAATAGCGATTGCCCTAGGTAATGTAGTGATAGACGACCTCGGACAACTCATGCACGACATATTGTCAAATCCTGTATATTTCACTCTCTACCTACTCGGTGTAGTGGCTGCCACATTCCACTTCTGTAACGGTATGTGGTCATTCCTTGTTAGCTGGGGTGTTACGGTGGGTCCTCGTGCACAGAAGGTATCCTCTTACTTCTGGACCGTCGCTTTCTTCGTAATTTCAGCGATTGCCGTTATGGGTATGTTCGGCTTTACTAATCCTGATTTCTTCACCAAGGGGGTGTAGGCACTTGGCTAATAATAAGGTAATTATCGTAGGTGGTGGACTTGCTGGTCTGATGGCTGCAATTAAAGTAGCAGAGACTGGTGGTCATGTGGATCTATTTTCTTTTGTTCCAGTAAAACGTTCTCACTCCGTATGTGCCCAAGGTGGAATTAATGGTGCTGTGAATACGAAGGGTGAGGGAGATTCTCCTTGGGAGCACTTTGATGATTCCGTATATGGCGGTGACTTCCTTGCCAATCAACCTCCGGTTAAGGCCATGTGTGAAGCGGCTCCTGGGATTATCCATCTCATGGACCGTATGGGTGTTATGTTCAATCGGACTCCGGAGGGTTTACTGGATTTTCGTCGATTTGGTGGAACGAAGCACAGCCGGACTGCATTCGCAGGAGCAACGACAGGACAACAGCTACTGTACGCTCTTGATGAGCAAGTGCGTCGTTATGAAGCGGCGGGACTCGTTCAGAAATATGAGCATTGGGAATTTGTTTCCGCAATAATTGATGACGAAGGTGTATGCCGTGGTATTACCGCACAGGATTTACGTAGTATGGAATTTCACGCTTTCAAGTCAGATGCAGTAATACTAGCTACAGGTGGACCTGGTATTATTTTTGGTAAAACAACAAATTCCGTTATTAATACGGGTACTGCTGCTAGTGCGGTTTATCAACAGGGCGTCTACTATGCGAATGGCGAATTTATTCAAATTCATCCGACAGCTATTCCTGGGGATGACAAGCTTCGCTTGATGTCTGAATCTGCACGTGGCGAAGGCGGACGAATATGGACCTATAAGGATGGCAAGCCTTGGTATTTCCTTGAGGAAAAATATCCGGCTTATGGTAATCTTGTGCCTCGTGATATCGCTACTCGTGAAATATTCAACGTCTGTGTTGAGCAGAAGCTGGGTGTGAATGGCGAGAACATGGTCTACTTGGATTTATCTCATAAGGATCCCAAGGAGCTAGATGTAAAGCTTGGTGGAATTATTGAAATTTACGAGAAGTTCATGGGTGATGATCCACGTAAGATCCCAATGAAAATTTTCCCTGCCGTTCATTATTCCATGGGTGGTATGTGGGTTGATTATAATCAGATGACGAATATACCTGGATTATTCGCAGCAGGAGAATGTGAATATCAATTCCACGGTGCGAATCGTTTAGGTGCAAACTCGCTATTATCATCGATCTTTGGTGGTATGGTGGCAGGACCTAAAGCAATTGAATATGTAAAAGGTCTGAAGAAATCCTCAGAGGATGTGGCTGAGAAAGTATTCAGTAGTGAGTTAAATAAGCAATCTACGAAGCATGAGAGTTTGTTGAAGATGGAAGGTACAGAGAACGCATATGTACTGCACAAAGAGCTTGGAGAGTGGATGACGAATAACATGACGGTTGTTCGCCACAACAACAAGCTAAAGGATACAGACAATAAAATTCAAGAGTTAATGGAACGTTATAAGAACATCAGCATGACAGATACTGCTCGTTGGAGTAACCAAGGGGTAACTTTCACCCGACAACTATGGAATATGATGGAATTAGCCAGAGTCATGACAATCGGCGCATTGATGCGAGACGAAAGTCGTGGGGCGCATTATAAACCGGAATTCCCTGACCGCAATGATGAGAAATTCATGAAGACAACAAAAGCTCGTTATACACCAAACGGTCCGGCTATTGAATACGAGGAAGTAGATACATCATTGATCACACCACGTACACGCGACTATTCATCAGATAAGAAGAAAGGAGAGTAATCGATATGGCCGACACACAAACTGCGAATAAGACTGTAAAGTTGATTGTTACTCGTCAGGATACGGCTGATTCCAAGCCCTATAAAGAGGAATTCGAAATACCCTATAGGCCTAATATGAATGTCATCAGTGCTTTTATGGAAATCCAACGTAATCCACTCAATACGAAGGGTGAAGCCGTTGCCCCCGTATGCTGGGAGTCAAATTGTCTGGAAGAGGTTTGTGGTGCATGCTCCATGGTCATTAATGGAAAACCGCGCCAAGCCTGTACAGCTCTTGTTGACAAGCTAGAGCAGCCAATCACTATTGCACCTATGAAGACATTTCCCGTTATTCGAGACGTTATTGTAAATCGTAATAGAATGTTCGAATCATTAAAACGAACGAAGGCATGGATTCCAATTGATGGTACCTACGATCTTGGACCAGGCCCGCGGATGGCTGAAGCTAAACGTCAATGGGCATATGAGCTATCCAAATGTATGACGTGCGGTGTATGTCTAGAGGCGTGCCCTAACGTAAATGATCGCTCGAGCTTCATTGGTCCTGCGGCCATATCGCAGGTGCGATTGTTCAATGCTCACCCAACAGGTGAGATGAACAAGGATGAGCGTCTTGAAACCTTAATGGACGATGGAGGTATTGAAGGCTGTGGAAACTCACAGAACTGTGTACGCTCTTGTCCGAAGGGCATTCCGCTCACTACCTCAATCGCGGCAATCAATAAAGACACTACGAAGCACATGTTTAAGAAATGGTTGAGTGTGTAACTTATAAATAAAAGAGAGGCTATCCCTAGGGATAGCCTCTCTTTTATTTACCCTCCAAAGCTATCACGGAATGCTGCTGAGAGCTTAGGTTGTTCAACTTCCCATAAGACGGCGAGCTCCGGTGCAACAGCTTCATCCCACCAATCAGATAGTTTCTTCCGATTGCTGCCATTCTCTGTTATCCAGATTAGGTTACCAAGGACCTTCTGATAATATAGTTTCTCGGCGGCTGAAACTTTCTCAGGGGATACCCATAGCTTCATGCGTTTCATGGTTCGATAAAGTTCTCGATTGCAGGATCTACGAATTTTTCGAGCGCTAGGAAGCTCTTGCTTATGAAGTTCTTTATTATTATTCATATTACGATGCAACTCCTCTCTGCAAGCATCCTATGCAGAGAGGAGTAATTCGGGGATTAATCTACAACAAGATATCCAATCATTGGTCCTTGGTGAGCATAATCAGAGTGGTTTATACAGATCATACGATAAATTCCCTCTTTCTCAGCTAGGAAACGGACAGTCGTCTCTTTACCCTTGTGTACCTCACCCTTCACATCTAACCCTTCAATCACGAAGGAGTGATGATCCCCATTTACACCAAGAATTCGAAGCTCTATGGATTCACCCTCTTTAGCTGCAATGGTTCCTGGGTCCCAACGATACACCTCGATCTCCTTACCTTTATTGGTTGTGCCACTAAACTCGCCAATTACCATATGAATGACTCGGGGCTGATCTTGTTCTGAAGAACTAGCTGCGGTTTCGGTCTTGCTCCACATCCAGAATGAATAGGCGACTATTACAAAAAGTAAACCTAACGCGATCATACGGAGTTGCTTTTTAGTTATTATAAATATGTTAGACATTAGATGATTCCTCCTTCGATAGAATAGAATGAAAGCTTGTTTACCATCATTCTATGTACTGTTTAAAAAAAGCATGTCTTATGTTTTGCCATTCATCCATAGATTAGCTATTATAGTATTGATGGTTTGGGGAGGATAATGAGATGTTACATGAGATTATTGAGTCTATGCTTCATTTTTTTGAAGGCCTAGGTTATTGGGGAATCATGTTAGGACTGATGGTAGAGGTCATCCCGAGCGAAATCGTTCTAGCTTATGGAGGATATCTAGTTTCCGAAGCGGGGGGAGGGGAGCTATCTTTTGGGGGAGCCGTCATTTTTGGCACAATAGGTGGAACGATGGCTCAGTTATTCTTATATTGGATGGGTCGTTATGGTGGCAGGCCAGTGCTAGAGAAGTATGGTAAGTACTTGTTTCTTAAGAAAAAACATTTGGATCTCACAGAGCAATGGTTTAATAAATATGGCACAGGCGTCATATTCTTTGCTAGATTCATCCCCGTTGTCCGACATGCTGTATCCATACCTGCAGGGATTGCTAAGATGTCGCATGTTACATTCATTCTGTATACGATTCTAGCTATCATTCCTTGGTCCATATTTTTCGTTTACTTAGGTATGAAGTTAGGGGACAATTGGGAACAGATTGAGGAGAAGGCAGGACCATATGTTATGCAGTTCATAATAGTTGCTGTTATCTTTATAATTGGATACATCTTGTACGTAAGAAAACGTAATCGAGGGATCAATAAAATATAATTCAGGAGGCGTAACTATGAGTAAGAATATAGCTGAGTATTACGATAAAGGAATTAGTCCACAGCAATTTATGGATGGCATGAATAAAAATCAGGAAGCATTCAAAGACTGGTATGAACAGTTTAGCTGGGAGAATGATGATCAACAGGAATTTTTTCGCTCTATTAGCTTCCGAGATGATTTGCGGTGTGTGATACTTTCGGCAGAATGGTGTGGAGATGTCGTTCGTAATGTGCCCGTTGTGTTCAAAGCGTTAGAGGAAACCTTAATGCCAGTAGAGGTTATGATCATGGAGCAATTTCCAGAGCTAATGGACCAATTCCTCACAGGTGGAGGCAAGGCCATTCCTATTGTTATTATCGCTGATACAGGTGGATTTGTCTTAGCACAATGGGGTCCTCGTCCTAAGCATGTACAGGAAGTGATGACGAAATTTAAGCAGCAGAACCCAGACCGCGAAGCACCAGATTATAATGACAAAATTCAAGTAGCTCGTCAAGAAATGGGTCGTCAATATGGGGATGGTACTGGCTATCAGCATGTAATCGTACAAGAGCTGCGTGACATTCTGTCGGCGCTATGATGCTGAAGGTAGAGACATACTCACTGGGGCCCCTTCAGACGAATGCCTATGTACTGTACAAAGCTGAGGAACAACGGTGTATTATTATTGATCCAGGGATGAACCCATCAGCCTTGATTCGCAAAGTTAACGATTGGGACGTAGAGGCCATTCTACTCACGCATGCTCATTTTGATCATATTGGTGGTGTGGATGAGCTTAGGAAGCTGAAAAAATGTCCTGTATATCTACATGATGCTGAAGCGGATTGGCTGACTAATCCGAAGAAGAATGGCTCTGTAAGGTGGTCTGAGGTTACTGAACCAATTAGCTCAGATCCGGCTGAACACGGACTAGATCACAATATGCAGCTGAAGCTATTAGGTGAAACTTTCAAGGTGTACCATACCCCTGGTCACTCTCCAGGCAGTGTTAGCTTTCATTTGGACAATATGTTGTTTGGTGGCGATGTATTATTCCGCCAATCGGTGGGACGTACTGATCTCCCTGGAGGTAGCTCGCGAGAATTATATAATTCGATCCAAACGATATTATTCAAACTAGATGATCAGACCGTTGTTTTTCCTGGCCATGGTCCGCGAACGACGATTGGCTATGAGAAAGTAAATAATCCGCATGTATAATATCGGAAGAATGGCTATTGACGCCATTCTCTTTTTTTGATAACTTATTGATTGAACGTTCAAACATAAAGGATGAGGCTGAAATGATTAAAAAAAATGATGGTGATACAAAAGCTAAAATTATTGATGCTGCGTACAAGGTCTTGGCAGATATAGGCCATGAGAAAGCATCTATGAAGGAAATTGCCAAGGAAGCTGGCGTCGCTCAAGGCTTAATTAATTATTATTTTCCGAGTAAGGAAGATCTGCTATTCGAGCTATTCCACACGGAGACAAATCGTTATTGTGATGCAATGAAGAAGATTGATGAAATCCCTCTATCCCAAACCTTTATCAGAGATGCTCTGAAGATCCCTATGGAAATGGTGAATTCCCATCCAGAGTGGCATCGGTTGAGATTTGAACTGTTTGCTATTGGATTACGTTCCGAGAAGGGTTCACAAGAGATTGCTAATAGTCTTCAATCGGGTCGTGAGCAGGCTATACAATCCATGAGCAAGCTTACTCTTGGGGATAACGTGAACAAAGATGCGATAGCTTCCATTCTAATCGCCATTCTTGATGGTTTAGCCTTACAACAAATGACCGATCCTGAATTCGACAGGGATAGCGTATATGGTACGGTAGCAGAGCTTCTGGAAATATATGTGGCTGTGAAGAATAAATAAATAATTTTTGACAAGTATTGATTGAACATTCAATTAGTATAAATAGATAAATAATTTAATGTGGAGGTATTCAAATGCTGCATCGTGGATTGGAAGCTTGGGGGAAATCATTACATCGTTTTCGTTGGATTGTTATTGTTTCTTGGATTATGTTAATTATAGTATCCGGGTGGTTATCTTCTCACTATGCCAATGTATTAAGTGGTGGTGGATGGGATATTCCGGAGAGTGAATCGCTGAAGGTAAAGCAGATGTTAACCACACAATTTGATGGTCGCTCAGAGACGTCTCTGATGCTTGTATTCCATGATGATCAGGCAATAGCTGGAGAGCCAGCATATATAGATAAGCTTACAAAGATGATTGATTTTATTAGTGAAGTAGAAGGAATAGACCATATTTACTCTATCTTGAATGCTGCCGAATCCATGAAACCCGGAATGGTAAGTGAGGATGGTCACACAACGTATGCATTCGTTAATATGAACATAGATGAGGATTATGCCGTTAATCTCATGCCGAAAATTCAGGAACGATATATCGCGCTTGCTGAGGAGAATGGAGTTAGATCTTACCTAATTGGGGCTCCAGCAATGTGGAGTGATATAGCAGTATATTCACAGGAGGGTTTAGCACGTGCTGAGATGATTGTGGGTCCCCTTATATTTATCATTCTACTCTTTGTTTTTAGAAGCTTAGTTGCTGCTATTACACCATTACTTGTAACGATAGCTGCTGTGATCGTGGGATTGGGTCTCATTTATCTAGTTGGATCCCAAGTAGAGATGTCGGTATTCGTAACCAACTCGGCTCTTATGCTTGGTATAGGACTCAGTATTGACTATTCATTGTTCATGGTGAACAGGTTCCGCACGGAGCTTGATATCCATAAGGATGTTAATAAAGCGATGGGAATTGCTATGCGTACGTCTGGTCATACGATTTTCTTCTCGGGCATAACCGTCTTCGCAGCGATGATTGCTTTATTCGTTGTTGATGTGCCGGCGATTAAAGCTATTGCCTTTGGTGCCATTGCTGTTGTTATCTTCGCCGTGCTAGCAACGCTAACACTTCTACCAGCCGTTCTAACGATGCTTGGTGATCGAATTAATAAGGGCCGAATCCCATCATTGCTCCATAGAAAAGGTAAGCCATCGACGTTCTGGAGCAAGCTAGCAAAAAGTATTATGAGAAAACCCGTTGTATTTCTTGTGATCTCGATCCTGCTAATGGGGATATTCGCCATACCAGCATTGGATATGAAGCTGAACACAAACGATATTACCATTCTGCCAGAGGAATCCTCTGTGCGAACTGGGTATGAGTTATATACAGATTCCTTCGCCTCAGCAGGTACTTCGACGAATACGCTTATTGTTAGTCTGGAGGAAGGACGCATAACAGATCAGCCGTATTTATCCTATCTAGCAGCTTTGCAATCAAAGCTAATGGCGCAAGAGAATATGAAGCAGGTGACTTCGGTGGTATCCTTTACTGCAGGCATGGAGCTAGAACAAGCGTCAGCATTCTTAAACAGCGATCCCGACGGTTGGCCACAAGGGCTTGAGCCGATGATAGATCGATATGTTAGTAGTGATGGCAAAACTGCCGTGCTTGACATGACCTTTGATACAGATGGAGCAAGTGCGGAGAGTCAGACTCTTATTAACGACATCAGAGAGAGCATCATTCCTCAATCAGAGGCACCACAGGAATTAACGTTCGCCCTTGGTGGGGATACGGCATCAGCCATCGATATGAATGAAGCCATATACAAAGGATTGCTACCTGCATTGTTCATTATGCTGGGTCTCATTTATGTGATCCTGGTGGTGACTTTCCGGAGCCTGGTTTTACCGCTAAAAGCTATAATAATGAATCTCATCTCAGTAGGAGCCACGTTCGGTATTGTAACTTGGGTATTTGCTAGTGGACATGGAATTGAGATATTCAACGCTACGGCCAATGGATACATCTCTAACTTCATTCCACTATTAATGTTAGCATTATTGTTCGGCTTAAGTACGGACTATGAGGTGTTCTTAATAAGTCGTGTGAAGGAGCACTATGATCAGACAGGGAATAATGAGGAAAGTGTTGTAGTAGGTATTCAAACCACAGGTCCATTAATTTCCGGAGCAGCGATTCTGATGATTGCCGTATTTACTGGCTTTGCTTTTTCCTCCATGCTGCCGATTCAGACATTAGGCTTCGGGATGGCGGTTGCGATTCTACTGGATGCTACGATTGTAAGGTTGATCATCGTACCTGCAGCAATGAAGCTGCTTGGTAGATGGAATTGGTGGTTCCCTGGGCAGAAGTCGATGGAAGCAACTAATCTGCCTAGCCGAGTAAACGTAGCAAGATTACACCAGCAAGAGCCAGACAGATCCCGATAAATTCCCGAGGTGAGAATTTTTCCTTCAGGAATAAACGTGAATATAACAGGATGAATAGAACATTCATAGCAACGACAGCGGAGACGAGGCCAGTGATACCCAGCTTAAGCGCAGGAAGCATCAGAATCATCCCCGATGCATTGGTAACACCTACGACCATGCCCCAGAGATACGTCTTTGATTCCGACCAAGGCTGCTCCTTTATGAGCTCTTGGTCGAGATCAGGCTGCTCTTCTACCAGGACTTTACCTCTGCCAATTAACCACAAGCAAGCAAAGCAGATAGAACCGGTAAAGAACATGGTGAATAGGGTAGGGAATATCGCTGCATCCCATAACATCGCTTGTTTACCAGACAGATCATTCAAGGCAAAGAATATCATGGCCAGCACACCCCATTGAACCCCTCGAAGCTGTTTAAGAGAAAGATCACTAGAGTAACGTAGTATCAGAATGCCAGTTATAATGATAACGAATGCTAGTAGCTGCAGGATGTTGAGCGTTTCGCCCCATCTTATATATGCTAGAACAACAACGACTACCGGAGGTAAGCCGGTGAGCATAGCAACAAGAGACGCTTTACCAACGGCGAAGCCTTTATAGATACTACCATTGGCCGCAAAAGAAAACAGACCCATGAAAATCCCAACAAGGTTATGGATCGTCCATGGCTGCTGTAGGATAATGCTTGTGGTCAACGTTATGAGGGTCCCCGTACTAAAGACACCAAATAACATGAGATTTCGATTTATTGGTTTTTGTGATGTCCAGTGATAAAGAATACCGCGTAAGCCAAAAGCAAATGCCGATAACGCTGCAAATACAAGCCACATGTCTATGAACCCCTTAAGTGTTGTTATTCCTATACTAGAGAACAGGGGTTGTTCAGTCAATACGATATTAGGAGAACATAAAATAACTAATTGGACAAAAAAGATCAACTTTTCATAAAACGAGCATGTATGCACTAAGGAATTTGATTAGAAATGACCTATAATGAATACTGGATCCGGATTTATTCTAATTCAGCTTTCGATATTGGAGAGGTGATAACCCATTTAGCTTCTTGAATACCCGATTGAAATGTTCGATACGCTCGAAACCTACATGGTCTGCGATGTTTTGAACTTTTTCTTTAGTGTTCCTTAGCTGTTTTTCTGCCTCTCGGATTCGTACGACCTGCACATATTCACGAAAATGAAAGCCGGTGAGCTTGACGAATATCCGACTCAAGTAAGAAGGACTGATAAAGAACTGTTTGGCAACTTTCTCAAGTAAGATTGGCTCAGCATGGTTCTGCTGAATATATCCAGCAATTTCAGAAATCTTCTGATGCATCGGATGTTTCTCAATGACTATATTCTGCTCCAGGTCTATGGTTCTGCGAATATGCACCAATAATTCAATGAGCAAAGCACGTACAACGGTCTTGTTGTACGATATTGGCTCTTTGCATTCATCGACCATCTGTAGCAGCAAACGGTCGATAGTGGCCTGCGCCTTAAATGGAAAACGAATTAAAAGGGACTTTCCGAAGGGAAAGATGCCATCCAGCCATCCAGCCACCTCCGTGAGGAAATTCGGCGTAAAGTTGATGAGTATTCTCTCAAACTCAGGCAACTCTGAGCTTGAAGTGGAATGAAGGTCACCAGGCTCGACGATGACAATATCACCTTTCTGGGCGGTATATACACTACCATTCATAAAGTAGACCCGTTCTCCATCAAGCAAATAATACAGTTCATAAGAGGTGTGGCTATGAGGGCGGGGCATCTTGATATAACCCGCTTTGCGCATGTGTTGAATGGAGAAGTCAACGCCAGCCATATGCAGCTTAGGACCGATCTTATCTGCCAATGGGATTCCTCCTTTATCGTATCGAGTAAATTTTAGCATGGAATCATTAATTCATAAAGCACACTTCTACTTGAAGAAAGGTGAACATAATGGAATGGAGTCCGGAGATATATTTATCCAAGTGGACAAGAGAGGTTCAAGGGAACTCAACCTATAACCATCAGGTCGATGACTGGAGGACATGGCGGGAAAGCTCGGTTATACGTCTGTGTAAGTTACTTGGCGGTTTTCCGGAGCACCGAGTTGAGATGGAGCATGAGGTGATAGAGCGAGTATTATGTGATGGATATATACGCCAGCGCGTGGTAATTACCACCTATGCAGGATTGCGAATGCCATTGTATGTGCTTATTCCGGACACAGTGGGACGGCTTCCGGCGATAATTGCCTGCCATGGTCATGGATACGGGAGTAAGGAAATTGTAGGCTTGGAGCCGGATGGCTCAGACCGTAACGGAGGTAGTGGCTTACACAAGGACTTTGCCATATCACTGGTGAAGCGAGGATTCATTGTTGCTGCTCCAGAATTGCTCGGATTTGGTGACCGTAGATTTCCCGAGGATGTGATTCTTGGTCCCAAAGCAAACTCGTGCTTCCGGCTCTCCGCGCAGCTCATGATGGTCGGACAAACACTTGCTGGTCACCGGATTTATGAAACGATGAGAGTGATTGATTATTTGCAGACGCTTTCGTATGTGCTCCCTGATCAGATCGGATGCATGGGAATATCCGGTGGCGGACTGGTAGCCGCCTTTACAGCTGCGCTGGATGAACGGATAAGTGCATCAGTTGTAAGTGGCTATGCAAATACATTTCATGGCAGCATACTTGATCGAAACCATTGTCTAGATAATTATATCCCTGGCATTCTACTAGAAAGTGATTTGCCAGATATTATTGGATTAATAGCACCGAGGCCGCTTCTGATTGAAGCCGGTAATGATGATTTGGTTTTTCCAATCGCATCGGCGAAAGAAGCATACAGAAAATTAGAATATATTTATGAGGCGGCTAATGCAACGGATCGATTGACCGCAGACTTCTTTAGCGGAGGTCATGAAATTAGCGGTGCAAGAGCATTCGATTGGTTTGTTGAACAGTTTGATATAAGAAGGAAAATTAAGGGGGGTTAAAACTGAATATTAAGTGGTCTATTAAAATTGCAGAAACGATTCATTCACAGATAGACGCGAATGGGTATCATTCATTTCCTCAAGAACGTTGGGCTTATGTGCCGGGTATGCTGCTCATGGCTATAGCCCGGACAGGGCAGCGATACGAGCGAAGCCAGTATTTCGAGTTTATGAAAAAACATATGGATTTGTATATTCGTGAAGAAGGCTCCATTCGAGGCTACTCACTAGAAGAATATAATTTGGATCAAATCAATCAAGGTAAAAACTTATTCCAGCTAATAGAAGCAACTGGCGAAGTCAGATATGAAAAAGCGGCACATCTACTAGCGGCACAATTAATTAGCCAACCACGAACATCTGAGGGAGGCTTTTGGCATAAGAAGGTATATCCGTTCCAAATGTGGTTAGACGGTTTATACATGGCTTCTCCATTCCTTGCTCAATACGCCAAGGTTTTTGGTCGATCGGACTTGCTAGATGAGGTGGCTCATCAATTGTTGCTAATTGAACGGAAAACCCGTGACCCACGTACAGGTTTACTTTATCATGGCTGGGATGAATCGAAGGAACAGGAATGGTCAGATCCTGTGACCGGGTTATCCCCTCACTTCTGGAGTCGAGCGATGGGCTGGTATGCGATGGCGCTGGTGGATTGTCTGGAGTTCTTCCCTAATGATCATCCGAAACGTGGAACAATTATCGGTATATTCGAACGGATGTGTCATGCGCTCTGCCGGGTTCAGGATAAGGAGAGTGGATTATGGTTCCAAGTGCTTGATCAAGGGTATCGAAAAGGTAATTATTTGGAGGCTTCAGGTTCAAGTATGTTCGTTTACGCGCTTGCAAAAGGGTTGAGATTCCGCTATCTTGAGAGAGGTTTTCACTCGGCGGCGCTTCGTGGATACAAAGGTATCATCGATCGATTCGTCGAAGAGGACAAGAGTGGCGTACATCTTCATCAAATATGCCATGGTGCCGGTTTAAGCAAGGACCGCGACGGATCTTTCGCCTATTATGTACAGGAGCAAATCGTTTCGGACGTTCAGATGGGGGTCGCTCCCTTCCTCTTAGCTTCATTAGAAATTGAGCAGCTTGAAGCGATGGAGGAAGACGTAAATTGACAAGAGATAAAGGAATGATAAAACGATGATCTTCCATAATATGAAGCCTGTACGTATATTTCTGGCAGGGGATTCGACAATGGGTAATTATGGGTGGGAACAAGCACCACGTGCAGGATGGGGTCAATTTTTGTCATGTTATTTACCATCGCCTATACAAATTTGCAACCATGCTGCATCTGGAAGAAGTTCTAAAAGCTTCATTGCTGAAGGAAGGCTCGCTGCGATTGAAGCTGAAATAAACAAGGGAGACTTTCTATTCATTCAGTTTGGCCATAACGATCAAAAATTGGATGAAGAAAGGCATACAGAGCCATTCGACTCCTTTAAATATTGCTTGAACGAGTATATAGAAGTTGCTCGCAGGCATGGGGCTACTCCATTACTAATTACTGCGGTCCAACGTAGGTGCATGAATGAATGCGGTATTCTTAAAGATACTCATGGAGATTATAACCTTGCAATGATTGAACTTGCAGAAGCAAAGAATGTCGTCTTAATTGATCTGGGCGAATGGAGCAGGAAGCTAATCGAGGGGATGGGAATCGAATCCTCCAAGTCCATGTTTCTTTGGTTGACTCCGGGTGAACATCCGAATTACCCAGATGGAATTGAGGATAATACTCACTTTTCTGAGTTCGGCGCAAGGACGATTGCTTCGTGGGTAGCTCAACAGGTTCAAGAAAAACTGAGGTTGTAACTAGGCCAAAGCTTTATCCACGGGATCCTGTAGCGGTCGTGAAAGATGATAGGAGTGAATAGGTTGTATAACGAAACTGATATAGTTGTCGCTGCTGATGGAAGCGGCGATTACAGAACTGTACAAGAAGCAATAAATTCGATTCCAGCTGACAATTCACAATGGGTGAATATTGCAATTCGCAAAGGCTTATATAAAGAAAAGTTACACATAGAAAAGAAGTTTGTAATTAAAGCTGATATGCTTTCATAATCGTATTCCGACCGTGCGCGGCCACTTTGATCGCTGATCTGTTCCCAAAATCCTCGATAAACAGCTCCAACGAGAGAAAGCCTGCATAACCCGAAGCATGCAGCAACTTGGCAAATCGATTGGTCGGTGCCACACCGTCTCCCGGGAATACACGGTTCCGGTCGGCAATCTCCGCTTGCCAAGGTGAAGCCGGGTAATCATTTACGTGCACAATGCCGATGCGATTTCCGTTGAGGTAAGCCAATCCTTCCATTCGACTGCCACCTGTATACATATGGAACGGATCAAGCAGCAACTTGGCGTCCGGAACACCGCTTTCCATTAATACGTAAGCCGCCTCATTCAGCTTGGACAGCTGCTTGGCTCTCCCCCAGAACTCGAGGTATGGTTCAATTCCGATGTTTCGGCCTAAGGTCACCAAACGGGCGTAATGTACTGCCATCTCATCCAGCGTAACACCCTCCATGTTGCCGAATGGAGGTGCAGCGACCGCGACACAGCCAAGCTCCGTCAGCATCTCCATCTCGTGCTTCGCTTGTACGAAGCCCTGCTCGCGTACGGCATCATTGGCATCCGCCCATTTAAAGAATGCGATCGCATTGACGAGCGAAATTCCAGTATCGGACACGTACCGTTTTAACGATTGTAGTGAATGTCCTTTGGCCAAATAAGCCTCCAGGTCGCGTATCCAGATTTCAATTCCCTCATAACCCGTCTCTGCTGCAATCCGGATTTGTTCTTTGATGTCCAGCTTAAAAGGAAACAACGTGGACGCGTTTAACGATGTCTTAAATGGAAACATATGCGGTGACTCCTCTCTTGGCTCGGCTCCCCAGCTTGCTTCCTGCGCGTTAATCCTGCCTTAAGAGCATTCTCCTGCGGATCCACGCTCTATACCCACCGGGGAAATAGAGCAGTTATTAGGCCATGAAGCCCAGCTTCGTCAAATTACGGTAGCTGATTTCCAAGCTTTTAAACGGTGTTCGGCGTGTTTCATCCTGTTCGACCACCATCCATTTCACGCCCACTTCCTCGGCGGCAGCTGCGATATCCATAAAGTCCAGAACACCTTCTCCGATCTCGGCGAAGTATTTCTCCTCACTCGGCTCCATGTCCTTGATGTGAAGCAGCGGGCACCTGTTCTGCAAGCGAGTTCGCATATAGTTGGCCGGATCCTCGCCTCCCTTCGCTACCCAATACGTGTCCATTTCCATTTTGACGAATTCGGGATCGGTTTCTTTCAAGAAAATGTCCATTGCATATTCGCCGCCGAACTTCACGAATTCCCAATTGTGATTATGGTACAAGAAATCCACGCCTCGCTTGCGGCATTGTTCACCGATTGCGTTACACTTTCGCGCTTTCTCAAGCACAGCTTCCTTCGACTCGAAACGAAGCGAGATTGCGATGTGTTTCCCACCGTTCACTTCTTCTAAGTAGTCTATAATTGAATCTGGGTCCCATTCGAGCGTGTCAAAGCCAGCGTGCGTGCCAACAACCTGCAGGCCAAGCCGATCGAGCAGCGCTTTTTGCTCGGCAACGGTGATGCCTTCCGGCGGACGGCCCAATTCAATACCTTTGAAACCGATTTGAGCGATTCGTTCAAGTGTCCCTACGTAATCTCTCTTCAATTCTTCGCGTACCGTGTACGGCTGCAGGCCAATCGGAAACTTTTTCATATGAATTCCTTCCAATCGAAAGTTTAATTTGGTCGGTAAAATATAGCAGAACGTTTCGTTTTTAATTACAATTGATGTTTAAGAGTCAAGCGTGTTGAATTTCAAGCCAAGTGGTAGCGGCATCGGACGTTCGTTAGAGGAAGCCAGTGTAATATGGCGTTCATGCTCTGAAGATTCGAAGATGCTGAGCGAAATGTCGATGATGTGGCGGGCCAGCTGCCCGCTTGCTCGATTTGGGCGGCCGGATTGAATAGCATAGGCCATGTCTGCAACGCCGATACCGCGGCTATCTTCGGCATAGCCGTGGGAATGAGGCACTTCCTTCGTCTGGCCGTTCGGCAGCTTGATGGAAACCGTACCTCCAAAAAAGTTGGCGTCTGGCACATACAAGATACCTTCAGTTCCATAAACTTCCATGCGGGGTGAATAACCGAAGGCTTCCTTACATGCCTGAAGACTGCCGACCGCACCGTTATGGAAATCAAGTGTCGCCGCTACGTTGGTCGGTGCCTCAACAGGTACGGTGTCTCCGAAACGCGGTGATTTCGGGTTTATGACCGTAATTTCTTTGTTCACCTGTTGAGTGGAGCCGGTTACACGTCGAACCGGTCCAAGCAGTGTGACCATAGCGGTCAAGTAGTACGGTCCCATGTCCATAATCGGATCTCCGCCAAGCTTTAGAAAATTCTGGAAGTTCGGGTGCATGCCGCTGGACGAATTGCCCATAATAATAGATGCACTGGTCGCGTAAGGCTTGCCGATCCAACCGTCGTCGATAAGCTTGCGGCACGTCTGAATGCCAGCGCCCATGAAGGTATCCGGTGCGCTTCCGACGAGCAGTCCTTTCAATTCTGCCAATGCTAATACTTCGTCCGCATCTTCGCGCGACAACGCGAACGGCTTCTCCGTATACACGTGCTTGCCCGCATGCAAAGCTTTCAGGTTGAGCGGGGCATGCGCGACGGGGGCCGTCAAATTCAAAACGATTTCGATTTCGGGGTCGTTCAGCAGCTCGTCGACCGTAAAAACATGCTGAACGCCGAACTCTTCCGCTCTTCTCTTGGCAAGCTCCGGCATCAAATCTGTAACCGCTTTCACTTCCAGAATTGTGTCGAACATCTGTGTGCAATTTTTCAGATAGATGCCACTGATGAAGCCACATCCAATTATGCCAATCTTTACTCTGCGCAAGTTTTGACATCCTTCCATGTATAGGATCAACCATATACCCATTATTACATAAGGAAGAAAAAAAATCATATGTAGAATAAAATGTTATATTTAAATTTGATATTATCGTTACTCGGCCGGCAAGATGGTGGGATTGAGCCGGATTAGCGCCGATGTGCAAAACTTGATTGCCATCGCTTATTTACGACAAATGGACGTTCCACGGATCCAATTGTGTGCATCCCAATGCTTTGCAATCCTCGATATACTGAAATATATCTTGTTTGCCTGACGCTAAAAGTCGGTGAAAGCTGTAGGACAAATACTAATCTTCATAATAACATCCTCTCAATTGGTTTTATGATACCGTAGACTTATCTTAAGTCTTACATTTCCTTAACCGCTTCCCTACTTTTTTTCAGAAAGAAAGCCGATTTTTCATAATTCAGGTTTGCTACACCCAGAAACAAAATATCAATTTATCTTGCAGGATTACACTTACCTTTAGATAACTAGGTATAATAATTGTAAGCACTTACGTAATGAAGGATTTATTTCTATAATGGTAATATACCAACTAGGGAGGTACTTTAATGAACAGTCGTTTAGTGGGTAAAACAGGGCTAAAGGTAAGTGAGCTCTGCTTGGGTACAATGACATTTGGAGCGGCAGCAGATCGAGATGAAAGTTTTCGTATAATGGATCACTATATGGAGGAAGGCGGCAATTTTATCGATACGGCTAACGTCTATTCACATGGCGTATCGGAAGAAATAACTGGCGATTGGTTGAAGCAGCACAAACGGAACGATTTCGTTTTAGCCACCAAGGTACGCTTTCCGATGGGGGATGGCCCCAATGATGGCGGCTTAAGCCGCAAGCATATTTTAGCATCTGTGGAAGATAGCTTGCGCAGGCTAAAGACCGATTACATCGACTTGTTTCAAGTCCACGCTTGGGATCAGGCGACTCCGTTGGAGGAAACCTTAAGCACTCTGAACGATTTGGTGCGTAAAGGAGTAATCCGGTACATAGGAGCAAGTAATTTCAAAGCGTGGCAGCTGCAAAAAGCAATTTATATAAGTCGTCAAAACGGATGGGAGTCCTTTGTTTGCTTGCAGCCGCAGTACAGCTTGCTTTGCCGGGCGACCGAATATGAGCTCCTCCCGCTATGCGAGCATGAAGGGGTCGGCGTTATTCCATGGAGTCCTCTGCGAGGCGGGTGGTTAAGCGGAAAATTCAATCGCGGCGAAAATCCCCAAGAAAACACAAGAGTTGGTGCAAACAAGGAAGTATGGGAGCATTATAATAATGATTTTACTTGGAATATCGTTGAAACGTTAACTGATGTAGCTGCAGAAGCAGATAAATCCGTTGCACAAACTGCTTTAAACTGGATCCTTCATCGCTCAGTTATTACTGCTCCAATTATTGGAGCACGAAATGTGAAGCAGCTTCAAGATAATTTGGGTGCTAGCGGCTGGTCCTTAACTGACGATCAGATCCTTCGTTTAAACGAAGTAAGTGAGCTACCAGTTAGTTATCCTTATGATTTGGCAGCGGAAAATCAACAACGCAGAGGTAGAGCGCCGTTGTTGACCAGGAGAAAGCAATAAGGAATGCTTATGAAATAGTTTTTCCCCAGTTGTGCAGCACAACCATCAAAAGCTTTTAGGAGGTACTCACAATGTACAGCTTTGATAATAAAGTAGTATGGATTACAGGCAGTAGCACAGGGATCGGAAGATCCGCGGCAATTGCCTTCGCGGATCATGGTGCTGATGTGGTGATCCATTACCATTCCAGCCTAAATGAGGCCAAAATCCTAGAATCGGAAATTATTGCCAAGGGTCGGAAATGCTTGCTCGTTCAGGGTGATGTAGCCGATCGCACCCAAGTAGAGCAGATGACCGCTCAAGTCAAGGAGACCTTCGGCCGATTGGATGTGTTGGTTAACAATGCTGGTGCACTAATCAAGAGAGCTCGTCTGGAGGAATTGGACGAAGAGTTGTGGGATCGAGTGATGAACATTAACTTGAAATCCGTTTATCTCGTAACTAAAGCGACACTCCCTTTACTCAAACAAGCAGAAAAAGCAAAAATTATCAATCTCACCTCTGTAGCTGCTCGAAACGGAGGCGGATTCGGTTCGATTGCCTATGCTGCGGCCAAGGGCGGAGTCAGCACCATGACTCGCGGAATGGCCAAAGATTTAATATCCTATAATATGACTGTTAATGCGGTAGCACCAGGTATTATTACAACACCGTTTCACGATCGTTTCACGCCGCCCGATATTCGTGCAAAGGCGTTATCGACCATTCCGATGGGTCGGGAGGGAACGCCGGAAGAAACGATTGGAGCCCTGCTGTTCCTAGCCTCGCCATATGCAGATTACATCACAGGCGAAATCATCGAAGTAAACGGTGGACAATTGATGGATTAATCCCCATCACTCAGATTGAAGACTTGTTATACGGATACAAAATAAAGCTACCGATTATTCCCGCTATACCCGCAATGATGAAAACCGAAGAGAAGGATATTTGATCGACCAAAAAGCTGCTGCCTACTGTTACTACAGAAGAAACAACCAGAGTGATCATGGAGTTGATACTGATGCGCATAGGCAGCTTTTCCTTTTGCACGTTTTCAATGATCAGAATCCCCCCACTTAAGTTATAGCCGCTCAAACACAGGTTAGTCAGTGCATAAGCAACATATACCGCCCACATATAGGGTATCCCAATCACAAGGAATCCTGCCACCGCACCAAGAACCGAAGAAATGACCACAATCAAGCGGTGGCTGTACTTATCCGCCATAATCCCAAAGGCAATATTACCAAGGATATTAACCAAGCTAGTAATAGCTACCAGTAACCCGATTTCATAAGCACCCGCATCAAAAACACACACAGCGTACAGTGCATAATAAGCTATAGTAACTTGCGAGATCATGATAAAGGTAAAGCCAATTACCATGAACATAAATTTTCTGTTTTCTCGAAAAATGACCGGGATGGCCAGGAAATATTGAATATAGTTGATCCGAATCGGGTTTACTTGATCGGGATCTTCCTTCATTAAGGCAAAAACAAGCGCATCCGCTATAAGGATTATTGCACCAATAGCGAAAACGATGGTGTAATTATGATTCTCGTATTATACTCTTTCTGGTATCGGTCAGGTAATATATTTTTTCACTTCGCCTTGTGGTTGGAAACAGAACTCTAGTATTCATATATTTCTAACTGGGCGCACTTAAAAAAACCTCCTAGACAATAACTGGTCAAACAATCAATCTTTTTGAACCCTAAGCAAACTATAGCATCTTATTACTTTTTAAATGAACGTTCTAACTTATTACGACCTCTAACCTTACTATTATTACTGCGTGGTCTCCAGAAACTTACGGCTAAGGCAAGCAAGCTCACGATCAAACACATGGCATACAAGTCCAAAATGCGTGCAGACAACAGTGCCGGATTATCGGGCGACGCGCTTAAACTGCCAACAAATAATACCGCCATAGTCGTTCCAGCCACCATTCCCAAAAAACGGATCAAGGCAAGCATGCTGCCAACCAGACTTATTTTATTTTCCGGCGCAGCCGTCATGATCTCCGCGTTGTTGGTCGCTTGAAACAATCCCATACCCACGCCAAACAAACAAAATTGTAAAATGAGTCCAGTCATTGAAATGGAATCGCTCATCAATAAATAAACGACAGATAATCCACTTAATAATGGTCCCAAAAGGGTGGGGACAAATGCACCGAACCTGTCGCGGGACCATCCGCCTAAAGGAGCCATAACTCCCATGCAAACCGCTTGCAACGCGAGCGTGAAGCCTATTTCACGCAATGATTTTCCCATGATTTCCTGCATATAGAACGGAATAGGCACCATTGTCGCCATTTGGACTAGATGTTGCATGAAGGCTGTCAGATTGCCTATGGCAACTGTACGGTTGGTGAATAAGATTTTGTCGATAATTCGATGCTCCAATCGATATTCGTACGGAATGAGCAGCAAACAAAGCAACAGTCCAGCCATAATTAAGGTAACACCTTCAACAGTAACACCATTCTGTTCGAATTGAACGGATGCGAGCATCAAAAGAATGATAGCAAGGCTGATAGCAACGGAACCTACCCAGTCCATCCTGCCTCGTGCATTTGCATGGGATCTGGGGAAATATCGCAGACCCAACCATGCGGCGGCGATGCCAAGCGGGATATTGATGGCGAAGAGCAGTGGCCAACCGGTAAATTCAAGGAGTAAGCCACCCAAAGCGGGTCCCGATAATGTACCAATGGAAATGACAATCGCATTATTGCCGAGGGCTTTTCCCCGCTCCTGATTTGGAAACAGCATTCTCACCATCGCCTGACTGTTTGCCATAATCAGAGTCGCTCCAACTCCCTGTATACATCTTGAAATGATTAATTGAGTGAGTGAGGCGGAAAACGCAGCAAGTAAAGAGCCGACAGCAAAAATGAAAAAGCCCAGACTATATACTTTTCTTCTGTTGGTCTGGTCGGAAAGTTTGCCGACAATCGGTAGCAATGCAATCATGGTCAGCAAGTAAGCGGTAATCACCCACTGAATCTGGGCAAGCGGAACTCCGAATTGACCGGCCATGGATGGTAATGCCACAGTGACAATTCCGATATCTAGTGTCGATATAAAAGTACCAATATTGACAATTCCATACGGCGTACTCCTATTATCCCAAGTACAGGTCTATCTTTATATCATACAAAATAATCAAATCTCATTCTATTAGTTGTTGTGTAAATTTAAAATAAAGTTCCTTTTAGAATGATAGTGCTTTTTTCTACTTCAAGTCATTTAATAACTCGAGTCTTGCAATTTGATCGCTGTAAGCCAAAAATAGACAGAATACGCCGTACAACATCGCAGATGACCTCAAAGTCATCTGCCGAGACTACAAGACTGCTTACAAATGGTACCATGCCGTTGTTAGATCACCAAACGATGGTTTGGGGTAATAGTGATTTAATTAAACAATTGCTAATTATTCTGACCGAGAACGCTATACGCTACACACTGAATGAAGGGTCTGTATTGATTCGAACAAGGAAATTAGCAGGTCATGTCCTCATCGAAGTAAACGATACGGGGATAGGGATTAATGAACGAGAGTTACCATTTATATTTGAGCGTTTCTTTCGCGAAGAGTTAGCTCGTATCCATTTTCCAGCAGGGAAGGCTTTAGATAAAAACACAACTACACTCTTTCTTCACAATTTTCGGTTATTCTAAATACAGGTAAAATAAGAAGGAGGAAATTATAATGATGGGCTACGGATTTGGTTGGACCCATATGTGGATGCCGATACTCGCATTAACAGGGTTTGCTTTTATCATCGTATACTTTGCAAAGTGGAATACTGGAAAAGGCAGTGAACAATTAAACGCAAATTTGATCATTGCCGAACGATACGCTAGAGGAGAAATTTCACAGTTAGAATACGAG
>Ga0209276_100650_pt1 | contig 40640 bp, 54 predicted proteins | sample DewCreD2012metaG_3_FD_185473 | JGI IMG/M metagenome (GOLD analysis project Ga0209276, IMG submission 185473) | Hot spring sediment bacterial and archeal communities from British Columbia, Canada, to study Microbial Dark Matter (Phase II) - Dewar... ...
TTATAGCGGATCACGTAAAAGGTAGAACTACAAATGACCTCGTTAACCTTGTAAATGAAAAATTCGGAACTGATTTTACAGAATCTAAAATGAGGGCCTACAAAACAAACCATAAGCTAAAAAGTGGAACGCCTGTAGGTTTGCCTGCTGGGAGTCCGACGTCATTGTTTCCAGAGGAGATAAAAACGTTCATCAATCAAAATTATGTTGGTATCGGACCCAAAGCCATGGCAATTCTATTAAACGAGGCATTCGGAACAGATTATACACGAGGGCAATTAAAAGCCTATTACGGTAACCGGGGCATCAACAGCGGTGTTGATGGTCAATTTACTCCAGGGCATGAACCATTTAACAAGGGTATGAAAGGCACAGGTGGATGGGAGCCTACGCAATTCAAGAAGGGCAATAAGCCCGCAAATTGGGTACCTATAGGATCTGAACGGATTAATGGAGACGGTTATATCGATGTCAAAGTACAAGATGGGACCTTGCAAAAAAATTGGAAAGGCAAGCATATTATCGTTTGGGAGCAACACAATGGTCCTGTACCAAAAGGTCACGCCATTATCTTCGGGGATGGCGATCGGCGCAACTTTGATGCTAATAACTTAATCCTAGTGTCAAGAAAACAGTTGTCCACGATGAACAGTAAAGGTCTGATTCAGAAAAATGCCGATCTTACCAGAACAGGTGTCATTGTAGCGGACATCATCATGAAATCAAGCGAACGGAAAAGAAGTAAGAAGCGTGACGTGTTGGAGAGTTGATTACAGGATGTAGAAACGGCGGGAGTGGATGGCATGGAACACAAAATGGATTTGATCGCTCTACTGACATATGTTGATCCCTCTTTTTTAGATTACCAAGAATGGAGAACAGCATGATAAATAATATTATTAATCAACTAACTGGACAGAAATTCGGCAGATTAATAGTTTTGAAACGATCGGAACAAAATTCGAAAAGCGGCAATGCAATGTGGATTTGTCTCTGTGATTGTGGAAATGAAGTAAATGTAATAGGTAGTCATCTGCGCAACAACCACACTACAAGCTGTGGCTGCAATCGCATCAGTAAAGTGGCTAAGGGTCATTCAAAGGAACGTTTATATAGAACATGGGGCAAGATGCACAAAAGATGTTCTGACCCTAAACACGACCGCTATAAATGGTATGGGGCAAAAGGTATATCTGTTTGCGACGAATGGAAAGACTTCTTGGTTTTCAGAGAGTGGGCACAAGCTAATGGATACAATGACGAGTTGACTATTGATCGAATCAATTCGAAAGGTAACTATTGTCCTGAAAACTGCCAGTGGGTAGACATGAAAGTTCAAGCTAATAACAGGAGCAACAATCGTATTATCCGATATAACGAAATAGATTACACAGTATCACAGTTAGCTGAAGCTTACAATTTATCATCGTTTACGATTTTCAATCGCTTAAAACTAGGTTGGAGTTTAGATCGAATTGTTGGAGTGACAGAAAGGAATGATGGGTAGATGGAACGCAAATTAGATCTCATTTCATTACTTGAATACATCGACCCGTCATATCTTGATTACTCCGCCTGGACATCAGTAGGCATGGCGCTGAAGTATGAAGGTTACACAGCGAGCGAGTGGGAGAGTTGGAGTAGCCGAGATAGTGGTCGTTATCATCCTGGTGAATGCTTCAAGAAATGGTCAACGTTCGAAGGGACAGGAATACCAGTCACAGGTGCGACGATCACCCAGATGGCTAAAGATAACGGCTGGACTCCACGTCTCAACAAAGAAGATCGCGAGTTAGATTGGAACGATGAGATCAGCGGCAAGGACGACTATGTTGTGATCGATAGCAATTGGATCGAAGGAAAGGAAATCAGCGATCCGGCAAATTGGAATCCAGTACGTGAACTGACCCTATACCTCGAAACGTTGTTCGAAGCATCTGAAAATGTCGGTTATGTCGTTTCCACATGGCAGAATGATGAAGGTAAGCATTTGCCGACGAAAGGGAACTGGGATCGGACAGCTGGTGAGCTCATTCAATTGTTGAACGAATCAAACGGAGATATCGGATCCGTATTAGGCGATTATAACCCCGAAGCTGGGGCGTGGATCCGTTTCAATCCGCTCGATGGCCATGGTGTTAAGAACGATAATGTAACTGAATTTAAGTATGCGTTAGTCGAATCCGACACGATGGATCTCGAGAAGCAAAACGCGATCATGAGAGAGTTAGAGCTACCGATCGCGGTCTTAGTCTACAGCGGTAAAAAGAGTATCCATGCCATAGTTAAAGTGGATGCTGCCAATTATGATGAGTATCGCAAACGTGTAGATTACCTCTATAACGTATGCAAGAAAAACGGACTGAACATCGATAACCAGAACCGCAATCCATCTAGACTATCTCGTATGCCAGGTGTTGAACGTAGCGGTAAGAAGCAATTTATTATTGATACGAACATTGGTAAGAGCAATTGGGCCGAGTGGAATGAATGGATTGAGGGAGTTAACGATGAATTACCGGATCCAGAGAGCCTAACAGACTTTTGGGATGATATGCCGAAATTAGCTCCACCTTTAATAGAAGGATTACTTAGACAAGGCCATAAAATGTTGATGGCTGGACCAAGTAAAGCCGGTAAATCATTTGCTCTGATCGAGCTCTCTATCGGTCTAGCCGAAGGGAAGCAATGGCTAGGTTGGAACTGTACCAAGGGTAAAGTCCTGTATGTCAATCTAGAGTTAGATCGAGCGAGCTGCTTACATCGATTCAAGGATGTGTATAATGCTTTGGGTTGGGCTCCGGACGGTCTTGCTAATATTGACATATGGAACTTGCGTGGTAAATCTGTCCCTATGGACAAGCTCACACCTAAATTAATAAGACGAGCTGCCAAGAAAAATTACATTGCTGTAATCATCGATCCTATTTATAAGGTGCTGACAGGTGACGAGAACAGCGCGGATCAGATGGCCCATTTTACGAATCAATTTGATAAAGTGTGTACCGAGTTAGGGTCAAGCGTTATCTATTGTCATCACCACAGCAAAGGTTCACAAGGCGGTAAGAAATCAATGGACAGAGCGAGTGGATCAGGTGTATTCGCTCGAGATCCGGATGCATTGATTGACTTAGTTGAGTTGGAGATAACAGACGCATTATTGAAGCAAGAGGAAAATAAGGCGATCTGCAGCGTGTATGAAAGGTACTTCCGGCAGTATAACCCGTCATATCTGAAGGAGTCGGTATCTCAAGACGATCTGCTAAGTGCAAAAGCGATGGAAGAGTGTGCTAGAGTGGCTATTCCGAGTCAACTGGTGATGGTTAAAGATACGATCACTGAAACGCTTAAGAGCGTGAGAATCCGCTCTGCATGGAGGGTAGAGGGCACGCTGCGGGAATATCCGAAGTTTGAACCTATCAATATGTGGTTTCAGTATCCGATCCATAAAATAGATAATACAGGCAGTTTGAAGGACATTGATCCAGAGGGTGAATCAGCACCATGGCAGAAGGCTACAGGCAAGCGTAAGGATAAGGCTAAGGAGCAACGTAGAAGCAAAGCTGAAGAGTTTGAAGATGCTGTGAACAACTGTAATACCGGTGAACCGCCTACACTCAAAGAGCTATCAGAATGGTTTTCATCTGCCGGAAAAACGGTTGCTGAACGAACGATTAGAGATTGGGTAACTAAGTACGGTTACATGATCGACAAGAATAACGGTAGTGTAGTGGTTAAAAAGGAAGGCGACGACCTTTAAAATCCCCGCAATGCACATACCGCAATGTTGCGGGGAAAACATAATTTAATGATCGTTGCAACATTGCGGGGATGGTATTTTATGATTGCCGCTAGTTTGTGGAAATGTTGCGGGGATTTGATACGTCATGGTGACCGCAACATTGTGGCGGGGAACTATATATTAAAATATATAAGGAATAGGTAAGTGCGTGACGCTAACGCGCACTTACCCCTTCTCCTACATTTTTTAAAGTGCGCGGGGAAAACGAAAATGAAATTGGGAAGTAGGTGTCACGATGACAGAATTCTTCATGGCAATGAAACCACCGACAACCACTCATCAGGAAAAGCAAGTATCTGTCGTCAATGGTAAACCTCACTTTTATGAGCCGGCAGAATTAAAGGCAGCGCGAGCAAAGTTAATGGCTCATCTCGGTCAACATGTTCCGGATAGAAAATATACAGGCCCCATTAGGTTGACAGTGAAGTGGTGCTTCCCAATCACAGGCAATCGGCTTGATGGGGAATACAAGGACACAAAGCCAGATGCGGGAAATTCCAATAAGCTTCTGGAAGATTGCATGGAGGAGTTAGGCTATTACAAAAACGATGCGCAAATCGCTAGTTTGATCATCGAGAAGTTTTGGGCAGCTATGCCAGGTATCTACATCAAGATCGAGGAGTTGTAGCCGATGGATTACAAAGCATTTTTTGAAGACGTGCTCAACTGGATCGGACAGGCTAATCAGATGGCGACGAAGTACGGAATGGCTAATCAGGAGTTTTGGAGTTGGGTTGCAAATTCAGCTTGTGAGATCTGCAACCGATACGACAATAATCAGTTGGTCCTCAAACAAATGATGATGCTTACAGAATGGCTTGAGGAAGTCTATGAGAAAAGCGTAGGGAGAGTGACATCATGAGCAACTATGACACAGCAAAACGTAAAGCCTTTCAACGTGCCAAGCAAATGACCAATGATCAATTCTGGAGCTGGATGACATCGCTACACGGAGCTGCTTATGACTTAGCCAAGAAACATGACCGAGAAGCAGCTGAGATTCTAATGACACCGAGACATCGGGAGGCCTTATTCGCCAAAGCCGATCAGATCCGTGTTGAGTGGGACGGGCTAGATTATGTCTCTATCGATCTTGCAGAGTTTACTCTTCACGATATTATGCAGGAGGTCCAGAAGGAAATGATCAGAGCTGCCGGGATTCACGGAGCTGAATTTACTGATCTAGCCCAAGCCAAAGAAGCGATCGACGAAGAGGTTGAAGAAGTGTGGGAAGCGATCGGCCGACCAGATAAACAACACGCCGTTGTCGAGACGATCCAGCTGATCGGTGTGTTGGTGAAGTTGATCCGTGGCATGGATAGGTTGGTGAAGCCATCATGATCATTTACATCAGCGGACCGATGAGCGGTCTACCAGAAATGAATTTCCCGGCTTTTGCGGAAGCAGCTGCTAGATTACGAGAGTTAGGTCACACCGTGATTAGTCCACATGAGATCGAACAACCGGCGTTAACGTGGGAAGCTTGCATGCGAGAGGATATTGCGGAGCTGTTAAAAGCAGACGCCATAGCCATGTTACCTGGTTGGGGAAATTCGAAGGGTGCAAGGTTGGAGTTCTTTATCGCCAATGAATTAGGTATGCAGGTCAAGCACATCGAGGAGCTGACATCATGAGCCTACACAGCAGCATCCATCGGAAGAAATGTCCGCATTGCAATCGCCTGTTCGGTCGAGGAAAAATAAAGAAACACATCGAGAAATGCAAACTAGCAGCGAGGTGAAGACATCATGAGCGCGATCAAGATACGTAAGGGTACATTTCAACACGTAGAATCAGAATTATATGCCTACCATGATACAAAGAGAGAGATTGAGAGAATCAAGATCGATATCCTTCATGGTGTTGGAAGTAGCGACGAGAATATAGGTGGAGGTAAGAGTAATCTACCAGGAGATCCTACAGGAAAGAAAGCGACAAGACTCACTAGTGATAAGCGACTTATGCACCTAGAAGCAATCACTGAGGCTGTTGATTCCGTAGTGTCTAGGCTAGCGGATGAAAAGAGAGAGTTGATCAGACTGAAGTATTGGACAAGACCTCAGACATTAACGTGGGATGGAATCGCATTGCAGCTTAACGTAAGTCGTCGTCAAGCAATTAACTGGCGAGATGGCATTGTATATGCGATCGCTGAGCGAACAGGGTGGAAATAAAAGATTGCACTATGATTGCACTATTGGGGTCTAAATCTGTGATAAAGTAGTATCGTGCAATAAATACGTTAGGCAGAACAATGAGTCGTCCAGTGATGGGCGGCTTTATTTGTTTAGGGTCCACGTTCCACATATGGCTAGGGGTGGGAGCCGGAACGTAAATGTGTATAAAAAATAGATTTGCCATAAATGTGTATAAACTTAGGGAGCGAGGGATATGAACAATGTAATTATCACCAATCATGCATTGGAGCAATACTGCACTAGAGTCGAGGTTACCAATCGAGAAGAGTTACATGGACTACTGCAAACTCAGCTGTCACAGATCGAGCGACGTAAGGATGACTTCATTCGACTTGATGGAGTGTGGTGGATCATGGTCGAGCCATATACATTCGTTACCTGCTATGGCCGCAGTCATTTAGACCTTCCTCGAGCTATTGGATGGGCAGCGCGTAACAATGATCGGATTAAGTTATGAGTATGAAGCCTAAGCGGCCATGTAGTCATGCTGGTTGTAGAGTGATTACAGATAGCAAGTATTGTCCAGAGCATGAGCAACAGCATCGTAAAGAGAAGGACAAGTATAGAGGATCAGCACATGAACGAGGGTATACCAAACAATGGTCCAGGTCGAGCAAACGATTCTTAACGCAGAATCCTTTGTGTATCAGGTGCAAGGATGAGGGATTGATTAGAGCAGCTGATGTAACGGATCACATCAAGCCACATAAGGGTGATCAAGTGTTGTTCTGGAACGTTGATAACTGGCAGCCTTTATGTAAGAGACATCATGATATCAAAACAGTTAAAGAGGACGGAGGGTTTGGTAGATGAATCCTGAATGTGAGCATGACTATGACTTTCTTTATTCTGACTACGAGAAGACAGATGGAACCTATAAAGAGAATTATAAACAGATCGATGTCTTCCATTGTCGAAAGTGTCTTGAGTATCAGAGAGTAGTTGTACGCAATGAGGATGAACGGTACAAGCCTAGTTGGTATAAAGCATGAAGAAGGTAATTGATAAAGTTGTTCTTATTCTTATTTTGTTGCTATACGTCCTTATGGTCTCATTCATGGTGTGGTTTCTACAAGGTGGAGACATAAGAGAATTGATGAGTGGTTGCTTCGATGCTAGAGGTTGTACATAGGGGTAGGGGGTCTAAATCCTTCCAACTTCGATAGCGGAGACCGCGTATCCATGTAGACGCAAACTTTTTTCGTTTTTTGAGATTTTTAGGAGGTGAGCCCCCATGCCAGGGAGAAATGCCAAACCGATCGGACTGCATCTCGCTGAGGGCAACCCGAACAACTTGACCAAAGAACAGATCAAGCAACGGCAAGAAGCCGAAGTTAAACTCGGCGCAAACGATATAAGCAAGCTGAAGAAGCCAAGCTTCGTTACCCGAGATAAACTGGCGAACGCATATTGGAATCAGCTGATCAAGGAATACAAGACAGCAGCTGAACAGGGAATAGAATTGCTCTCCAGCTCCGATGTCGGAATGCTGGCGCTGTACTGCAAGACGTATTCAGAGTATGAGAATCTACTTAAGGCGTACCAGCGGATCGATAGTATCGCTCAAGACAGCGATCCGCTTTATAAATACATTCTCGAGCAGGATGATTACGCCATGAAAGCCATGACGCAGATTGCTCAACTCGCATCGATCGACGGAATACTGAAGATCGAAACAGCGATCAATAAGAAAATGGATATGCTGCTGAAGATGCAGGACAGGCTCTTCCTGAATCCGCTGGCTAAAGTGAAAAACGTCCCGAAGGCGAAAAAGGAAGCGCCGAAATCGGCTATGTCACAATTTATTAACCGAAGAGCTGGCGGCAATGGTACATGATAAGAGTAGAGCTTTAGAGCCGATTGAATTTTTACAAATGCTCAAATTGGTTGATGACTTCTATGGTCAACCTTTCGTCTTACTCGACTGGCAACATCAAATTATTTGGGATGTATATGGCACAGTAAATGAACAAGGTTATAGGCAGTACCAATACGCATACCTGGAGATACCAAAGAAGAACGCAAAGACGACAACGATTGCTGGTTTAGGTGTGTATCACTTAACCTGTGATGGTCCGCAAGGTCAAATCTATTGTTGTGCTGCTGATCGAACGCAAGCAACCTTAGTCTATAAAGCCGCAGTCGGTATGATCGAACAAGATGAAGAACTAAGCAAACTCCTGAAGATCACCGAAAGCCGTAAGGAAATTGAAAACATTGAAACCGGCACCGTACTTAAAGTTCTTTCAGCTGAAGCTTATACCAAACATGGAATCAATCCGACAGTAGTCATATTCGATGAGCTCCATGCTCAACCGAAGCGGGATTTGTGGGATACGATGACATTTGGTGCGGGAGCTGCTCGAAAAGAACCGTTATGGTGGGTAATTACTACTGCCGGTGATGACCCGGACCGTAACTCCATCGGCTGGGAGATTCATGAGAAAGCGGTAAAGCTCCGAGACGGTGAAATTATTGATCCATCCTGGTACGTCAAGATATACGGAGCTCCAGAAGATGCTGATATATACGATGAAAATGTATGGTATGAGGCTAATCCAAGTCTAGGGCACACATTTACGATTGAGGCAGTAAGAAAAGAGGCGCTTGCAGCTCGCAACAGCGAAGCTACAGAGCGTCTTTTTCGTTGGCTGAGACTCAATCAATGGGTATCGCTCAAACGGATTGGATGGCAGCCGCTTACGTTGTGGGATACCACAATTGGAAAGTGGGATATGTCGGAGCTCACGGGTAAGAAGTGTTACCCTGGCTTGGACTTAGCCAGCACGACAGATATTACCGGAGCGGTTTATCTGTTTCCACCCCAAGAGGGTTTCGACGACTGGCGATTTATCCATGACGCATGGATCCCGGAGGACAACATGAAAGAACGGGTTGCTCGCGACCATGTACCTTATCAGAGATGGGTGAACGAGAAACATTTGATCACTACACCTGGTAACGTGGTGGATTACGACTTCGTGGAGGCTCGACTCTTGCAAGCCAACCAGCAATACGACATCCATACACTCGGGACGGATCCCTGGAACAGTCGCATGTTGACCCAGCGTCTTATGCGCGAAGGGGTGGAGGTCGTGGAGATTGCTCAAAACATGGCGCAAATGAGCCCGGCCATGAAAATGATCGAACAACTCATGAAACGAGGGCTCATGAGCCACGAGAAAAACCCCCTGGCTCGGTGGTGTTGGGGAAATACAATCGTCGCTGTGGATGGTAACGAGAATATTAAGCCCATGAAAAACAAATCCATCGATCGCATCGACTTAACGGTGGCGCTGATCAATGCAATGGCCACCGCGATGTTGTTTGAGGAGATGGACACGGGTTCCGTATATGACGAAGTCGGATTTACATTTTTATGAGACAAAGAGAGCGGTGAGACAACATGAACCTATTCACAAAGTGGATATTAAAAGCTTCTGGGCTTGCAAATCCGGATCGATGGCTTGTTGATGCGATGGGGGGTGGAAAAGTCGCAAGTGGAGCCCGCGTGAATGAGCATACAGCGTTACAATCCACGGCTGTCATGGCTTGTGTCCGCATCATCTCGGAAACCGTAGCCTCATTGCCACTCTTGATGTATCAAAAACAAGCCGAGGGCGGTAAATCAAGGGCACCGAATCACCCGCTTTACTCGGTTTTGCACGACATTGGAAACGATGAAATGACGGCATATACGCTGAGAGAGGTTATGCAAGGGCATCTTTGCACATGGGGCAATGCCTATTGTGACATCGAACGCGATGAAAACGGACGAATTGTGGCGCTCTGGCCCCTGAGACCAGACAAAACAATTCCCCAGCGTAACCCAATCACAAAAAAAATCGAGTACCTGACCATCATCAATGGTGAGCAGCTTATACTCCCGTTTGATAAGGTGATGCATATCCCCGGGTTTGGCTTTGATGGACTCATTGGCTATTCTCCGATTGCCATGGCGCGGGAAGCCATTGGTCTAGCAATGGCCACAGAAGAATATGGGGCTCGTTACTTTGGGAACGGGGCAAAGCCCGGTGGAGTTTTGACGCATCCTAAGGCGCTTAAAAAAGAATCAAAAGATAATATGCGCGACTCATGGAATGAGATGCATGGTGGGTTAGACAAGCAACACCGTGTCGCTGTCCTGGAGGAAGGTGTAACTTATACGCAAATCGGGCTAGCTCCAGAGGATTCGCAGTTTTTAGAAACGCGGCAATTCCAGCTAAACGAAATCGCTAGAATCTTTCGAGTGCCACCACATATGATAGGTGATCTATCTAAGGCTACTTTTTCCAACATCGAGCAACAATCCATAGATTTCGTTACCCACTCCATACGACCTTGGCTGGTAAGGTGGGAACAGACCATAAAAATGAGACTCCTATCCCCTAACGAGAGGAAACGGGGTCTTTTTGCCGAGCACTTGGTTGACGCAATCCTAAGAGGCGATATTAAAAGCCGCTATGAGGCGTATGCGGTAGGCCGGCAGAACGGGTGGCTTTCAGCTGATGACATTAGAGCACTGGAGAATATGAATCCACTGCCTGATGGACAAGGAGAGGTTTACCTGGTCAATGGCAACATGTTGCCCGCTGATCAGGCAGGGAAAGGAGGTGATACAGGCCAGTGAAAAAATTCTGGAGCCTAAAAAAGATTGAAAGCGTGGCTGAGTTGGTGTTATACGGACCGATCAGCCAAGAGAGCTGGTATGGCGATGAGGTTACACCCAAACAATTATCGGATGACCTAGCGGCAATGGGTGATGTGACAGAAATATCAGTGAGGATCAATAGTGGCGGCGGGGATGTTTTTGCTGGTACCGCGATCCACTCGATATTAAAACGACACAAAGCCAGTGTAACGGTATACGTGGACGGCTTAGCAGCATCAATTGCCTCGATTATCGCTATGGCAGGAGACAAAATCATCATGCCAAAAGGGTCCATGATGATGATTCACAATCCTTGGACGTTTGCTATGGGGGATGCCAAAGACTTACGCAAGACTGCCGAGACACTTGATCAGGTTCGCGACTCTTTGATCACCATCTACAGTGATAAAACAGGGCTGAGTGCCGAGGAAATTATACCTTTACTGGACGCTGAAACGTGGTTAAGTGCTGCAGAAGCCGTTAAAAAGGGTTTTGCTACAGAGGTTGAGGAGAAATTGTCCATTGCCGCGTCTATTCGGGGGAATACCGCGATGATCAACGGCATTGAGGTGGAGTGGTCAAAGTTCGCAAATGCCCCAGAATTACCTGTAGCAGAGAGTGATCCGAAGCCCAAAGAACCAGAAATGAAGGTAATTAATCAGGATTTACGCCGTAAAAGGCTTGAATTAGCAAACAAATTATAAGGAGTGATTCGAATTGGCCAAAATTGTTGAAATGAAGCAAAAGCGGGGAGCTTTAGTTGATAAAGGTCGCCAAATCCTTGATGCAGCTGAAGCGGAGAACCGCGAGCTATCGGCAGAGGAAAACACACAGTATGATAGGATCATGGCTGATGTGGATAAGTTGGGTAATGACATCCAGCGAGAGGAAAAGCAAGCGAAACTAGAGGAAGATGGTCGTCAGCGTCACGATCGCACACCGCGCGAGAATCCTAATGCGGGCAACAGCGATATTCACCCACGTGCGGCCGCAGAATACCGTACCGCTTTCTGGCAAGCGCTAAGAACAGGACGTAATTCACTGGACGCGAACCAAGTACGTTTGTTAATGGATCCGCAGATTAGGAATATGGCTGTTGGAACCGATGCAGCAGGTGGATACCTCGTGCCAGACGAGTTTGAGCGTCAAATCATCACGGAATTAGAGTCCTTGAATGTGATGCGCGGTCTAGCTACAGTGATTAAAACTTCTTCTGGTAGCCGTGATATCCCTGTTGAATCTGACTACGGTAGTGCGGCATGGTTGGGTGAAGCAGCAGCGTATACTGAGAGTGATGCAACATTCGATCAGAAAGTGTTATCTGCTTACAAATTAGGCACTATCATCAAAGTATCTGAGGAATTGTTAAATGATTCCGCATTTAGTATTGATGCTTATGTAGCTAGTGCGTTTGCTCGCCGCTTTGCTCGTGCAGAAGAAGCTGCTTTCGTTAACGGAGACGGAACAAATAAACCTTCCGGACTTGTTGGAGCATCCACTGTAGGTAAGACAGCGACAACTGGACAAACCACTTCTGTTACCGCAGATGATTTGATTGACTTGTTCCATTCCTTAAAGCGTCCTTATCGCAGAAGCGCTACGTTCCTGCTTGCAGACGGAACGGCTAAAGCCATTCGTAAGCTGAAGGATTCGGACGGTCAATATTTATGGCAGCCAGGCTTACAAGCTGGACAACCTGACCGGATTCTCGCTCGACCTGTTGAAATTTCCGATGATGTTCCTGCAATGGCGGCAAACGCCAAATCCATTGTATTCGGTGATATCTCTTATTACTGGATTGCAGACCGTCAAGGTCGCGTAATGCAGCGTCTAGATGAGTTGTATGCAGCTAATGGACAGGTTGGATTCCGTATGTACCAAAGAACAGACGGAAAATTGATTTTACCGGAAGCCGTTGTGCACTATGCAAATAGCGCGACCTAAGAAGGAGCCTTTATGGCTCTTTCTTTTTATGGAGGTGAAGGAAACGTGAGAGTAAGAATGAAGGTAAGTATTGCCGGCAATGACTTCTCCTATCATCCGACACAGGAAGTTGAGCTTGATGATGACCTTGCAAAAGTGTGGATCGAAGTCGGGCATTGCGAGAAGGTAGGTGATGTGGATGGGCCTCAAACTGACGACACCACCGACAAGCGAGCCCGTAAGTCTGGCCGAAGTAAAAGCACATCTTAGGATTGACGGTGACTCTGAGGATACGTATCTAGGCACACTTATAGCAGCAGCTCGCGAGGACTGCGAAGCGTTTCAGAACCGTGCCTATGTGACCCAGACATGGGAACTGACGCTGGATAAGTGGCCACAATTCCCGGTTAAGCTGCCAATGAGTCCGCTAATCAATGCAACAAGCATCAAATACTATGATACAGCCAATGTTGAGACGACTTGGGATGCAAGTAACTACTTTGTAGATACAGACTCCGAACCTGGCCGCATAGACTTGGCGTATAACATCAGTTTGCCGACAACCACGCTTAGACCAATCAATGGTGTGAAGATACTATTTGTTGCTGGTTATGGAGATTCCGTGGATGTGCCACAAGCTACGAAACAAGCTATGTTACTCCTTATTGGGCACTATTACGAGAACCGGGAAGCAACGAGTGACAAGAAAATGGAAGAACTACCGATGGCCGTGTCTAGTTTGCTCTGGAAGAATCGACTGGTGCCAATATGAGAGCAGGCAGGTTAAGACATAGAGTGTCGATAAAAGTGGAAACTCTTGATTACCTCAATCTAGACACATATGGACAACCGACAAAAACATGGACAGACGTTTGCACGATTTGGGCAGCGATTGAACCGTTACAAGGTCAAGAGTATCATGCCGCCATGCGAGATAATGCCGAGGTCAAGACGCGGATTCGCATCCGTTACCGATCCGATATTAATCGAACAATGAAAGTCGTCTATGGAAGTACAGAGTTCGAGATCCTTGATACGATCAATCCTAAGTTTGCTAACGTGGAGCTGCAGTTGATGTGCAAGGAGCGACAGTGATATGGCTAAGAAATTTAAGATTGAGGGTATGAAGGAGCTTGAGCGAACTTTTCAGCGACTCGGCAAGGTTCCGCAGACCGTTGCAACTAAGGCCGCTAGATCAGGAGCTACTATCCTGTTAAAGGCTACTAGACTAAAAGCTCCAATGGACGAAGGTAATTTGAGAAAAGGCCTTGTTATAAAGCGTGAACGTCGGATTGTTGCAGGTAAGACCGTGTATCAAGTCACGTTTGATCGTGCGATGAATGATGTATTCGTTGGCGTATCGAAAGACGGAAAAAGGTCATATTACCCAGCATCGCAAGAGTATGGGTATTTAACGGCTAATGGCGGATATATGCCAGGGGATCGATTCATGCGGAATGCTGCAACGGATAATGCGGGAAGCATTGAACGTAAGATGGTTGAGGTAGCGGGCAAGGCGATCGATAAAGCGATGAAGGGGTGATTAAGGTGACATTTGAAGCGGCATTAACGATTGAACTGAGAGCTATTGCTGCATTAAATAACCGAGTTTACCCACTCAATGCACCGGAGGAGCCTTTCGACACCTCAACTCCTTACCTCATATTCCGAACGAGCGAAGGATTACGGACAAAGGATCTGGATGGGTATCAGTCCAGCAAGACGGTAAGCGGTGAACTGAACGTGGTAGCACCAACTTACGCGGAGATGAAGTCCATTACATCGAGCGTGATCGATACGATCATTAGCTTTCAAAGCCGTATAATCGGCACAGGTGGACCCTACATCCAAAACATCACCTACGAAGAACCTGTTGAGATGTATGAGGATAAACCAAAGCTTTACCGATGTGTGATTGATTTTGAAGTATATTTTGAACAATAGGAGGTATTCAATTGCCTAAAAAAGCAATGGGAACGAGATTGAAAATCGGTGCTAATCATATCGCTGGGCTTACATCCATTAGTGGTATTGAGCGATCAGCCGATACCATCGAAGTAACCACGTTAGAGAGTGCAGACAACCATCGTGAATATATTCAAGGCTTGAAAGACGGTGGTGAAGTATCGATTTCAGGATTCTTTGAGCCGGGGGATACCAACGGTCAAGTAGCTATGAATACGCTATTTGACAGCGGAGCTGTTACCCCATTCAGCATCCTATTCCCATCCGAACTTGGTGCGGAGTGGACGTTTAGTGCTGTTGTTACTGGATTTACAACAGGGGCAGAAATGGAAGATGCTGCGAGCTTTGAGGCTACAATTAAAGTGACCGGAAAGCCTGTGCTTGGACTGACTGCATCAGGTGGATTAACGGCATTGAGTCTAGCGGGGACTGGTGGAACATTATCACCGACATTCGCCAACTCTACTTACTATTACAGTTTTGGCGGGGTAAGCGCTACGAGCATTACAGTTACCGCTACAGCTGCTAGCCATACACTTAAGCTTTACGCGGACGGTGTGTATGTGCAGGATCTGACGAGCGGTAGTGCATCAGCTGCTATAGCCTTGACGTTGAATGTTGGTAAGAAGTTAACCATCCTTGCATACGAGAGTGGCAAGACAACCAAGATTTACGAGATTATCGCAATAAAAACCACGTAATTAAACTTAGCGATGGGCAGGGCTTCGGCTCTGCCTTATTCGTATTGGAGGAACAGTTATGCATGTGAAAATTGAATCTGAAGGTCATGGAAAAGCGAAAGTATTTCTTGATGGCGAGGAATTGAAGGGTGTTTTATCTATTAACGCCTATTTAGGAGTTAGAGAATTAACAACAGTCAATATCGAGTTAATTGCAAACACAATCGAGTTTGATCTTAAGGGAGCTAGTGTTGAGAAGAACGTGAAGGAGAATGAATGATATGCCTAATGACAAAAACGATGTTGTAATTATTGAGCTCGACAGACCACGCGAATTGCGTTATGGACATAAAGCTATGAAGAAGCTCCTTGCGTTAACGGGCATGACTATGGAGCAACTGGAAGCAGAGGATGGAATCGACTTAGAACAGGTGGAAAAATACCTATACTGCGGATTACTCTCAGATGCTCGGGACAATAACGAAACGCTAACACTTGAACAAATGGAAGACTTGTTAGATTTAGCTCCATCATTTAATTACAACCTCGAGAAAATGACGGAGGCCTTAAATAAAGCATTCGGCTCACTCCAGGAGGGAAACCTACCAGCGCCGATAGCACCAGCGGCGCAGATCAAGCGGAAGAAGAATTAAAACCGTTTTGCTGGGAAGAGTCTCTGAAAGCGGCAATCAGAATCGGCATCAGCATACCTGTCTATAACGAAATGACCATACACGAATTAAACCTATGTATTTACGACGATATAGAAAAACAGAAAGCTAGCAATAATGATCGATTAACAATAGCTTATCTCGGTGCCTATTGGCAGCGGGTTAAACGTATGCCCGAGCTAAAGAAATTGTTGGCAAGTGAACCTAAGAAAAGTGAACAATCTCCAGAACAAATACTAGCAGAGATCAAGCGGATGAACGCAGCAATGGGTGGAGAAACGTATTAGCGGGAGGTGACATATCGTGGCTGTAGTAAAAAACCTGATGACAAGAGCGGGATTTGACGCAAGTGGAATGCGCAAAGGCGTGAAGCAAGCGAACCAAGAACTGAGCAATTTCAAATCTAACGTATCTCGCACGATGAAGGGCATTGCCGCAGCGATCGCAACCATCGGAGTAGGATTAGCGATTAAGAATGCGGCGAAAGAAGCGATGGGTTTTGAGGCATCCATGCAGCAGATTCAGCGGACAATGGGCGGTAGTGCATCAGCATTTAACACCTGGGCTAAAAATAACGCAGCATCTTTTGGTATGGCCCGATCCGAAGCGGCAAAATACGGTGCGGTATTCTCTAATTTAATAAGCGGATTCTCGTCTGGTACTGCTCAAACATCGCAATATACTCAGGATTTACTTAAAGCTTCAGCTATTGTAGCCTCTGGAACTGGTCGAACAATCGAAGATACAATGGACCGAATCAGATCAGGCATGCTCGGATCTACAGAAGCTATTGAGGATCTTGGCATTAACGTGAATATCGCCATGATCGAATCAACTGATGCCTTTAAGAAATTCGCAAACGGTAAGTCATGGGCAAAACTGAGCTTTCAAACGCAACAACAGATACGTTTATTCGCCATTCTGGAGCAAGCGTCCAAGAAATACGGAACGGAGATCGCGGATAATACTAGCTCCCAACAACAGAAGTTTATAGCTCAACTTAAAAATGCACAGCTCGCACTTGGACAAGCCTTTCTACCTATCTACAATGTTGTATTGCCAGCACTAACTAGACTCGCTACATCTCTCGCAAACGTTATGAACGTAGTAGCCCAATTTTCTCAAGCCTTATTTGGTAAACCGAAGGAGCAAGCCAAGGCGGTATCTAATCAGGCGACAGCAGTAGAGGGTTTAGGAGACGCGTATACAGCAGCGGGCAAAGCAGCAAAAGGGTCTGTTGCTGGTTTCGATGAGGTTAACAATATTAGTGATAGCGCTGGCGGGGCTGGAAGTGGATCAACACCTATGGCAACTGGCGGCACAACGATGGCGGATGAAATCGGTCCAGAAACAGAGAGTGTTTCTGAAAAGGTTAAGAGAATGGCTGAGAATGTGAAGCAGGCATTTAAAGATATGAAGGACTCCATCAATGAGAACAAAGATTTGATACTCGCATCGTTAGCGGCTTTAGGTGCTGGTTTCGCCACATTCTGGGCCATAGCAAATGGAGGTGCGGCTTTTGCTGCAATTAAAGCGGCTTTTGCGGGTATTGCGGCGGCGATTGGAGCGGTTAGTTTACCGGTTCTTTTAATAGCCGCAGCTGTTGCTGCACTCGTTGGTGCATTTGTCTACTTCTATCGAACGAATGAAACATTTAGGGATACGGTACATACTATCCTCCAGAAGATTGCAGATACGGCAGTGTGGTTGTGGCAAAACGTACTCATACCACTCGGTAAATTCTTAGCAGATGTCTTTGTTAAGGCATGGGAAGGACTAACGATTGCTGCTGAGTGGCTTTGGAATAATGTGTTGGTGCCCTTAGGTGATTTCATGTTGTGGTTTAAGGATAATGTTCTCGTGCCAATCGGTTCCGTCTTAGCTGATATTTTAGGAGTAGCCTTTCAAACGGTATCTGACATAGCTAAGTCATTCTGGGAGAATGTCTTGGTTCCGTTAGGTGCCTTTTTTGCAGAGACGTTTGGCCCGGCGGTAGAAGCTCTTTCAGCGATCTTCACCTTCCTATGGGAAAAGGTCCTAGAGCCATTTGGAAAATACTTGGGGGATGTACTGAAGAAGATATTCGGTGATCTGACAGAAGTAATTGTATTCCTCCTGGATAAGGTCCTTAAACCTTTAGTGACGTATGTCGGTGGTAAACTATCAGAAACCTTCGATACTGTATTTAAGGCAATTGGAGATATTATCGGTGGAATGAAAACTACCTTTATTGGTTTACTTACTTTCATTACAGGAGTATTCACGGGCGATTGGAATAAAGCCTGGGAAGGCATCAAGGGTACTTTTTCAGGCATATTCGAATCCATAAAAGGCATAATCAATGGCGCGATTGGGTTAATTAATAATCTGATCAATGCCATCAACAAAATACCATTGGTAGATATCCCGAACATTCCGGAAGTATCGACCACTTCGGGAGGCGGTACTAGTTGGAAACCGAAAGCAGCTCGTGGCGGAATAGTAAAACCTAAATTAGCCCGCGGTGGAATGGTTAATAGCGCTACCGACTTCGGCAATTTCATCGCAGGAGAAGCTGGTACAGAGATGATCGTTCCTCTTGAGAACACATCCTTTGTCCAGGCAGTAGCAAGCGCATTAGGCGCAGCTGTATCAAATGCAATGCCGGCGAACAACGGGGATGGCGGGGATGTTATCTTGCAAGTTGACGGCACCACATTCGCAAGACTTTTGAATGCGTATAGCGCTAAAGAAGGAACTCGAATCGGTGGATCTATGATCACAGTAACTTAAAAAGGAGTTGGCACGATGGCTCTATTAAAAATAGGAGGGGTCGATATGCCGACTCCTTCCGAATTTAGCGTAAGTATTGAAGATGGTGTAAAAGCTGAAAGAAATGCAAGGTTCACGATGATTATCGAGCGAATCGCAACTAAGATAAAGCTTGAAATGAGTTGGAACGTATTAACTGCCACCGAAACAGCGACTATTCTGAATGCCACTGCGGATGTGTTTCTTTCGGTGACATACATGGATCCTAAAGCAAATTCACTCCTAACAAAGACATTCTATCGTGGGCCTGCAGCTGTACCGATGTTATTTTTTAACGATGGAGTTCCGAAATATAAAGGCGTTAAGTTTAACATGATCGAAAGGTAGGTGTCATAGATGTATCCAACAACCACGCAATATGATAACAGCATCTATGCACCTGCCCGAACGATTACCGGCAGAGTCACATTCGTGATCGTGGATGTTACAGCTGCAGGCGATATACTCAGCATCACCACATCAACTGAATCCACAATTAGCAACAAATCGCAATTATCCAACAATGTAAGAAGCACCACCTACAACCTAGCTACACTAGAGACAGATAGATTCCTGCTGGACGGTTCATTCAGCTTTCCAGACGATACGATAGTCAATAACGGGGAAATGGGCTACGTGAGCGATATACTGTGTGACTCAGCTGGCACTTTCTCACCGAGCATTGATATAGTTTTTGTTTTCAACGGACCTCACTCATCGGTAGGCATCACAATCACCTTTGACGTATTCAACGATGAGTATGCAGAAGACTTCACGGTAACAGCCTACGATGCTTCGGACGTGGTAATCGAGACAGTAACAGTAGTGGGTAACACTGAATCTATTGTTTCTGCTCTCGGTCAGCTCGCAGACTATAAAAAAATCACCATCGAAATTACGAAGTGGAACGTCGGGGATCGCAGAGCGAGGATCGTAGAAGTGGACTTTGGCATTATCCAGGTATATACGGATGACAGCTTAATCCGCTTTGGCTTGATCGAGGAGATGAACCCGATATCCGCGACCCTTCCAAGTCCCGAGTTTGATTTCACTGTAGACAATAGCGAGAAGCTATTCAATATATTAAATCCAGTCGGATTCTACGCTTACCTACAAGAGAGACAACCCATATACGCAGAACTAGGCGTGGATATAGGTGCAGGTGTGATCGAGTGGGTGCCTGTTGGAGAGTATCTGCTTTCTGAGTGGACCAGTGACCAAGGATCGCTTACAGCTTCATTCACCGCTAGGACGAATTTGGATGTGTTAGCTAACTTCGACTATGAGCAACTAACGACAGTCTCTCGATCATTGAAGGCTTTAGCAGTAGCTGTATTCGCCATATGCGGGATAACGAATTATGACATCGATATTGCACTAGACAGCATTACAACCAACAGTCTAGCCAAGAAAACAAACTGTAAGAACGTATTACAGATGATCGCCATAGCGGGTATCGCGAATATCTTCGTGACTCGCGACAACGTGATCACGCTCAAACAGATACCTACCCCACTAGGCGTTGCTGATGATGTAATAGACTTCGATAATATCTATCAAGAGCCTAAGATCGTATTAGAGCCACCAGTGAAGCAGGTTGAAGTCACCTATTGGACGGACTTGTCTACCTCGGCTATCGATACTGTGACCTCTGGCGAAACGCTAGGCGATGTATTGAAGCTTGAAGGCAACACACTCATTAATACCAGTGCTAGAGCTACGGCGGTGGCAAATTGGATTCTAGCCCAGAAAGCATACAGAGCCAAGTATCAGATCAACTGGAGAGGTAATCCAGCTCATGAGTTGGGTGACGTGATCGACATTGAGAACTCGTTCGGTAGTGATATGTCCGCATTTATTACTAAACGCAACATGACATATCAGGGCTACTTACAAGGTCAGACTGAGGCACACGGGGCGGTGAACTGATGACGACAGAATATGCAGTCAGTGGTGGTGTTAATCCAAGTGCGTTATCGTTTGATGGCGTGGATGATTATGTTCGGAATAATGTATTTACAATGGGTGCTAATCCTACTGCATTGACGGTCTCAGGTTGGTTTAAGCGAACAGGCAGTATTACCGGTAAAGGAGCTTGGGCTATAGGTGCAGGAGGTCAGACTGCAAGAACAATATCAGGATGGAACAATGTTGGGGAAAAAATAGGTATTGACTTATGGGGCAGTAATACTTTCTACGTTGCCGATGAATACCCGTTAAATGAATGGATTAACATAGCTTGGGTAAAAGATGGAATAGCCTTTTCTACGGCAACAGTAAAAATTTATGTTAATGGGATAGAAAAATCTCTACTGGTTCATCGAAACAGTGGGGCTACCCCAGATTTAACTGATGGCATAACCGTAGGGGGAATTATACCTTCCGGTACAACGTATTTTGCTCCCATGGTTGTGGATGATTTTCGTATTTATAACGTTGTACTCACGCAAGCCGAGATCCAAGCCTATATGAATCGTGAACTAATCGGCAACGAATCGAGCTTAATCGGTTACTGGAAATTCAACGAGGGATCTGGTACAACAGCAACAGACAGCACAGCTAATGGCAACAATGGAACGATATCAGGAGCTACTTACACCACGGACGCACCTACGCTAAATCTAGTGATCAACGTAAAAGAGAATTGGACTGATATCGAGAAGATCAACTTTGGAGATTTTAACCGTATTGAGCAGAACACGATCACCACCAGAGATTATTTAAATCTAATCGAATACGCCATACCAAGCATAACCACCAAAACAGACCGTACCCTGACATGGATCGATTTCTTATCGAGCATCAATCGACTCGAGCAGAACCTAGAAACTATACGGACTAATTTTATTACTCCAAGCGGTTATCCAGGTACCGAAACATGGCTCGTTGGCATCGGGTTTGATTATACGGATGCTAATCGTATTGAGGAAGATATCAGATTGTTGTTTGTTATGGCCGGACTGGTTTACGAGAGTTTTGTGCAATGCGGAACCATCCGCGCAGGATATTCAAGGGGGGATTTAAGTGTCGTATAGTAAAACAACATGGATAGATCGAGCTGTAGAGTTCGCCAGACGGTTTACGGACCAGAACTCTAACGTATTAACACTTACACCAAGTCCAGGCACGGTCACGGAGGCGGGTACCGATTTCAGCGCAACGAACATGAATAATATCGAGCAGGGCATATTCGATGTAGACGCGTCGCTTACTGCACATGAGGCTGACTATGTTCGTCAACCAGGTTACGGAACAACAGCTGGTAGCGCGAACACCTACACATTGGATCTCACACCAAACCTTGCCTCATATACTGCGGGTGTTGCGGTGGCTATTAAGATTAATGTGACCAATACAGGGGCAAGCACTTTAAATATTGATGGTTTAGGTGTGGTGCCATTAAAAAAGGCAAATGGTGACGCATTTGAGGCGGGTGATCTAGTTGCGGATGCGATTTACCCTTTTAGGTATGATGGAACAAATTTTCGATTGCAGTTTGAAGGAGGTGGTAATGTAAAGAGTATCCAAAGTGGACAGGTTTTAATAAGTGCCCTAACTACCTCGATAGCGTTAAGTTCGGTCGATCTAACAAAAGCAATACCTATTGTGTCTATAATTCCTTATGAGAATACAGGTGTTACGCCTAGTGATCAATTGGTCACAGCAGAGATTACGACAGCTACAAACCTTAACCTACAATTAGTTACATTACATGCCACTTATAGACCTACAGTTAACTGGTCAGTTATCGAGTTTAATAATGTGAAATCACTACAATCAGGAACTATTTCCAATACAAACAAAACAAATAATATAACCATAACTTCTGTCGATATTGGTAAATCTATGATTTTTGTTACCAAGAGTTCAAATTTTAGTTCCGCATCTACGCAAGAGGCTATTTTTGGACATAGATTGACATCTGGAACAAATCTTGAATTAGTTAGAGGTTATCCTAGTGGAGCAGTTACAAATACCTACAAATGGTATGTTGTTGAATTTAATTAAGGAGGTTCGCTATGAAACGCTTTATTACACTAGATGAAACAAATACAGTACTTGCTGAAAGGCGCGCTAAAAATATTGTCGATGGTGAAATCGAATCAGAGTTAGGTGATATCGGTCAGGTCATGCTAGAGGATGGATCGTTTATAACACCAGAGCCGGTAGTATCCTCACCACAGCCCACACTAGAGGACAAAGTTAACTTCTTGTATTACAAAGAAAAGGGGCTGATCTGAAATGGAGGAAAGTATCATATTAGATTTAATTCGGTTAGTCACTCTAGGAATGATTACAACCGCAGAGATATTGGACGCTACGTATAAAGCAGAGGTCGAAAGTAGGCTTGCTACTTAGTAGGATCAATGTGTGACACAGGCAAATTGCCAAGCGTTTGGGACTATGAGCTCCTTCGGGGCTTTTTATTATGTAATTTGAGGGGAGCTGGCGGAGGTGGTAGATAAACTTTTTGAAATTGGAATTGCCCAGGGTGCAGGTATATTCTTTTTCCTGTTCGTTGCCCTGGGCGTAGTTTTCTACATGCAGAATAAATCGATAATGAAGCAAAACGATAGCAGGGAGAGTCGTTATATCTCTACCATCGATAAACTAGCTGACTCACTCTCAAAAGTGGAATCGGTGAATCAGAACATTATGGAGTTGAGACAAGATTTCCAAAAGGCATCAGAGCGACAAGAGAGCATGATTGGGCGACTCTTGGATCGGGTGCCGGTGAAAGGTGGGTCAAGATGATCCAGTCCAAACGAATAAACGGTATCAACATAAAATATTGTATAGCTGATCGAGGAGGTACAAGCAATGATCAAGACTACATCCAAATACGAGTTATGCCAGATCGAGGACATTAAAAATTTGATCCTCGTTGTAGATATCGGCAAGAGCGTGTCACAGATCGGATTGGACCAGCGACCAGCTTATCGACAAAATGGGATGTTTGCGGGTAAGGATTCAAATGGTGTATATCATCCCATCGGGCACAGGATCATCGATGGTAAGCTCACACGGTATTATAAGGATTTGCCTTGGAGTGCATTTGTCGTTCCGCATACAGGCATACCTTATATTGCTCAAGTAGATATCTCTAAACTTGATGCCAGACTCGCTTTTTATGCCACTCCTCAGATCCTGAGAAACGGTACCGTATCTGTTAATTCTGTAGCTGAAAATACTGCATCCGATATCAAGAGTGGATCTAATTACAGATCGTTGCTCGGTATTACCAAAGTAGGAACAGTTTGCATGGTACGGACATTTGTGAAATTAACACTTCAGCAAGCTGGTCAGCTGCTCAAGGATTTAGGCTATTACAACGGGCTCAATCTGGATGGTGGTGGTAGCGTATCGGGAGGCGTAGGGCTTTATGATCACGGATATGAAAGACCTGTTAGCAGTGCACTTGTCGTGTCAAGCGGTGTACCAATAGTAGAAAGGGTTGAGGCTATGAGACAAAATGATATAAGGGTTAGTGAGAACTTCATGCTCTATGAGTTTGAATCTCCGGATACGCATGAGGTGATTGTCCATCAGAAGTTGATCGATTGTCTTCAGAAGCTTAGGGACAAATATGGTCCAACTATAATCAATTCGGGTTATCGTACCTTGGAGCATAACAAGAAAGTGGGCGGTGTAGCTGATAGCCAGCATCGATATGGTAAGGCAGTAGATATTCATCTGAAAGCAGGATGGACACCAGAGCGATTAGCGGACCTTGCCAAAGAATGCGGGTTTACTGGCATAGGGCTATATAACACGTTCGTGCACATGGATGTAAGAGACACACCGGTTAGATTCGACAATCGATAAGAGGAGATGATTAGAATGGATATTCTCGAATACGTGATAAAAGAGGCGCTTATATTAATTCCAGTGCTCTACGTGATCGGCATGTTTATCAAAAGCACACCGAACGTACCTAGCTGGATTATACCTTGGATCATGTTGGCGCTTGGGGTTATCGGGGCTACGGCTCTGGTAGGGTTTAATGTACAAGGTGTCATACAAGGCGTGCTGGTTGCCGGTGTTACTGTTTTTGCGAATCAGCTGATACAGCAAACTATTAATAAGTAGAAACGAATAAAGCCCAGCGGGAGATTAATCCTTCTGGGCTTTATTCGTTTCTACAACTGTTTACCTTCTGGTTTGATAACATATTCACCAGGCGCAAGCTTTTCGTTACGATTCTTCGTTTTGGTAAATATACCGATAAATCCCGCTACGATAAACAGTATGCCTGATATAATGTAAAATAATGAGATGCTGATAAAACCTCCAACGCCTGCTATCAACATAAAAGTGCCCGCTAATTTTGGTTTATTTTTAGAGATGGAAGCGCCTATGACCCCTAAGATACTTAATAGCAATGCAGCAATACCTAGCCCAACTATTCCTTCAGATCCATCGGCATTAAACGCTCCCGCAACTCCCCCGATCATCATTGCGAGTATCGCTGCAAGAATTCCAAATATTCCTGCTATCAAACCCATTGCAAACATGTGAATTCTCCTCTCATAAATTAGAAGTTATTCAACTTTTAACACTATCTTCTTCCCTGTCATGCCTCCACGAGCTTCTAACGTAAATCCTTTTGCATCGGCAGGTACGTCGAATACAATGTAACCTGTGATGGATAGACCTGGATTTAGTTTTTGTAAAAAGAATGGTTCCTTCTTTTCATCCACGGAGGACATCAATGCTATCTGAGCTTCTGACGAATAAGAGAATTCACGCTCTTGGTCATCAATCAAGGTATAGCTGTTAGCATCTACCGTAATAGCGTCTTTTTGACCATTGGTGAGTGTGACCTCAATTATTTTGAATACCCCTTGAGCTTCTTCAGTGGCGAATTGGTTATCTCCAATTGTATCGGACGTTTCCATTCCATTAACTACAATTGTAACGTCGGACGATACACCTTCATTTGACAACTCAATAACTTCCGGAGCTTCCTTAACTTTCTCTTCTTTAGGTTTTGCAGAAGCTTGCACCACTTCTTTTGATTCACTAGCTGCCGGTTCATCTGCAGTTAATGGTTCTTCCGAGTTAAAAGTATTTATGGCCATAAGTAAAGCGATGATTCCCCAGATGGTACCCAACGTCTTTCCAACTCCACCTAGCTTCTTCCACCGAACAAAAATCATGACATACGGTATGAATATCCACCCTAATAAGATTAAAAATTTCATGAAAATGATTCTCCTTTAAAAGTATGTATTTGTCGAATACAGTCTAACAAAGATGGAACTATTTTACTATGCAAATATTTACAATGGGTATATCATGTGTTATTATAGATTTGACCGAAAGCATCGGCAAAAGGAAACGCTCCAGAGGGAAGAACCTCGGAGCGTTTTTATTTTTGTCCACATTTTGACCACGGACTGTCGACTTATCCGACTTCTAACGACTTAACTATTACAATAGAAGGAACACAGTAAACGTTGTAACGACAAGGTACGCACGACATACGGAACAATATAAGAAAGACGTTACAATCTGAGGGTATCATGATGCTGATCGTGGTAGCTTTATTATTCAGCAGTATTGTAGCAGACGATACGAATGGATTGAAGAAGAGAATCGAAGACAAAGGGACAACTGCGAATACACAAATAACAAATTTAGATACAAATTAATTAACAGAGGAGATTATTAATGTGCGCTCATTACTTATTAGTATCATGCTACTGATTGTAATTATCGTACTATACGAGAATACCATAGGTGGTGTTGATGGCTCGTTAGAAGATCTTCAGCTTCGAGCTAATCAGGTGAATGTCTCAATAGAAGGGATCGATCCTTGAGTAGATGAAACAAATCCTAGTATTTATCTTATTCTCAGCTATGCTCTGTTGGTTTATGTTCTCACCAATTTATAAACATGTGCTGATTGTTCGACAGGCTGTAATTCAGAAGGAAGTGGATTTCTTGCTGGAAGTCGGAGCAAATGGTTCGCATGGTTACATTAGTGATGCGATGTTGCAAGCGTCGAGGGAACGTCTATCTGCTAGGGGTTTTATTAGTACAGAACTTCAGTATGTTGTAACCACATCTAGCGGGGATGATGGTACGGATTCCGCCCGTCCTGTTCTTCGTGGTACGGGGATTCGGTTGCTTATCTCGTATCCCTATCAGCAGCTGTTTGAGATTGATCGTCTTGTAGGAATAAGTCCGCCTGATGCTTCTTCACGCATGACGGCACACGGTATGAAGATGAGTGAATTTGTTCCTTAAGAACAAGCCTTAGGAGATAACTGCGATGCACAAAATAGTTCTATATGTACTCTTAATCGTATTCTTCATGATGTTGTTCGCGCTCCAAATTGATGAAGAGGTTTCAATGAATACATTATTCAGAGTAAAGCATGGGTTGAATCGGGCAACACATGCTGCAGCTCAGCAATTGAATGAGGAGAAGCTAGCCCAGGGTATCATGTCCATTGACCCATTCGCTGCAGAGGAAAAGGCACGTGATTATCTACAGTATAATCTTCAGCTAGATGTGAATAACTATCCCTTACAGGGTAGTTTTCTTGAGTCACCTTTGGAGATATTAGTATTTGAAATTATTAATGAGAATCGAATATTTCCTTATCATTATGTAAATGAAGACTTCGGGTATGAGGTTACCTTGCTACGGCCAGGCGTTGTTATGATCATTCGGGTGGAATATCCTCGAATATATCAGCTGATAGGACCGATTACATGGGTAATCAAAGGTACGGCTGAGCTTTATCCAGTGATTTAAGTTATAATTATTAAAAAGTTTAGCCTATCGGAGGTCCAACAAGATGCAGAATCCTCTAAAATTTGAGTGCAAACATAGAATTGTTCGATTGCAGCAGCTCATGCAGAATAATGAAATCTTGGGCTTCCTGATTACACAGAACGTAGATTTATATTATTTCACTGGATCTATGCAGACAGGATACCTCTTCATACCGGCATGGGGTGATCCAATTTATTATGTACGAAGAAGTGTTCAGAGGGCTCTAGGGGAAGCAGTAATCCGTACTGTTCCACTTGGTTCTTTTCGTAATTTTGGTGAACTGCTGAAGACAGATTTTCCTCAAGTATTCGAGCTAAGCAATCTTATCGTTGCCATGGAATTCGATGTTGCTCCTGCTCAATTGGTGAATAGGATCTCTGGGTTAATCCCACAAGTAAATATCATTGATGGATCCACATTAATCAGAGAGGTCCGTATGATCAAATCTTCATATGAGATTCAAGCGATTAAAGAAGCGGCTCGGGTCATAGATCTAGCATTGGAGAATGCGATTGATTATATCTATGAAGGTATGCCCGAATATGAGCTGATTGCACGGATAGAATTTGATATTCGTATGAATGGTCATATCGGAATGATGCGTATGCGTGCTTATAATCAAGAAATTGTTACAGGAGTAGTAGGAGCGGGGGAAGCTATTGCCACACCCACCTATTTTGATGGTCCTGCTGGAGGAATTGGGTTAACGGCAGCCAGTCCTCAAGGAGCAGGACGAAGACAATTCCAAAGGGATGAGCCGATATTCGTCGATATAGGCTGCTGTATCAATGGTTATGTTATAGATCAGACTCGAACCTTAGTGATAGGTAATATGCCGCAGGACATGGCTGTAGCTTATGGAGTAGCAGAGCGAATTCTCAAGAATACCGAACTAAAGCTACATCCCGGTACGATCTGTGAGGAGCTCTATAAGTCCGCATTCGATGACGCGAAGGCTTCAGGGCTGTTCGCCTATTATATGGGATATGGATCAGATCAGGTATCCTTTCTAGGTCATGGTATTGGACTGGAGATAGATGAACTTCCCATACTTGCGAAGGGTTTTATGACTCCTCTTTCTGAAGGAATGGTTATTGCTATTGAACCTAAGTTCACTTTTCCTGGCCTGGGAGTTGTTGGAATTGAGAATACATACGCTATAACTAAGGATGGGTATGAGAAATTGACGATATCCCGTGAAGGTATTATCCGAATATAGTAATTAATATTGGCATTGGACACTCTATCATTTTTTTAGTAGGATAACAGATAAGGATCGGTTAGCGATTCCAAAGATATCTATTGTCTCTACGATAGGGAGGAAAGCTTGTGTTAAAACTCGGACAGAAGGTAGTTATAATTGGCGATTCGTTTGAGCAGAACCTTCCCCTTGGAAGCTATGGTTATATTATCGCTTATGATCGTAACGCAGATAATGCTTTCGATTACGTAGTTCGTGTACCTGGAGCAAATAAAAATATCTATGTGCCTTTTGTCGATATTGAACTAGAGGATACATTGTTAGCTTTGGAAGCAGATCGTATAGAGAGAGAAGCATTAATAGACTTTGCTTTGGCAACTCACAACGAAGAGCTGTTCCGCTATGTTATGAACGGCGAGGAGGAAGAGCCTCCGCTACCCGAGCAGAATACAGCATTAAGCGGTGAAGAGTTCATCAAGCAGATTAATTTGAAAGCATGGATCTAATTTAGAAATTCTAAGGAAGAAGTCGGCGATGATTGCCGGCTTTTTTTTGTTGTCATATGCATGCTTTGATTACCGTGCATCAGTGTTGGAGAAACTAAATGCAATTTACCGTGAATGATCGATTCGGAGTACTCCAGTTTTCAAAAAACTTATAGGAATTGAATGGAGAGGCCAACACATGAGTATTGTGATTACGTTATCTATGATAATAAGCTCAATTTTCTTAGCCGATTGGAAAAGGATCAAAGAATATTACCCTACATTTTTATATATAACTTTAGGTAATCATATGTATTATTACCTTACTAAAGGTGAAAGGTTATGGGAGTTTAACTCACCGATATTGACTCACCGGTTAATTGAATTGCTCTATTTGGTAATTATCTTGCCATTAATAGCGTTTATATTCCTTTCTCAATACAATGAAGCTCACTGGTTCAGATACCACGTCATCTGGATTTGTTTATTTAGTATGATCGAATATATTCAATTTCTTACGAACAACATTACTTACAACCATGGATGGAATATCTGGTGGTCCATTCTGTTCTACAGCATCATGTTTCCGATGTTAAGGCTTCATTATAAACTTCCGTTTTTAACATTACTTTTATCAACTATCCCCACATTGTTTTTTCTTTGGCAATTTGGATTTTTTAGTGACGTGTTACAGAGTAAATAAATAGCTTTTCTCGTTGTGTTCTATTAAATATGACATACCTCCCTCACCAACCACAGTAATTGAGTTCATTATATAAGTAAGCTATAATAGGTAGAATGATTTTAGGATAGCTTATGCTTACGAAGTAGTTTTATCGATCACTCGCGTGATCATCAAAAACTTAGCTTATGCTTACGAAGTAGTTTTATCGATCACTCGCATGATCATCAAAAACTTAGCTTATGCTTACGAAGTAGTTTTATCGATCACTCGCATGATCATCAAAAACTTTTAGGAGGTTTATTCTTTGACAATTACCCATATAGATGTGGAGCATGTCGCTAAGCTGGCTAGATTGGAGCTTTCAACAGAAGAGCGAGAGCAGTTTACTGAACAATTAAATGCCATTCTATCATATGCAGAAAAGCTAAATGAATTGGACACGGAGCATATAGCTCCTACATCCCATGTTCTGAAGCTGGTTAATGTAATGAGAGACGATGTTATACGACCTTCCTTGACGATTGAACAAGTAATGAGGAATGCACCAGAAGAGGAAGATGATCAATTCAGGGTACCAGCTGTACTTGAATAATTATCGAAGGGAGTTTGGACCTGTGTCATTATTTAAACAATCGCTTCAGGATATACATACAAAGCTAAATAACAAGGAATTATCCGTTACAGATCTGGTCGATGAGTCTTATCGCAGAATCGGCGAAGTAGAACCTAAGGTTAAAGCTTTCATCACATTAGATGAGGAACAAGCTCGAGCCGGAGCCAAGCAGTTAGATGAACAATTAACTTCAACAAACCCGGGTGAGAGAGGACTATTGTTCGGACTACCCATCGGGATTAAGGATAATATTGTAACTGAAGATTTACTGACCACGTGTGCCAGTCAATTTCTATCTAATTATAACCCGATCTATAATGCCACTGTTGTGAAGAAGCTTAAATCTGCACAAGCAATAACCATAGGCAAGATGAATATGGATGAATTTGCTATGGGAGGGTCTAATGAGAACTCCAGCTATTATCCGACCCGTAATCCTTGGAACCTTGACTATGTGCCCGGAGGCTCAAGCGGTGGCTCAGCAGCAGCAGTAGCGGCGGGAGAAGTATACTTCTCCCTTGGCTCTGACACAGGAGGTTCAATCCGTCAGCCAGCTTCGTATTGTGGCGTGGTTGGACTGAAGCCGACCTATGGTCTTGTTTCAAGATTTGGCCTTGTCGCTTTTGCTTCATCGTTGGATCAGATCGGTCCACTAACCAAGAATGTGGAAGATGCGGCTTATGTACTTCAAGCCATAGCTGGTCATGATCCACTAGATTCAACTTCGGCTGTTGTAGACATCCCGGATTATCTAAGCGATCTAACTGGAGATGTTCGCGGCCTGCGAATTGCAGTTCCTAAGGAGTATATGGGTGCAGGTGTGGACAAGGAAGTGAAGCAACGGATTGTTGAAGCTCTTGCGGTTCTAGAATCCCTGGGCGCCACTTGGGAGGAAGTGTCTCTTCCACATACTGAATATGCAGTGGCAACTTATTATCTGCTAGCATCTTCTGAAGCCTCGTCGAATTTATCTCGATATGATGGTGTTAGATATGGGGTGCGTGCTAAGGATACAGAAAATTTAACGGATGTATACTTAAAATCCAGAAGCCAAGGCTTTGGGTCGGAGGTCAAGCGCCGTATCATGTTAGGAACCTATGCCTTGAGCTCTGGTTATTATGATGCCTATTACTTAAAAGCACAGAAGGTCAGAACATTGATTAAGCAGGATTTCGACAAGGTCTTCGAGTCATATGATCTGATTGTCGGGCCTACTGCACCAACAACAGCCTTTAGAATTGGCGAGCAAGTTAATGACCCTTTAACCATGTACTTAAATGATATATTGACCATACCGGTTAGTCTTGCTGGAGTTCCAGCAATTAGTGTGCCTTGTGGCTTGTCAAACGGTTTACCGGTGGGACTCCAGCTTATTGCTAAGCCATTCAACGAATCAACGATACTTCGAGCGGCGCATGCCTTCGAGAAGCATACCGAACATCACCAATTAGTACCCCAGCTATAGTAGAAAGGAGTTTTTTCTAGATGACAACGGTCACTACCCAATACGAAACAGTCGTTGGTCTTGAGGTGCATGTTGAATTACACACGAAGACGAAAATTTTCTGTGGATGCGCAACCTCTTTCGGGGCACCACCTAATTCAAATACGTGCCCGATCTGTCTTGGACATCCAGGTGTGCTTCCCGTACTTAACCAACGGGCGCTTGAATTCGCAATGAAGGCAGCCATGGCTCTGAATTGTACGATAGGCGCAGTGAGTAAGTTTGATCGCAAAAATTATTTTTACCCAGATTCACCAAAGGCTTATCAGATCTCTCAGTTTGATAAGCCTGTTGGTGAGAATGGCTGGATAGATATAGAAGTGAATGGTGTTGAGAAGCGGATTGGAATTACTCGACTTCATCTGGAGGAGGATGCTGGAAAGCTGACTCATATCAATGGAGGATTTGGATCTCTGGTCGATTTTAATCGAGTGGGTACTCCCTTAGTAGAGATTGTATCAGAGCCCGATTTGCGTTCTCCCGAAGAAGCGTATGCTTATCTAGAGAAGTTGAAAGCGATCATGCTCTATTGTGAAGTCTCCGATGTCAAGATGGAGGAAGGCTCACTAAGATGTGATGCGAATGTTAGTATTCGTCCGATAGGTCAAGAGAAGCTAGGTACTCGAACTGAGTTAAAGAATATGAATTCGTTCAAAGGTGTTCAAAAGGGCTTGGAATATGAGGTCTTCCGTCAGATTGGTGTGGTAGAGAATGGTGGCGTTATTACTCAAGAGACTCGCCGATTCGATGAAGCCCAGGGAAAGACAATTACTATGCGAAGTAAGGAAGAGGCGCATGACTATCGATATTTTCCTGATCCGGATCTAATTCTTATGGAGATTAGTGATGAATGGAAGGAACGAATAAGGTCGACGATTCCAGAGCTTCCTGACGCAAGGAAATCTAGATATGTATCCACATATGGTTTGCCCGAATACGACGCACAGGTTATAACTGCTTCTAAGCATTTGGCGGATTTTTTCGACGAAAGTCTGCAATTTACATCCGATGCTAAATCAGCTTCCAATTGGATCATGGGTGATTTGTTAGGTTATCTGAATGCGAACAATCTAGAGCTGTCCGATGTGAAGATCACGGGAAAGGGTCTTGGTGAGATGATCGGATTACTTGAGAAGGGCACGATATCGAGTAAGATCGCCAAGACGGTCTTTAAATCCATGATTGAGACTGGGAAAGCTGCTCAGACCATTGTCGAAGAGCAGGGTCTCGTCCAGATTAGTGATGAGGGGGCTATCTTGGTGATCGTTGATCAGGTGCTTGCCAATAATCCACAATCCGTTGCTGATTTTAGAGCTGGTAAGGATAAGGCAATTGGTTTCTTGGTTGGTCAGATTATGAAGGAAACTAAAGGGAAAGCAAACCCTGGACTGGTTAATAAACTAATTGCAGATCGATTGAAAAATTAGATTACAATCATGGTGTGTTCCTTAGGAGCACACCATTCTAATATGAACTACTGACAACAAACGATTGGAGTGTAGATGATGATGTTCTATCGACGAGAAACCTTCAAACAATTCATACAAAGGTATCCCTTTTTATCATTGATCATTGCCTTGAATGTGATCGTATTCCTATATTTAGGGCTTGTAGATGGAATATGGGGTTCTACGTTGATTGTACTCAAGGGTGGTATACTGCCAAGTGAGTTCATTAATGGGGAGTACTGGCGGCTTTTCACGTATGCCTTTCTTCATGATGGGTTGACTCATCTAGTCATGAATATGTTTTTCCTGATTATTATAGCTCCACCACTTGAAGTTATGATTGGCAAGCTTCGTATGCTTACTTTATTCCTGTTTACTGTTTTTTCTACTGCCTTCTTCGTATATGTCATAGGTTCTGGAGCTGGAGTAGGTGCATCTGGTTTTACTTATGGCATTCTTGGACTATATATATATATTGTGGTATTCCATAAAGGATTCTTAGATGTGAATTCCAAGAAAATTGTATTAATATGGACGGTTATTGGTTGGGTGGGTACGCTAATCATTCCTGGGATTAGTTTTCTTGGCCATCTAGGCGGATTTGTAGGGGGATTCATATTCGGCTGGATTGCTATTAGACAGAATTCACTTACCCGCTGGTAGTCCAAAAACATTGGATGAGGAGTAATTAATCATGAATAGCCCATGGGAGATTGAGCATTTAGAAATGTTTTTACGTTTAGGTTTAGCACTGGGTCTTGGTGGTTTGATTGGTCTTGAACGTGAAATCAGCAGTCGGGCTGCAGGTTTTCGTACGAATATTCTAGTATGTGTGGGATCGGCTTTAGTGATGTTATTGTCTATGTATGGATTTGCAGAATTTGCTAATGAACCGAATGTTCAGTTAGATCCAGCCCGACTCGCAGCTCAAGTCATAACGGGTATTGGTTTTCTAGGTGCGGGAGTCATTCTATTCAATGGCTTTTCTGTTACCGGACTTACAACAGCAGCAACCTTATGGGTAGTAGCGGGCATAGGGCTGGCTTCAGGTGCGGGCTTCTATTATCCGGCAATTGGAACCACCTTTATCGTTCTATTCAGTTTATTGATATTGAATAAGGTAGAGAATAAGTGGTTGAAGGCGAAGAGCGTTCATTTGGTTCGCATTAACGCACTGGATCGCCCAGGTAGTCTGGGCGAAATATCTGGATTATTCCAAACACACAAAATATTGATTCGGGCGATTAAAGTGGATGAACAAACAATAGATGGAGGTCTACCACCACGAGTTAGCATCACAATCACAGTGAATCTAAATAATAAATTTTTGGTGCAGATGATTGAGGACCTTCGAAAAATTAACGGCATTTCTGATGTTTCGGTAGAATAGTGCTGATCATTTACCGTAGTCTGTGACAACGAGAAAGCTTGAAAGGGGTATCCCCATGTACGTGAGAAAGCGAGCGCAAGCTCTTATTATCGAAGATGGGCGAATTCTTCTCGCACGTCACTTTGATCTGACCATACAGGAAGCTTATTGGTGTATGCCAGGTGGGGGGATTGAAGCGGGCGAGACGCCAGAGCAAGCAGCAATTAGAGAGCTGAAGGAGGAAACGAACCTCGATATTCGGTTAATTCGAAGAATAGGTGAGCTTGCACTCCCAAGAGTGTCCCAAGGTTATATAAGTGGGGTTACTTTTATGGCCGAAGTCATTGGTGGAGATATGTCGTTGGGTCACGACCCTGAACAAGTTAGCTGGGAGGACAAATTCTTGCAAGATGTACAATGGCTACCAATAGAAGGACAGCTGTTCCAACAAATTCAATCCATTCTCCGTCTAGAGACTGAGAATAATCTATCCCTAAGTCCGTATGTTTTGCTTTGATGACCATGTATGCTAAAGGTATAGATCAAAGACATCACATATGGTGGGGAAAAGAGGATGAGAAGTATGATTAAAGTTGGGAAATATACAGCTGCTTTAATTCTGGTGGCTGTCGGAAGTTTATTATTAATCGATCTAACGACAAATACGGAATTATCAGGTGAACTAATTAATTGGTGGCCTGCAGTCATCATTCTTCTTGGTACAGAGTATTTAATACTAAGCACCATTTATCGTGACCCAGACCAAAAAATGGGCTTTGCTATAGGAAGCTTAATTCTCTCGTTAGTATTATCAGTTGCTGTAATTAGTTATACCACATTCCCGAATTTTAACTTCAGCTTCATGCAATTTGGAAACATTAGTTTTTCAGATAAGAGCGGCAAATCTTATGATATGGGACCTATAGATATACCTGTTCATGGTAAGCATACTAAAGTGCATATTCTTAACCCGAACGGTGAGATAGAGATTAATTCTGGGGATGTAGATGATATTCATATTGCAACTACATTATATGTATCCAAGCTAAAAAATGATGAAGCCGATGAAATTGCAGCGGAGTCGGAAGTGTATTTTCAGGACAATGGTAGCACCATCGAAATCGAAGCTAAAGGCAAGGAATATAGTATATTCGGAATTAAGCAAAAGCCAAGAATGGACATGATAATTACGGTTCCTTCTCAGAAAGCTGTCGAATACGACATTGATATGACGAACGGCAAACTCACAGCCAGTGATATTGCTGTCAAAGATAATTTTAGGGTGAATACGACTAATGGTGGCATTCGTATAAGTCATATTCAGGCGGAGATTAATGCTCACTCAACGAATGGAGCAGTTCTGGTGGAGAACATCAGCGGGGACGTCACATTAGATACGACCAACGGCTCAATTACCGCCATAGATGTTGATGGAGATGTATTTGCTGACACAACCAATGGTAAGATCATTGCAACACGCGTTTCTGGGAAACTTGAAGCAGATACAACCAATGGATCAATAAATGTAACAGATGTGCTTGAAGAGATAACAGGCGATACAACAAATGGGAAAATTACGGTTCGTAGTGCTACTCTTGGTGGTGATTGGGAGCTCGAAACAACTAATGGGGGTATCGAGATCTATTTGCCGGAGCAAGCTAATTTTGAAATAAAAGGATCAGCTTCTAGACATAGTACTATACACTCCGATTTTCCACTAGAAATCTCTAAAGGAGAAGTAATCGGATCTGTAGGTTCTGGTGAACACGAAATTACCATTGATACAAACAGTGGAATAAGTATCTTTAAACATTAGGGATTATATGTATTGTATTGACAAAAGAAAATTTCTCAACGTACAATATAAGAGTTAACCCTATTCCAGAGAGGTTGGTGATTTTTATGCCATCTCGTGTTGAGCAAGCCATGGAGAAATTAAAAGTCACTGGCGTAAGAATGACACCGCAGCGTTATGCCATTCTAACTTTCTTAATTGATGCCAGAATACATCCAACAGCTGACGATATTTACAAGGAAATCGAAAAAAGGTTCCCTAGCATGAGTGTCGCAACCGTATATAATAACCTTAAGGTTTTCATTGAATCAGGTCTTGTTAAAGAAATGAAGTTTGGCGATGCATCCAGCAGGTATGATGCAGATCTTACAGATCACTACCATGCTATTTGTGACTCATGTGGAATAATTGCTGACTTCGAACATCCACCAGTAGAGGATGTAGAAGAAGCAGCTGTTCGAGCAACCGGGTTTAAGATTCATGGCCATCGTCTTGAGGTTCATGGACTATGTCCGCAATGCAGCAACATCCAAACACACTGATGACATTAATGGATAATATTAGCAATGAATAAATCTGATAATATAGTATAATAAAACGTGATTGAATGCGACAGCGTTCAGCACGTTTTTTTTAAGTTTCCACTAAGAAAGGGTTGAATCAATGTGGATATCCGACTAAATCCGAGAAAGAACACACATAGAAGAAGATGGTTAGTTTGGTTCACCTTAATCCTTGTGCTTACTATATTGTTATCAGGCTCATGGCTCTATTATCAACGTTGGTTGGAGAGTCTACCTAATACTGAGAGAGTTGAGCTAGATTTTGCGGGTAACCCAAAACCAATCTTCCTTGAAGGAAATCAACTCGCCACTCCTGCATCCGGAACTGGTGAAGAGCTCATGTTACCTTTGGATGTTGTGCAACAATATATAGATCGCACGCTTATTATGAAGAAGGCACAAATTCACTCATCATAACAACAACAGATAAAGTTATACGATTTAAGACAGAGCAGTTGACTGCATGGGTGAATGAAAAGCCCTTTACTTTAAGATCACCGGTACAGAAAATTGGAGATATCATCTATATCCCTACTGACATCCTACAACCTTATTACCAATTTGAAATTAGAGAGAATACTACGACGGGAGCTATATTCTTATTTCAGGACGGGAATGTTCTACAGAAGGGAATGATCGAAGGCAACTTGGATCAACAAGACAATACTGTTCACTTAAGGACCGAAGCCTCGATAAAAGCACCTATCGCAGCTGATCTCAATAAAGGGGATTCCGTTACTATATTGTCAGAGCAATCTGACTGGTATCATGTTCAACTTGATAATGGCTGGAAGGGCTTCATTCCCGAGCGGGATTTGATATTAAATGATGTTGAGATTATTCGCTATGAGTCAGAAACTCAGACATCGAACATCCCCTGGAAGCCTCTAGGTGGTAAGATCAATCTAACCTGGGAGGCTGTTTACAATAAAAATCCTGATACTAAATCTTTTATTGATATGCCTGGGCTAAACGTGATAAGTCCTACTTGGTTTGCAATCAGTGATGATGAAGGCAACATAAGTAATAAGGCTACCCAATCCTTCGTTAATTGGGCTCACAATAAGGGTTATCAGGTATGGGCATTATTCAGTAATGATTTTGATCCAGATCGAACAACTAAGGTTCTGGCGAATTATGAAACTCGTCTTCATATGATTCGTCAATTATTAAGTTATGCTAAGCTGTATGATCTTCAAGGCATTAACATTGATTTTGAGAACGTTTACTTGAAGGACAAGACCAACCTAACTCAATTTGTTCGTGAGCTTACACCTTATTTACACGAACAGAATTTGGTAGTTTCTATTGATGTGACGATCCGTGGTGGTAGTGAAATGTGGTCATTGTTCGCAGATCGTGCAGCGCTGGGTCAGACAGTAGACTATATGATGGTAATGACCTACGACGAGCATTGGGCGGCTAGTCCTGTTGCAGGCTCTGTTGCCTCATTGCCATGGACGGAGGCCGGTATAGTAGACATTATGCGTGAGGACAAGGTGCCAGCTCATAAATTAATATTAGGAGTGCCTTATTATACCCGGATTTGGTCGGAGGAATTCATCGATAATAAGAAAAAGACAACCTCCAAAGCCGTAAGCATGGAGGCCGTTGACAAGGTACTTAAGGAGAAGAAGCTTATTCCGGTATTCGATGTGGCGACCGGACAAGATTACGTGGAGTATATAGAAGGTAAAGTGACAAAGAAAATCTGGATAGAGAATGAAAAATCAATGAAAGCACGTATGGAGATCGTTAAGAAATACGATCTTGCAGGAGTTGCTTCCTGGGCTAGAGTATTTGGTAAAGCTGAGGTTTGGGAAGCCATAAAGGAATCGTTGGAAAAGAGACCTTAGGTATATAGGTACTAGGTATAGGTATTGATATTGCCTATGATGGCTCTAAGAATGTTTGGGTTTATGCTCTTCGACCCGCTCATCTGGTTTAGTGGCATATGACGGGTCTAGAGTAAGAATAGATTTACAGAACATACAGCGGTCTGTTCTGCCTAGAATTTTCGTTTGCCTCCCACATTGTGGACATTCTTTAACAACGGCGCTTGTTGAAAGTACTCCCGCCCAGAAATATATGGCCATGCTACCTAACATAGTAATCATGCCTAGAATCAAGAAAATTGCAGCGACCCATTGCGCTTGTTGACCCCAGAATACGATCCCCGCCGTACCTAGAATCATAATTCCCATACCGCCCATTGTAAGAATAAGACCCCATAATCGAAACTCATTTACCTTGCTTGATTTAAATTGCATCATTGTAGTCTCCTCTTTTCTCTATACAACCTGTACTCTCCAGCAGGAATTCCAACTCTCATGTAGAAAATTAAAGAATAGTAGCTACCTTGGGAGGATGTCATGAATTCTTTATCCTTAAATGTTTATGAGAAATATGCTGATGACCCATCAGTCAGAAGTGTACTAGTTGTACAAACAGCTAGCACATTTTCACCATTAATAGACGGCTTTGATTATTTGATCTTGGCCATCGCTAATAATGAAGAGCACATCAATCCCATCTCTCATTATATTAAAGAAGATATAACGATACAAGAACGACGGATTCATTCATCTGGTTTAGAGCGATGGATTGTCTTCGGAGAGAATCGCAGCATCATTCAATGGATCTTACAAGGGGAAATTTGTTTGGACCGTGATGGTTACCTCGAAGAGGTAAGACAGCGACTATTAGAGTTCCCTGAAGATATGCGTCAACAGAAGCTATTCATAGAGTTCACATTATTCCTACGCAATTATTTGCAGGCCAAACAATACAGTAAGGAAGAACATTTCCTTGATGCATACACGAGTATATTAGAAGCTCTTCTACATTGGGCAAGAATAGCAATCATCGAGGCAGGTACCCATCCGGAGATGACTGTATGGCGACAACTTCGCAAGATAAATCCGGGAATTCATAAGTTATATGAAGAATTAACGTTGAGTGGAGAGACATTGGAGCAGCGTGTACAGCTAGTCATATTGGCTTGTGAGTTTAATGTGATGTCCAAAATGCCAGATTGCTGTTCCATTCTAATTAATATAATAGAGAGTCGAGCTGAATCCTTTAGTCCTACAGAGCTTATGCAGCACCCTAGCTTGATTCAACTGAATGTTGATATGGCTTTAGTCCTGAAGAAGCTGGTTGTACGAGGATTAATTCGTGAAACATTAGTTTTTATTAACGAGAGCACCAATCAAGAAGCATTAGAAGTAAGATACTCCTCAGTAACCGTTTAGAAAATTCAAGAGCAATGTAGATGATGAACTACTGCGAGCATTTTACAAGTGTTGTCTTATTGTTGCGGTATCTCGAGACACTCTTTGTGAAGTGCTTTTTGTTTGCTCCAATATAGACATTCTATGACGGAAAAATCTGATAATTAGATTGGCTTGACTTGTCTTGTCGGTCTATGATACATTATCCCTTGCCGCTTTGAAGGGCGACACAAACTGCGAGCTTCCGATTACGTGGCGATCACGGGTTATGAGGCA
>Ga0209276_100658_pt1 | contig 40011 bp, 46 predicted proteins | sample DewCreD2012metaG_3_FD_185473 | JGI IMG/M metagenome (GOLD analysis project Ga0209276, IMG submission 185473) | Hot spring sediment bacterial and archeal communities from British Columbia, Canada, to study Microbial Dark Matter (Phase II) - Dewar... ...
GAATGGTCGTCAAAAGCGATCGCCCCGGGATATCCCGGGGCGATTTTCCTTGATTTCTTGCGGTAGGCCGCGAGGGACTCGAACCCCCAACCCGCTGATTAAGAGTTAGGGCCAGCCCGTCCTGCAGGAGTAGCCGTTGTCCGCAGAAGCACGTTCGTACGCTGCAAGACAGGGTGCGCTAGCCGCTGGTGTCCGCCAGCGTTCGGCCCCGTTGGTCGTCAGAATGGTCGTCACCTAGGAGCGCGTCGATCCGCCGGGCGGCGTCACCCAGGTGGCGGGGGAGCACGCTCGTGTACGTGTCGAGCGTGAGCGTGATCTGGGAATGCCCGAGCAGTTCCTGCACCACTCGCGGTGGCACCTCCTGCGCAAGTAGGAGAGTGGCACAGGTGTGCCGGAGATCGTGGAAGCGAATAGGCCGCACGCCGGCCTGCTGGCAGAGCCGCCGGAAGACGCGGCGGACATTCCGCGGGTCGAGCGGGGTGCCGATCGCTGTGGTGAAGACCAGGTTCCACCGGTTCCCTTGCCAGAGCGATCCTGCTGCGAGTCTCTCCTCAATCTGGCGCCGGCGGTGGATACGCAGGGCCTCACGGAGAATCTGCGGGAGGATCAGGACCCGGCGGGATGCCGAACTCTTCGGGGGGACGAGTGTTGGTTCTCCTGAAATCCACTGCAGCTGTGCCGTGACCGCGAGGGTGCCGCGATCGAGATCGATCGAGTCCCAGGTGAGCCCAAGCGCTTCCCCTTGGCGGAGGCCGAGCGCAAGGGCGACCGAGAACAAGGCGCCCAGCCGGTCATGGCGGGCCACGCTCAGGAACCGCCGGGCCTCGTCGATATCCCACGGTTCGATGGCTGGGCGCTCTTGCCGCGGCGGGTCAGCGAGTTGGGCGACGTTACGAGCGATGATCCCCCAGCGCACCGCGTCATTGAGTGCGGCCCGGAGCACCACCCGACAGTAGTCGGCTGTTCTGGGTGAGAGTCCGAGGTCGAGACGCGAGGCGACGAGCTGCTGCACATGGTGGGGCTGGAGCTTGGCGAGCGGGATTGCGCCGAGGAACGGGACAAGGTGCACTCGCACGATCTGCTCATAAGAGCGGAAGGTTTTCGGCCGGAGCCGGTGGCGTACAGCGTCAAGCCACTCGGAAAGGAACTCACTAACCGTCGTTCGCTCATCGACCAGCGGGAGTCCACGGCGGAGGTCGGCTTGCGCACGTGCCAGTTTCTCTTGCACCTCGCGCCTGGTACGGCCGTAGATCGACTTGCGGACTCGCTTGCCGTTCACGAGCCCGAGATCGACTTTGGCTTCCCACCGCCCGTCGGCCCTGCGGTAGATTGTGCCCTCGCCCCGCCCGCGTCGCGCCATTACGTACTCCTTGCCTTTCAGGGACCTGTCGCGCAAGAGGACTACGCGCCGGTAGCTCCGCGCGAGTTCCCAGTGCCCAGCTCATATGTGCCGATAAGAATAGCCTCACCCGGGTGCTGGCGGTTCCACTCACGGATCTCGTGTAACAATTCTTCCGCATAGACGCCGGTCACTTTCGTCTGCACCGTGCGTCCTTTGTAACTCACCCAGACCTCTTCTCCCCCCTTAACGACTGCAACCCACGCAATCTCGCGAATCGAGAGCCATACACTGCTTGCCGTTCCCGGGGCGCGGATCACAAACCATTCCCCTGCTGGCAATCCTTCCATTGGAAGCACCCTCCATTCGTTGTGCGCCCTATCCACTGCTATAGGATGCGCTAAGAAACCGCTCTAGTGGAGTCAGGTCGTGATCATGGAGCCCTCGCTCCGTCCGCGGCGTGTCATAAGCGCCCCCACCCCCAGAGCGTTTCGTTCCACCGGAGCACGAGTTCATACTCCGCCGGTTCACAAGGCCAGCCGTTCCTGACGAAGTTGTTTCTTTCTTTCCCGTTTTGCACGCTTGAACGTTGCCACCGGTGCTAACTGCGGGTACTGTACTCGTGCACCGGACAGCAGTTCCTGGACGGTCAGAATCTGGAGCCGTGGGTAGCGGCGGCCGGGGAAACGGGGAGGCTCGTAGAACCCTGCAGCCACCGCCTCACGTTTCATGGGCTCAGTCGGTGGCTCCAGCGTGATGAGCACGCCGATCGCTGCCTGCTCGCGGTCGATCACGCCACGGAGATCCCGTACCTGGCCCACGTTGACCGCACCGCTTTTGACCTGGACGACGATCCGCTTGGCCTGACCGCTATCATCATCGAAGAAGTAGATGAAGCCGTCGATCCCCCGGTCAGCGCCCTTGCGCTTGTCCTGAGCTGGGTGGGCATCGACGAGGCTGAGCGCCCACCACTCGAACTGGTGGCGATCTCGCTGGGCGAGTGCCCGAGCGCTGGGGAGGTCTTTGGGCGCGCCGTGCACCTCGTAGGGGTGGAGTTCATCACCGAAGGTGTCCTGAAGCCGGCGCTCGATCAGGTCGATGGCGAGATAGGTGATGTCAATGCCGATCCAGCGACGGCCGAGCTTTTCGGCAGCGACCACCGCAGTACCGCAGCCGCAGAAGGGATCAAGCACGAGGTCGCCCGGGTTAGAGCTGGCGTTGATGATGCGTTCGAGCAGCGCCTGAGGTTTCTGGGTCGGGTAGCCGAGATCCTCTTTTCCGAGGGCTGGCGGTATGTCATCCCAAATATCTTGCAGCGGCACGCCAGGCTGCTCGTCCAGGTAGCGCTTGTAGCAGGGCATCCCGGTCTTGGTGTACACCAGCCGACCGGCACGCTCGAATGCAATCATGTTCTCCTTGCTGTATGCCCAGAAACGGCCACGATAGGGATAGACTGCCTTGTATTCCCAGCCAGGTTGCGGGTTCTGCCACTCATCGTCGAGATCGGCCTGCCAGGGGCCGGGCGGATCGATACGGCGCTTGACCCGCCAGGCATACTGGGTGTCGCCGCCTGGCTTGGCTGCGGTGAGATTATCCATGCGATACCGTCGCCCGGTCTCTGGTTCCACGTAACGATAAAACTCCTGGACGTATTTCTCATCATAAGGAAGATACTGCGAATTCCAGGTGTAGGTTTCCGTCTTGGTATAGAAGAGGATGACGTCATGCACTCGCCCGTACCTCCGCATCCCTTGCTTCGTGTCGCTATGGGCACTCGAGCGCTTCCAGATGATCTCGTTCTTGAATTGCCGCGGGCCGAAGATCGCATCGAGCACGAGCTTGATGTAATGGCTCGCCGTCGGATCACAGTGCAAGTAGAGCGAGCCCGTGGGTTTGAGCACACGGTGCAGCTCGACGAGGCGGATGGCCATCATGGTGAGATAGGCCATGACGTCGTTTTGGCCGAGAAAGGCCCGCAGTGCCTGCATGAGGTCAGCGACTTTCTTCGGTCCAGCGGTGACGAGCTCGTGGAAGGTGCGCTCAGCCTCGATCCCCCCAGTGCCAAGTGTCCTCGAAGGCCGTGATCTGGGCTGCAGACTGCTCGCCGGACCGTTCACGGAAGAGCACGTTGTAGGTGGCATTCGAGTTAAACGGCGGGTCAAGGTAGATGAGATCAACTGACGCATCCGGTATGTGCTCGCGGAGCACGTCGAGGTTGTCACCGAAGTAGAGTTGGTTGCGCCAAGTGTCGGTCATGAACAGCAGCCCTTGCATGTTACTTAGATCGTCACATTCAGACGCCGGAGCATCTCGACGAGGCGAATGCACTCGACATTGAATTGATGACATACATCAGGAATCTTGATCTTTTGGGAGGTTTCTGAAACACTCTTCTCATGTGTCACAACAATTGCACTGTATGCTACAGCATACGCGACGATCCATCCGTCTGCCTTGTTTGCAAATTGATATTTCGCTGCTGATGATTTGCCCCGGAGTCCGTTGACATGCCGTATAACCTCTGAGTAATGCTGTTGGACCAAGGGATCAGACTTTGCCGCGCGCCACCCATTGAAACTATCCTTCGCCCATTCAGCGAGGGTATCCTGACGCTTCGTGAGCTCCTCGCGCACCGCATCGACGCTGACCACTTGTCCATTTGTAGCTAACTCTACGAGCTTTTGCCAAAATGCAGGGAAGATATCCATCGGATACCACCGATTTGCCCCGTGAATGAATACGTTAGAATCAATGACGAAGTGCTCCATAGCCCCTTAGCTCGGCGTGAATCTGTCCAGTAGCCTGGTGAGGGCCTTCGCGCGCACATCGAGCAGCTCTTCCGCTTCCCGATACGAGAGTTCTTCTTCCTCTAATGCTTCGATGACAGCCTCGACAAAAGGACGACCGAGGCGCCGCATCTGCATGCGGTAGAAATCACCGCCCGCGTGCGCTGCCTTCTCTTCGCGCTCTTCATAGCTGCTTCGGAGTTCCTCGAGCAGTGTGTCTCCCTGCACTCGATCGAGTAGGTTCAGTTCGAGCGCACGGACCACGATCGCTGCCCGGCTTACCTTCCACTGCTCTGAAAGGCGATACGTCATCTCCTGAAGCGGCTCTTGGTGCAGTTCTTGCCAGGCAGCGCGAAACAGCGCTTCAGGCATGAGGAAGGCCGCTGCAATACGATTGCATGCCCGTTCGATCTCTTGCCCTGCTTCCTGCCCGAGCGTAACGCGGCTGATGCCACTCTGACCAAGCCAAAGGTGCGCAAGTTCGTGGGCGAGGGTAAAAATCTGAGCCGCCTTTGCTCTCTCTCGCCCTGTATTAATGAAGATGAATGGTGCGTACTGATCGACAAGTGCAAACCCACTAAAGTCCTCTTCGCGCAGGCGCTGGTGGGTATTGTTGCCCAGCACACTGTTAAACACCACAACGACGCCCGCCGCTTCAGCTTGATTAGCCAACGTCGCGAGCGCGTCAGCACGAGTCGATGATGCTCTGGGCCAATCATCCGGCAACCGAAGGACGGCACGCATGTCACGCGCAGCCTTCTGGGGGGCAACTGTCGCATCGAACTTACCGATAAACTCGAGCCGAGGCCGGCCGCTCCTCTGCCGATACTCGCTGAGCCATTCCTGGCGAATCTGTAGCATGCCGATAAGGGCCTGCATTTTCGCAGTAAGCCGGAGAGGCTTGCCTGAGCGTACGCGGAAGTCTGGAATCGCGATCTCCTCACGTGGCGGCTCGGGAAGAAAGAAGTATCCGAATGGCGTGAGGGTAGCTCGAGCGAACGCTTCGAGCTGTCGGACTGTGGGCAGCTCCGCGCCGTCGAGCCATCGAGACAGCTTGGGAAACCGACGTTCCAGCTCCGCACGGTTCCCGAAACGTTCAACGGCCCATTGGAGGAGCGCAGGTGACACTGTACCAGACGGAGGAGACACCGCACGCGCCTCGTCTGGCAGGAATGCACGCTGCTCGTATTTCTGCTCCCCCGAGTAACTCATTCGTGCGCCACCCTGTCACGTTCGCAGAAAGTAGCCAAGGAAATGCGATCTACGAAGATAGGAATAGACTCAATTAAACCATGCTCTCACTCCACCCGGTACACCACTCGACCCGCTATACCGGCCTCTCGAAGGCGGCCGCGATCGCCTCGACTGTCCGTGCGTGCTTACCCGCCTTCGGCTTAACCCCGCTCACACCCAATCCCATCGCCGTCCGTATCGAACCGATGCGGGTCGGGCGGACGAACCTCGAACCGCCGGTACGGGATATCGCTGCAGTCGAGATCGGGCGGCGGTGGCGGGATGCAGACGGTCGGATAGGACGGGTCGCAGTTCGGTTGCGGCGACGGGCCCGGTGTGGGCGAGGGAGGCGGTGGCGGTGAAGGCGACGGTGCCGGCGGCGGTGTTTCCTCGCCGCTCACGGGTGGCACGGGACAGGCCGACCACAGCCCCGCCCGCTCCTCGCGGGCTGCGCGCTCGGCGCCGCTGAACCGCCACTGGTACTTCACGTCCGGCGGGTAGGTGGCCACTCCCGCGTAGCCCTGCCGCACGAGGACCTCGTTGAAGAGGTAAGGACCGACCCAGACGTAGCGGAGCAGCCGCCCGTAGCGGTCGGTCTCCGAGACGTCCTTCTCCAGCCCCACCTCCTTGCCGAGCAGCCAGGAGCGGGTGAAGGCGCTGGCCGCCTCGCCGTAGCACTCGACCTGCCCGTGCACCTCCGGCGTGTCCACGCCGATCAGGCGGACGCGCGCCGTCCGCCCATCCCGGAAGGTGACGTCGATGGTGTCCCCGTCGACCACGCTGCTGACGGTCGCCAGCTCGTAGACGCCGGCCGGCTGGACCGGTCGCCCGAGCTGCTCGTAGCGCCAGCGGTAGTAGTGCTGGCCCACGTTCCCCGCTTCCACCTGCCAGCCGGGCGGGTTCCCCGGGGTGTAGGTGAGCACGCGCCGCTCGAAGACCTGCACCAGCACCCACTGCGGTGTCCCGCCGACGCGCACGCGCGCCCAGTAGGGCTCGGTCAGCGGGAAGCCGGTCGCGTAGAAGGGGTTCGGGAACAGCGTATCGTCCCGGAAGCGCCAGCCGGTGTAGACCGGGCCGCGACCGGTCATGAAGGCCCAGAAGACGGAGGCGACGGTGTGGTTGGTCTCCGGGACGTGGAGGGCCGCCGTCACCCCGTACTGGCCCAGGCTCGGCTCCTGGCCCACCTGCCCGGCGCGGTCGACCGTTTGGGTGACGAGCTGGCCGGGAGCGAGCGGCGGGGCAGTGAGGAGCCCGCTGAAGCTGGCGTAGGTGGGGGCGTCGGGATCGTCCGGGTCACCGGCCACGTTGACCTGGGCCGGCGGGTGCGGCTCGAAGGTGGCGTCGCCGAGTTGCAGCTGGCCGGTGACGAGTTCCTTGGCCAGCAGGCCGTTCGTGACGTACCAGGGAGAAGTGCGGTCGCCGGCCGGATCGGTGATCTCCATCCGCGTCTTGTCGAAGTACTGGACCAGGCGGCTGCCGCCCGGTGCCTCGACGTAGGGCTCGCGCAGCGGTGGGGTGAACGGTTCCGGCCCCCACATCCAGGTGCGGGAGACCTGTCCAGCGGCGACGGGCAAGTCGCTGCGGGCCCAGGTGTCGAGGAAGGCGTCGTGCCCGGTCGGGCTGGCAGCTGCAGGCACGGCGACGAATAGCCCACTGAGCGCAAGCACGAGAGCGAAGATTAAAGCGAGCCGTCGCACGTGTCGCCGAGACACCGCAGATCTCCTTCCTGCTAGACGAGCCCAAGACGCATCTTGACTAGCCATGGTGGCACGGCGCAGGCAGCTGCGATGGCCTCGATGGTTTGGTACTCACGGATGGCCCACGACGGGACGAGCAGGCAGGCGCCGGTCAGCGTGGCCTGCCGCTCCAGCTTGCGATCCCAGAGGTATGCGAAGGATCCATGCTGGCAGAGCTCGATGACTCGCTGGTCACCGTTCAGCCAGTGGCCAAGCTCGTGCGCGACCACGGCGCGCTGTTCCTCGAGCGGGAGCAGCGCGTTGATCCACATCAGCTTGACACCCCTGTAGACACCCGAGATCCCTCTGATCTTCCCGAGATCGCTCCTGAACTCGATCTCCCACCCCTCGCGCTCGGCAATGTCGATGACAGGAACCGGCACCGTATCGTGCGCACGGTGCCGCCGGATGAATTCCGCGAGCGCCGTCCCAGCGATGGATGGGAGTCCCCCCATTGTGCAGCTCCAGTTTACCCTTAGATACCTTCAGACCTTCTCGTTTGTCAAGCCCTGTCGCGTGCTCGCACGTTGCGCGGGCGCTCGCGCGAACTGCGCGAACACGCGGACGAGCTCGGAGTCCGGGTGATGCTGGCCGGGGCCGAGCAGCCACCGCTCGGCAAAGGTCGCCAGGGCCGGCAGGTCGACCTCGCGAGCCGAGTCGCACTCGATCGGGTACCCGGCCTCCCGCACGAGCTCGGCCACGCTCACATCGAGTGCCCGGGCGAGGGCGACGACCTGGTGCGGAGGCGGCAGGTACCCTTCGGTGGCCGTGTTTTCCATCCGCGAGATGGTGCGCTGGTGAATCCCGGTGAGCTCGGCCAGCCGTTCCTGGCTCATCCCACGGAGCTGCCGGAGCCGCCGGAGCGCTTTGCTGAATCCCGAGAGCTCGCCAGCCATGACAACCTCCTTCCCGTCTAGCGTCCAGCTAGCTACAGCATATGAGCGCCCACGCTAGACGTCTATTGACAACCGTTGGTAGTCGTGCTATGCTAGACGCTAGAAGGGAGGCAGTAGTCATGCAGCTTCTAAGGCGGCGATCCCGCATTACCAACCGGCCGTACCGTGGGATCTACTCGTACCTGTCCGTGGAAACGATCGAGCGCCTCGACGAGCTCGTGCGCCAGGGACGTTTCGTGTCCCGGTCGCACGCGGTCGACGCGCTCCTGTCTCGCGCCCTCGCCGAGCTCGAGCGAGAGGAGCAGAGCCGTGCGGACTCCCACTGACCGCGACCTCATCCACCAGCTCCTCGACGAGCTCGCCGAGCGGATCGCGCGGAGGGTCGCGGAACGCGTCTGCGCTGCCATCCAGCGAGACGCGACCGGAGGCGACGAGCCGCTCCTCTGCACGGTCGCGCAGGCCGCCGCGCTCCTCGGTATCTCGCGGAGCGCGGCCTACGAGGAGATCGCGAGGTCAGGGACGCTCTTCGGCGCGCCCGTGCTCAAGACGTCGGGCCGGATGTACGTCTCCCGGCCCGCGCTCAAGTCCATGATCGCGAACGGCCCAGCGGGGCAGCGCCGGGCCGGGTGACAGGAAGGAGGAACTGCAATGACTGGCACGATGATACCACGACGGCCGCTCCGTGACGTCCTCCTCGCCGATCGACGGGCGCTCGTCGTCGAGGACGGGCGCGTGCTCGTCCTCGCCGAGGACGTCTCCTGGGGCTACGGCGGGAGCGGGCCGTACCGGCTCGCCAGGGCAATCCTCTCCTACTTCTTCTCCCCCGAGTTCGCCGCCGAGTATAGCCACGCGTTCAAGTGGGACGTCGTTGCCGCGACGCCGCTGTTCCCGCCGTCGCAGGTGCTCGCGGCGGCGACGATCCGCGACTGGCTCGCCGGGCTGCACGGCGAGCGCCAGCTCCCGCGCGTGACGCACGACGTGCGCCTCGCCCGCTACCGCGAGGCACGGGCGCTCCTCGAGCGCTTCCGTGCCGCGCCAGCTGGCTGGCTCTTCTGGCACGGCTGGGTCGACGGTGTCGGCTGCGACCGCTGCCAGCTCCTCGGGCCGGAAGCTGCCTGCTGGGGCCGCGCGCTCTGTCACGGCGAGTACTGGGGCTGCGGCTGCGCTGCGTGCGCCGCTCGCCGCGGCTCGCTCGCGCTCGCTGGAGGTGCGCGATGACGGTGAAGCAGTGGCTCCGCCGGAGCGCGCGCTCCGGCTTCCTCTGCGTCTTCGAATGCGACGGCGAGCTCGTCGCGACCGACGGCTACCTGGCCGTCGCCGTGACGCGCGACGAGATCGCCGGGATCGAGGTACCTGGGCACGCCTGGGCGCGCGAGACCGAGCGCCGCGTGCGCCCCCTCTGGGAGGAGCGAGCGACCTGGCCGCCCGCCGCGCTCCGCCGCGAAGAGATCGCAGTCCGTGACCCGCTCGACCGCGCCCGGGCTGTGACCCGGCTCCTCGCCGAGTCGGAGGGAGCGTGCGCCCTCTTCGATCGTGAGCTCCTCGCGCTCGCTGGCGCGCTCGACGCCCGTGCCCGGCTCCGTCTCCGCGACGACGGCTCGGCGCTCGCGGTCGACGGCGCGCGCACGGCCGTCGTCGCGCCGCTCGTGCCTCAGGGAGGGACGGTATGTGCGACAGGGACGCCACGCGTGACCTCGTCCTCAAGCTCTTCGCCATTCACCGCTCGAACGCTGTCGTCGTCGACCTCGTCGAGGCGGCCGCCGCGATCACCGAAGCTGCCGAGCTCGCCGAGTACCTCGACGTCCTCGACGTCGACGACGTCGTCGAAGCGCGCGATGCGATCGCCCGGGCCCAGCGGGCGCTCCTCCGAGCCAGCGACCGGTTGCTCGAACGGATGAACGGGAAGGAGGACTGCGATGCGGTGTCCGTATTGTCACTTCGGGCTCGACGCGGAAGGGGAGTGGTGCGAGGTCTGCGCGGGGACGGGCCTGGCACGGGCCCGTCGCCCGTTCGAGGAACTCGACCGCGAGGAACTCGAGGTCACGCTGGCCGCGGTCGCGAGCGCGCTCGGCTGCTACTCGCTCGTTCCGCCGCGCTCTCCCGCCGAGCTCGTCGAGGCCGTCCGGTCCGTAACCGCCCGCTACGACCAGCTGCGGGATGAGCGGGCAGCGCTCGGGCGCGCCTGGGCGGAAGGGGATCAAGAGACCGTGGAGCGGATCGCGACCGACGCCTACCTGGGGGTGCTCTGATGAACAGCGTCCGGAAGAAGCGAGCGAATGACGACGTGAGCGTCCGCCACCGGCTGCTCCTCCTCCGCCGCGACCACCCGGACGCTCGCGTCCAGACCGAGCTCGTCGAACTCGACCGCGAACGGGGCTTCGCGCTCTTCCGTGCCTCGATCGAGATCCCGGGGGGCGGAAGCGCGACCGCCTACGGGAGCGAGACGGAGGGGGACTTCCGCGACTACATCGAGAAGGCCGAGACCAAGGCGCTCGGGCGCGCCCTCCGCGCGCTCGGGTACTCGGACGAGGGGACAGAGGACGCCTCGCCAGCGACGGACAAGCAGCGGAACGCCATCGCCTCGCTCTGCGCACGGTACCAGATCGACCCGGCCGCGCTCGTCGCCGCTCGCGACGTGCAGACGCGCGAGCAGGCCTCGCACCTCATCGACCTCCTCCAGCACGCGCACGAGCCGGTGCGGAGCGGCGACGCGGCGATGGGGTACCTCGCGCAGGTCGCCGACCGGTTCGAGCTCACGCTCGCCGCCCTCGAGCAGGAGCTCCGCGCGGCAGGGCGGCTCCGGGGCGACTGGAGCTCGCTCCGCAAGGCGGACGTCTTGTGGGCTGAAGCCCGTGCCTACCAGCTCGCATCCAAGTGAAAGGAGGTCGCTCGACCATGTTCGAACGATCCCCTGGACTCGCGAACCGAGCGAAGCTGTCCAGCCCGACGCTCTTCGGAGCAGAACTCCGCAGGCTGCGCGAGGAGCGCGGCCTGTCGCAGTCGGCGCTCGCGCGTCGCGCCCGTCTCGATCACACGTTCATCTCCCGCCTCGAGAGCGGGCAGCGCGAGCCCTCGCGGGAGTCGGTCGAGGTGCTCGCCGCTGCGCTCGGGCTCGCTCCGCCCGAGCGCCAGCGCTTGCTCGGGCTGGCCGGGTTAGGGCTGGCGACGAGCGGCTGGTACCGGGCGGTCGTCGAGCGGCTCGACCGCACGCTCGCCGATCCAGCGCTCGACGAGGACGCTCGCTCGCTCCTCTCCGACCTCGTGACGACTGCGATCGACCTCGTGGTGAAGACAGGACGGAGGTAGCGACATGGCGTGCCTGCGCTTTTCGACGACCGCCCGCCACGACCCGCGCTTCCGGGCGCTCTCGCTCGCCGAGCGCGCTGTCCTCCTCGCGCTCCTCTGCGTCGAGCGCGAGGAGGGCGCGATCCCAGCACCGTCGCTCGCGCTCGCCGTGGACGTGAGCGACGGCGACCTCGCACTGCTCGAGTCCGTCCTCGAGAAGAGCGTCACGCTCGGCCTCCTCGTACGCGACGGCGCGTCCTACCGCTCGCACGCCTGGTACCGCGCCGCCCGCTACCCTTCCGACCTCCCCGAAGCCACCCGCGAGCGCAAGCGCCGCTCCCGCGCGCGCGATGTCACGAGTGTCACGAGCGTGTCACGAGATGTCACGAGCGGTCACGAGCGTGTCACGACATGTCACGAGCGCGTCACGAGCGCGTCACGAGCGAGTCACGAGGGCGAGGCGGAGGTACGGCTTCACGACGCCGAAAACACCACCACAGCCACCGGGGCCTCGGCCGATGTCACGAGTGTCACGAGCATGTCACGAGATGTCACGAGTGAGTCACGAGCAGTCACGAGCGCGTCACGAGGCGAGCGAGAGCCGCGTCGCGACGAGGAAAACGGCGTGGCCGGGGAGCAGGCGCGTGTGCGACGCGCGCGGGGCCGTCGTAAGAACGTAATCGTTCAAGATATTCTTTCGCTATTAGACGAGAGTGAAACGAACGAAAACGAGAAAAACGAACGGAAACGACCTTCGGTCGTTTCCGGCGGCGCTCCGCCGTCGCGCTCGAGCCCCCAGTGGGACGTGTGGGTCGCGCACTGCCGTGCGCTCGGCTGCCTCGACGCGACCGGAGCCCCGCCGCCCTTCCCGGACGACGCCGAGCGCAACCGCCAGCTCTCGATCGCGGCCCGTCTCGTGCGGCGCGGGTTTACCGCCGACGACGTCGCCGCCTGCACGGAGCACCTGCGCGCGACGCGCCGCGTGACCACGCCGGACCTCCGCCGTGTCGAGGCCGAGATCGCGGCCTGGAAGATGGCCGAGCAGGCGCGCCGGAGCGATCTCGGCACCGTGGTCGCCTTTCCGTCCTGGCGGCGCGGCGTCTCGCGCTCGTTCGACATCGCCATGGAGACGCTCCTCAAGCTCGAACGCGAGGCAAGAGGGTCGTGATGCTCACGACGCACGACATCGCCCGGCTCCTCGTCCCGGTCACCGCCGCCTACGGCGAGCGCTTCCAGCACCTCGGCGACGTCACGGTCGCCGCCTGGCGGCACTTCATCGGGCATCTCCCGTACCGCGTCGCCGAGCTCGCCATCGACCGCGCGATCCGTCGCTCGCCCTACCCGCCCACCCCGCACGACGTGCTCCGCGAGGCGGCCGAACTCCTGCTCCCCGAGGACGCCCGCCTCTCGCCCGCCGAGGCCTGGGGCCTCGTCCTCGCCGAGGTGCGCAGGACAGGCGTCTACGGGAGGCCGAACCTCCCCGGGCTCGTCGGTCGTGCGGTCGACATCGTCGGCTGGCGAGAGATCTGCACGTCCGAGCACGTCGACGTCGTCCGCGCCCAGTTCTGCCGCGTCTTCGAGCAGCTCGTCCAGCGCACGCGCGACGAGCTCGCGCTCGCGCGGGCCCTCCCGCCCTGGGCGGCAGAGCGCGCCGCTGAGCTCACCGGTGCCCGCTACCCGGCGCTCGAGGAGGTGCGGTGATAGAGCGGATCCCACGTGTCAAAGCACGGCGCGTCAGCATCGGCGGCACGCGCTTCTACGAGGTCGAAGGCGTCTATTACGTCTCGGTCACGAGCGTGCTCCAGGTCGTCGGGAAACCGGAACTCGTCCGCTGGGCGAAGGCCGTCGCGCTCGACGCGGTCGCGAGCGCCCTTTCCGGCCGCGACGCGTTCACCCGCGACGAGCTCGAGGCCGCGCTCCTCTCCGCCCGTTCCGAGCCGGAACGCCAGCGCGACGAGGCCGCCGCCCGCGGGAGCGCGCTCCACCGCGAGCTCGCCTCGTCGCTCCGCGCGCACCCGGCCGCTGCTCGCGTGCTCGAACGGCTCGCGCTCACCCCGCTCGCCTACGAGGTCACGCTCGTCTCGCGCCGTTACGGGTTCGCTGGGACGTGCGACCTCGTGGCGGAGGACGCCGGCGGCACGCTCGCGCTCGTCGACTGGAAGAGCGGCAGCGTCTGGCCCGAGCACGCCCTGCAAGCCGGCGCCTACGCCGTCGCGCTCGACGAGATGACCGGCGAGACGATCTCGTCCGGCTACGTCGTCTCGCTCGCGAACGACGAGCCCGAGGTCTACGCCGTCGACCTCGATGCCGCGGGCGACGGGTTCCTCGCCGCGCTCGGGCTGTTCCGCGCGCTCAAGACCGAGTCGCTCCTCGAACGCTTCGGTGGTGGGCGATGAGCTGGAAGGACGTCGAGCGAGCGGTCGCTCGCCGTCTCGGCGGCCAGCGCGTGCCGGTGAGCGGGCGGGCCGGCCAGCCGGACGTGGTGCACCCGTGGCTCGCGATCGAGGTCAAGCACCGCCGGTCTCTCCCCCGCTGGCTTCTCTCCGCACTCGCCCAGGCCCGGGCCGCCGCCCAGCCCGGCCAGCTCCCCGTCGCCGTCCTGCACGAGCACGGCCAGCGCTACCGCGACGCACTGGTCGTGTTGCGGCTCGCGGACTTCGAGGAGTGGTTCGGCCCGCTCGGAGGAGGTGACGCATGACGTTCCTCGTGCGTGTCGAGCGCGACCACGGCACCGTCACGCGGATCGACGTCCTCGAGGCACGGCGCGACGGGAAGTCGCGCGTCGTCGAGCGCATCGGCACGCTGAAAGGCCTCGCGCTCGACGTGGCACGCCCGTACCTCGCAATGGACTGCGAACGCGCCGGCTACACGCTCCCGGAAAACTCGCAACCGTCTCTGGTCCCCGAGCCGCTCGGCGTGCGCCTCGCGCTCTACGCGCTCGCGCTCTCTCCCATCGAGAGTGTCGAGCGCCTCGAACGCGTCGCCCGCGGGCTGCATCTCCTCACGGAGAACGAGAACGAGGCGTACTACTGGTATGGCCTCTGCCGCGAGCGTGGCACGCGCGCGTGCACGGCCTTGCGGATCCTCGTCGGGTAAGGAGGGGACGGTGCAGATCGACGACGTCGAGGCCCTGCTCGAGCGCTACCACGAGCTCGACCGCACGTCGCACCCAGGCCTCGTCATCGCCCGCGACGAGCCACGCCGGCGAGCGTCCGCGCGCTTCGAGCGGGCCGTCATCGAGCGCACCGACCTCGACCGTGCGCTCGTCGTCCTCCGCTCCTATCGCGAGCAGCTCTGGCTCGTAATCAAGCTCGTGCACTGCATCCCGTACCCCGACCCCTCGCACGCCGACTACACGAGTGACCAGGCCTGGTTTCGCGAGATACGTGCCCGCCTCCAGCTCTCGCTCACCTCCCGCCGCGCCCTCGCCGCGCTCGACCTCGACCTCGGTTACTCGACCGTCTATCGCCGGTGCATCGAGGCCTACCGCTTCCTCCTTCCACTCCTGTCCGAGACGCTACCCGACAGAGACTGGACGAGAGTGAACTAAACGTGCTATCCTGGGTGTAGAATCGGATCCTCTGCCCAGGAAGGGAGTAACTCCCGTTGACAGCGGTCTACTGCCTCGCCTACCTCGCTGCGGTCGTGGCGGCGAACCTGGCCATGACGGCGGTCGCTGGCGCACCGCTCTCGACCTTCCTCGCCGTCGACGTCCTCGTCTGCTTCTCGCTGATCGCCGTCGACCTGGTCGTGCGCGATGCCCTGCACGAGCGGTGGGAGGGCCGCAGCCTCTGGCCGCGCATGGCAGCGCTCATCGGGGCCGGAGGCCTCCTCTCGTACACGCTCAACGGGGCGGCCGGCCGGATCGCGCTCGCCTCGTGCCTCGCGTTCGTCGCGTCCGGCCTCGCCGACGCTGCCGTCTACGCGCTCGCCCGCCAGCGACCACGCCTCGAGCGCGTCCTGCGCTCGAACCTGGCCGGCGCGCTCACCGACAGCCTCGTCTGGCCGACCGTCGCGCTCGGGAGCATCGTGCCGCTCGTGACCGCGAGCGAGTTCGCTGCGAAGGTACTCGGCGGGGCAGTCTGGGCGTTCGTGCTCACGCGGACGATCTGGCGCGAGGCGGTGGCATGACCGAGACGAAGCCCTGGGAACGCCTCCCCGGCGAGCCGGCGAAGGCGTATCACGCCTTCACGATCTACCGCGACCTGTCGCCGAAAGAGCGCTCGCTCCGCCGGGTCGCCGAGGTGCTCGGCTACGGCAGGAGCAAGGACAAGAAGGGACGCCTCAAGGTTCCGGCGACGATCGAGAAGTGGTCGCGGCGCTACCGCTGGGTCGACCGGGCGCTCGCCTGGGACGACGAGCAGGATCGCCTCCGGCGCGAAGCCCAGCGTGAGGCGGTCGAGGAGATGCTGCGCCGGCACGCCCAGGAGGCGGTCGCGCTGCAGACCAAGGCGCTCCAGCGGCTGCGCGAGCTCGACCCATCCGAGCTCTCGCCAGGCGACGTGCTGCGCTACTTCATCGAGGCCGCGAAGCTCGAGCGGATCTCCCGCGGCGAGCCCGAGACGATCACCGAGGAACGGCACCCGTGGATCGACGCGGTCATCCGCGCCTGGGAACGACGGGTCGCGAAGCCCGGCGAGTGACCGTCTCGTGCCCGGACTCGGCCGAGAAGGTCGTCCGCCAGCTCGCTGCGCTCGCGACCGTACCGGTCACCTATAACGGGAAGCCGCTCCCGGGGCCACCGCGCGAGATCCGCATCGGGCCACAGTTCTGGCGGCGGTTCGCCTGCGCCGCCGGCTGCGCTGCCTGCTGCCTCCCGTTCTCGCTCGACCTCTTGCCGTCGGAACGCGCCGCGCTCCCGCCGGAGTTCCAGCGGCACTTCCGCGAGCGGACGGTCACCGTGAACGGGCGGCGCGTGACGCTTGCGACCGTCGCCGACAACTGGCGGGACGGGCGGTGCCTCTTCCTCGTGCCCGGGCGCGGTGGCGACCTGCGCGTGCTCGGCTGCGCGCTCTACCCGACCATGCCGCTCTCGTGCCAGAGCGCGCCGCAGTTCCAGCCGATCTACCGGCGCGACGAACAGGTCACGTACCTCTGGAACCGCCGCACCGGTCACCTCGTCGGCGGGCACCAGCGCCTGCGCGTGCTCCTCGAGCGGGGCGTGAAAGAGGTCGACGTCTCGGTCGTCGATCTCCCGCTCGAAAAGGAAAAGGCGCTCAACGTCGCGCTCAACAAGATCCAGGGCGAGTGGGACGAGGCGATGCTCGCAGCGCTCCTCGAAGAGCTCGACGACGCCGGAGCGCTCGATCTGACCGGGTTCGACCGCGCGGAGCTCGACGTACTGCTCGCTCGCCTCGAGCAGAAGTTGCTCGCCGGCGGTCCGGTCGACCTCGAGGAAATAGGAGACGAAGACACGACCGAGGCCCCTCCCGACACGCTCGACGTCATCGTGACGTACGGGGCGGGGTTCGTCGTCTGCTGCATCGCCGTCAAGTACGGCTTTCGCTATGGGGTCCAGTCGTCGGAACCCGTGTGCTATCAGGCCGGTCGCTTGCGTGGCCACGAGGTCGCCTTCGTCGACTGCGACTACCGCAACTACGACCACGCCCGCCACCTCGAGGCCGTCGCGCGGTACCGGCCGAAGTACGCGACGGTGCGCGACGTCATGTCGCGCGAGCAGTGTCGAGACGCCGGGATCCCGTACTACCCGCTCGACACCATCCTGCGCTGGGCGGAGGAGCTCGAGGAGTACGCCGAGCACGTCATCGTCATCCCGAAGTACGACTGCCTCGACGAGATCCCGGAGCGATACGTCCTCGGCTACTCGATCCCAACGAGTCACGGCGGCACGCCGCTCCCGATCGAGCGCTTCTTCGGGCGGCGGATCCACCTCCTCGGTGGGTCGCCAGAGGACCAGTACCGGTACTGGCGCGCGGCACGCCCGTACGTCGTCTCGATCGACCACAACTACCTGCTCAAGATCTCGCAGTACGGCCAGCTCTGGTCGCCTGGCGGGCACAGCGTCTCGGTTACCGACGTGCTCGGCGACGACCTCGTCTCGACGGTCTTCATCGCCGCAGCGGTGAACCTCGCGCGCTTCGCTCACTTGTTCCGTCGGAAATCGAGCGACGACGAACTCGGGAGTCTCGTGCTCGATGGTCGCAACGAAGCTTGAACTCGCCATCGACCACTACGCTGACCGGCCTGTCGAGTTCGTCGAGGACCTCATCGGCGCGACGCCTGACCCATGGCAGGCTGCTGCCCTCGACGCGCTCGCACGCGGCAAGAGCGTCGCCGTCCGCTCGGGCCACGGCGTCGGCAAAACCGCGCTCGCTGCCTGGGCGGTGATCTGGAAGCTCGCCTGCTTCCCGCATGCCCGCGTGCCAGCGACCGCGCCGACGCAGCACCAGCTCCTCGACATCCTCTGGCCGGAAATCGCGAAGTGGATCGAGCGCAGCCCGATCCGCTCGCTCTTCGAGGTCACCGCAACCCGTATCGCGCTGCGCGGCGCAGAGAAGTCCTGGTTCGCCGTCGCCCGCTCGTCGAACCAGCCGGAGCGGCTCGCAGGGTACCATGCGGACCACCTCCTCTATGTCGTCGACGAGGCATCGGGGATCCCCGACTACACCTGGGAAGTCATCGACGGCGCCCGGACGACGAGCGGGGCGGTCGTCCTCGCGGTCGGGAACCCGACGCGGCGCTCCGGCGGCTTTTATCAAGCCTTCCACCGGCACCGCGCTTTCTGGAAGACGTTCCACGTGAGCGCCGAGGACTCGCCGCGCGTCTCTCGTGATTGGGTCGCGGAGATGGCCGCGAAGTGGGGATGCGACTCCGACGTGTACCGCGTCCGCGTGCTCGGCGAGTTCCCACTCGGAAGCGACGACACGCTCATCCCGCTCGAGCTCGTCGAGGCAGCCGTCGAGCGGGACGTCCCGCCTGGCGGACCGGTCGAGATCGGCGTCGACGTCGCCCGCTACGGCAGCTCGGAGACCGTCATCTGTGCCAGGCAGGGGCTCCGTGCCCTCTGGCTCCTCGCCTACCGCCAGCGGGCGGTCACTGAGGTCGTCGGGCTCGTCGTCCAGGCCGTCCGCCGCCTGCGCGACGAGACCGGCACGGAGCGTGTGCGCGTCAAGGTGGACGACACGGGCGTCGGTGGCGGCGTGACGGACGGCCTCCGCGAGCTCGAACGGGAGCTCCCGATCGAGGTCGTGCCGGTGACGTTCGCGGGCGGCGGAGACGACCACTACGCCGACTTCCCGTCCCTCTTGTGGGGCACGCTCCGCACGCTCTTCGAGCAGGGATCGATCTCGATCCCCCGCGACGACGACCTCATCGGCCAGCTCGCGACCCGTCGCTACACGGTCGACAGTCGCGGCCGGATCCGGATCGAGTCGAAAGAGCAGCTCCGCGCGCGCGGCCTCCCGTCTCCGGACCGGGCCGACGCGCTCGCCCTGGCGTTCTGGGCACCGACTCAGCGTCCCGTATTCCTGTTCGGGCGGGTATAAGGATGGTTCGCCGCTGGCTCACCACGCTGATCAAGCGAGACACCGGAGGAGAGCGGCCTCCGCTGGTCTCGGGCTGGCAAGCTGGACGGCCGATCACCTCCGACTGGAGCACTGAGCGTGCCATTCAACATGGGCTCAAGGCGAGTGTCTGGGTCTACGCTGCGGTCCGCCGCATCGCGACGAACGTCTCCCGGGTGCCCTGGCACGTCGAGGTCCTGCAGGCAGGAGGGACCTGGCAACGAGACCCCAGTCACCCCCTCGCCGTGCTGCTGAACGAGCCGAACCCGTTCATGACGGGGCAGGATCTCCGCGAGCGGTGGGTCTACCATCTCTGGCTCGGTGGTAACGCGCTCGGCAAGCTCGTCCTCGTGCGCGGTACACCTGTCGAGATCTGGCCTCTCTCTCCTGACCGCGTCAAGCCGGTCCCTGATCCGAGCCGCTTCCTCTCGCACTACGAGTACCGCGACCCGTCTGGGCAGGTGCACGCGTTCCCGCCAGAAGAGGTCATCCACCTGCAGTTCGTCGATCCGGCGAACCCCTACTGGGGGCTTTCACCGCTCCAGGCAGCAGCGAAGGTGGTCGACACGGACACGGCCGCCGTGCACTGGAACCTTACCGCCCTCCAGAACCGCACGGTCAAGGACCTCATCTACTTCCCCTCGCAGCCGCTCACGCGCGAGCAGTGGGAAGAAGCACGCCGCATGCTGCGCGAGCAGCACATGGGGCCGGACAACGCGCGTGGCATCTTCCTCGCCTCCATGCCCGGCGAGATCCAGGAGGTCGGCACCACGGCTGCCGAGCTCGACTGGCTCAACTCCCGGCGGCTCACCCGTGAGGAGATTGCCGCTGCGATGGGTATCCCGCTCGTCGTCCTGACCGGCGAGGGGACGTACCGCAACTTCGAAACTGCCGTCCGCATGGTCTGGCAGGACGTTTTCCTGCCCTTCCTCGACGACCTGGCCGAGGCGTTCAATGCCGTCCTCGTGCCGTACTGGGACCCCGAGGCTAGGCAGCCCGGAGCCCCGCCGAAGCTCCGCGTCGTCTACGACATCTCGAGTGTGACCGCGCTCCAGGAGGACTTCGGCACCAAGGTCGAGATCGCTGAACGGCTCGTACGGCTCGGCTACACCCTGAACCAGGTGAACCAGCGCCTCGGGCTCGGGTTCGACAACGTCCCGTGGGGCGACCAGCCCTCACTCGGTCCAACCGTGATGCTCGCGACCGGCCCACGGTCTTTCAAGGCAGACCTCGCGAGCGAGTGGCCGGAGGAGCGCAAGGCGGCGTTCTGGAGGCAGCGCGACACGGCACGGCGCCGCTGGGAACGCTATCTCGCGGACCGCATCGCGCAACAGTTCCTCGCTGAAGGGCAGGTCGTCGCACGCGCGTTCGCGAGAGGCGGAGAGGCCGCTGCCTATGCCGCGATCGATGCCGCGGCCACGGAATGGCGTGCCTTCCTCGAGGCTGCCTACCTCGCCACCATCGAGCACTGGGGACGCGAGGAGTTCGAGCGATTGCAAGCGCAGGCGGTCAAAGCGGCCCCTGCTGCCCGCAAGTTCCGCGCTCTCAGCGACCGCATCAAGACATGGGCCTCCCGGTACGCCGCGCTCAAGGTGAGCTACCTGACGGAGGCCACACGGCGCGCGATCGGCGCGGCGATCACCGAAGGGCTACTTGCCAACGAGGACACGCGCGAGATCGCTCGCCGGATCCGCGAAACGTACGAGCGCTGGGCCGAGCCACCGGACGACAGCGAGATCGACGTGCCGCGCTCGTACCGCATCGCCCGTACCGAAGCTGGGTCGGCCATGAACTTCGCCGTCCAGGAGGCCGGGCGGCAGGCGCGGGACGAGTTTCAGATGACGATCGTCAAGACCTGGATCTCGTCCCGAGACGACCACGTGCGCGAGTCGCACCGCCAGCTCGATGGCGAGACCGTCGGGCTGGAGGACCGCTTCTCGAATGGCCTGCTGTACCCACTCGATCCTGACGCGACGGACGCAAGCGAGGTCGTCAACTGCCGCTGTGTCGTCGCCCAGAGCATCGTCCGTTGAAGGAGGAAGGCATGGAGTTCAAGCTCACACCGCAGGCGGTCAAGGATCTCGACCCTACGCAGGGGATCGTGATCGCCTACCCGTCCGTCTTCGGCGTGCTCGATGACCAGGGAGACGTCGTCGAGCCTGGCGCGTTCCAGAAGACCATCGCCGAGTGGGGACCGTCCGGCAAGAACCGGATCAAGGCCCTGTACCAGCACGAGCCGTCCTGGCCAGTCGGGCGTCCCCTGAAAATCCTCGAAGATGCGCATGGCCTGTACACTGAGACGCTCTTCGCACGAACACCCATCGCGCGCGACGTCCTCTCCCTCGTCCAGGACGGGATCATCACCGAGCTCTCGATCGGCTACGACCCGATCAAGACGGCCCGTGGTGAGCGAGGGGAGCGGCTACTCAAGGAAGTCAGGCTCTGGGAGTACTCGTTCGTCACCTTCGCCGCGCTCGATGTCGCTCGCGTGGTCGGGGTGAAGGGTACGCCTTCCGCGGCTTCGCTGAAAGAGCGCATCGCTCGCTTCGAGAAAGCGCTCAAGAACGGGCACTTCGAGTCTGACGAGGTGCCACACCTGCTCCAGATCGCCCTTGACCAGTGGCGCCGCGAGGCGGAGCGGCTCGACCGGATCGCCAGCTCGCTGCTCCCACCCGCCGGGAAACCGTTCGGGCCATACCAAGACTTCGAGGACTGCGTGCGCCGCAACCAGGACAAGGAGTCACCCGAGGGGTTCTGCGCCTGGCTCCACTACCAGATCACGGGCGAGTGGCCGGGCCAGCGGTCGGTCGACTGGGAACGCGAGGTGCAGAAGCTCTTCGAGAAGCACGGCGGGACGGTCACGCTCTCGCTCGAGTCCGTCGAGCGGCTGTGCCCGGCGACGGCGAAGGCGATGCGCGAGAAGGGCCTCACAACGCTCACCGTCTCGCCGAAGCAGATGCCGCCGCAGCTGCTCGAGGGGCTGTGCAACTACTTCGGCCCAGACCCCGGTCTCTTCACCCGCTGCATGGAGTCGAGCCTCGGAGACTTCGATCCCACCGACCAGGCTGCGTTCTGCGCCTGGCTCCATTACCAGTGCACTGGGATGTGGCCGGGCGAGCACCGGCGGAACCCGTCACAGCCCCAGTTCAAGGAAGGACGGGTGCTGTCACAAGCCAACGTCCAGCGGGTCCGCAACGCGATCGAGGCACTCCAGCAAGCTGTCGAGGTGCTCGAGGAACTCCTCGCACTCGCCGAGCCGCGCAAGGAGCGCACTCAGGCCTGTGCGTGCTGCCGAGCCGAGCCGGGCTCTGCTCACTCGGATGGCGCGAGCGAGCTCCTCGCAGCACTCGAGCAACTCTCGACCTGGGCTCGCAAGGAGCAGCTGCTCCGCGAGCTCCGGAGCGTCACCCAATCCTTGCACACGGAGGTGTAACAGTGGAACTGCGAGAACTTGCCCGGTACCTCGATGAGGCGTTTCGAGAGGTGAAGACGCTCGTCGAACGCCAGGAACACGAGATCCGCACGCTCGGTGCTGCCCGCGAGGAGACCGGGCGGCGGCTCGACGCGGCGACCAAGCGGCTCGACGAGCTCGCGCAGGAACTCCAGGCTGTCCGGACACGGCTCGACGCGAGCGAGGCACAACACGCACGGCCAGTGGTCGGCTACACGGACGCCAAGAGCCTCGGCGAGCGCTTCGTCGAGTCGGATGCCTACAAGCGGTACCTCGAGGGAGGAATGACCGGGTTCTCAGCCCCCTTCCCGGTGAAGTCGTTCTTCACGAAGGCCACACTGACGAGCCCGCTCGGTACCGTGCCTGCCTACCTGTTCCCGGCGGAGCGTCTCGCTGAGCTCATCGCCCTCCCCGACCGTGTCCAGCGGATTCGCGACCTCCTCCCGGTGAACCGGACGACGACCGGGGTCATCGAGTTCGTCCGCGAGACAGGCTTCACCAATGCCGCTGCCCCGGTCGCCGAGGGGGCTGCGAAGCCGGAGTCGAGCCTCAGCTTCGAGATCGTCTCGACCTCAGTGAAGACGATCGCTCATTACCTGCCCGTCACTCGCCAGATCATCGCAGACGCGGCACAGCTCCAGAGCTACATCGAGAACCGGCTCATCGTCGGGCTCAAGCTCACAGAAGACCGGCAGATCCTGTACGGCGACGGCACGGGCCCGAACCTCTCCGGCATCATGACCGATCCGGACATCCAGACGTACAGCTGGTCACAGGGACAGCCCGGCGATACCAAGGTCGACGCGATCCGCCGCGCGATGACGAAGGCACGAGTCGCCGAGTACCCGGTGACTGGCCTGGTGCTGCACCCGAACGACTGGGAAGACATCGAGCTCCTCAAGGGCTCCGACCAGCACTACATCTGGGTCAGGGTCGAGGACGGTGGCGTGCCGCGACTCTGGCGCGTCCCCGTGGTCGAGACGACCGCGATCAACGAGGGCGAGTTCCTAACCGGCGCGTTCAGCCTCGGTGCGGCCATCTGGGACCGCGAGGAGGCGGCGATCCGGATCTCGGACAGCCATGCCGACTACTTCACGCGGAACCTCTACGCCATCCTCGCCGAGGAGCGGATTGCGCTCACGGTCTACCGGCCCGAGGCGTTCGTCCGCGGCGTCTTCGACAACCCACCGGCGGCGTGATGAGGCAGGACGCATGATCGAGCTCGAGGTCGTGCGCACGTATTTCGGCGAAGAAGGGTTCGTGCGCCGGGGGAGCCGGATCACGGTTCCCCCGGCCCGCGCCCGCCTGCTGATCCAGCGCGGCCTGGCCCGCGAGGTCAAGCCGGCGGGCCCGTCCGAGACGAAGCCGGCAGGGCCACTGGAGACGAAAGAAGCGAGCACCGGTGGCGAGGACGAGCCGGGTGCCGGGCGCGTCACTGCGGGTGGCATCTCGTATGCCTTCCGATGCGACGAGTGCGGGAAGGAGTTCCAGACGCGCCAGGGGCTCTCGACGCACCAGCAGCGCGCGCACGGGCGTGAAGTCGCGCGACCAGAACGGCTGAGCGAGTGAGGATATGGGCGCAGTCAAGGACCGGCTCACGGTCACGCTCGAAGAGGCCAAAGCCTGGCTCCGCATCGACGACGATGCCGACGACACGCTGATCGTGTCGCTCATCGAGGCAGCGAAGGAAGCTGCAGACGCCTACCTGGACAACCCGTTCACGGATGCCAGCGGCAGCCCAGTCCCGATCCCGGCTGCTGTGAAGACCTGGGTACTCCAGCGTGTGGCGCGCTTGTACCAGCGTCGCATCGAGGGAGTCACCGCGGAGCAGGTCAGTGGGGTTGGCAGCGTCACGTATGGCGAGGACGACTTCTCGCTGCTCTGGCCGTACCGGCGGATCCCCGGCTTCTAGGCTCGCCCGGCCGTCACGCTCGATCATCGCGAGGAGGTGAGCGATGCAGCTCGCCCGGCTGCGCCCGATCGAACTCCAGCGCCGTGTCGCGCTCGAGCGGGGCAGCCCATACGAGCCACCAGAAACGTGGGTGACGGAGCGGATGCTCTGGGCCGATGTGATCCCGCTCTCCGTGAGCGGTCGCGCAGCATACCAGCAGGTGGCGCACTCCCAGGCGACACACGTCGTCCGGCTGCGCGGGCGGCATGCCATCTCTCTCGGGCAGCACCGTTTCCGCTGGCGAGGGCAGATCCTCGCGCCCGTCGAGCCTGCAGTCGACCCGGACGGCACGGGACGCTGGACGACCGTCACGGTCGAGCTCCAGGGTGACTCCTAGCAGCGAGGGTAGTCATGGCACGGGTCTCGGTGGACGTCAAGCTCGTGTCGAGCGTGACTCAGGTGGTCGCTCACATCGACCGGACGGCCGGAGCACGTGTCGTCGAGGCGGCTAACCTGGTCCGGAACCGGGTCATCGAGAAACTCGCTGGTCCCCGTTCTGGGCGGCAGTACCGTGTCCCAGGGACGAACCGCCTCTATACCGCATCTGCACCAGGCGAGCCGCCTGCAGTGATGCTCGGCCGGCTCCGCCAGAGTATCCAGGTCCAGCTCACCCAGGACGAGCACCAGGTCGCGGCGCACGTCGGCTCCGACCTCGAGAAGGCCGTCTGGCTCGAGAAAGGGACACGGTCCATGGCGCCGCGCCCGTTCCTCGGCCCGGCCTTCGAGGAGACCAGAGCAGAGGTCGAGGCCATCCTGTCGCAGAGGTGGGACGAATGACACTGAGCTCAGACGACCTCATCGTGGAGGCAGTGTGGAGCCGGCTCGCGGCGGACAGCATGCTCGCGAGCCTGATGGGGGGACGAGCCCGGCAGTACCACGAGTGGGCAGAGCCGGACGCGCCGTTCCCATACCTCGTCCACCGCTTCCGGAGCGCGCCTGCGCCCACACCGGGGATGCGGCTCGGAACGTACGTCATCGATATCTGGGACCATGCGCCGACCGCAGCACGGCTCGCAGCGATCCAGCGGCGCCTGACCGAGCTCCTCGACCTCGCCTACCTCGAGCTCCCAGAACTCGGCATCGTCCGCTTCTGGAACGAGCGCTGGGAACCCGTACCGCAAGACGAGAAGAACATCTGGCGGCGGACGTCTGAGTGGGGCGTCCGCTACGCATCGAAGCGTGAGCTCACAGCGATCGTGACGAGAGGAGGATGAACCGATGCAGGGACTCACTGGACTGTCGGCAGCGACACCTGAGCGGCTCGTGCTCGACGCCGGGATGGTCTACTTCAACATCGACCTCAACGAGCTCGAAGACCCGGCGAACACTGACCCCGTCACGGCGGCGCTCGCCACGGCGATCCCGCTCGGCGCGACCCGGGGCGGTGCGACGTTCACGCGTGGGCTTTCGGTCCGTGAGGTCGAAGTCGATGGCAAGCTCGGGCCGTACATGGGGCTGGCCCGTCGCGAGGAGGTCCGCCCACAGCTCACGGTGACCTTCGTTGAGCTCACGGTAGACAACCTGCTCAAGGCGATCGCGGGAGCCACCGTGACGACGGCCGGCCAGTTCCAGAAGATCACCGGTGGACCGATCCTCGATACCAGCTACATCCCGAACGTCGCGCTCCTGGCCACCTACACCGGCAGCACGAAACCGGTCATCGTGGTGGTCAAGAACGCGCTCGTCCTCGAAGGCCCGGAGCTCGCACTGGAAGACAAGAACGAGGGCGGGATCGAGGTGACGTTCGTCGGCCATTTCGATCCAGGCGAGCCTCGCGTCGAGCCGTGGGCGATCTATCACCCGCAGGTCTCGTGAGAACGAGGTGACGCATGACGAAGGAGCACGAAATACCCGCCTTTCTCGCGGAGACACCAGTCGTTATCGTCGATGGGCGAGAGTATCGCCTGCGGCGGCTGGGCGTGCTCGACACGTTCCGTCTCGCTCGCATCCTGGCGACTGGCGCAGCCCGCCTCGGCTCCGAGCTCAGCCGCTACGAGCTCACCCCTGAGACGGTCGTCATGCTCCTCGTCGCCGGCGTGCCGTATGCCGAGCGCGAGGCTCTCGAGCTTCTCGCGAGTATCCTCGGGGTCGAGCCACGAGAGCTCGCCGATCCCGAGCTCTTCCCGATGCACGCGCTCATCGACATCGGGCAGGCACTCAGCGAGCACCCTGATCTCAAAGCTTTTTTCGAAAAGTTCACGCATCTCCTCAGCGATCCGAGGCTGCGGGCGTTTACCGGTCGCTCGACCGCCTCTTGAGCCGTTACGGGTGGGGATGGCAGGAACTCCTCCACGGCATCCCCTACGCAGACTTCATCGCTCTCGTCGAGGCGTCAGCTGAACAGGAAGCGGACGAGACGCGGGAGCGCTGGATGCGCGCCGCATTCATCGGCTGGCAGGTGTACCTCACGACCCCGCTCCCACGAGGGAAGCGTCACCTGTCGTTCATGCAATGGCTGGCAGCGCTCGGCCTGCACGACGAGCGCAGGCCTCGCATGACCCTACACGAGCGCGCTCGCGAGAAGCAACGGGCGGAAGAGAACGTGCGACGCGTCATCGAGGCCTTCAGGCGCCCAGAGAGGGCACGGCACCATGGAGATTCTCAAGCTCTTCGCGACCATCGCGATCAATAGCGAGGAGGCGGTCAAGGGGCTCGAGGAGGTCGAAGAGCGCGCTGAGCAGACGGGACAGTCGCTGAGCGAGCGGCTCGGAGGTCTCGGTGGAGCTATCAGAACCGGACTCGTTGCCGGTGTCACTGCGGCCGGCGCCGCTGCGGTCGGCATTGGCGCGGCTGCGTTCAAGATCGGTGAGAGCTTCGACGAGGCGTTCGACACGATTCGTGCCGGCACCGGCGCGACCGGAGAAACGCTCGCGCAGCTTCAGGACGATTTCCGGGCCGTGGCTGCGCGCGTGCCTGTCGACTTCGCCCAGGTCGGCACGGCGGTCGCAGATCTGAACACGCGCCTCGGTGTCTCGGGGCCAGTTCTCCAGGAACTGGCTACACAGTTCCTCAACTTGTCCCGGGTGACCGGGCAGGACGTTGCCCCACTCATCGCCGAGGGTTCCCGGATGTTCAACATCTGGGGGATCTCGGCCGAGCAAGCGGGAGGCAAGCTCGACTACCTCTGGCGCGTGTCCCAGGCGACCGGCATCGGCATGGGCGAGCTCTTCATGCTGCTCACCCGGAACGCGCCGGTCCTGCAGGAGGCTGGGTTCGACTTCGAGACAGCCGCGGCGATGCTCGGCCAGTTCGAGAAGGCCGGGATCGACTCGTCACGCGCGCTCATGGGGCTCTCCCAGATGATCGCCAAGGCGGCGCAGGAAGGGACGCCCGCACGTGACGTTATCGCGGAGGTCTTCGACCAGATCAAGAACGCCAAGGACCCGACTGAGGCAACCGCTCTCGCGGTCGAGTGGTTCGGAGCCCGCGCTGGCACCCAGCTGGCAGCCGCGATCCGGTCCGGCCAGCTCGACCTGGAAACGTTCGTCCAGACGCTCAAGACGAGTGGCGACACGATCAACGGCCTGGCGAGCGAGACCGACGACTTCGCACAGAAGTGGCAGCTGTTCAAGAACCAGCTCATGCTGGCCGCAGAGCCGCTCGCGAATACCGTCTTCGGCCTCGCCGGGACGATCCTCGACGTCCTCGCGCCCGCGTTCACGAGCCTGATCTCTGCGGTCACGCCACTCGCCCAGGCGTTCTTCGGGTGGATCGATTCGACGCTGCAGAACACGGTCTTGCCCGCGCTGGAGCGCTTCTCGGCATGGTTTGCTGAGAAGGCGCTCCCAGCCATTCAAGGGTTCGTCGCTCAGGCCGGGCCGCCGATCCAGAACGTGTTGCGCGAGGTCGCTTCGTTCGTGACGGGGCAAGCGCTCCCTGCGCTCGAGCGGCTCGCCACCTGGTTCACCGGGACAGCGCTCCCAGCTATCCAGTCGTTCCTCGCGAGCGCGTGGAGTCCCCTCCAGTCAGCCTTGTCGGCCGTGGGGACTGTCATCGGAGCGGTCGTGGCTGCCCTCGCTCCGCTTCTCCCGCTCTTCCAGTCGCTCTGGCAGTCGCTCTCGTCCCAGCTCGGCCCGGCGATCGGCCAGATCGCAAGCGCTTTCCAGTCGGTCTGGTCGACGATCCAGTCGCAGCTCTTGCCTGCTATCCAGGCACTCCTCCCCGTGATCGGGGCTGTCGCTGCAGCGCTCGGCGGGGCGATCGTCGCAGCGATCGGTGTCGTGATCGGCGTCATTTCAGGCCTCGCCAATGCGTTCGCTGCCGTGCTCCCCGCTGCCATCCAGGTGGCGTCTGGCATCATCCAGGCGTTCGCAGGCGTGATCAACCTCGTCGTGACGGTCGTCTCCAACGTGGTACGCATCGTCGTCGCGTTGCTCACCGGCGACTGGCGCGGCGCATGGGAGGCCGCACGGAACCTCGTGTCCGGCGTTGCCCAGGCGATCGGGCAGATCATCGGGGGGCTCGTCACGGCGATTACCGCAGCGATCAGTGGGCTCGTGAGCGGTGTCCTCGGGCTCATCCGAGGTTTCGTCGAAGGGATCGTGAATTTCTTCCGAAGCCTGTTCAACGCTCTCGTCGGTGGGTCGATCGTTCCCGATCTCGTGAACCGGATCCTCTCGCTCTTCACGGAGCTCAAGGAGAAGGTCATCGGCTTCGTCACGGCGCTCCGCGATACCGTCGTCAACCTCGTCACTGGCCTGAAGGACGGCGCAGTCCGGATCATCACTGAACTCAAGTCCACGTGGGAGTCGATCTGGGGCGCTATCCGCAGCAAGGTCGACGAAATCTGGGGGGCGATCAAGAGCACGGTCACCGAGGCGATCACGTCCGTGCGGACAACCATCCAGAACGTGATGGACGAGGCGAAACGCATCTGGGACTCGATCTGGAACGGTATCCGCGAGAAGGTCGCGGGTGCGAAGACGGAAGTCATCGGGATCGTGACAGGCCTCGTAAGCGACGTGAAGGGCGCGTTCTCCGGCGCCGTGACCTGGCTCGTCGACGCGGGCCGGAATGTCATCCAGGGGCTCATCAACGGGATCAGCTCGAAGCTCGGCGAGCTCCTCTCTCTTGCCCAGAGCATCGCTGATCGGGTCAAGAGCACGATCAAGAACGCACTCAACATCGGCTCACCGTCGCGCGTCATGATCGGCTTCGGCCAGGAGGTGGCCCGGGGGCTCGCGCTCGGGATGGACCGGGCACGTGAGCTGGTAACAGCCTCGGCACAGAACCTCGCGGCGAGCCTCGTCACGCCGATCGAGCTCGCAGTTTCACCCGCACCAGCCCTGCACGGGGAAACAGGGCGAGCGATGCTGGCCCGCCAGGCGCCAGCGATCGCGACCGCGCCACATGCGCTCGTCGTCGTCGAGCGCATGGAGGTACGGTCGGAAGAGGATATCGCGCGGATCAGCCAGGAACTCTACCGCCTGATCACGCCGCGGTTACGTGCCCAGGGCACGGGCTGGAGGTGGTGACGTGCTTCCGGGGCTCGAGTTCGCTGGCCGGCATTCGAGCGAGTTCGGGATCATCGTGCTCCGGGTCGAGCGCGAGCCGCTCCCAGCGGCCAGGGTAGCGACCCTCACGGTCACCGGGCGGCATGGAAGCTGGTTCTACCGTGCAGAGCTCGAGCCACGGCGGTTCACCGTCACGCTCGGGATCGAGCATCAGGAGCCGGAAGAGCTCGTCGACCAGCTCTACCAGCTCGCAGACTGGCTCGCCCCGACACGCGGTGTCGCGCCGCTGGCGTTCGATATCGATCCCGAGCGCTACTGGCTGGCACGGGTCGCAAGCGTCGATCCCCCGGAGCGCCTGGCGCCCGACTTCGTCGCGGTCACGGTGGTGTTCGAGTGCCCTGATCCGTTCGCTTACGCGGTCGAGGATGACGTGCTCACCATCACGCTCGCCGAGCTCTATGAGGGCCGGCCACGATATAACTCCGCGGCAGCATACAACCAGGGCGCTCGCGGGCGATACAACCAGCTGAGTACCGGACAGCTCGTGACCCGCACCTTCACGCGTCGCGGTACTGCCCCATCACCTCCACTGATCACGATCGAGGGACGTATCGAAGAAGGGCGGGGAGCGGTCACGGTCGCACTCAACGGGGCAACGGTCACCTACCGGGGACCGCTCAGCCCTGGTGAGCGGCTGGTGATCGACGGTGACCACCTGACCGCCTACCGCGAGAGCCCGTCCGGACGGCTCCCATCGCTCGCCGGGCTGAGCACGCTCGCGGTTCCCGTGACGGTTCCAGGCGAGAACTCGCTCGCGGTCGTGACAACCGGTGCTGCCCGCGTCTACCAGATCGAGGTCGCGTGCCGTAGCCGCTGGTTCTAATTCGAGGAGAGGGGAAACGATGGTCAAGACGCCGTTCCACGATCTCGGCTCGGTCGAGATCCTGTCGGCGCATATCTCGGGCCTGCAACACGCGGTCAACAAGCTCGAGGAGATCCTCGACCTCGAAACCGAGACCGTCTCTGGGCTTGTATTGACGCCAGTAGCGGATCAGGATGATCCCTCACTGCACTACCGCATCTATGAGGGAAGCGTCCGCAACTGGCTCGAGGATCCTGCCCCAGTGGTCTATCGCGACGGGGACGTCGTTCCCCAGGACGAATACGACATCTATCCTGCGTATGGAGCAGTCATCTTTCACGAGCCACAAGGAGCGGAAGCCGTCATCACTGCAGACGTGACCTATGTCAAAGCTGCCTCGGCGCGGCTTGGACAGTATGACGAGGCACTCTCCTGGATCGAGCCCGCTCTCGACTGGCTGCTCGGCCACCTGATCCTTCACCGGCCAGGGTTCTGGCGGGCCAACAACGTGACATCGAGCGACCTCGTTCCATCGGCGACGCTCGCCAACGTGCTCGACGTGGTTCCCTTCCTCGTGCTCACGCAGACGAGATTCGACCGGATCGCGATCAACGTCTCGACAGCAGGTGCAGCGGGGACCCAGGCACGCCTCGGGATCTATCGCGACAACGGCTCGCTCTATCCAGGGCAGCTCGTCCTCGACGCCGGTACCGTCGCGACCAACGCCACCGGCGTCCGGCAGCTCACGATCGACGTCACCCTCGAGCGCGGGCTGTACTGGCTGGCCAGGGTTCAGAACGGGACCCCGCAGCTCCTCGGCTACCCTGGTTCGGCTATCCTCTCGTTCGGCCTTGATGACACCCTGACCGGAGCACCTTGCACCGGATGGCGCGCAAGCTACACGTTCGGCCCACTCCCGGCGACCTTCCCGGCCGGGGGCACCCCGCTCTTCGGCGGACGCCCCTCGGTCTTCTTGCGACGCGCAGCGTCATAGGAACGGAGGCTCGGCATGCGCCTCGCGTATGCGAAACCTGCTCTCGTTCAGGGAGAGTATCGCCTCGTCTTGCGAAACGCTTTCGATATCGAGCTCGAGCAGGAAATCAACGGCGCCGAGACGCTCCGGTTTGCGTTTCCGTCTCCTCGCGACCAAGCCCTGGCTGTGCTCGACGTCGAGCGCGAGCTCGAGCTCGCGGGCATGCGGTTCGTGATCCGGCGGATCGTGACCCGGCGCGATAAGGACGGGACGAGCGTCGTTGAGGTCTACAGCGAGGCGGCCTGGTACGATCTCGCGTTTCTCGACCCGATCGAACCGATGAGCTTCACCGATGCCCCTGCGGGAGCAGTGATCGACTACATCCTCGACGGCACTGGGTGGCGCACTGGTGATGTCGACATCACCGTGACGCGGAACCTCGAGCTTGCAGGGGATGCGCTCAACCGCCTCCGCGCGCTGCGGCACGTCCAGGCCGTCTACCGTGGCGAGCTCGTATTCGATACCGTCTCGCGACGTGTCCACCTTCTCAGGCAACAGGGCCGTGCCGAACCAGTCGCTGCTTTTGCCTACCGGAAGAACATCGTTTCCGTCGAGCGCGAGGTCGATTCGAGCGAGCTCGTCACCCGCCTCTACCCGTTTGGGAAGGGAGGCATGACGATCGAGGCAGCCAACGACGGGGTGCCGTACGTCGAAAACTTCCAGTGGACGAGCCGTCTCCGGGTCGCGATCCTGCGGGACGAGCGTTTCACGAATCCATGGCACCTCAAGGAGTTCGCCGAAGCCGTCCTGGCCGAGATCTCGAAGCCACGTGTCCGTTACCGGATCCGTGCAGCCGACCTCTCAGCCCTCGCCGGGATCGAGCATGAGGCGATCCGCCTCGGAGACACCGTGTGGGTGTACGACGACGATCTCGGGCTCGATACCCGTACCCGGGTCGTGCGCTGGCGCTATCTGGTCGACCGTCCCGAACAGACCGAGCTCGAGCTCGCCACTGCAACGCCGGGCATCGACGAGCTTCTCGCGCGTCTCGACGACACGACGGCGATCCTGGAACAAGCAGACGTCGTCGATCGGGGAGACATGCGCGAGCTCATGGTGTTCAACTACTTGATCAACTCACGGGCCGATCTCGGGTTCGCGCACTGGATCAACAACGGCTGGGAAATCGACAGCGAGAACGGGGTATCGGGACGAGCGTCGTTCCGGTGCACCGGCGCGCGAGGGGTCGCGAAAACGCTCAGCCAGCAGGTGTTTCCCGCGCACCGGGAGTCCTACACCTTGAGTTTCCAGTTCGCATCGCAAGGGCTCGACCCGGGGCCAAATGCACGGGTCGGCGTCGAGGTCGTGATCGAGTACGACGACGACACGGCCTCGACGCACTTCCTCTCGCTGCTCGGGTGATGGGCCATGGCGAGTTTCCGCAGGGTCGTGTTCACGTTCCAGCCGAGGAAGCGGCGGGTGCGCTCGATCACCGTGCGATTTGTCGCTGTCGACGTGCAGGGAACGATATGGATCACCGACGTCATGCTCCAGGGTGGGCGTCTCGCGACCTTGTGGGCTGGGCACCCTTCGGAGATCCGGTGGTCATTCGATGGCTCCTAGCACGCTGGCCTGGCGGCGCCTCACCGGTACCGTTGCCCCCGAGCCCGGCAAGCGCGTCCGGGCGGTGACGGTGCGCTTCGTCGTCAATGACGCGAGTGGGACAGCGTGGGTCACCGACGCGCAGCTCCAGGACGGCAGCTGGCCTACTGGCCACGTCGTTCACGAGCGGGAGATCCTCGAGCTCGAGCGGCTGGCAGTCCCACTCGCGTATAACCGGGGCGTCCAGCTCAATCGAGCCCGTTACAACACACGTGTGACCTGGCACGTGTTGACGCAGAGGCACTACAACTGCGTAGTGCGTGGCCGTCAGGTCATTGCTGTCCCGAATCGCGCTCCTGTCGCGGATGACCCGGCGCTCTGGCGCCGGGTACCAGGAGCGCTCGACGTCACCGTTCTCCCGGCCCAGCCACTCCCGCCTGGCGCACTCCGGATCGCGCACCAGTACCGGACACGTGAGCTCGTCGTTCCGATAGGCCTTCGAGCGGGCGACGAGCTCTCTCTCCGTTCGACCGAGCGCGCCGCCTACCTGAACGGGGCACGGGTCGACGCGATCCGGACTGGGTGGCCGATCTGCGCTCCTGGATTCGGGCGGTTCATCATCGAAATGGTTGACGGCGACGAGGCAGAAGGTAGTCTGGTTGGCTCCGGCGTCGTGCTCCTCGAGGTCGATACCTGGCTCCTTGCCCACGGGGGGCAGCAGCTGTGATCCTCGAGCGACGGCATCGCGAGTTCTTCACCTGGGTTCGGGACGAGCGGGGGCTCGAGACAATCCGGCAGCACGGCGACCGGGTGACGCATGTCGGGCTGTTCTTCTTCCAGGTGGACGCGACGGGCCGGATCACTGGCGAGCTGCCGGCGAGCACCGCCGAGGTCGCAGCAGCCTGGCCACATATCACCTGGCTTCTCACGATCCGAAACGACGGCATCGAGTCGATCTGGAGAGCGCTCCTCATCGACCGGGTGGCGCAAGATCGCTTTATCAGTGAGATCCACCGCATCCTCAATCGCTACTGGTGGGCGTCAGGAGTCGACATCGACCTGGAGCGCGGGCCAAACGACCTGAAGGACGAGATCTATGCCCTGTATGCCCGGATCTCTCGGGAGGTCAGAGGCCGTGGCGCGCAGCGTCACGTGCACCTCGATCTCCCGCCCATGGATGGCCCCGGACAGACGATCGGTCCTGAGCAGTGGTGCGAGTACGAGCGGTTGCGCGATCTTGCTGACACGGTGGTAGTGATGACGTATGGCTACGCCTGGTCCGGCTCCTCACCGGGAGCGACGTCTCCTGTCGCGTGGGTACGGCGGGTCATGGAGTACGCTGCACGTGCATTCGATGCCGAGCGCCAGCTCTTCATGGGAGTGCCGCAGTACGGGTACCGCTGGCAACTCTACGGCTATCCGGGCCAGCCTGGCGTCTTTCCAACCGGGCCCTATCGTGGTGTCGGCGCAGGCTTCGAGTCGTTCCTCTGGTGGATGGCCGGGAAGCTCTCGCACACCGACCAGTACCGGTCGGGACGCGAGACGCAGCGGTACGTGCCATTCGCCAGCTTCTACGACGAGCGCGACTTCGTGCACCGCTTGCACCTGCATATCTACGACTACCCGGGAGCGGGGGAGGAAGATGCGCGGGAAACGCCACCGGTGCATCTCGAGAACTGGGATCGCCCGTTCTTGACGTGCTACCAGAAAACCCAGCGCGCGTCGTTTGGAACGATCGCTGTCGACCTTGCTGGGACGGATTACACGGAGGCTTCAGGAGCATTCACCGCCGACCCAGAAACAGGCATGATCGCACCCCGCCGCCCCGTTATCGACGAGGAGCGGGACGTTTTCGAGGAAGACTGCATCGTGACCTATGCGTTCGACGTCCCCAGCGGGACGTGGGATGTGGTTGTGAACGTCGAGTTCCCGTTCTGGGATCGCCAGCGGCTCGCCTTCGAGCTCGACGGCATTCCCCTCACTGTAGGCAATGTCCCCCAGTGGTATCCCTATCACCGCCAGCGGCACTGGTGGAAGCTTGGGACGGTCACTGGCGGGTCGCACACGCTCACGCTCCTCGGTGCTGGCAGCCAGTACGGCACGAGGCTGTACCGTGTCCGGGTGTGCTCGGCGTTCAGCGAGGAGTTCTACGGTGGAGAGGCCCGCTTCACGCTGCGGCCACGGCCGTTTCTCGACGTGCAGCGGCGACGCGCCTGGCCGCACGGTGGCCGGTTCATCCTGACGCTCGAGCTCCTCCGCCGCGACCCGGACTATGCCCCCATGTGGTACGACGACTTTCGCGCCTGGTCCCCCGCAGCTCCTCCGCCAGAACCGTACTACCGTGTCGTCGACGGTGACTGGCAAGTCACGGGAGACCTCGAGCGCTGGCTCGAAGGACAGGGAATCGTCGAGCTCGCCTATGACGGGTTCGAGGGAGTCGTGGTGCGAGCGGACCTCGAGCTCGTGGGCACGGCACCTGCGGGAGTCTCTTTCGGTGAGGTCTGGCTCGCACTCAACCCAGCAACGGGACGTGTTGAGCTCTATCGAGGGACGACGCTTCTCGCTGCGCAATCGAGAGAAGTCGTGACTGGTGCCCGGTACCGCCTCGCGTTGCGCGTGCGCAGGGACACGGTGAACGCATTTCTCGACCGCGAGCGGGTCCTCGAGGTCTCTCTCGGAAGCGCGCCGAGCGGCGCTCCTGGCGTGCGTTCACAGGGTGCGGTGGCTGTGCACCTGTTCGAGGTGCGCGACAGTACCTGGCGAATGCCGATGGAAGCCGTCGACGTCGTTTTGCCGGGAGGGAGCGAGGTGACGCTCGGGCGCATACCCAGGGATGGAGTGACCTGGGACCCGCGGTGGGAGTACTTCGCGATTCCAGATGGTGAAGAGGAAGAAACCCGGCAACCACCAGCGGACGGCATGCCAGTGACGATCAGCCTGGACTGGGACTACGTGCATACCCCGAGCTTCCAGCTGGCCGGTCCGGGAGATTACCCGGTCATCATCAGGTACCGGGATGCTGGTGTGTGGTTGTCGCGCCTCTATCTCGGGGATGCGGACGGCTTCTCGATCGCGATCTTCCCTGACGCGGAGACGGTGCTGCGGCTGAGCGACATCGCTGCCTATGATTATCGCTGCCGTGGGGTCGCGATGTGGGCAGTCGGCCTCGAGGACCCGCAACTCTGGGCGCAGCTCGTGCGCCACGTGTGATGCGAGGGGAGCATAACATGAGGCGTCTCGTTCCCACGCTCGTCACCGCAGCCCTACTGCTCGGGATCGTGTTCCTGGCCTGCGAGGCAGCACAGATCGTGATGAGCCTCCCGAGCGTCGACGACGCACCCGTGCGGGCACTACAGCGGAAGGGAAAGCTGACAGGCGAGGCTGAAACGACGGGACCGCCAGATCCGGTGCGGGTTGGCATGGAGCCCCGGCCCTTGCTCGACGCACTGGCCACCGTCATGACTGCCTCGCTGTCCTGTGGATCGACGGTGCTCGACCCCGACAAGGTGACGAGCGTGCTGCAGGAGTACGTGCGCGAAGACGCATCGCTTCGCTGGGCGCGCGTCGAGCGTGGCTGGAGGATGGCCGTGCTCTCTTGCGAGCCCCGGCAGGACGGTACCGCCACGCTCGTGGTGCAGTTCACGCCTGACGAGCAGCGGAGTATCCAGGTGCCACTCGAGAGGATACGAGCGCCCGAGGAATGAGCGCCCGCGCACCCCCTGAACAACCGGCAGAGACTCGTTCACCCCCGGCTCTATGCCGGGGGTTTTTCGTGCCCAGAAGAGAGGACAAGAGAGGGGGAAAGCATGCGGAAGCTCGTCATCATGCTCGCGATCATCCTGGCGATCGTGCCAGTCGCACTTGCCCCAGCGCCGGCGCGTGCCCTCGGGGCGATCGGTTCTGCAGTGCTGGAACAGCACCCGACCCTTCCACAGGTTCGGGTCTACTGGAACACCACGGCTCAGGCTGATTGTTCCGGGGTATGGACGATTTGCCGGTTCGAGGTCTGGCTGTACACCTCGAACTGGAGCCCGGTCGCCCGCGTGTGGCACTCGACGGAGATCGGTCATGATCCAGGCTGGCACTGTATCACGGTGACGTCTGCCTACGGGCAGAACCGGGCCTATGGATGCGCGAGCTGGCCGGTCGATTTCCACACCACGAGCGGCTACTTCTACCAGCAGCTCCAATGCCTCGTGCCGGTTCAGGCCTACGTGATCGCCTACAACGGTCGCAATGAAGCGATCGGAACAGCGTACACGGTACTCGTCCCGCCATGCACGCGTGGCTGAACGCGAGCTGAGCGCGATCGTCGACGTGCACGGGAAGACCCAGGCTACCGGGTCTTCCCGTGTGCATGAAGGGAGAAGCGAATGGACCGGGACATCCTGGCTTGGCTGAAGGTCGCGTCTGCAGTCGCGGCGACGATCTGGCGTGAGACTCCGGTACTCGTGCAGATCCTCTGTGTCGTCATGCTCGCCGACATCGTCACCGGGATGGTTGCTGCTGGGATCGAGCGCAGGCTATCGAGCACCGTGAGCCTCCGCGGCATCGCACGGAAGAGCGTGGTGCTTCTCATGGTTGGTGTCGCCTATCTCATCGGGGGGCATACCGGCTTGCCGATCGCCGAGCCGGTGGTGGGTTTCTACATCATGCACGAGGGATTGTCGGTGCTCGAGAACGCAGCGCGGATCGGGGTGCCAGTCCCAGAAGCGCTCCGCCAGGCATTCGATCGTTTCGGAGAGAAACGAGATGACCAGCACGCGTGACCGCTGGCAGCGATGTGCCGGGTGTGGTGCACCCTACGATGTCGTGCTCGTCTGGCAAGGGGGCCTCGCTCGCTGCCCGTATTGTGGCGAGCTGCTTAAGCCCGGGAGCGTGCGCAGGGTCGACGCCGACGGGCAAGCATTCGATCTGGTCCGCTGCCCATGGTGTGGGCATGAGCGGCCTTGGATGGCAGTCGAGCGGGCTGGCACTCCCGAGCACGTCGTCGACGTCTATTACCGCTGCGAGGAATGCCAGCGCCCTTTTGTAGTGGCGCACGACCCGACCGCGATGGCACAGGTCGCGCTCACGGACCTCGATACGAGAACCTTGCAGCGCCTCGCGTTCTACCGCTGGCTGTACCGGGGAGGTACGCGATGACGCCGGTGCACCGTGGCCTCATCGACCTCGTGGTGTACCTCTGGCAGCTCGGTGCCGGTGCCGTCGCCTGGTCGGAAGACGATCGGTGCTGCTATCTCGCCATAAGTCCCGGGACGATCGTCGAGGTCGCGCGCGGTGACCTCGGAGTACCCCCGCAGCGGCTAGCGGCTGCCATCGCTCGCGAGCTTCCACAGTGCCCTGCCCCGCGGAACCTCGCTGAGTTCCCGTACGTACCAGTACGAACGCTTCGCTGGTGGCGGTTTCTCGCCTGGTGCTATCGGGAGGGGATCCTGAATGAATGGCACAGTAGTGGTCGGCACACTACCGAGAATCTCGGTGACACGCTTCGCACAGATCCTTCGCGAGGCGAGGTCACCTGCTGCAGCTGAAGCAGACGCCTGCTGGCGCGCCGTCGCCGCCGAGGGGGTCGACCCTCTCTTCGCCCTGGCCATCTTCGCCCACGAATCGCGCTTCGGCACCGTGGGGCTGGTCGCCGAGCACGACCTCCGCAACCCCGGCGCCACTCGCACCAGCCGCACCGGCGCGGGCCAGCCGGTCAGCGTGCCCGGTCGCGGCCAGTTCGTCCGCTACCCCAGCTGGACCGAAGGGTTCCGGGACCTGGCCCGTCGACTGGTCGACCCCGGCTTCGTCTACCGGCGCGCCGGAGCCGACACCGTGGAGGCGATCGTCCCCCTCTGGGCTCCCGCCGCCGACGGGAACGACCCGGCCAGCTACATCGCGGCCGTTCGGCGCTTCATGGCGCAGCACGGCGAGGAACCGGTGCCAGGTGTACCGCTCGAGATCGCGCTGGTCCCTCGCGGGGCGCCGAACCGCCCCGCCTACCCCCTCCGCCCGGCCTGGATCACGGTCCACGAGACGGCCAACGAGCAGCCGGGCGCCGATGCCCGGGCTCACCAGCGCTTCGTCCACAGCGGGGGCGGCCCCGAAGGGGTGAGCTTCCACTTCGTGGTCGACGACCAGCGCATCGTGCAGCTCCTCCCCACCACCGAGAACGGCTGGCACGCCGGCGACGGCGCCCAGGGCCCGGGCAACCGCACCAGCATCGCGGTGGAGCTCTGCGTGAATCGCGACGGCGACTGGTCCCGCACCCAGGAGCACGGCGCGCGGCTGGTGGCAGCTCTCTGCCGGGCCTTCGGGCTACCAGTCGAGCGAGTGGTACCGCACCAGAACTGGAGCGGGAAGCGTTGCCCGAGGCGACTGCTGGAGCAGGGGTTCGAGGGGTTTCGGCAGCAAGTAGCGAAAATACTGGAGGGTGGCGAGATGGCAAGCGACGTCGTTCAGATCGGGCCGCTCGGGCGGCACGTCGGGCATGGTTTCTTAGAGTTCTGGAGGACACTCGAGCGGATCGATCCGACGCTGCCGTTACGGACACTCGGATGGCCTCTAACAGAGGAGTTCGAGTACGCAGGGGCTGTATACCAAGTGTTCGAGCGAGCCGTGCTCAAGTATGGGGAGAGCGAGCCCGAACCATGGCGAGTCCATGTCTCGCTGTTCGGCGAGGCAACACGAGTTGTCGAGTGGGCCCGAAGCCGGGGGTTACTGCGGTCATGAGTGCATTGGTCGTCAGAATGGTCGTCAAAAGCGATCGCCCCGGGATATCCCGGGGCGATTTTCCTTGATTTCTTGCGGTAGGCCGCGAGGGACTCGAACCCCCAACCCGCTGATTAAGAGTCAGCTGCTCTACCAGTTGAGCTAGCGGCCCACGGTCCGCCCACGCAGATGAGTATACGCGCGCGCAGTTCGCTGTGCAAGGGC